>Ga0308161_1000458_pt1 | contig 65341 bp, 80 predicted proteins | sample PhyFR2_FD_201034 | JGI IMG/M metagenome (GOLD analysis project Ga0308161, IMG submission 201034) | Phyllosphere microbial communities from UC Gill Tract Community Farm, Albany, California, United States - DLSLF.R2 | ecosystem: Host-associated > Plants > Phyllosphere > Unclassified | place: USA...
GGTGCGTTTTCCGGTGTAGCAGGTGTGGTCATGCAACCTCCATGGACATCCCGCCGCCGCACGGGTCCAACCGGGGCGGCAGCGGAACTGCGCACCCTATCCTAAAAACAAGGCGGGCGGGTGACGGTGCGGCACCCGGCCGCAGCACGTGGAACACGGCACGCGTCACATTTTTGACGGCAGCCCTTGGATCCTGAATAGGACTTGCCTTATCATGAAAACGTTTTCTCACAGGGATGTTTCCCCAAAATGAATACCACTGACCTGTCCCAGTTCAGCCCGAAGTGGCAGTTCCGCTTCAACTTCTTCCGCCAGCATGGCGCGCCCAAGAATCCCGGTTTCAAGCAGGCCTGGAAGGCGCTGTCGTTCGGTGACCGCCTGAAGATCAACCTGAACTTCTTCGCGTTGTTCTTCGGTGCGATCTACCTGTTGATCCTGGGCATGTGGCGCAAGGCGCTGGTGGTCATCGGCATCAACATCGCGCTGGCCATCGTCAGCATGTTCCTTCCCGACGTCGTCGGGCGCATGCTGTTCATCGCGATGAATCTGCTGGTCGCCTCCAGCACCAACTACAGCTACTACCTGGAGAAGGTGGAAGGTCGCGCCAGCTGGAACCCGTTTGAAGGAATGTTCTAAGCCATCAGACCGGCGCAGGGATGCGCGGCAAGGATGCAACCGACGCCCGGCCCCCGCCGGGCGTCTTCATTTGCGCGATCAGGCCGCGCGGCGTGCCACGGCCGCCGGCTCGGCCTGCAGGCGGAAGCGCGACACCGCCACCGCCAGCTGCTCGGCCTGCTCCTCCATCGCACGCGCGGCGGCACTGGCTTCCTCCACCAGCGCGGCGTTCTGCTGGGTGGTTTCGTCCATCTGCACCACAGTCTGGTTGACCTGCTCGATGCCGGCCGATTGTTCGCGCGACGCGGCCGAGATCTCGGCCATGATCTCGTTGACCCGACCGACCTGACCGACGATGTCCTGCATGGTGCGCCCCGCGCCGTGCACCAGCTGCGCACCGGCACCGACCTGGGCCACCGAGGCGTCGATCAGCTCCTTGATCTCCTTCGCAGCACCCGCCGAACGCTGCGCCAACGCGCGCACTTCACTGGCAACCACGGCGAAGCCACGGCCCTGCTCACCGGCGCGCGCCGCTTCCACTGCTGCGTTCAACGCCAGGATGTTGGTCTGGAACGCAATCCCATCGATCACCGAGATGATCTCGGCGATGCGCTGCGAAGACGCCTCGATCTGCTCCATGGTGTGCACCACCTGGCTGACCACCTGGCCGCCTTCGCTGGCCACGCCCGCCGCGGAACCGGCCAGCGCGTTGGCCTGCAGCGCGTGGTCGGCGTTCTGGCGCACGGTGGAGGTCAGTTCTTCCATCGACGCGGCGGTTTCTTCCAGGTTGGCAGCCTGCTGTTCGGTACGGCGCGACAGGTCGCTGTTGCCGGCGGCGATCTCGCCGGCGGCCAGGCGGATGCTGGCTGCCGACTGCTGGATCTGGCCGACGATCTGGGTCAGGTGCTGCACGGTGCTGTTGGCATCGTCACGCATCACCGCGAATACCCCATGGAAGTCACCCTGCATGCGGGTACTGAGGTCACCGGCGGCGATCGCGCGCAGCAGCGTCGACAATGCGGCCAGGTTGTGGTCGCTGACTTCCATCATGGTGTTGAGGGTCTCCACCATGCGGCGGAAATCGTGGTCGAAGCGCAGTGCATCACCGCGCACGGCGAAGTCACCGGCGGCGGCCGCAGCGGCAAGCTGCTGGATCTGCTCGTTGATCGCGGCCAGGTTGCGCTTGGTGGTCGCCATCGCAGCGGTGAACACCGCCTTCTCGCCCGGCAGCGCCTCCATGTCCACGCTGAGGTCGCCGACGGCATAGCGCTGCATCACTTCAACCAGGCGCTGGGTGACCGCGTTGCTGGAGGCCACCAGCTGGTTGCTGTCGGCCACCATGCGGCCGTACTCGCCCGGGAACGCCGCGGCATCCATGCGGTAGCTGAGTTCACCGGCATCGTGGCGGCGCGCCATTTCGGCCTGCGCAGCCATCACCGCCTGCAGCTGGCCGCGCATGCCCTGCATCGCGTCCAGCAGGCGCCCCACTTCGTCGTTGCTGCGCGCCGGCAGGGTGCTGTCCAGCTTGCCGGCGGCGACGTCACCGGCCACGCGCACCGCTTCGGCCAGCGGGCGGATCGCCAGGCGGCGCAGCAGTATGTAGACACCGGCGCTGAGGGTCAGCGCGGCGATCACGCCGACCAGCAGGGTCAGCCACAGCAGCTGGCGCGCTTCGGCCACGATCACCGCATGCGGCATCACCACGCCCAGCGCGAAGCGCTGCGGGGCATCGCCCACGCGCAGCGGCACATACACGCGCACGTTGCCGGCCGCATCGGGGCTGAAGGCCTCGAAGGGGCGGTCGGCGGCGATCTCGGCCAGCATGCTGCGGGTCAGTGCGTCGTTGCGAGGCTTGCCGATTTCGGCGGCATTGGCCGAGGCCAGCACCACGCCCTTCGGCGACAGCAGTTCGACGCGGCCGGCCCCCATCGGCTTCAGCGTGGCCAGGTGCTTCTGCAACGCTGCCAGCGAGAAGTCGACGGTGAAGACACCGAGGAACCTGTCGTTCTCGATGATCGGCGTGCTCAGCGTACTCATCAGCACCTGCTGCCCGGCGATGTCATACGCATACGGTTCGCTCACTTTCGGCAGCTTGTCGCGGCTGGGCACCATGTACCAGTCACCGGAACCGCTGGCGGTCTCGGTGTAATCGGTCATCACCGACTGCTGCGGCTTGCCCTCCTGCCAGGCCCAGTAGCTCATGTAGCGGCCGGTGGCATCGTGCGCCTCGGTGTTGACGAACTCGGCATCCTTGCCGTCGAAGGCATCGGCCTCCCACATGGTGCTCTTGCCCAGCCATTCGGGATGGGCGCGCAGCTGCTCGCCCAGCACCGCCGCCAGGCTGGCGCGGTCGGGCACGTCACCACGGGCGCGCTGGGCCAGCACGCTTTCAACCATGGCATCGTTGCTGGCAAAGGCGGTGCCCAGATCGGCCGCCACCTGGCGCGCCTCAGCGGTCGCCTCGCTGGTCATGGTCTGGCGTGAGGCGCTGATCAGGCTGGCGCTGGCCTGGCGATAGATCAGGAACGCGGTCAGGCCGAAGCACAGCAGCGCGATCGCGGCGGTGCCCAGCATCAGCTTGTGGGCGATGCTGCCCGGGCGGCGGGCAGCGGCGGAACGGGAAGAAGGCATGGGAGGGTCCGCAAGGCAGTTCAGGACGACCGGCACCACGAAGGCACCGCGCAGGCGCGCGATCCGTCGCGCAGGCCACCGGCCGCCGGGCGGGCCCGGCGCTGGAAGCGCACCGGGTTAGCGGCCGCCCGCCAACGAGGTTGAGGCGACCGGCCTGCACATTCCTGAATCTGCTCAGGGTCGGGTCAGCCACCCGCCCGTCGCGATGGCCTCACTCGGCCACGCGGTCCTTGATCCACTGCGCGCGCGGCAGTACCTCGATGCTGCCGACGGCATACTGCTGCAGCACGTCGTCCGGCCCGAAGCACGGTTGCCAGCCCAGCTCACTGCGCAGGCGGGCACTGTCGTAGACACGGTCGATGCTCAATGGCAGCGGCCAGCCACGGCGTTCGAACTCGGCCAGCAGCTGCGGCGCGCGACGGGCCAGCACGCTGCGCGGGTGGGTGGCCAGTTCCAGGCAGTCCTCGCGCCGGAACGGCGTCGGCGCACAAGCAAGGTAGCGGGCGAATCGGGCGCCTTCGTCGAGCAGCAGTGCAGCATGTGCGCTGGCCACATCGCGGGCGTCGATGCCGCGATGCAGGCGGAACATCGCCATGCGCTCGGGCGGTTCCGGGAAGCACCGGCCCATGCGCAGCACGCGAACGCTGAAGCCCGGCGTGGCGGCAGCTTCAGCCAGGGTCTCGGCCTGCAACTTGGTGCGGTGGTAGATCGTGCGCGGCAGCGGCTCGGTGTCTTCATCGATCCAACGGCAGCCACCGGCTACCACGGCATGGCCGTACAGGGCGGTGGTGCTGGTCAGCACGAAACGCCGTGCGCCGGCTTCGCGTGCGGCCTGCAGCAGGTGCGCGGTTGCCTCCACGTTGATCTGCTGGAATACCGCGTCCGGCACCAGGCCGACATGCGGAGCATGCAGGGCCGCGGTATGGATGACCGCGTCCACGCCCTGCACCGCACGCGTGACCGCCTGGCGATCGGTGACATCGGCAATGATGCGCGTGGTGGCGAACGGGCTGCGGTCCAGCCCCACCACTTCGTGGGCGGCCGCCAACGCACCGAAGATCGCGCGCCCGATGCGCCCGGAACTGCCGGTCAACAGAATCTTCATTGAGTCCATTCACTCGAAGCGCCCGGGAACTACCGGGATGCTTCGATTCTAGGCATGCATTCGCGCATCTGCGATAGGACAGCCCTGCAATCGTGCGTTCATCTTGACGACTTCGCAGGCACCAGCAGTTGCCGCGCGATGAACAGCGGATCGTCGCCGCCGGCCACATCAGGCCTCACGCCGGTGCCTTCCCAGTTGCCGCCGGTGCGCAGATTGATCGGTTGCCGGTCGGGAATGCTGATCTGATAGCCATCGGGCAGCAACACAGGATCACCAAACATATGCGCGGCACCGCCACTGCGCGTGCCGACAATGCGCGCGCGGCCCAGGGCCTGCAGCGAATAGGCGACGAACTCGGCCGCCGAACCGGTACGCCGGTCGATCAGCACCACCAGCGGCTTCGGGTACACAGGCAGGCTGGCAGGCGGCAGCGGTACCGGCGTGCGCCGGCCACGCTGGTCCAGCTGCTGCACCGCGCCGATCTTCGCGTCCAGCAGCGTGCGCACCAGCAGGTCGGCACTTGCATCGTCGCCTCCCCCGTTCTGGCGCAGATCCAGCACCAGGCCATCGGTGTCGGCCAGCAGCGTGAAGGCCGCAGCGAACTTCGGGCGCGCCAGATCCAGCGGATAGAAGGTACTCAGCCGCAGGTAGCCAACGTTGCCTTCCAGCACCCGCACCTCGCGCACACCGGCACCATTGCTGCGGGCATCGGCACGCCAAGCCATCAACCAGTCGTCCTGGCCGGCAGCTGCGTCCACGCGCTCAACGTGGAAGTGGCCATCGAACATGTCCAGGTCCTGGTTCAGGCGTGCGCTGAACGCAGCAGGATCCGAACAGCTGTCCGCATAGCGCTGCTGCGCCGACCAGCTGCGCAGGGCATCGGCGATGCGGGCGGCCTCCGCCTCGTCCAGGTACTGCGCCTGCACGGCGCTGGCGGCCGCCTGCAGCACCGCATCCTGCGCCGGGCAGGCCGTCGCCAGCGGCGCGCCGAGCATCCAGGAGACCGCCATCATCCACCCCGCATTGAGGATATATAAGCGCTTATATATCATCCCACTCATGGATCTCCAACACGCCACACTGGGTACCCTGCTGCGCGCACTGCTCGACCAGCTGGACCCGGCCGTCGAGCAGGCCTACCGGCACCTGCAACTGGACTACCGGCCGCGCTACACGCCGGTGCTGCGCACGCTGATGGCGCAGGGCCCCTGCCGGATCAAGGACCTCGCGCTGGCCTGCGGGCTCAGCCATTCGGCGCTCAGCCAGACCGTGGCGGCGATGGTGCGCGATGGTTGGCTGCACACTGCCAATGGTGACGACGGGCGCGAACGCATCCTGCAGTTGAGCCCGCGCGCGCAGCGCGCGATGCCTGTGCTGCAGGCGCAATGGCAGGCCACCGCAGTGGCGGCACGCAGCCTCGATGCCGATCTGGGGCAGTCGTTGGAGCAGGTGCTGCGCAAAGCACTGGTGGCGCTCGAACAACGGCCCTTCGCACAGCGCCTGCAGGACGCCCGCCGGCGCTGAGGCGTTACTGCTCTGCAGCCATCTCGATCTCGCTGAGGAATGTCCAACTGCCGTTGGCCACGCGCAGCTCCAGCGTGCGGCATTGCGCAGCCAGGGGGGCTGCATTGCCGAGCACGTACTCCTCTTCGGTCGAGCCCATCACGCCGGACTGGGTGAAGGGTGCCGACAGCGTGCCGATGGTTACGGCGGCAGTTCCGGGCTCGGCGCACATCACCTCCACCGACGTCGGCGTGACGATGCCCCAGGCCGGGCGGGTCATCGTATGCAGGCCGATCCAGTCCACCCGTCGGCGCTGGCCCAGATCGATGGTGATGCTGACGTTGCCGTGCACGCCTACCCAGCCCGCGTCCATCGGATTGCGCGGGTCGCCTACCCGGCGGTCGAACAGCTCATGGCCGCTGCCGTCGGGATAGCTGGTCGCCGGCGCCACGCTGTAGTGATAGGTGGTCTGCACCGGATCGACGATGTACGAGGCACCCAACCCGTACAACCCGCGATAGGTGTTCATCATCCGCGGCGCCTCGCCGTAGCCCTGGCCGGGGCCAACCACTTCGGACATGTGGTACTGGTTGAGCCAGGCAACGCGCTTGCCAGCCGAACGCGCGCTCCACAATTGCTGGTTGATGCGCTGCACCGACGCCGACCGGTATGCACCGGACAGGCCGTTACCGGCATCAAGGAACAGCGGGCTGCCATGGTTGAACAGCTCGATGTCGGCCCACACAGCGCTGGCGCCCAGCTGCGCCGACAACGCCTGGTAGTACTGCTCGGTGGAATAGCCCGGTCGATCCCACTGGAACAGTTTCGCGTGCGACGCCGCGCCGATGCCGTCCTGCCAGATCTGCACGTCGACCCCCGTGGCAGAGCGGAACCGTAGCGCAGCACTGGCCACGCTGGCCGGGTCGACGCTGGAGGATGCCAGATAGGGCGCCACCATCACCGGCCTGGACGGCGTCGCCGCTTTCAGTGTGGCAACGATTGAACGATAGAACGACGCACGCTCGGCCGGTACCTGCGCGGGCTCATCGGTGATGTACCAGCCGGCGAATGCCGGATGCATCGCGTACTGCTGGGCCAGCTGCGCCATCGACTGCGCTGCGTCCTGCGCCACCGCTGCAGCGTTCGAGCCCTGCCAGAACGCCGCACACTGGCCCGAACTGTAGGTGGTGCCGACCACGACCTTCATCCCACGCGCTGCGGCCGCGTCCAGCACCGTGCCCAGCTTGGCCGGGAAGCCAGCGATCCATTCGAAATCCTGCGCGCTGCTGGCGCAGCCCACGCCGGCACGGGTGGCGCGGGTCTGGCCGATGATGAGCGTGTCGTTGCCCAGGTCCCGCAGTTCGTCGAGGAACAGCGGCAGCTGTGCCGCTGGCAGCTGCTCATCGGTGGACGAGTAACCGAAGTGAACGAAACTGCCGCTCAGCAGCGCAGTGTCCGCATGGGCCGGTGCAGCGCAGGCCAGCAGTACAAGCCATCCGAATCTGTTCACGGCGTCCTTTCCTGTCTGGGCGGTCATCCGCCATGCCGGTCCATCCTAGCCAAGCGGCGCTCATCGCGCAGCGGCGTAGTTGCGCCGTGAAAGCCGGTGCGGCGTGGCGTGAGGGCAGCACCGCCGGTGCGGACACTGCCTTATCCGGGCACACGCAAGGATGAGCTCCCCTTCCATGCACCGGGAGCCTTCACATGGCTGACCAGCATCACGGCACCTCCCATCGCGGCTTCGCTTCGATGGACCGGGACAAGCAGCGCGCGATTGCCGCAAAGGGTGGACGCGCCGCGCATGCGTCCGGCAATGCACATGAGTTCAGCCCGGCCGAGGCACGCGTGGCAGGCCGCAAGGGCGGCGAGGCGATCAGCCGCAATCGCCAGCACATGGCAGCGATCGGCCGCGAAGGCGGGCACGCGCGCCACGCCAATGCACGGCAACAGCGGCAGCACGCGGCCGAACCCGCGCCGACGAAGGAAGGGCCGCAACGCCAGCAGGGCTGACCGCAGCGTGCTCAGGCGCGCCTGCACTGGCGGTACAGGGCGAGCGCCGCCAACAGGGCCAGCACGCCCGCGACAGCCATCGCCCAGCCGAAACCGCTGGCCATCGCGCCGCGGTACCAAGCCAGTATCTGTGTCCCCGGCAGCAGTGACGACGGCTGCAGGATCAGCGTGCGCGCCTGTGCGGCCACTGCGGGCTGCCCTGCCGCCTGCGCGGTCGCAGTGAACTGGCGTACCGCGCGCAGGCCCATCAGGCTGCCCAGCAGCGCGATGCCAAGGCTCATGCCCGCCTGGCGCAGCGCGTTCATCGTGGCCGACGCAATGCCGGCACGCTCGGCCGGTACGCATGACATCACCGCCATGCCGGTCGCAGGTACCGCCAGTCCCATGCCAGTGCCGAGCAGCATCAGCAGTGCGCTGGCCTGGCCGTGCGCTGTAGTCGGCTCGAACGTGGCAATCGCACACAGCGCCATGCCTGTCATTGCATAGCCCGTCACCAGCGCGGCATGCAGCCCGAACCACGCCGCCAGACGGCCGAACAGCAGCGACACCACCGCCATCAGCACGAACTGCGGTACCAGCTGCGCACCGGCCTGCGCAGCCCCATGTCCCTGCGCCTGCTGGAAGAACAGCGACAGGAAGAACAGGCTCGCATAAGCGGTGAATCCAAGCACGAACGAGGCCAGGTTGAGCATGCCGAAACCCGGCTTCGCCAACAGGTCCAGCGGCAGCAGCGGCCGCGCCACGCGGCGCTCGACCCACGCAAACAGCGCCAGGCCGGATGCTGCGATGCCGAGCGCCAGCAGGGTCGAAGGTGCCAGCAGGCCGTGCTCGCCGATCGCGATCAGGCCGTAACTGAGTGCACCCAGCGCGACGATGCTGAGCAGCTGCCCGGCCGGGTCCAGCGCGGCGTGCTGCGGATGCCGTCGCTCAGGAATGCCCCAGGCCCCCAGCGCGAGTGCAAGCAGGCCCAGCGGCAGGTTGATCAGGAAGATGCTGGGCCAACCTGCGTGCTGCACCAGTTCGCCTCCCAGCAGCGGCCCCAGCACCAGCGCCAGCGCGCTGAACGCCGACCAGCCCCCGATCGCGCGTGCACGCTGGCGCGGATCAGGGAACGCATGGCTGAGGATCGGCATCGCACTCGGGATCAGCAGGGCGCCGGCCACCCCCTGCACCGCCCGCCCTGCCACCAGTGCGGAAAGACTGCCTGCGCAGGCACACAGCAGCGAGCCCACGGTGAAGGTCGCCACGCTGAGCAGCCACATGCGGCGGTGGCCATAGCGGTCACCCAGCGGCCCCGCCGACAGCATCACTGCGGACAGGGCGATGGCATAGGCGTTGATCACCCACTGCAGCCCGGCCATGTCGGTGTGCAGTGCCTGCTGCAGCGTCGGCAGCGCGACGTTGACGATGCTGATGTCCAGCGAGGCGAGGAAGGTGCCCAGGTAGGCCGCCAGCACCAGGGCCGGCCGTCGGAAGCGTTGCATGTGCGGATGCCGGGAGGGAGCGTGCGCGCATCGTAGTTTGCTGACTGACCGTCAGTCAATGACCGGCGGTCAGTCATTGCCGGGGGAAGCTAGAATGGCGACCGTCGCACCCGGACCCCGCCCCATGCAGATTCCCGCAGTCGCCAGGCCCCGCACCAAACCCGCTGAAACCCGCCAGGAAGAGCTGATGGACGCCGCGCAGGCGCTGTTCCTGTCACAGGGCGTGGAAGCGACCACCATCAGTGACATCGTGGCCGCCGCCGACGTGGCCAAGGGCACGTTCTATACCTACTTCGCCTCGCGCACCGAGATCCTGCAGGCGCTGGCGCAGCGCTACACGCTGCAGTTCATGGCCGAGGTCGACCATGCCGTTCAGCAGCAGCCTGCCCACGATGGCGTGGCGCGACTGTGCGCCTGGATCCGCGCCAACATCGAGACCTATGTGCGCACGCACGCACTGCACGACGTCGTCTACGCCAACCATCACCACCACCAGCGCGGCAATGCCGAGCGCAACGCCATCCAGCAGCAGCTGCTCGACATCCTCGAGGCGGGCACCCGTGCAGGCCTGTGGCAGCTGCCGGCACCGCAGATCACGGCCTCGCTGATCTATGCCGGCGTACATGGCGCCACCGATGACCTGATCGCTGCGCCCACGCAGGACGCCGACACCTTCATTGCGGCGGTGGTGGCCGATTGCCTGCGCATGGTCGGCGTGTCGCCGGCGCCGAAGCGTGGCGGCACCCGTCGCTGAAGCGCCCGCCGTCGCTCAGGCGTGGGCGAGGATGTTCAACAACCGGCCGAACGGGTCGCGGACGAAGAAGCGCCGCACGCCCCAGGGCTCGTCGGCCGGGCCATAGTCCAGCGCGATGCCAGCCGCTTGCATGCGTTCCAGCACCTCCTGCAGGTTGTCCACTTCGATAGACAGGTCCGGCACCGGTGCGCCGGAACCCCCTTCGCTGGCGAAGCTGACCTGCGCCAGCGCACTGCCCTGCCCGCCATGGGTGACGATCCAGCCATGGTCCATCACCACCGGCATGCCGAGCAGCTCGCCATAGAATGCAGCGGCACGGGCGGGATCAGACGTGGCGATGTTGGCGACGACACGCATGACGGCCATGTTCCACTCCACCAGGAAGAATGCGCCGAGAGTGCCCGACCCTGCGCACAAACAGAAGAGCCCCGTCATGGACGGGGCCCGTCATCAGCCGATCATGGCTGGGCTTACACCGCGCCGCAGCGCTCCATGACGCATCGATCGTATTCGTACTGGCATTCCATGGCATCACCCCCACCGGCTACGCACGCCTGGTAGGCCTTCCAGCAGGGCAGATCGCAGGGCGGAATCGGTCCGGCCACGGCCACCGAGCCGCTGCAGGCCAACGCGAACACAGCACCGGCGATCACTTTCCTGAAAGTACGCATCGACATCACTCCTTGATAAGCCTGGTGAGCCCAGGCCGGGCCACCTTAGCGCTGCACACGGGACGTTGGGTGAAGGCGGATGCGGCTGGACTCAGTGTTGAAGCATTCCCAGGACACGCAGTTGCCCGGCCAGCTCATCACTGTTGCGCCACGGCAGGATCGGCGAATTGCCGCGCTCGTCCGGCGGGTGTCCGGCAGCGCGTCGGACCCGCCACCTGCCCCTGCAAGCGGCAGCAGCGGCCGCTTGTGCAGCCAAACCTCCGAGATCGTGCAGGCGCGCCCACCGCTGACGATGCAGGCATCACCGGCAAGGGCCATGATCAGGTTGCGCGCATCCCCCATGCCACAGGGCACCACCACCGTGGCCGGCCAGTCGGCCTGCGGCATGCTGCCTTCCGGGATGGCGCTGGGCACCTGGCCACCAGCTGCGCGCTCGAACGCGTCGCTGCCAGGATCGGCACCACCCAATATCGCCAACGGTGGTTTACGGAATGCGGTACGCATGGACGCTTCCGAAGCCAGCCTCGGAAGGACGGGTCACGGTGCCCTGCCCGCTGGAGCCACACCATGCACCGATCACAAAACATTAACACGTTCATAAAATTCCCTTCACATTACTGGGGGATATCGCCATGCGTTGGCGTTAACGGCCTTGTTGTCCGTCAACCAAGGAAGTTGTCCGATGAATCACCCGCTGTACGGCCGTTCGTCCCGCTCCCTGTCGCATCGCCCGCTGGCGCTTGCCGTCGCCAGCTCACTGCTGCTGGCCACCGCACTGCCAGCCATGGCCAGCGAATCACTCGAGACCTGGCAGCAGCAGCGCCAGCTGCAGGCCGCGTGGGCGCAGCCCGCTGCCAGCACCGCACCTGCAACCACGGCCACGGCAGCTGCCACCAGCAGCACCGCCGTTCTTGGCAATCCCGGCGATCCGGCCAGCTGGCGCAGCGACGAATTCAACGCCGATTGGGGCCTGGGCGCGATGGGCGCGGACTACGCCTATGCGCGCGGCCTGACCGGCAAGGGCGTACGCCTGGCGCTGTTCGACTCGGGCTCCGCACTGGCGCATCCGGAGTTTGCAGGACGCAATACCTCCAGCATCACCATCGGTGCCGACTGTGCGACGCCGGGCGTGGTCGCAGGGGCCGGCGCCTGCGGGCAGACCCGCGGCGAACAGCCCGGCTACAACTACTACGGACTGGGCGCCGGCGTTCCGGCCTCACTGGCGGCACGCCTGATCGCCGCCGGCCAGCCCTATGGCTTCAGCTACGCCGATCACGGCACGCATGTGCTTGGCACCATCGGCGCCAACCGCAATGGCACTGGCATGCATGGCGTGGCCTTTGGTGCGGATCTCACTGCCGCCCGCGTGTTCGGTGACACCTACTACGAGTGGCGCCTGGACCCGGACAGGTTCTATCGTCCGCGCGCGGTGTACCGCACCGATCCGGATGATGCCGCCACGCTGGACATGTATGCGCAGATCCAGGCGCAGGGTGTACGCGCCATCAATCACAGCTGGGGCATTTCCACGCGCAACATGACCGCCGCCGCGCTGGACCAGCAGTACGCCAGCATCGGTGCCGACTACGGCGTGTACGGCAGCATCTACGCCAACAACGGCGATGCCCCGGGCTCCACTCTCATCCAGGTGTGGTCGGCTGGCAACGGCAGCGGTGCGGTTGCCGGCATCACCGCCTCGATGCCGCGCTGGAAGCCCGAACTGGAACCGTACTGGCTGGCGGTCGCCAATGTCCGCCGGCCCGACACCGCCGCAGGTGAAACCGACTACGTGATCGATGGCAGTTCCAGCATCTGCGGGGTTGCCGCCAACTGGTGCATCTCGGCCCCCGGTACCGATATCGTCAGCACCATCGTCTCCGGCGATATCCAGGGCCGCATCGAGAACACCTCCGCCTACGTGCGGCTGATCATCGACAGCGAGAACACCAGCTACGTCTACGGCACCAAGACCGGCACGTCGATGGCCGCACCCCATATCACCGGCGCCCTCGGCCTGCTGATGGAGCGCTTCCCGTACCTGGACAACGCCCAGGTCCGCGACGTGCTGTTGACCACCGCACGCGATCTCGGCGCGCCAGGCATCGATGCAATCTACGGCTGGGGCATGGTCGACCTGCGCAAGGCCATCGAAGGCTATGGTTCGCTGCGCGTGGACACCAACGTGGTGATGAACCAGAGGGCCGGCGGCCTGAAGGTCTGGGAAGGCGATGCGTGGGACAACTGGACCAACGACATCGGCGGCCCCGGCAAGCTGACCAAATCCGGTATCGGTTGGCTGCGCCTGAGCGGCAACAACAGCTTCAACGGCGCCGTGGTGCAGGACGGCATGCTGGAGTTGAACGGCGCCAACACGCTCACCTCGGCGGTCGAGGTCCAGGGTGGCCGGCTGCTGCTCAACGGCAGCCTGGTCTCCACCGCCCTGACCACCACCGGCGGCGTCAGCACGGTCAGCACCAGCGGCGTGCTGGATAACAGCAACCTGGTGGTCAACGGCGGCGTGGTGTCCTTCAACGGCACGCAGGCCGGTGGCACCGCCACCGTCGGCGCCAATGGCCTGCTGAAGGGCGTCGGCACGCTCGGCAACACCCGCGTGGACGGCATCATTGCGCCGGGCAACTCGATCGGCACGCTGACCATCAACGGCAACTACGTGCAGGGCGCCACCGGCGTGTATGCGGCGGAGCTGGCACCGGGTGGTCGCAGTGACCAGCTGCACGTGACCGGCACCGCCACCCTCGGCGGCACCCTGGTCGCCCTGCCGGAACCGGGCGTGTATTACCTCGGCGAACAGTTCAACGTCCTGCGTGCCGACGGTGGCATCAGCGGCCAGTTCGCCAAGACCGACTTCAGTGCGTTCTCGCCCTTCCTGCAGTTCAGCCTGGCCTACGGTGCCAATGGCACGCGCATCGACGTTGCCCGTGGCGCTTCGCTGGCCACGGCTGCCAACACGCCCAACCAGCGTGCGGTGGCGGCCGCCGCCGACCTGCTGCCGATCGCCCAGGGCCTGCCCAAGCCGCTGACCCAGCTGTTCCCGCAGCAGGTCGGTGGCGTGCTCGATGGCCTCAGCGGCGAGCTGCATCCTGCCACGGCCATCGCCCTGGTCGAGGGCAGCCGCTACGTGCGCGATGCCGCGTTGTCACGCCGTGCCGGCGCCAGCGCGCCCGGCAGCGACGTGGGTGATGCGACGGGTGCATGGGTGCAGGCCATCGGTGGCAACAGCAGGCTGGACGGTGACTTCAACACCGCCCGCACCGAGGCCAACAGCAACGGCCTGCTGGTCGGCATCGACCGCGAGTTCTCCGGCTGGCAGGTTGGCGTGCTGGCCGGTACCGGCCGTACCGACGTCAAGCAGCAGGACCGCCGCGCCAAGTCGAAGATCGACAACACGCACTTCGGTGCCTACGCCAGCCACACCTGGGGCGGCTTCGGCCTGCGCGGTGGTGTGGCGTGGAGCAAGCACGAGGTGAAGAGCACGCGTGAAGTCGCCTTCGCAGGTTTCAGTGACAGCCTGAGCGCGCGTTACGACGCCCGCACCCGCCAGGCCTTCATCGAAGCTGGTTATCGCTTCGGTGGCCCCGAAGCCGGGCTGGAGCCGTACCTGCAGGTGGCGCGCGTGGAAGTGGACCTCAAGCGCATCAGCGAACGCGGTGGAGCAGCGGCGCTGCAGGGCAAGGTGGACGACACCGGAACCACGATCGCCACCGCCGGCGTGCGCTTCGACAAGGGGCTGAAGGCTTCGTTCCAGCAGGACAGCTGGCTGCACCTGCGCGGGGGTGTCGGCTATCGTCGTGCCTCGGGGGATCGCAGCCAGGTCGCCAACCTTGCGTTTGCCAATGGCAGCTCCACGTTCGCGGTCAACGGCGCGCCGATCGCCGACAACGCGGTGGTGGCCGAACTGGGCCTGTCGGCGTGGCTGACCTCGCGCCAGCAGCTGGAGCTGGGCTACAGCGGCCAGTTCGGCAGCGAGAGCCGTGACCATGGTGCGAATGCACGCTGGTCCGTGCGTTTCTGATCTGTGCCTGCAATGCGATGAAAACAGGAGGGGCGGCCGATCGGCCGCCCCTTCTGCTTGCAGGTGACGCTCTTTCAGCTCAGGCGCACAGCGCCTGCATGGCCTGTGCTGTGACCTCGACGATCTGCCCATCCACGATGTGGACGCTGCGACCCGCGCATGCCGCCAGCTCCTTGTCATGCGTCACCATGATGATGGTCATGCCGCCCTGGTTGAGCTCACGCAGAATCTCCATGACCCCCTGCGACATCTGCGAGTCCAGGTTTCCGGTCGGCTCGTCAGCCAGCAGCAGGGCCGGCGTACCCGCGATGGCGCGGGCGATCGCCGCGCGCTGCTGCTGCCCGCCCGACAGTTCGCCGGGATAGTGCGACATGCGGCTGCCCAGTCCGACCTGGGCCAGTGCCGAGGCCACACGCTGCCTGCATTCGGCTGCCGCCATGCCACGGTAGCGCAGGGGCACCTCCACATTGGCCTGGATGGTCAGATCCGGAATCAGGTTGAACGCCTGGAACACGAAGCCGATCTTCTCGTTGCGCAGCGCGCTGAGCGCCGCGTCGCGCATGCCGCCAACATCCACGCCGCCGATCGCGTAGTGGCCGCCGGAAAAGCCCTCGAGCAGACCGAGGATGTTCAGCAGTGTGGACTTGCCGGAGCCGGAAGGGCCGGTAATCGACAGGAAATCGCCCTCCTGCACCGACAGGTCGATGGAGCGCAATGCATGGGTCATGACTTCACCCACCTGGAACACTTTGCTGACGCCTTGCATCCTGAGCATGGGAATTCTCGCTTGCAGATGGAAGCAGCGACCGGCCAAGGCCGCTGCGGGACTCACAACGAACGGATGGCCGACACCGGCGCGATGGCCGCGGCACGCAGCGCCGGCAGCAGTACCGCCGCCTGGCCCAGCAGCAGCAGGATCACCGCACTCACCGGCAGGTACAGCAGTGGCAGGCGCGGCAGTTCGTAGAAGCGCATCAGGGTCAGGTTCATCGCGTAGGCCAGTAGAGCCCCGGCCGCGATGCCGATGGAGACAATCAGCAGGTTCTCGATCTGGAAATAGCGCATCACATCGGTGCGCGTGGCCCCCAGCGCGCGGCGGATGCCGATCTGCTTGCGACGTTGCTCCACCCAGTAACTGGCCAGTCCGACAATGCCCAGGGCAGTGGCAGCCAGCAGTGCGATGATGACACCGCCCAGCAGCCCCATCATGACCCGGTCACCTTCGAAATGGCGCTCGCGCAGTTCGGAGATCCGCCGGCTGCCTTCGACATCGAACACCACGTCCGGCGCGACACGGCGGATTGCCTGCTGCGCATCGCGCATCACGCGGTTCATGTCGTCGGCCTCGGCGCGCACCAGATAGCGGCCGGTCAGGCGCGGCCCCTGCGATGCGGGCACGATCACCGACCAGTCCGAGCCCTTGGCTTCACCGCGACCGGGGCGGGATACAGCCATGTGCTCGACCACGCCGATCACCCGCAGCCGGGTATCCATCGCCCACAGGCTCTTGCCCACGGCGTTTTCGCCGGGCCAGTAGCGTTGGGCCAGCTCCTGGGTGACCAGCGCCGGGGGATTGGCCGGCACCAGTTCATCGGTCGGTGCGAACTCGTCCGCACCGGGCATGCGCCCACCGACCAGGTGCAACTGCAGCGCATCCAGGGCCACGGCATCGGCCAGGTAGAAATCCAGTACGCCGCCGGGCACCTGCTGGTCCTCGTCCAGGTTGACGCCGGCGCGTATACCCGGGCTGCCGAACGGCATGGCACTGACCAGCCCGGCCGCCGTCACGCCGCTCAGCCCCCGCAATGCACCAACGACCCGCGCGTTGACATCGTTGGCGCGCTCGGCATCGATGCCGTCGAGCTGGATCACCCCCAGCCGTGACTCGTCCAGGCCACTGACCAGCTGCATTGCAGCGTTCCGCTCAATCATCAGGAAGATCGCGTTGCACAGCACGGCGCAGGCCAATGCGATCTCCATCGCGATGAGGAAGGTCGCCAGGCGGTGCCGGCGCAGGGCCGAAAGTACGATGCCGATCTGCATGGTGGTTCCTCTACAGAAGCTTCAGTTGGGCGATGGGCTGGACCGCACTGGCACGGATCGCGGGAATCAGGCTCGCCAGCAGGCTGGCCAGCACCGACAGCGCCAGGGTGAACAGCAGCATGGTGGTATCAAGCCGCGCCAGGTCCGCATAGGCCACCGGCTGGCTGCGCACCGCGCTCAGGCCGAGCCAGGTCAGCAACAGGCCCAGCGTGCCACCCAGTGCCCCCACCAGCGCGGCCTCGACCACGCACTGCAGGAAGATCGCCGCGCGGCTTGCGCCCAGTGCGCGACGCAAGCCGATCTCGCCGCTGTAGCGCAGGAACTTCGCCAGCAGCAGACCGACCACATTGGCAATGCAGATCCCGAGGAAGGCGAAGGCCAGGATGGCCTGCAGCTTCACGTCGCTGGGTACCACCTGGTTGAAGTCGAGCCACTGCATCAATGAGCGCAGCCGCGTGTTGTCGGCGTGGCTGATCCGGCCCAGGGCCTTCTGCTCAGCGGCATAGTTCTGCAGGAACCGCTGATAGGCGGCCACCTTGGCGGCGCTGTCCAGCTTGACCCACAGGTGTACCCAGACACACGGCGCGGTCTGCAGCCGGCCGCGCTGCTCCGGCGTGGACCAGCAGGTGAACGGCACGAAGTCGCCGTCATTGATCTCCAGGCTGGAGGTCAGCGGCATGAACAGATCATCGGCCGAGGCGAAGAAGCCCGACGTGTTGCCGCCGCTGAAGCGGCCGCCCCGCACCTTGTAGAACAGCGGCGAGGGTCGCCAGGGCGCGAGCACGCCCACGATGCGCATCGCGGTGTCCTTGACCCGCAGTGTCTGCCCCACACTGTCGCCCCCACCGAACATCTGCTCGTTGAGCTCCGACGAGATCACCACCACACGTGCGCGCGCGTCATCCTCCTCGCGCGACCACCAGCGCCCATGTGCCAGCGGCACCGCGAACATCGTCGCGAAGTCGGTGGTGGTGGAGATCGATGAGCGGATGACCGGTGGCGCGCTGCCCTGATCGGGCCGCAGCTTGACCGGATTGGTAACCACCAGTGTCTGCTGGTCCGCGCGCCCGGACGACCACAGGTCGAAGGCCGAGCGATAGTCCAGCACGTCGTACGGCTCGCGGCCCTTCGAGTTCGGATTGGCATCCAGCTGGGGGTAGTAGAGGTCACCGCTGCGCCCGGGCAAGGGATCGCCGGACAGCAGGTAGACCACGGTCAAGGTGGTCATGCTGGCTCCAATTCCCACCGCGATGGCCAGCACCATCAGGGCGGTGATGGCCTTGCTCCGCAGTGTATTGTGCAGCGCCACCTGCGCGCAGTAGACCAGCCTGCGCATGCCCGCACCCTTTCCTGCACCATGTATCGACGTCATGTCATGCCTCTCCCCGGACGTGCACGGGCGTGACCCGTGCCGGTTGCCACATGGACCTGCCAAGTTCGTGTACGTGATCGAATCGGGCGCGGTAGGCCTCGGCGCCGTGCATGATCATCACCAGCATGCGGCCATGGCTGCGTGCGAAGATCGCGTCCATCGCAATCTCGCGGCTGGCCGTATCGAGGTTGGCGACCGGCTCATCAAGAATGTAGAGGTCGGCGTCCTCGCCCAGCACCATCGCCAGGGCGATCTTCTGCTGCTGCCCTGCCGACAGGGTTTCCGGCAGGCTGTCGGCGATCCCGTCGCCGTCCATCCCCAGTCGCGCCAGCAGCACCGGATCGGCGCCGAGGTCGCGCACCTTCAGCGGAGGGAACTGCAGAGGAAGCGTGATGGCGCGGATACGTGCCGGTCGCAGCAGCTGGCCGGCGACGGGCTGGAAGTACCCGGCCAGGACGTTGGCCAGGGTCGTCTTGCCGCTGCCATTGTCGCCAATCACCAGTGCACGTTCACCGGGTGAAAGGGCCAGGGTGAAATCCGAAAACACGGGAGTGGCGCCGTACCCGTAGCCGATCGACGTCGCCAGCAGACCACCCTCGATGTGCGTGGCCGACGCCGCGGCTGCCGGCGCGGTCATGAACTCCGCCACCCGCACCACCACCACACCGTGGCTGTGCATCTCGGCAATGTTCTTGAAGATGCCGATGAGCGTCGTGGCTGAGCGCCAGAAGGCGTTCATGAAGGCGATGAACGAACCCAGTGTCATCTGTTGGCGGAACACGAACAGTGCGCCGACGAAGATCGAGCAGACATCCGAGATCACCATCGTCAGGTCGCTCGCACCCTGCAGGGTCCTCACCACCCTGAAGCGCTGGTAGGTCGAATCCAGCACCTCGCGCAGGCTGCGGTCATGGGCCTGCACCGTCCTGGGGCCCAGGCCGAACGTACAGACCATCTTGAAGGCAGACACGGCCCGGGTCAGCAAAGAAACCAGTTCGGCCTCGCGGTCACGCTCCACCACGGTCAGCTCGCGGATGCGTCGGCCGACCAGCACGCTGACCGTGGTGGCGATGGGAATGATGGCCATCAGCACCAGGAACGCACGCCAGGAGATGATCAGCAGGGCTGCGATCAAGGCGACGAATGTCACCGCCTGGGTCAGGGTGGTGCGTGCGACCGACAGCATCGGCACCACGCCATCCTTCACGTCCGAGCGGATCCGCGCCACATAGTAGCCAGCCCCCTTCTGCACCACCTCGTCATAACTGCGGCCATAGTAGGCGGTCAGCAACGAGGTCCCGATCCGCTCCACGATGCGGTTATCCACGCGCTGCTGCCACAGCGCGCAGCTGTAGTTGCCCAGGTTGGTCACCAGGCACAGCAGCAGATATGCACCGGTAAGCAGCAGGAAGCGATTGAAATCCTGCCGGCTGGCGGCCTCGTCGAAGATCGCGCGGATCAGCAGCGGATGCAGCAGCCCGCCCAGTCCGCCGAACATCGCGGTGGTGGCGGCCACCGCAAGGTAGCGCCCGCGGAGGGGGCCGAGCAGGATCGCGAAGCTGGCGAGGATGGCGCGCACACTGTGCCGCTGCGCGGTCTGCTCGCGCTGAAGTGGCTGTCCGGCCGGGTGCGGGCGCGCATTCATGCAATCGCCGCCTGCCCCACCCCGGCTCCGTCCACTTCCCGTACCACCGCGCCATGCACATCGAGTGCATCCAGGAAGAACTCATCCGGCGCCAGCGTGTCGTACCGATGCAGGGCGCGGATCACTCCGGCGATGCCGGTACCGTGGTCGAAGGAAATGCGGAACAGATTCTCGCCCGGCACCGCCGCCATTCCCTCCTCCTCCTCGAACAGATACAGATCGACGATGCCCTGGTACGGTCGCTCCGCCATCTGCAGGTACCTCGGGTCACCGGAGTAGAGATGGGCGTCGACAAATACATCCAGCATGCCCGACAGGCCATACAACAGACCGCAGAAGCCGGAATACTTGCGATGGAAGTCATCCACCAGCCGATTCACGTCCTGCCACAGGCCGTAACGGATCGCGACCTTGGCGATGCCCGCAGTCCCCTGCTCCAGATAGGGTTCATAGGTGTTGACCTCTTCCGGTGAGCTGGGGAAGGTGGTCACCCCGGTCTCCAGCTCGAAGCCGTAGGAGAGATCGTGTCGCAGTGCCTGCTCGCCAAGCACGCGCCATGCCGGATCACCACCGAGCTGCGACAGCCTCAGCAGGAACAGCGCCACGCCGGCCTGGCCGTAACCCATGCCGATGCGGACGCCACCTTCGTCCCGCCAGTAGGCACCCCGCTCTCCGTGGTGGACGGTGTCTGCAAGCCGCCGCGCCAGCGACAGCGCCCTGTCGAGATGCCCGGGCAGGCCGGTCGCGTGATGCATGGCCAGGTGCGCCATTCCGATACCCGCCATGCCGTGATACAGCGAGTGATGCGCATGCAACAGGTCACTGCCGTCAGCGCTGTCGAGCAGGCTGCGGGCGAGTTCCACCTCGCCACGCAGCAGCGCCGACCAGGCGATGCCGGCAAGGCCGGTGAGGAACCCCGGCGGTAGCGATCTGCGATCCAGGGCCTGCAGCTCCTGCGCATAGCGCTCCATCACCGCCGGCGACGGCTGATGACCCACCCCATGGAAGGCGTGGATCACACCGGTCGCCCCCAGACCAAGGCTCATCGTGTTGGTAGAGTGCGCGAACGGATCAAGTGGGAACAGCGTCCGCTCCGGCTGCAGCCGGCTGTGTGCATCCATGAACGCGAGCAGCCGCCGGATACACTGGCGCGGCGCCGGCAACGGGCGCTGCGGCGACGAGAACGGCGCCTGCAGGGTCGCCGACTGCTGCAGCAGCTGTGCGGCCTCTTCCAGGCCGATACGGTCGTCCACCAGCGCCTGGATGACCTCGGCCACTGGCGTGTGCTGCCAGCCGATATCCTCCATCATCACCGGCAGCACCTTCTGGAACAGGTCGGTACGGATGTAGGCCATGGCCATCAGCGGGAACAGGCAGTAGAACATCACCACCGCGGTCGCATAGCGGTCATCCCTGAAACAGCTGGCGCGCTTGCGACCCTTCATGATCCGGCGGAATCCGGGCGTGTGGATGTCATCCCACTCATCGCTGCCGTCCAGGAACGCGGCCTCCAGATCGATCAGGCGCACACGCATGTTGCTGCGGTCGACCATGATGTTGGACGGCGAGATGTCACCGATCACCACTCCCACCTTGTGTGCGCGGTCGACCGCGCGAAGCAGACCGGTGAAGATGGTCACGCACATCCCGTAGTAGTCACTACCATCGCGTGCACTGGGACGGGCCTTCATCAGCGGCGAGTGCTTGAGCATCAGCTCGCGAAGATCGAATGCATCCAGGCGCTCTTCCACCAGATAGCTGTTTTCCCAATCGGTGAATGCATCCAGGCAGCGCGGCGAGGCGCCCACCGGGCCCAGCAGTTCCAGATTGCGTCGTTCGCGTGCCAGCCGGCTGGTGGCGTCGAGCCCTTCCCCGTGCATTTCCACATGCGGCCGCGCCTCCTTGATGACCACTTCCTCCCCGGTGACCTGATCCAATGCCAGGTAGACCCCGCCCGTGTTGGAGAACCCAAGCGCGGCCTGCACCTGATAGCGGCCCTCCTTCAACGTCATCTCGCCGGGACCATCCTCGCTGGGGAACGGGTCGGTTTCCCAGGCAGGCACCTCGAAATAGGGATTGCGCAGGTCGGGAACATGGCTGCCGTCGGGCGCGACCAGCATCGGCACCTTCTGGCCGATGAAATCAAGCCGGTACACCTGGCGCATGCCGCCATAGCGGTAATACAGGCAGCGGCAGTCCTTGTAGCGTCGATCGGACAGGATGTACGAGCCATCTTCGTCCTTCAGCGCCCCATGCAGCTGCTCGATGAAGCGCGTGAAGACCGCAAGGTCCAGCGGATAGAGCGTGATGAACTTGCCCGAGCCACCGCGTGGCCAACGCTTGGAGCTCATCATGCGCATCGTGTTCATGTCATTGGCGAACTTGAACTTCACGCGCTCGGCCAGGGCCATCCGGGTGACGGTGCGCAGCACCCGCTGGCAGTTCTCCTGCGTGGCTGAAACGTGGATCTTCCAGCCTTGCGGCGGCAGGTTGCCGGCGACCGGGTCGCCATGCGTCGCCAGGTGCGACCAGACTCCGATGCGATGGATCGTCCACGCCATGCCGGCCGCCTCGATCTCCGCTTCAACGATACTGCGGAAATCTTCGCTGGGCCGGTACTGGTTGTAGCTCAATTCGTAGAACCGCTCGTCGCCCCCCACATAGGCGGCCTTGTCCATGTGGCGTGCTTCACGCAGTGATCGTTGACGCGCTGACATCGTCTCTCCCTGGTCGGTTCCACGGCTCATTTGCCCGGTGCACACATCCGCGAACGCCTCGCACATGCGCGATGGATACATTGCGGGCGCTCCAGCCTGCAGGCATCGCAAAATGCGGAATGCGGATTCCCTGCCTGCTTCATTCGTAAGCACGGCGTGAAATCCGCCGGCTATCGCTGCAATGCAGCCGCCCGGAATGTCCCTGCAGATCGATGATTGCCACCGTACCTTGCCGCTACATTGCGCAGGCGATTCTCATTCCACAATTGACTTGACTCATTCCAATCGGCAATGCCATTTTCCATCCGCCACGTATAGACCGGGGTTCTTCAGCAACTGCAACAGGGCTTTGAGATTGCGTGGTGCAATCGCGCAGTGAATCATTTCATTGCGTAACGCGTGGGAGGCACGCATGCCTCCCGATCCCATGTACGACTAAGGAGAGTTGATATGAATCGCGTCCTGAATCTGCAGCGCCTGATGATCGAAAACCAGCAGGAAAACCTGGGCAACAGCTGCAGCAGCTCCGACAGCAACTGCTGCAACGGCTAAGCCTCTCCGGCTTGCCTGAGGTGGTGGTGCGCGCCCACCACCTCGACATCTGCCACAGCGTGATGCACCGCCACGTGGCAGGTCTCCATACGACGTAGAGATCGCTTGGCAGGCAGCCGTCCGCTGCCCGCGCTGCGCGTCCTGCATCTGCCAATGCCAGGACAGGCATCCCGGGGGGGGGATGATCAGCCAGCTGCAGCACGTGCTGCAGCCGTGACCATTGCTCGGCCCCGCTGCGACCTCACCACCATGACGGACGCTACGCAGTGCGCCTGCACGCCCGCCGGATCCAGCAATCAGGAAAAGACGCAGCATGCGCATCCTCGTGGCCATGGACGACGCCGAACTTGCACAGGCGCTTCGCAACGTATTGCAGAGCCGCAACATGCTGGTGGACCTCGTGGCAACCTGGTCACTGGCCAAGGCCGCGGTACAGGCCGTGGAGTACCGCGCCCTCATTCTCGACCGCTGGCTGCCCGAAGGCGATTCACTGAAGCTGGTGCAGATCGTGCGCGGCTTGCGTACCTGGCTGCCCATTCTGCTGTTGGGGCGCCACAACCACGCTGCCGACTGCATCGCTTGCCTGGATGCCGGTGCCGATGACTACCTGCCCACGCCGTTCGAGTTCGACGAACTGGCCGCGCGGCTGCGCGCGATTACCCGGCGCCTCGACGCTGATGCCGGCCACATTCTGAGAATCGGCAATTTCACGTTCGATTTTTCCAACCGCATGGCATTGGTAGGCGGTGCGCCCCTGAGCCTGCCGCGTAGCCAGCTGCTGCTGCTGGAAGCGCTTTGCGCCCGCCAGGGCCGGATCGTCCGCCATGAAGTGCTGAGTGCTGCCGTGCACCTGGCCGGCGCCGACGGCGGTACCACCGTGTTGGATCCGCACGTATCACGCCTGCGCCGTGCCCTGCGCTCGGCCAGTGTCAGCATCGAGTCCAAGCGTGGGCTGGGCTACATGCTGAACGACGACGCGGCCTGATCAAAGGCCATCGGCGCGGGCCGCAAATGCAACAGCCGGGGCGGTAAACCGCCCCGGCTGCCAGTCCCGCTGATTGGGCCGACCGCTGCGGTCAGGCGGCCTTCATTGCGTGCTTTCGCGCACGCATGACGTTGTGGCACTCCTGCACTTCCGGAAGCAGCTGGGTCACTTCCTGGCGCACGGCCGGCGGCAGCTCGTTGTCCTGCAGCACATCCTTGAACGCGCCCAGCAGGCGGTCCTCGGATTCTTCAAGTTCAGCCACGTAGCCATAGTTGGTGTCACCGAAAGCGGCTCGAACCTTGCCGTAGAACTGCTGCATCGAACCGACCACGGTGCCATGTTCGGCCGGCTTGCCACCGCTGGCGGCCACTGAGCCGCTCAACGCCGCCACGATGCGGCCCTTGACGCCAGCGATGCGGGTGAACAGTGCCGACAGCTCGGCATCCTTGACCTTGGTGGCCGCTTCTTCATAGAACGACTTGCCATCGCGGGCGATTTCGATCAGGTCGTTGAGGCGATGTTCGATGGTGGACTGGGTGCTCATGGCGTCGCTCCTGTGTGCTCGAAAGTCAGTGAAGAATGGCAGTGCATCTGCATTGCCTTCGACCCCACTGTGTGCAATCGCGTGTGCCAACCAGGTGAGCACGAATTGATGCACGCATCACCATGCGAAACACCTGCTGACTTCGTCATTTCAAGCATCGTCGGCTTTCACGGAATCTGAGCGCGTTGCACGCGTTACCACGGTGCGGTGACGACGATCAGAGTGACCAGCAGCGCGATTGCCAGGATCACCAGCAACACGTGCCATTGCTTCCAGGTGGGTCTCGGCTTTCCAGGCGTATTCATCGATGGGCTCCTGCGCGGGCGGGAATGGGGTTGCCAGACTGAAGCGCAACGGCATCGCACAACGTCGACGTGAGGTGCACGGTTCGTGCAGACCTTGCTGGAATATCGGGCCGCATCGGCCTTCCGCACCCGTACCTGGCGGCATATTCAGCAAGTACCACACCCGACACCGCCAGCAGGCTGCCACCCAGCACCCCATCCGCTGAGTGACTCACCCAGCAGCAGCACCGCCAGTGCGGTGGTCACGATCGGCACCAGGCTGAAGAATCCCGAAACGCGCGCCGCGCCCAACCGCGAAAGACCGGTCATCCAGCTGAGGGGTGCAAGGATCGATGCACACACCGCAGCGAAACCGAAACAGCCCACCGCGGTCAGGTTGTTCACTCCGGCAGCTGCACCGGCAGCAGGATCAGCGACGCCGCCGTGGCCTGCAGGAACAGTGACTCCAGCACCGTCAGCGGAATCTTCCGGCGCTGCATCAGCACGATGCAGGCGGCAAATGCACGGCCGAATCCGTGGCCGAGATCGCGCAGCGGCCTCACATGAGCGTGCGCACGCTGGAGCGCATGGCGCGCAGTGAACTGGGCATGTCACTCGGCGGCCGGCGTGGGCGTGTGAAGTTCGTGCGCGCCACCGAGGCGCTGTGCACACGCAAGCCGATCAGCCGCATCGCCGGGAAGCTGGGCTATTCAGGCGTCAGCGCGTTTGCCGAAATGTTCAAGCGGCACGCGCAGTGCACGCCCGATCAGTATCGGGAGCAGCATCGGGCCGGGTGAAGGCCCGGATCGAGGGCTGTCGATTTCCCGCCCCGTCGCTCGTCGGAACAGGAAAGGCAGGCCCATCGGCCTGCAGGAGCGCTCCAATGCCACCGATCCTCACCGCCTTCGCCACCTCCCCCGACCGCGGCCAGGGCCTGGCCCGTGACATGCGCGTGCGCTGGGCGCTGGAGGAACTGGCCGTGGCCTATGACGTACAACTGCTCAGCTTCGCCGAGCTGAAGCAGCCCGCGCACCTGGCACGGAATCCGTTCGGGCAGATTCCCACCTGGCAGGAGGGCGACCGGACCCTGTTCGAATCCGGCGCCATCGTCCTGCACCTGGCCGAACAGCACCCCGGCCTGCTGCCGCGCGATCCGGACGCCCGCATGCGCGCGATCATGTGGGTGTTCGCTGCGCTGAACACGGTGGAGCCCCCCATCGTCGAGCGCTCCATGGCCTGGGTGCTTGAGCGCGAGCAACCCTGGTACGCGCAACGGCTGCCAATGCTCGATGAGCGGGTCCGGACGCGGCTGGCCCAACTATCGACGTGGTTGACCAGGACAACGTGGCTGGACGGCGAATTCAGCGTGGGCGACCTGATGATGGTCTCGGTGCTGCTGCGCCTGAAGAGCAGCGGCCTGCTCGACGAGTACCCACAGGTCGCCACCTATGTGGCCCGGGCCACGCAGCGGCCCGCCTACCAGCGCGCGTTTGCTGCGCAGCTGGCGGTTTTCCAGGACGCCTAGCGCTGCGCCTCCTCCCAGGTAACAAGGGGCCAGCAGTCACGCAGGCCCCATGCGTTACTTCAATCGACGCGATCTCCAGTTCAGGTAACCCCGCCAGCCAAAGGGAGCACTAAAAAGCGCAACCGCACCGCACGCCAGCAGGCCGTTGAACATCCAAGGGGTCAGCTCCGGGGAACCTGCCGACATGGATGGAAACACGAACCCGCATAGCAGTGCTCCCACAAAGGAAGTACCGAATATGACCGTGGAACCCAGGCCTGGTGAAACTCGCATCGATCTATTCCTCATCAGTTCCGGTTGCAGGTCACCTTGACCTCGGTCAGCCTGATCGTGCTGGTGCAGGTGACAGACTGATTGCCCGCCCCCGTCACCGGGACACCGATGTTGTTGAGCGCATTGACGAAGCTTCCCATATCGGTGGCATTCCCATTCGGGAATTCGAAGCGATGCGTAACGCCGCCTCGCCCCTCGCTCAACTGTGTAACGCTAAGCGGAATGGAGTTACCGAACCTGTCCTTGTAAAGGAGGGCGTTGGGCTCCCAGCGACGGTTGATCATGCTGTAGTTGTAGGAAGCGGTAGACCCGTCAGCATAGCGGATCTTCTGCGGCGCCCAGACATCGATGCCAAGCGAGTACGCGCCGGAAGCCAGGTAGATGTAAGTCTCGAAACGCTGCCCCAGATGCTGGCTGACCGCATCCCTTCTCTGCGGATTCTGGATGTCATCGTACACATTGGTCGGGTAGCCGGGCTCAGACAGGCTGATCACCGATTGAGCGACTATGCGCTTGAACTGAAGATAGTTGATCGCCGGTTGCTCGACCGGGAGCTCGTCGATGATGACGAAGGGTTCGCAATCCATCGCGCCGGGTTCCATTTTGTCGCAACGGATGCCGCCTTCACGATCACGCATGACGCTGAACTTTCGTGCCATGTTGCCCGATGGATTCAGTATGTAGAGGATCCTGTGCGACGGCATACTTCATGAGCATCGCGCGCCACACGCGATGTCACTACCGCTTTGAAGGATTGAGAGCGCTTGCCATACCCGGCACTTCTCCCGCAGCGACGACACTGTCAGTGCAACCTGCGCCGGCAGGCGGCCTGCACCAGCATCAGCTGCGCCACCAGGACCAGCATCGCGCAGCCCGACAGCAGCCACGGATCGATGTACCACTGTTCGTTGAAACTGAAGTCGCCGGCGGAAATGCGCTTCCAACCGTTGAAGTGCTGCATCGCCGCCACCACGAACGCGAAGGCGCCCGCGCTGTACGACAGCCAGGGCACCACGATGCCGCCCGGGTGCGCGAACAGCGTCAGCAGGCCCAGCACGCCGATGACCGTGCGCTGCACGCGGCAATATGGGCAGACATAGGCCATCCCGCTCCATTCCACCGCCCAGGCCAGCAGGCTGACCAGCACGGCCGCGGCCGCGGCGGCATACAGCATCGTGGGCGTGATCGTCCTGCCTGCATCGTGTGCCATCCCGCGCTCCTTCGTTCAAAGACCTCGGCAGGGTAGCAGCGTGGCAGGCTCAATCCTTCTTGAAGACTGTGCGCTTGCCGATCGGGCTGCCCTTGCGCGCCGTCGGTCGCGCCAACCCGGGAATCAGGAAGTCGGTGACCTTGTGGCCCTTCTGGATCCTGGAAGCGAGCCAACGCGGCATGCGCCCGCGGCCGGACCAGGTCAGCCGCTTGTATTCCGGGTCTCGGTATTTGGCGGCCACTTTCCCGGTTCTGCGCCGTGCCGGTTTCCGGCTGGGTGCGGCCGCTTCGATGGCTTCATCGCCAAAGAGTTCTTCGAGGGTATATCCCGCTTCCGCTGCGGCGGCTTTCAGCATACGCCGCACCGCGCTGGCAGGACGGCGGTTGGAAATCAGCTGCTTCCGCTGTTCAGCGGCAACCACCAAGGCGCCCAGCTCCCGCAGGCTGAGCGATTCAATATCGATCGTCATGCTGGAAAGGTCTACTGCCGCGCGGCGCCTGTCAAGGCGGCTTGCCCCCGCGTAGACACGGGCTTCACTGCGGGTGGGCTCCGATCGCCTTCGTCGGCCATCCCCGAGGACATCCCTGTGAGCACCTCATCGCATTCGCTTGCCTACCTGCTTGCGCGCATCCTGCTGATGGCGCTGTTCCTGGTCTCCGGGCTGGGCAAGCTCGGCGATCTCAGCGGCACCCAGGCCTATATGGAAGCCATGGGCGTGCCCGGCATCCTGCTGTGGCCAACGGTCGCCTTCGAGATCGGCAGTGGTCTGTGCATCCTGCTCGGCTTCCAGACCCGGCTGGTGTCGATCGTGCTGGTGGGCTTCAGCCTGGTCACCGCTTTCATCTTCCACCACAACTTCGCCGACCAGACCCAGCAGATCATGTTCCTGAAGAATCTGGGGCTGGCCGGTGGGTTCCTGCTGCTGGCCTGCACCGGGGCCGGGCGCTACAGCATCGACGGGCGCAGTCGGCGCGGGTAAGCCTCGATTCGGAGTGTGCACGCGCTGGCGGCGAAGTTCGGCCTCTGGCGCCAGCGTGTGGATCACCTTGCCCTGTGCATGCAGGTACTCGATGGCACCGTAACCCTCGGCCGTGAGGGTCCGGCCACGTTGAAGGCGCGCGTGTACTGCAGGCCATCGATGATCGGCGCCGGCGTCTTGCCCTGGGTGATTCGCCAGCGTCGGACGCGAATGCCGGAACGCATTGCGATGCAGCCAGAACGAAGAACGTACAAGCACTGCGCATCATGCGATCTCCTGTCGGGATCGGAATCAGCATCCGCACGCCAAGCATGCCTGTGGTCGACGACCCCGCGCGGTGACACCGGCATGCTGGCGATGGGTCGACACCATTCCGCATCGTCACTCGAATTCTTAACTCTTCAGAATTCGACCAAGCCACCTTTGTCCCAGATGGCCCACAAAACAGCATGATGGCGCCCTACGGATTCAGGAATTTCGTTCATCTTCATGCGTGACATCGGACAGTTCTACGTAATCAGCGTCGAGGGAGTGACGCGGGCAGACGGCACCCTGCTGCAGGTCACCCGAATCGATTGCTCCTGCATCAAGTGTTCCTGGCAGTTCAGGGCCATTCCCAACCATGGCCTTGTCGATCTCGACGGTGCGGCTGCCCTCAGTTGCCCAACCTGCGGCAATCACCAGTCAGTCAGCCGCGCACGGCTTGAAGAGCTCAATCGACGCAGCGACGAATAGCCTGCACTTCAACCATCCATCAACACAGCACCGACACGACCGATACCCGGTTGGCCCTATCGTTCGCCAACAAGCACCCCCCGGCATTCCCATGAGTCATACCGGCATTTTTCAGATCACCGATCTCACCTACAAGGCTGGGGAGCAAGGCGACCTGGCCCGCGCACTGCAGATCGTCGCCACCTGCATCGCCTGCGGATCGACGAGCGTGTGGGACGAGCATGAGATGGAACACGTTGCCGGTGGAACCGTGCTGTCATGCCGTGGCTGTGGTGTCCGCCAGGCCATCAGCAATGCGCGCCTTTCTGGCTGCGCATCCGACATCCGCCATCCGCGCCGCTGAGCGGCGCGCAGTTCGTACTGCGTAGCCGCCGGCAGGGGGCAGTCGTTCACTCGGCTTTTACAACGCTGCGACGTTTCAGGCGACAACGCGCACTGATGCATCTGCCTGCATCCAAGGGCCGCGCCAGCGCGTATGTAGGATGCCCGCGCCTTGCGGGCATCCCATAGAGGAACGCGCCGTGAAAGCCCTTCAGCGGATAGCCGCCACAGTCAGCTTCGCCGTACTCGTCTCAGCCACTTCAATGAGCTTCGCCGCCAGTACCGTGATGGTCGGCGGAGCGGAGATGTATCCCACCAGGACCATCGTCCAGAACGCCATCAACTCCAAGGACCACACGACCCTGGTCGCTGCGGTCAAGGCAGCGGGCCTGGTCGATACCCTCAATGGCGCCGGCCCCTTCACCGTTTTCGCGCCCACCAATGCAGCCTTCAGCAAGCTGCCCGCAGGTACGGTCGATACGCTGGTGAAACCTGAAAACAAGGCACAACTGACCAAGATCCTGACCTACCACGTGGTGCCAGGCAATTACAGTTCAGCGCAGCTGATGGCCGATGCCAGGAAGCACGGCGGCAAGGCCACGCTGAAGACCGTTGAAGGTGAATCCCTCACCGTCGCACTGCATGACGGCAAGCTGTGGGTCATCGATGCCAAGGGCGGCAAGGCGGGGATCAGCATTGCCGACGTCGGCCAGTCCAATGGCGTGATCCACGTGATCGACACCGTGTTGATGCCGAAGTAGTTGCATGCAGCAGGACGAGCACATGCGCGGCAGCCGCATCGCGGCTGCCGCTGTCGCCTTCCTTGAACCAGAATCGCGGCTGCAGGGCAGATGACACGCCATCGCATCGCTCCTGAAGCACCCGGCAGCCTTGATATCCCTCATCCACCAGAAGCAGACCCTGGATTCCAGGTGATTACCTGGACGTCGTAGATCTCGCACTCGGTTTGGTCCATGGGCTCCCAATGGTCGCTCGCCAACTCAAAGAAGGCATCCGGCACATCCATGGAAAACGTTGGGCCTTTCTCGCGATTGCGCTGGCGGACGCGATCACGACGAACGTCACGTGGGGCATCCAGGAGATACACGGCCAGATCGTAGCCCGCCTCCCTGACCTGCGCGTAGAAGCTCTCGCGGCTGGCTCTCTCCACCAGACCCAGCTCGAGTACAACGTCGCGACCCGTATCGAGCACTTCGCAGGCTGTGATCCATATCTGCGCCATGCAACGCGCCTTCCTTGCGGCATACCATTCCATCAGGTTGGCGGCGGGACGGTCCGGGCTGTACAGCCGTACGAACCACGCGTCCAGAATGAATCCTGCAGCCGTGTGCAGACTTCGCAGCTCGGCAACAAACGTGGATTTGCCCGCACCGACGGGCCCTTCGACCAGGTGAATCGTTGCCATCGTGGTTGAGCCATCCTTCATTGCATTCAGAGACAGACCGGCCATCAGAGACCAATCGCTGTTTCGGAGGTGATAGCAGAGGTGAGGGGTATGACCATGGACATCCGTGACACTGACGATCAGGCTCACCTGGACCGCTGGCAACCCCGCGCTCCTGCCCCACGTGAATTCTGCCCGCGGCACAAAAATGAGCACCTGGGCGGAACCCAAGTGCCATTCCTGCGGTGGGCCCACCAGCACTCACACTACCCACATTTCGCGGGATTCGTGCATGACGGAGCGTCCATCCCGAGAATCCTACATGTCGCCACTCCCAAGACACGCTGGTAGGGCCGGGCCGCCATCATTCACGATTGCCTGCACTGGTCTCAGTTATGCCCCCGAAAACAGGCCGACAATTTGATGCTGATTGCGATGAAAGAGAGCAATGTCTCCACGATTGATCATGTCGCAATCCACATGGCAGTAAGGAAGGGAGCCCCTGACATGTCATGCCGATTGCAGCACTGGTCAGGACGGGCCGATACATCCCCCCACCTACATCACTCCCCCGAACCTCACTTCGGTTTTCGTAGCGGCTGGATTCAGGCGGCCAAGTCAACTGGTGATGCAGGGGATCCAAGCGCACCCCCACCATTGTGTCGCCTTTCGCCTGCTTGGCGCTGACCTGCGTACACCGCAACGCCGAGGGTGACTATGTGAGATCAAAGCATTGCCACCATCTTCGATGCACCCCGCTCCACGCTCCACGCCGAAGGGGTTGACGCCATGCAAATACTTCCATAAAGAAATTGCATACAAGGATGGTGGCGGAGAAATTCGATGGGGGCATTTCCTGTTTTCGCGTGCGCTGCGATCAAGGACCAGCGGGGCTGGTCTAGGCCCGACGCCAATGGCGACAGATGCCCGGCTGGGGGGGGGCATAGCCACTGGAACCGATTGCGGACATCGCCTCATTTCGAGGCTGAGCGACATCGCGACTGTGCATCAATGGCGCGAGGTATGCCGTGGCAGATAACCTCTTTCGCAGAGAGGCTTCACCTGAAGATCAGCATAGTGGCCTCGGCGAGACCCTGCTTGCCGGACCACCTTCTCGCTGGCTATGGCTTTGCCTGATCCTTCTGCTAACGACTGCTATGGGCCTGTTCCTGGTCCTAGGCCAATACACCCGCCGAGAAACGGTGACGGGTCAACTGGTGCCCGCTAGCGGACTGATCAATATCACCGCTCTTAGCCCGGGAACAGTCGCGCGACTACATGTTGAAGATGGCCAATCCATACAGGCAGACGAAGTCCTGATGGAGATCTCAAGCGATCAGGACACGGTTCGACTTGGTGCAACCCGAGCATCAATTGATGAGCAGCTTGCGGAAAAGGAGGGGCGCTACAGGGCCGATCTCGTTTCCCAGGATTCTGTCGCCCGGCATCAGCGAGAGGCGCTGGTTGCTCGCGAATCGCTCATACGACGACAGCTGGACCAAGTCGGCGAACAGGTTGCATTGCAGGCTGAGGAAGTTGAAGGCTCGCAGGCGCTCTTGGAGCGGATCGAGCCTTTGGGAAAGGGTGGATACATTTCGGCATTTGAGATTCAGCGGCAGCAAGCGGTGGTACGTGCCGCACGCTCCCGGAAGGCAGAACTGCAGCGGCAGGGGCTCGAACTCCAGCAACAGCTTGCTGCCGCCCAGGAGTCCTTGGCGAAACTTCCGCTAGAGGACGCAACTCGCCGAAACGAAATCGTGCGAGAGCTTGCCGACGTAGCTCAATCGCAGGCCCAAAACGATCTACAACGCGGCACACTGTTTAGAGCGAGACAAGGAGGTGTCGTCGCAGCTCTACTTGTTAAGACCGGTCAAATGGTGAGTGCCGGTCAGCCCATGATAACGATACTGCCTGGCGACGCGAAGCTGCAGGCGCAGCTCCTTATTCCTAGTCGTGCAATTGGATTCATCGCTCCAGGCAATCGCGTCATCCTCCGCTATGAGGCATTTCCGTACCAGAAATTTGGTCAGCAGTACGGAAGGGTATCCATCGTCTCCCGAAGCGCACTGACGCCAGCGGAACATTCCGCTTTGACTGGCCGACTACCGCCAGCGGATCAAGGACCACTCTATCGAGTAGATGTAGAGCTGGACCGGCAGTACGTTTCCGCATATGGGATCAAGGAGTCGATCCGGCCTGGGATGGCGCTACAAGCAGATGTGCTTATAGAGCGGAGACGCCTTATCGAATGGTTGTTTGAGCCGCTTTTTGGCATCCAGAGACGTGTGTTCGAGGAAAACTCCAATGGCTGATGGCTCCGCATCGGCAGAGCGGAGGCGCCCCGATCGACATTCGCGAGCGGACGTCCGGGCCGAACTCCGTTTTGGGTGGCGTCGCGATACGCCATTGATTCTGCAGGCAGAGACCGCTGAATGTGGACTGGCCTGTCTAGCCATGGTCGCGGGGCATCACGGTCATCATGTGGATATGCTGGGAATGCGGGCGAAATTCGGATCGTCCCAGAAGGGCGTCACGCTGAGGCAGATGATGCATTTGGCGACGGCACTCGGCATGGAGGGGCGCCCGCTGAAGCTCGATCTTGGCAACCTATCAAGATTGAAGCTGCCCTGTATCCTGCATTGGGGCATGAATCATTTCGTCGTGCTGTGCAAGATTGGCCCTCGATCGGCTGTAATTCACGATCCGGCACGAGGTGTCCGAAAGCTCGATCTTCTGGAGGTGTCAAGCCAGTTCACCGGTGTCGCTTTGGAGCTCATACCAGGCGCCGACTTCCGTCCAGCGCACAGATCCCCATCTATTTCACTTCGGCGACTGGCAGGTACCATCCAGGGACTCGTGCCTGCTTGCCTCCAAGTTCTGGGGCTTGCACTGGCGCTAGAGGCATTCATTCTCATTGGACCATTCTATCTCCAGTGGACGATGGATCAGGTCATCGTATCCGCTGATAGAGATCTTCTTTCGCTGCTGGCGATTGGTTTCGCAATTGTTGCGGTCTTCCAGGTTGTCATCACGGCACTACGCGCCTGGCTACTCAGCTGGATCAGTGCAACAACATCTGCGCAATGGATGAGCAACATGGTTGGGCATCTCCTCCGGCTGCCCTTGGCTTGGTTTGAGAAGCGGCAGGTGGGTGACATCGTCTCGCGACTTAGCTCAGTCCAGATCATCCAAAGTACGCTGACAGTCCAGTTCATCGGCTCACTGTTGGACGGGCTGATGTCACTTGTCGTTCTTTTGATAATGACCTTCTACAGCCCTGGATTGGCGCCGCTGGTAGCGGGCCTATTTCTACTTTACACGATGCTTCGATGGGTGTTCTTTGCTCCGTTGTGGAGGGCAAACGAAGATCAGATTGTTCATGCGGCACGCCAGCAGGGCGAAATCCTAGAAAGCATCCGAGGAATTCTTCCGATCAAGCTGGCCAATCAGCAGAATGTGCGACGCGCACGCTATGCCAATGCTTCGGTTCAGGTAATAAACCGCGGAATCCGAATTCAGCAACTGAATATTTCTTTCGGAATTATCAACGGCCTTATCTTTGGCCTGGGCAGAGTCGCACTGATCTGGATAGCTGCTTCTCTGGTCATGGATGAGAAGTTCTCTGTTGGCATGATGGTTGCATTTGTCGCCTTCGCAGACATGTTTATTCATAGATCTACTTCTTTGGCGGATAAGTGGGTGGATTTCAGGATGCTTAGATTGCACGCGGAACGGTTGTCCGATATCGCCCTCAGCGAACAGGAGAGCCCCGACGGAGTCGACTCGTGCCACGTGCCGGACGATTCGAGTGTCGAATTCAAGAATGTCAGTTTCCGCTACTCCGACGGAGAGCCCTGGGTGTTGAGAAACTGTAGTTTTAAAGTGGAATCGGGTCGTTCAATCGCCATCACTGGAGTGTCAGGGAGCGGCAAGACGACACTCGCCAAGATCATGCTCGGCCTACTGAAGCCTAGCGAAGGAGAGGTGATCTTTGGAGGACAGAAAATTGATGATATGGGTCACGGACGATTCAGAGGCCTGGTCGGTGCAGTCATGCAGGAAGATCAGCTGTTCGCCGGAACGATCGGGGACAACATCAGTTTTGGTGATCAGGACTCAACCGATGAGCGCATCAGGGAGGCGGCGACGCTCGCTGCAGTGAGCGACGATATCGAGGCGATGCCAATGGGCTACAGAACTCTGGTAGGCGACATGGGTTCCAGCCTGTCTGGAGGGCAGAAGCAGCGAGTGATCCTCGCTCGAGCGCTATATCGCCGCCCCCGTCTGCTGGTCCTGGATGAGGCAACCAGCCATCTGGACCTCGAGTGTGAGCGGCGCGTCAATGCGGCCGTGAAGATGTCGAGCATGACCCGGGTGGTGATCGCCCATCGGCTGGAGACAATACAAAGTGCAGACGAACGGTTCGAGATAAAGCACCGGGAGTGCTGAGCAATGCTGAGTCTGAGGATTCAAGGAAGTGGCTGTGGACGGGGTGATATGCGCGTAACTGTCGGCAAAGCTCTCATTCGACTGGTGCCCATAGCTCCAAAGCCATGGGCGCTGTTGGCAACCTTGCTCATGTTGGCTCTGCCCACGGCAAACGCATGGGCAGGGAAGCGTGATTGCCTCGCGTCCGGCCTTGAGGTTGACACAGCCATGTCAAAGGCGACCTTGCGAGTGACCTCGCTGGGTACGCCCAAACTCAACCTGCAGGAGTGGCAAGCGTCGAAGAGCGCCCGCCCGGACGAACACGTCTATACCTTGGATATCAGCAGGAGCCGGCTTCCGGAGGGAAGAAAGTATCCGCTGATCATCAGGTTGGCGCCCTCCACTGTCATGATCAACCTACAGCCTCTGATCAATCCTGACGATCCGCAGTTTGAACGCCTATGTGGCGATATCGATCCAGGAGCCTCACAGCACCCAGCAAGCTCTCCAGTGACGGTGTTCGAAGGCTACGCATTCTTCAGCGATGGGCGGCCAGTACCCGTTCCAACGATGCTGGCCGATCAAGGCGTGCCACAGGTGTTCAGGAGCCAGTATAAGAATTGGCTGGAGAAGGCCCAGAAGTTCTATGGGCGTGCCCTCGGACCTGAGCAGCACAGCGTGAGCTCTGTAATCTTCTTGCTTGAGCAGGGCGCCAATACCCAGCAGGGCTGCCACTTCAGCGGAAGCTCATTGCCCGGACTGCTGCTGATTGGCCTTCGTGCGGGTTGCCTGGACACCTCAAAGGGCTTTCCAAAAGACTTATCTCACTTCATTGCCCATGAAGCATTTCATCAATGGAATCAAGATGTGCAAATGATGGAGTCACTCCCACAGCAAAGCAGAATGATGCTGCTCGAGGGCGGGGCAGAAATGGCAGCAAGCTTGTTTCTTTCGGAGGAGACTGGGAGCAAGGAGCAAGGGATCACGCGCGACGTGGGCGCAGCTGCAGAGTCATGTATCGCCCAGGCAGAGTACAGGAAGCGACCATTGAACGACCTGATCAGTGAGGGCAAGTATCAACTCGCCTACTCCTGCGGGATGGTCTACACGTTCCTCAACCTCGTCCGGACAGATTCTGATCCAGCAGCTGCTCTGGGCACGTTCTGGAAAAGTACCCTGCAGGATAACTCCTCGTCTCGTTTCAATGAACGCACCGACTTCAATGAGGCATTCGGTGCGCGATCGTCGGTGCAGAACGCCATGATCGAACTTCTAGCCCAGAATGGCTACGCGCTTCGCGAAGCGATCAGCGGCTTGAGCAAGGACCAGCAGTTCCGCATTGCCGCCGAACTGATGCGAGAGGTGTCACGCAACGACTGCCAAGGGAACTACGGCCTGTTTACCGGTGGCGGGGTGATTGTGCTTGATCCCGAAGTGAAGACCTGCAGCTCTCTGAGGCCTGGGGGAAAACCCGCGGCAATAGATGGGTTTGATTTTAGAGAGCATGTGTTGGACGCTCGATCTGCATGGATTTCTGCTTGCCGGAATGGAGGAGCAGTGCGCATCGACTACTCCGACAGCTCTGCGAAACGGTCGATCGTGTCGTGCCAATCCCCCCCAAGATCCCTGTACACGCCGTTTCGTCTTTCCCGAATCACGCCAAGGGGGCGACCATGATCGACGTACTCAACAGCGACACATCTTCCCCGATTCAGAAGCTACATGAGCTGCAGGTCATCATCAAGATCGCCGAGCGCTGCAACCTCGCTTGCAGCTACTGTTACTACTTCTTCATGGGCGATGATTCCTACAAGGGCCGTGATCCGATCATGAAGCCTGACAAATTCTCAGCCGTCGCTGATTACATCAAGCGTGGCGTCGAGGATCTAGGCATCAGGAATGTAAACATCGTCTTCCACGGCGGGGAGCCCACCCTCATGAGGGCTCGCGATTTCAGGGGACTGGTTTCTGCTCTGCGTGAGACGTTGACCCCCATATGCGGGTTGAGTCTTGGCATACAGACAAATGGATATCACCTTACGGCCGAGTGGGAAGATCTGATTTCAGAGTTCAGTATTTCCGTTGGCATCAGTCTTGATGGTCCGGCTGAGTACAACGATAGATTCCGGGTAACCCATAAGGGGAAGGGATCGCATGAGAAGATCGCGCGCACGGTTGGGCGACTTCACGAGTTGGAGGCCGAGCGAAAGATCAGTGCAATCGGCGTACTAAGTGTGCTTGGACGCGACATCCCGATTGAAGAAACATTTGATCACTTCGTTGAGGAGCTCAAGTTCCGTCATATGGGGTTCCTGTTGCCGGACAGGAGTCATGATGAACCATTCGTCGATGGAGAGACCCCAGACGAGTACGGAGATCTACTGATAGGCCTCTTCAATAAGTGGCTGAGCCACCAAGACATCTCTGTGAGGGAAGTAACGAAGGTAATTCGCTACTTTCAAGAGTATGCGCCTGCACGCGCCGCGGCCACGGACGTATTCGACAAACGAACCCATGTGGTGGTGATCCAGAGCACGGGCGAAGTGAGTTGCGATGACTCGTTGATTCCCGCATTGGAGTGGCGATCCTCGCAGCGTTCGTACTCAATCTTCGGTTCGTCGCTCTATAGCTTCGTCAATGACCCAGGCCTTGTGGTACTTGATCGGGCGCGAGCAAACCTCCCCGATGACTGTTTCAACTGCAGGTGGGTGAGAATATGCGGAGGGGGCGCACTAGAGAATCGCTTTAGCCGCACTCGACAGTTCGATAATCCAAGCGTCTATTGTGCTGGACTGAAGAAGTACTACTCACATGTAGTTGATTTTCTGATCGAGAACGGATATCCGGAGGCAGCGATTCAGGAGCGCCTGAAGGCTGACGAGGTCATGCAGCCCACCTTCGCCATCTAAGCAGTGTGCTGGACCTGAGCGGTGATTGCTTGGCAATCCTGCTCTCTCGCTTCACCGAGGCTCATGCCTGTTGTACCCGTCGATCCCGACCGCGGTCGACGGAAATCAAGGGAAGTGCGGTCAATTGTTGATCTACAATCAGAAGGGAGTTCGCGATGAATGCAAGCGACAAGAAGTCACAGGGTGAAGAATTGGTCGCGCGGCTGCTGACGCCGCAGGAGACCGATGCCGTCGCTGGTGGCGGGTTCGAAACCTATGCGCAGAATACAGGTGGGTATTGCAAATTCGACCAGAAAAGCGGCGGATATGACCAGAAGTGCGAGACGCCTAGCTTTTCCTGAGATATTCAACTTCTAATCTTGCTGCGTGACGGGGTGTCCTATGGCCACCCCGTCTTTACCGGTACTTTCATGCAATATCGATATCTTGGAAGGACGGGCTTGAGCGTGTCTGTACTCAGCCTTGGCACCTGGCTTAGTGTTGGTCAGCGGCTGAGTAATTCGGATGGCGCCAGGTTGCTATCGCAGGCTTACCATAGAGGAATCAATCTGTTTGATACCGCCCAGAATTATGGCTGGGGTGGGGCGCAGACGGAGCTGGGGCGTGCGATAAGAGATGCCGGCTGGCAGCGCGACACCTACTCCATCTGTAGCAAAGCATTCTACGGGGCAAAGCCGGACGACCAGCTCAAGCCGACTCAACGCGGTTTGGGCCGCAAGCACCTGGTGGAGGAGTGTGATGCTGCGCTGACACGGCTGGGCTTGGAGTACCTGGATATCTATCTTTGCCATTCACAAGATGCAAATGTGAGTGTTGGAGAGATCGTATGGACGATGCACTCGTTGATTGTGCAGGGCAAGGTGCTGCATTGGGGGACGTCGAAGTGGCCTGCTGGACTGGTGGCCGAGGCGCATGATTTCGCTCTTTCCAATCATCTGATTGGCCCGTCCGTCGAGCAGCCTGAGTACAACCTGGTCGCTACCAGAGCTGTGGAGGAAGATCTACCAGACCTGATTGATCGATATGGCATGGGGTTGCTCACTTGGTCGCCATTGAAGCAGGGCATACTCGCTGGTCGCTACGACCAGGGCATCCCGCCTGGCTCGAGACTGTCCTTCCGGGACTTCACGACGTTGAGGGATCATGCGGGTGAGGCACAATTCCTGCGATGGGTCGAAGCTGCAAAAGGCATCGAGAGAATTTCCAAGGCTCTGGGAGTATCTCGCGCCCAGCTTTCCATTGCGTGGTGCTTGCAAAACAGGCTCGTCAGTAGTGTCCTGCTCGGTTGTTCGGAGGGCACGCAACTAGCCGAATGTCTGAAATCAGTAGACGTCGCGAGCTCCATCACTCCAGAGTTGTGGCTGGAGTTGCACTCGCTGGGTCAGTGCTGATCTCATGCGCCAGCCGAGGAGTCGGGAGAGATCCGTCCGCCGTTGATACCAGAGCGACATCCAGCGTTGGATTCGCGCACGCAGGAGCGCTCTGCAGTGGACGCCCGAAGATGCAGGGCAACCCGCGGCCAACTGTGACAGCAGCGGAGCGTAAACGGTCACCGAGCGGTCACCGGGTCGCGCCGGCTTGACGAAGAAGGCGCTGCGGATGATTCTAAGTGCCTGATTCGATGGCCCACCAGCAACCGCAACAACACCACATCCACTTGATTTTAATGGAATTCTTTAAGTTAACCCGGCAAAACGACTCACCATTTGACTCACTTAAATTCAGCTAGCACCACAGTCCGACCGGCTCTCAAGCCCAAGAAGGTCAGCACTGGCTCGGATCAGCGGCGACTCTCCAAGGGCACGTGGTCAGCTAGCCCGTGATCTCGACAATCGCTTCAGTGCCACACTTGCACGTTGCGGACACGATCACAGACTCCCCGTTAGGAAGCAGTTTGAAATGGAGATCGAATTTGTCCGAATCTGGCCCGCTCCAGCCGCCCCCGCCATAGGCAGATCCATGCTCGACAGCTCGAGGGGCATCCTTCGCCTTACATGCGGGACAAGTCACCCGGTAGTGGGTTGAATCTATAACGCCCATCAGACTTCTCCTAAGCTGGCCGTGAGGGTGCCCTTGAGAGGAGGGCTCGCCATAAGCAAATACGATTATCGACCGTGTGCAGAAGACTCGTCCAGAACCGGCCGGTTGTTTCCAGGGTTTTGACGCGGCCCCCGATTGTGGCAGGGTGATCGCAGGCACACTAGGAAGCGCCAGATGGACGCCTCTGAACCCGAAATCTCCTTGCATGAAGAGATCAAGGCTCTTCGCCAGGAGCTGACGATCCTTCGCTTCGACATTTCAGGCAAGGAGTGGCTCACTGTTGACGAGGCGGCGCACTATTGCGGCGTATCGTCCGGTCAGTTCCGGAAGAATGCCCCTGATCTCGGCCTCATCCCTAGGAACTTCATGGGCAAGCAGCTTTATGAAAAGAATGAACTCTACCGGGCTATTCACAACGCCAACGACTGGACTACGCGTGGACGTGTTGGCTCCAACACTCCATCTATGGCCCCAAGATCTGCGCGGGTGGAAGAGGCTCTTGCTCGCCTGAGGCGCTATGACCAGCGAAGGGGAAAGGGATAATGATTCGGACTGACAAGCTAATGACGCTCGCTCAGGCAGCCGAGCACTGCGCCTGCCATCCTCGGACCCTTCGCCGAGCCATAGACATTGGTGAGCTTGCTGCGTGCCGGCTGGGGCAAGGCCCCAAGTCAGATCGCATCCACCCTCTAGACCTGGCCGCATGGCTGGATAAGTGCAGGGCCAAAACGCTATGCCCATCACCAAGCGCGCCAATGGTCACTATCAAGTTGCAGTCGGATACGGCGGAAGAACGCATCACAAGGCTTCTCGATACTGGTCGTTCAAAGGCGCGTAGGAGTACTAACGCAGGTACATCTCCGCGCTAAAGGACATTGCGGGCGGTAGAGAGCCATAACGCGTGATTGCTGAGGTGGTGGAGCGCTGGGCATCCGGTGCGGGCATCTACTTCGGCTGACAGCCCACGTCGTGCGCGGCGGGTTCATCCATCTGGACCGCACCAGCAAGACGCGCACACTCCAACTGGTCCCGTTGAATCCCAAGGTTGCGGGTATCGCGGCTGCCTCAAACACCCCGCTGTAGCTGCTGCAGCCCTGCCCTCACCCACGCCTTACGGGCGTCCCTCGGGCGGGGCTTCGTCTCTGCCGGCGGCTTGCGCGGCTCTAACGCCGCTTTGATCCGCTCGATCTCCTTAGCGCCAGCCTCGGCCAAACGCCGGGCCTGTTGCTGCTGCTCGCGGGTTGGCGGCAGGCCCGGCAGTGGCGGCGGCGGCTGGGTCGGGGTGCTGTCGGTCAGCCGGGCAACCGCCTGGCGCAGGGGAAGATCGGGATAGAGCCTGGCCGCACACCAGCGCTCGGCGTACCGCTTCGCCTGCCGGACGTTGGCCGCGCGCACTTCCTTCACCTGCCACATCTTCTGGCCTTCCATACATAGCCGGACCCCGGGACCGCCATCGGGCGTGACGCTGGCCGTCTCGCGGCCGTTGTACCAGAGCGCCCAGCGCTCACCTGTCTGGACCCAGCCAGAGGGAATTGGGGTAGTGCGGAAGCCGTGGGAGGAATGCATGGCCGGAAGAATACGGCTGGCCGTCGCAGATCCTGCGAAGCGCCGGGCACATGTCTGAATCGTTCGGGTTGGCCACTGGCGTGGCGCAGTTGATCCGCTTCGGGTTGAGCTGCTTGCCGGCCGAGCGTCCGTCGAAGAGAATTTGCCCAGCACGAAGTTTTTAACGATTCATGCTGTATGGTCAACGCATCTGGCTCCTCTCAGGCGCGAAATCCTTCGCCCCCGTGTCTAGCCCCCCTACAGGCACGACACATGACACCCCTTACAGCTTTCCGGATCCTTCGGATCCGCCCGTTGCTGCGCCTCAACGGAACGATCGAGCAAGTCGAAACTCTGCACGCCAAGTGCGGTTCATGCGGCGACGAGTCACGTATGTGCCGAGGGCATGGCCTTGCCGAGGTGGGAGGAGGGGTAGAGCTCACGTGTCCGGCATGCCAGGTGACAGGGATTTTGACCGTAGACCAAGCGTGGATTCTCTGGGCCGAGCAGATGAGGCAGGACAGGATCCTCGCCTTGGCCGGGCTAACGCCCGAAGATCTAAAGCTCACCTAGATCTTTGATCACGGCCTGCCCCGCCTGGAGGAAGCCGGCTAACAGCCGGCCTCCCGCCACCTGCCGGCCCATCTGCTCATTGAGGTAACTGGCCTGCAGGCGCGCGTGGGCCATTAGATCGGCTTGGCGCATGCTCGGCGTCAATGCCCGGAGCGGCTCCCCGGGTGACGCCAGCTGGCCTTCCACGGCCTGGACCACGCAAGGGCGCTGGCTGTCGCTCTTGGCATATCCAGTGGCCATCATCCGGCCGTTCTTGGGCGACCAGCCTCCCAGCACCAACTCGGTCCCGAGTTGGGCGAGCGGCAGGCCGGCCTCGGCTGCTGCCTTCTCATAGTTCGGCCATAGCTGGTCCACTACCAGCCCGAGCTCGGCGGACAACTGCTCCATTGTGAAGTCCGCGCGGAAACTGGCCTGCAGCGCCAGCTCGTAGATGCGAAGGAAGAACTGGGTGGAGCCGCGCGTGGCCAGCACCAGGTTGTGCTGAGGGATCAGCAGCAGCTTCGCCCCTGCGGAATGCGCCCCTGTATGGGCATCCTCTGCCAAGGTATCCACTGCGACGACCAAGTGGTCACGGGTAAGCAGAACGTTGAGAACGCTCATGGGCAGAGCAACTGGGAATTTTAAGGAATATGACAGCCTGAATGCTCCGCGTCCAATCACTACGAAACTCATTCAAGCAATGGAGTGTCTGCTTGAGCTTGGTGTGATGAGACGCTCACATCAAGGGGCAGACACTGCAGTCTCGCGGCTCTTCTCCGGTGCAGAATCCTTTGCTCCCGTGTCCAGCCTTCAAACGGCACGGCCATGCACCCTCCCAACGCTTTCAGGATCCATTCCATCCTTCCTTTGTTTGCGCTCAATGGCGCGATCATCCGCCTAGAGCAGGTGCGGTCAACCTGTAAGAACTGTGGACTGAGGTCATCAATGGCTGAAGACGCTGGCTTTCACACGAATCCTATGGGCACCACGCTCACATGCCCAGCTTGCGGATCCACTGGATTGATGGATGAAATAGAGATCTGGCATTACTGGCTCGAGCAGTGCCGTCGTGAGCGTCTGCTTGCGCTATTCGACCCAAAGCCCGACGATCCGTTCGATACCGAGGCCCCTAAATGAACGATGGCATCTCCGAACTGCTGGACCGTCTTCATTCCTGCGAAGTCGCGATCGAAGTCCATCGCGGTTATCTGAAAGCAATGGAGTATGGGCTGCGCATGGCCGTCGCGACCCATCCCGCGCGCGAGCACCTGTCCGATGTGTGGCTCCAGTTGCTGCCAAAGATCGCGGCAAAGCACCGAGACGATGGCGGCGAGCTCTTCGTCGCCGCCTTTGAGCAGGCCCTTACAGTTCTAACGGAGCAAATCGGCGAACCAGCAAGCCCTTCATAAGCTGCGACCGCACTCTCGGAGACGGCGGCTTGTCGCTTAGGCAGCGCTCCTCAACAGCCTGGACAGGCACAAGGGAGCATTCGGGGGCTGCAGCGAATCCACAAGACGATGGTCCTTCAGCCCTGGAAGCGGCGCCCCTCAGCCGTCGGCTGGGTGCCTTCCAGCCAAACTCCCCATCGTGAAGGCATACCCGGCTTCTTCCAGAAGTGCTCTCATGCGCAGCTCCACACGACGGGGGGAACGCAGTCCATTAGGGGCATAGAGAGCATATACGTAGCCAGCGCCGTCAATGATTTCGCGGCGGACTGCGCACTCGGTTGATTCCGTAGCTTCGCACCAGACAGACATTAGCCTAGCCGGGCTGATCGACTGCCCATTGCGAAGTCGGAAGAAAAGCCAACGCACGCCTGGCGCTTGAGCTGGATCTAATCTAGCCATTGCGAGCCCCGGATTCGTCTGGATAGATCACTGAGAACTTGAGGATCCAGGCGAGGGCGCTCATCTTTCGAGGAACGTGGCAGCTCTATGCGCTCACTACCGTTCACTAAAGCGGGGAGATCTGACTGCAGATCAATCCACCACTCGGAAGGAAGCCGGAGCCCAGTACCCGTTCGATCGTAGATGCATATCGGGAAATTCATAGCGTTGCTCCTAGATGTAACGAGCATACGCTTGCGCAATGTCAGGCCGGAATGCGACTACTACAAGGCTGACGCATCAACTCTCTTTGCACATATGAACACGTGTGCTTCGTCTCGCTGAACTTTCAGGAACGACTCAAGCCAGCAAAGAGCAGCGCCTCTATTCGCAATCACTCTTCCCAACTTTTCAGTCAAACACCGCGCACACTCCATTCCACCAGGGCTTTGCCCTTGACAGGTCCGGCACTGAGCCATCGTCGTCATTGTCGTCGGGCGCGATTGATACATGATCTTCGTCATCAAGTTCACAGCTTGAGCGTGGGACGACATATCAACGTTCCTATTGATACAGAAGGAGCCGCGCTGGGCGCGGCCACTCCTTAGACGTCAACGACGGCTATCGCGACCAGCACTGCCCTTTTGGTCCTGGCCGTGGGTCGGCTGCTCAGACTCCTTGCTTCCCGGCTGCTGCTGTTGCTGACCTTGCTTTCCGGCGAGGTCTTCACCGCCAAGCTCGTTTCCGTCCACCTGGCCTTGCTGGCCTGACTGCTTCTTCTCACCATCCGAGTTGGGACGGTCGTTCTGGTTCTGGGAAGTGTTGTTCATGTCTCACTCCGATGCAGCCATTTGCTGCCATCCAACAGTGACCCCTTACGCGTTACGCAGCCGTGCGCGATTGACAAGAGTATGAACAAGAGCCATGAACAGGCCTCTGTTCTTAATGGATGTACAGTGCAGCCCTAACAGGAGAAGAGCATGGAACGGAAGAGAAACAAGGATTTCGTTGACGTCGACCGTGAACTCACTCACTGGCGACTGGCATTCGACTCTGGTTCGCTACCCGCCATTAGCTTTCGCCATGAAGTTGACCCCGTCATTCGGCTCGCGTGTGACATCTACATCAGAGACCCGCATGGAGCGCGCGGCGCGTGGTTGGACGACCTCCAAGTCAGGCTCGCAACTCGATCCAGTCTGCGCGGTCACCCCGGTGCAGCGGAGATTGCAGGTCAATGTTGGTCGCGCCTCTCTTGTTCCTAGGAATTGTCTTCCCGCGACGCTGCATCGTTACCTTCTCGCATCAGCTGGTCATTCAACACGTGAACGATAGACATGACCGCATCGGCCAGCGCCCGCGAGTCACTGATTGACCCGTAGAAGTAGATCCTCGATCCTTCAACCCGAACCTCGGCCAGCGAAAGTTGGGACGCCAGCGCTTCGCACTTCATCACGAATAGCTCGGTCCAACGGGTGCCGGGCGCAAGATCCAACAATGCAATGATGGCCTCGTCGGTAGATGAGTCGACATGCTCATGTAGCTGAGGCACGTCGAAGCCAACGATTCTTGGAAGCATGGGGGCGCTCAACGGCCTGTCCTCTTCCTTATGGGTGATCTGAGTATCACCCACGATACGCGGATCTACAATCTGACCACCCCACATCGAAGTACCCACTTGGGTGCTGGCTTCTCTATCGCTTTCCTTCTCCCTTTTGGCAGGAGGATTTATCGTATTGTTCAATCGGCGCTGCTTGATCTGCACGCTTGTACGGAGCCGGAGGCACCTAAGGATGGCTTCTATCCGTTTGAGGAGAGACTGTCTAAGTACTTCAATGAAGTGCGCACGTTCAGTGCTAGATGAGCTATCGACTTGAACAAGGCAACCCTCCAATTTAGCGACCTGCAGGAACTCTGCATGCCAGGCAAGAAGCCCAGGCTTGCCACTGTGATCCGATGGGCCGACGGGTGTGGTATTCGCTTCCTGTACGACGGAAGCGGCGGGATCTGGACGACTATGCACGCGCTCAATGAAGCGCTCGGCTTAGCCTCATCAACGCAGCGTCTCGATCTGTACGACCCAAGTGATTTCTGAGTCTGAGTAGGCGACGGTCAATGCCCACCACCGTCCCCTGCTCTCGGGCTTTTCTTTAGTGAACTCAGCGTTGCACCGCCCTGGCGGTTCGCCATGCCGGCCACGCCTCGCCAATCACGTCCAATGCAGATTTCAGGAAGAGCAGCGCGATCACCGCGCCTGCTGCGATGTCCGGCCAGCCGCTTCCGGTCAGCGCAACGCCACCGGCAGCCACCAGTACACCGATGTTGGCGGCGACATCATTGCGGGAACACTCAAAGGTGCTTTTCATGTTGATGTTGAGCGAGCGGAAACGCCACAGCATTGTCAGACACACCAGATTGGCCACCAGCGCGATGGCTCCAAACCCCAGCATCAGACCGCTGGAAGGCGGCACGCCGTGGATCAGCTTGCTGACCACCTCCACCACGATGAAGACAAAGAAGGCCAGGATCAGCAGCCCCTTGGCGAGGGCTGCACCGGCCTCCCACCGCGCCCCCCGATTCACTGCCCACAGGCTCAGGCCGTACACGATCGCATCGCCCAGCATGTCCACTGCATCGGCCTGAAGGGCACTGGAGCGCGCCACGATGCCCGCGACGAACTCGATGAAGAACATCGCCAGGTTGATGATGAGTACTGCCACCAGTACGTGCCGCTGCGCATTGTGGATGGCCAAGGCTTCCAGTTCCTTGCGCTTGTGGCCGCAGCAGTGGTCCATGGGTGACTCCCGCCAGGCTGTGCCAGGGCTTGAAAAAGGATGGGGCAATCGTTATCAACCCTGTAGCCCCTACAAGGTCAAGCCCATGCCCAGCCACCTCACCATCGGCCAGCTGGCCCGCCAGACCGGCACCAAGGCCGAAACCATCCGCTATTACGAGAAGATCGGCCTGCTGCAGCCACCGCTGCGGTCGGAGGGCAACTATCGCTACTACGGCGCCCAGGACCAGCGGCGCCTGTCGTTCGTGCGCCGGGCCCGGGAACTGGGCTTCTCCATCGAACAGATCCGAGAGTTGATTGCCTTTGGTGAACAGCGGGAGCACGAGTGCAGTTCCGTGGACGATGTGGTGAAAGCACACATCGCGGACATCACGCGCCGGATCCAGGACCTGCAGGCGCTGCAGGGCGAGCTGGAGCGGATGATCGGCAATTGCCCGGGCGGCCGCGTAGCCGATTGCAGGGTGCTGGAAGCCCTTCAGCCGCAGCCTGGCGCTTGACCTTGTAGCTGGGTTTACAACGCCGGGCTACTTCGCCACCGTGCCGTCCTGACGACCCATGACCCTGTCGCCCTATCCGCTTGCCCTGGCGCTGAGCGCCGCCCTGCTGTCCGCCGTTGCCCCGACCAATGCACATGAACCGCCCGCCGCGCCGACGACGGCCAGTGGACCGTGGATGCATGGGCACCGCTGGAAGGGTTTGTGGTGAACGGTGGGATGAGGGTGAAGTTCTAGGGCGTGGTCCAGCGCGGGAGTGCGATGTCCGCTTCTGGCCGGAAGCGGAAATTACTCTGAGAGTCTTGCTCTGTCAGACCCCGTTCCGCATCTCATACCAGTCTTGAGTCCGGTTGACGATTCGAACCACCGACAGCATTACCGGCACCTCGATCAATACACCCACTACCGTCGCCAGTGCGGCACCCGAATGCACACCGAACAGTCCCACGGCCGTGGCCACAGCCAGCTCGAAGAAGTTGCTCGCTCCGATCAAGGCGGATGGTCCAGCGACGCAGTGAGCCACACCCAGCCGGCGGTTGAGGAGATAGGCCAGCCCTGAAGTGAAGTAGACCTGGATCAGGATAGGGACTGCGATCAGTGCGATCACTAGGGGCTGCTTGACGATCTGCTGCCCCTGAAATCCGAACAGCAGTACCAGAGTAAGCAGCAGGGCAGACAGCGAAACCGGCCCGAGCCGGCGTAGCACAACTTGCAGACCAGCGTTACCGCTGCGCGAGAGCATCCACTGCCGTAACAGCGCAGCCACCGCTACCGGCGCGACAATGTACAGGCCAACAGACAGCAGCAGCGTGCCCCATGGAACAGTGATCGCGGAAATCCCCAGCAGCAAAGCGACTACAGGGGCATAGGCAACTACCATGATTGCGTCATTCAGCGCGACCTGGCTCAGCGTAAAGTTCGCATCACCGCGACACAGGTTGCTCCACACGAACACCATCGCAGTGCAGGGCGCGGCCGCCAACAGGATCAGCCCGGCGATGTAGCTGTCGATCTGCGCTGCGGGTAGCCAGTCCGCGAACGCATGACGCAGGAACAGCCAGCCAAGCAGCGCCATCGAGAACGGCTTGACCGCCCAGTTGATGAATAGTGTTACCCCAATACCCTTCCAGTGCTGCTGCAACTGGCGCATCGCGCCGAAGTCGACCTTGAGCAGCATCGGGATGATCATCAACCAGATCAGCGCGGCAACCGGCAGATTGACCTTGGCGATCTCTGCGGATGCCAGCGAGACAAAAGCACCCGGAAGGAAGTGGCCCAGCAGCGTGCCAGCCACGATGCACAGCGCCACCCACAGGGTCAGGTAACGCTCGAACAATCCCATCGCTGCCGGTGCGCTCACGCCTGGCTGTCCTCAGGTTGCACGAACCCAATGCGATCCAGTGCGTCTTTCAACGGCCCGCGATCCGACCAGGTTGCTGCAGGCAATGCCAGCAGGGCCAGCAACCGTGTCTTTACGATGGCATGTGCCCGCGCGAACGCAGCGGCCTTGTCCTCCGCGCTGCCATCGACGGCAGCCGGATCAGGCAGACCCCAGTGCGCGCGCACGAAATCGCCAAACACCACCGGGCATGTCTCGGCGGCAGCGGCATCGCACACCGTGATCACCAAGTCCATCGGCGTGCCGTCAGCGAACTCGTCCCACGATTTGCTGCGCAGGCCTGCAATTGCAATGCCCTCGGCTTGCAGCTGGGCAAGTGCGAACGGATTGACCTCGCCGGTGGGCTGGCTGCCGGCGCTGAATACTTCGAAGCGATGACCGGCCCATGCCCGCAGCGTGGCTTCGGCAAGGACGCTGCGGGCGGAGTTTCCCGTGCAAAGGAACAGGACGCGTTGGGTGGTCATGAATGGGATCTCCGGTCAGCAGGCGCAATCAGGGGAGGTGGGGCTGCAGGCCGGAGCGGGCGATCCTGCGCAGCAGTTATGGGTGAGGTAGTCGATCAGGCCAGTCATCGCGCTGAAGTTGGCGCGGTAGCAGACGTTGCGGCCCTGGCTCTCGCTCTCGACCAGCCCGGCCTGCAGCAGCTCCTTCAGGTGGAAGCTGAGTGTGGCCGGGGGCACCTGCAGGGCGGAGGCGATATCACCGGCCATTCGTCCGGCAGGCCCGGCTTCGACCAACATCCGGAACGCGGCTAGGCGGGTGGCATGGCCAAGAGCGGTGAGGGCACAGATTGCATTCTTCGTTTCCATATTTCTAGAATAGTCGAATTAATGAATCCATCGCAAGTGTCACCCCTCCGAATCTGGCAGAAGCCTCGCTTCCCCAGCCCGACCCGACTCTGCTGGGCGCCGGCCTCGAACACCCACCAAGGATCCTGCTGCTGTATGGCTCGCTGCGCCCGCAGTCTTTCAGCCGCAAGCTGGCTTTGGAGGCAGAACGGCTTCTCCGTCACATGGGCTGCGAAACCCGCCTATTCGATCCCCATGGCCTGCCTATGCTGGACAGTGTGGAGAAAAGCCACCCCGAGGTTCAGCGCCTGCGGGAGTGGTCACAATGGTCCGAAGGACAGGTTTGGGTCTCGCCGGAGCGGCATGGCACGATCACAGGCGTGTTGAAGAACCAGATCGACTGGTTGCCGCTGGAGGATGGCAGCGTGCGTCCCACGCAGGGCCGGACGCTGGCGGTGATGCAGGTGAGTGGCGGCTCCCAATCGTTCAACACAGTCAACACCCTGCGAGTACTTGGTCGTTGGATGCGCATGTTGACCATTCCCAACCAATCGTCAGTTGCAAAGGCCTAGCAGGAGTTCGATGACGATGGGCGAATGAAACCGTCCCCGTACTACGACCGCGTAGTAGACGTGATGGAGGAGTTGGTGAAATTTACGCTGCTGACGCGAGGCCGGTCGGACTACCTGGTGGACCGGTACAGCGAACGCAAGGGGGACGAGGTTGCGGCTGAGTTGGCCGGGGCGGCTGGGGCTACAGCTACCTAACGCTCAGCGGCTGCGCTGCCGATCGATGCGCGCCCGCCACCGCAGCAGCAAAGGGAATACGCCCCGTCCTGTTGCACGAACCTGAGGCTGGAGGCGATGCCCACTTTCGGCCCAGCGTGACCCACGGCGACGCAGTTCTCGGAAGGGCTATAGAACGGTTCCCAAAGGGTTGGGCCGCTTGTGGGGGCACCTCCAGTGGCAGCGCCTGTCACCTACTAGTCCGACCTCAACCTGCCTGAGGGGCGGACAGCCAGTAGACGCGGCACCCCCCTTGGAGGTCCTCCACCCGAATCTTCCGCGAGTTGCTCTCAAGCAGCTGCACTTGCTGCGTCTCGACTCGTACGACTGCATTCCAGGACGTCTGCCCGGATAGCGCCGCCAAGTACGCAGATGCAGCAGTCACCCTGGGCTCTTCCTTTTGGCGTTCTTCGGACAGCGCGCGCAAGCGCGCAGAGTGTGCTCTTACTCTCTTTGACATTACCTTGATTCCACCTTGATCAAAACCTTGATGTCTTCCCAGGCCAACTAAGCCGCTTCGACCCTGGCCCCAGAAATTGACTCGTAGCCCTCCGCAAACCGGGCACAGGTGTCTTGATAGTCTGCCCACCAAGCGGAGGTCAGACGCGTGTGGGGTCGGTAGCGGAGCCGTGCTATCCCAAACATCGTCACTTCAAGCATGTGAGCGGGGGCAGGAACCAGCCAGCCTCCTCTGCCACTTGATTCGAGCCACTCCTTCTGAGCGGCGGTCAGCAGATCGTTGGCGGCAGCCTTGCATGCCCCATAGAGCCGTCTCTCGATGTCAATTCCATTCCAAGCGAGCGGATGGATCGGCTCACCCTTTGGACCTTCGAAAAGGTACGGAACCCACTCAACGAGCCCGAGGCTCTCCAAGATCCCGAATCGCTGGAAGAACTTCTGGCCAGGGGCGTCTACACCCTTCAACCGGTGAGGATCGGTGGCAGCGTTCCCCCAGTGAAGATACGTGTTCTCGACCTCGCACAACCAAACCACGTGGGCGCCACGCTGACCAATCTTCTCCCGCTTGAAGGCCATCTCGGTCACCTTGCGGGAAATGCCTCCATCCTCTCGCAGGTTCTGCTGGGCATATAGCTCAACGAAAAGCCGAAGGACCATGGGGTCTTGGGTCTGCCGAATCTTGGTCACTGGCGGGATCTCGGATTCGACGCCATCAACGACCGCGTTTGGAAGCCAGATATCGTCGCCCTGGCGCTGGATCTTGTACTTCGGCTTCTTGCCAGGCTCGGACAGAGCCACCCCTTGTTTGACGAGCGAGGCCACGGCGTCTCGCGCCGTAGTCCAACGTATGCCCAGCCTTTTCGAAGCCGCCTCAGCGCTCCACTTGGTGGTGACATTGTCTCCGCCCGTACCTCGAGCCAGAACAAGGAACGCAGCTCCCTCGTTGATACCGAGAGAGCATGCCTTCAGAAAGCTGTCGCGACCTACAGCAAAGAATCCCTTAGTTGCAGCCATTGATAGATCGCCCCTATTCAACTTCGCTATTTTTATCATTTTGGGCTGTCATCCTCGCTCCAAACAAGTGCTGCCCCCTCCCAGAAAACTAGTTGATAGGGTCAGCCCGATAGGAATAGTGGCTATCCACCATGACCATGGCGGACCGCCAACGATCACGACCGGGGCCACTCAGAATGGCAAGGCATTGCGTTCGTCATGCTTGGCAGATGCGCTCGCAATGCGAACGCATGGTGATGCTGATAGGCTGCCCCGAGAACGCCAAGGATGTGGCCATGCTTAGACTACCGTTCGTCGTCCTACCCGCCCTCGCGCTCCTTGGGGCCTGCGCCCAACCTCCAGAGACTTGGACGGCCTTCGTCTACCCTCCCGGGAAGTCCTTGGCAGCAGAGGACGCCTCCAAGGCTATCTACGGTCATTACGAGTCATTCGAACAATGCCAAAGCGCCTCCATTAGCGCACTCAAGCAATCGGCCGCTGAAAACCGATCCGACGACCTCGGGAGTTATGAGTGCGGCGTTGGCTGCCGGTACGAGAAGGAGTGGGACATGTACGTCTGCAAGGAGACGCGGAAGTAAGGCTAGTGCAGTGGGAAGATGTCCTGGATCGAATGGAACATATCCACCCCGGCGATCCACCGTCCATTGCTGAAGTAGCTGACCAACCCGCATTGGCAGTTGCCACCGCTCAGGGCGGGGCATCGCCCGTCATGTAGGTCGTACGCCCTCCAAGGGGCGCCAATTGCAGCGGCAGCCACTTGCATCCGGCCTTCTAAATCCTCAGGCAGGCATTGCCGCTCGGCAGCGAAGACCTCGTAGGTCACACCGTCCCAGGACTCTTGGGAGCTATCCGCTTCTAAAGTAGAGATTGCCTCTCGGTCATCAACCACGAGCGCCCTCCGACTCATTGTCAGCTGTCATAGGTACAAGTTGCACCGTTATGGCTCGGACCGGCTCCGAATCAGGGTCTATACCTACCGACTGGACTGGCTTGCCATAGCCGCGATCCAGCAGCGCCTCACTGGCCGCCTTGGCGAGGGCCGCGTTATCGCCCCTCATGATCGCCACCAGCTTCTCAATGGCCTCCCGGCCGTACTCTCGCGCTAGCTGTCGAACCTCAAAATCCACTTTGGGCCGGCCACTCGGGTTGCCCGATTGTCCTGGCTTGAACGCCATAGCCTTCACCTATTGTTTTCAGTTGTTACCAATGTGAACCCGTGCTTTCGGAAGCTCTTGTCCGCTGCGTCCAGACCGACCTCCTCGACATGTCGCTGGAGGAATCTGGCGGCCATCTCGGTGACGTCCAAACCGCCTAGGTAGACGCGTTGCCCGGCGTTGGCTCGAAGCATCACTGCAGCGATGCCCTTCACCGCTGAGGGTGACAAGGGAGCAGTCATAGCCGGCCTCCTAAGCCTTCTTGGTCGTGATGAAACTGCGCATGTAGTCCACTGCGTTACCCCCGGCGAAGCGGCCACCCACGATCCCGGGCACGGCTGATGCGGTCTGCTGGCCTCCGCCACCTCCGCCGCCACTACCGCCGCCTGCGCCAATGAACCGGCCTACGTTGTTGCCCAGCCCAAGGTTCGACCCAGTCGGAGCCGCAACCTGCTGTCCCCACGCGCTCTGTGGGTTCCACTGGCCGATGCTTGCCATGCCATTGCCAAACTGGGTGTTGCCGAAGCTGCCCATAGAGCCAGCTCCACCCGTGTAGCCGTACCAACTGCCGCCCGGACGCTGAGCGCCTAGGCCAAGGTTCTGCGTTGTCATCTGCGAAGGCGTGGGCGCAGTGAATGCTCGGCTCGACGAGGGAGCACCCGGGATATCAACCTGCTCCATGACTGGGCCACCGATACCGTAGTCAGCCCCTCGGTTCACCCAGCCGGATAGCCCTCGGTCCACCAGCAAACCCGTTCCGGGAACAAACGCGTTTGCGAGCAACTTGAGGCCGGTGGCGATGGCCGCCCTGCCGCCGTTGCCCATATAGTTGCCGCGAGCGTCAAAGACGTTTCCCGGCACCGCCCCGTTAACAAAGCGATTGCGCGCCCCTACGAAGAACGCCGGAACTCTGGAACCTGCCATTACATACTCCTTGGGCGCCTGCCGGGCCCATTCATTTTCTTAAGTGTTTGAGCAGCGGGGCCAGGTGTATCCTGACCCCACACCTCTCCGATGGACGGGAAATGGACGCCTGGAAAAAGACGAGCTATCCCCTGCCGCAGCCGCTGGAAAGCGCCCGCGTCTCTGACGAACGAAAGGGCGGCCTATACGGCCTTGCCTTTGCCAGCTTGCTGATCGCAGTCCCCGTTCTACTGGCGGGCTTGGTACTGCTCGCCTTTACAGGCTTCGCCGTGGCCTCGTAGCCTCAAGCCGATCTGCAAACGCATCCAGATCCGGGTTGTCTTCCCGCTCTGCAATTTCCCGCAGCAAACGCGCTTGCGGTATCAGCTCACCAATTGGCTTCTCGCCGTTCTGCGCAACCCAGCGCACGAAGCCGGGGCTGGTCATAAGGCGGGCCAATCCATTCAAGCCACCAGCCAGCGCCATCGAGCCTACGACAATCCCTGCAGCCAGCAGCGGACTACCCGCCACCAATGCGCTACCGGCACTGCTCGCAGTACCAGCCGACTGAGTTATCAAGGAGATCAGGCGAGCGGATCCTGATGGATTTCGGAACACAGAACTTCCCTGCCGAATTCGATCCGTCATCCTGGCGATCCTGTCCATGTCCTGCCGGAAACCGAGGCCATGACGGTCAAACAGCACCCGCTTCGCCTCAGGGCTCATGTTCGCCCAGTTGGTGAGGAACGTCTCCATACTGAAGACGTCACTGTCCGCATTCTGCTGACTGCCGGTGGCCCGACCCATGCGGCGAATGAAGGACGCCGATACTTCACGCTGGGCGTCCTTTGGCAACGACTGCATCACCGCTCGCAACGTGGTCGCACCCTCTCGGGTGTTTCCAAACGCCGCCTTGTAAACAGCCTCCGGTCCGCCGCTCTTATCCACCACATGCGCCACGGCGTCGATTCGATTGCTACGCGCCGCGTAATAGGCATTTGCCCGACTCCAAGCCTGCCGCGCCTCGGGTGTCGTGGCGGCGGCCTCCATATCCTTCGTAAGTGCCCCATAGAGCGTCTTCCACTTGTCACGGGGAACGCTGTCAGCCAAGGAGTAGTTATCAAGCTCCCGCCCAACCAACGTGCGAAGCTTGGTAAGCGCCTGATACGGCAGTTGGTTGTCGGCCATTCCAGATATGGCGGTCACAACCTGCTCGTCGATCTGCTGAGGCGTCAGAACGGGAAGCGAGCCACGCATCCCCAGTGACTGAAGGCGCGCGTTCTCCGCAGCTGCCCGCTGCGCCTGCCCCTCAAGCTGCTGTTTCAGCTGCTCTGCTTGGCGCTGTACATCCGGGCGCTGCAGTGCTGCCTCCATCCCGCTGATATCCTCGTCCAATGCACCGCCGATTCCTCGGATGCGGGCGTTCTGGAATAGACGCGCAACATTGGGGGCACCTTCGATGGAGGCGTTCAGATCGGCCAGCGCCCTCTGCGTATTCTCCACAGGCACCCGTGCATCCGGTGCAATTTGCTTCGAGACTCGACCGTAAAGCTCCTCCGCCCTTTTGGCTGTCTTGGGGACGAAGGCGGCAGCGCTCTTGCCCTCAATTCCCTCTAGGATGGTACGTCCTGCCTGCTCCGGACTCATGGCTCGGCCACGTGGAGAGAGTTCCGCCGCATAGTGACCAATCGCCGCGTTGGCGTTGTCAGCTTGGTTGCGCGCAAGACGCGCAATCGGACCAGAGCCGCCAGCAACGTTGCCCAACATGGTCTCTGTAGCCTGGGCAAATCGCCCACCCGTTGCCTGGCCCACACTCGGTGAAGTACCTGCTGCCGCGAAATCGGAAATCGCCCTTTCCACGTCCTGGGCGGCCACGCGCTCACCCGAAGCATTGCGGCCCCTCAGCGCTCCACGGGTAACATCCGCGACAGCCTGAGGAACGAAGCCGCCACGCATGCCAGGAAGCGCCGAGGCGACGCCCGGAGCAAAGCCACCAGCCAGCCCAGCGGCTACCTGTGCACCAGTACCACCGCCCGCCTCACGAACGGCTGAGCTTGCGCCCGTGCCTGCCACAGTGGCAGCGGTCTGCAGGACAGGATTTGCGGCAAAGAACTCGCCGGCAGTCTGGACAAGCCCTCTGCCACCGCTAGCCGCTGAGCCTGCACCCAAGGTGAGTGCGGTGCCAGTCAGCCCTTCGCCGATGTCTGAAACAATGCGCTGCGCCTTTGTCTGGGGCCGCTGCATGCCCAACTCATCCGCAATCTGCTCGCCGACCTGGCGATACGGGGCAGTCGGAACGAAGCTGTCCCGCCCCGTAGCGATGTCCTTTTCCGTAGGTTCGTGCAGGCGGCGCCGAATCGGGTCCACGACATAGTGATTGAAAGCGTCGCCGCCAACGGCACCGAGAAGGCCACCAGCGCCTTGAAGGACTTGGCGCCCGCCATACTGGCCTAGCCACCGACCTAGGGCGTTGCCTGGCAACTGGGCGGTGCTATCCCAGCTGGACGCTACCTCGCTGAAATCGGGTTCGGTGGCCTGTACGGCAGGGAGCGTCACGATCTCATCGGGCTGGTCGAACTGGTCAAAGACGTTCTGCCCGGTCGAAGAAGCACCCGATGGGGCATCAAACTGATCAAATGGATTTCTTTCCATTGGCTACCTCAGGTAGTCATCTGCGCTAACACCGTACTTCTGCTCGAAGGCGGCACGCATGTTGGGATTCTTCCGAAGGAAGTCCACCGCCGCTGGGGGAACTGCGGAGGCCCCGCGTGCTGCTGCACCACCAGATGCAGTGGACCTGCCCACTACACGCTCCGGCGCGTAGTTGTATTCCCGCGCCAAGCCCGAGTACTGCTCTCGATAGGCGTCGATCTGAGACTTCGCCTGGTCGTGCAGCCCCTTGGCGGAGTTAACAAAGCCAGTTCGCTGCTCAGGGTTCAGCCGCTGACCATCTCGGAGCCTGTTGTACTCGTTGCGGATGCGGTCCGGAACGCCAGCAGCGTTCTGAGCATTCGCAAACTCGCCCTCACGAACCACCGAAGTGGGATCAAGCATGCGCATGTAAGAAAAGATCAACGCCAGATCGTTCTGTGCAGAAGGATTCTTCGCGGCCTGCGCGATCTGCTCGTAAGAGTTGACCACCGTCTGAGGGACCTTGATCTGAGCGATGAACTCTTTCCGCAGCGCCTGCTCCGCCTGAGCGAGATCCCCCGGGGCAGGATTGTTCTTTCGGTCTGCGGGGCCGCCAGGGATAGCTTCTAGCTGTGAGCCATCGGCACTAAAGCGGTAGCCAGACGGAGCTTGGCGCTCCGCCTGACGAGCCGAACGATCAGGTCTGAAACCAACCTCCAGACCAGCAGTTCTCGTCGGACTCGCCTGGCCTGCCTGCGCAAGCACCTTCGGGACATAGGCGCGCGTCTCGGCCGGAGCAGATGCGAGCATGGCGTCTACGTTTCCGCCCGCTGCACGCAGGGCATTGTCGACATTGCCAGGACCCCAGTTGTAGGCGGCAAGCGCAGCACGCGGGTCTGCGTACTGGCGAAGCATGGCGCCAAGATAGTCCTTACCCACACGCTCCTGCTCAGCCGGAGACTGGTCACGAGCCGGGGCAACTCCGTATCCCGGATCGCGCAGCGTCCCAGGCATGGTCTGCATGGTGCCTACCGCGCCCTTGCTCGACACGGCAGCCGGGTTGCCGCCTGACTCAACCTGCATCACCGCCTGCTCCAAGCCTGGAATGAGGTCGGAATCCAGCAGGCCCCCGCTGGGCATTTGCAGCCGCGCTGCATCCGGCGACAGAAGACCTGCACTCGGCAACTGCGGTGAAGCGGCTCCTGAGCCAAGCAGGCCTTCACTGATGATGTTGCCTTGGAGATCCCGGTACTCTTGGGTTTCGGTGTTGCGGATGACATCCAGCAATCCCTCCTTACCCGTCTTGGGGTCGCGATAGCCGATCTGGCCCGGCTCCCATTTCGCCGTCGGACTCACCTTCTGACGGAACTCCTGGGCGCCAACGGGGTCGACACTTGCCCACTGACTCCATGAGCCCTCATTGAGCGATCCGTCAGGGTTAAGTACGCCTCGCTGAGCCTCTTCGATAGCCGCGTTCCGCAGCATGCCCTGGCGAGTCCGAGCGAGGATTTCGTCCTTGTAGCGGGCGTTCTCGGCATCGCTCACGCCTTGGTTCGCCGAGAGAAGTCCACCCTGGATGCCATTTGCCAATGCAGCGCCAAAGTTGCCCCCGGTGGGCCGGAGCATGGCAAGTCCAGCGGATAGCAAGCTCTGGCGAGCAACCGCGGCTTGGTCCTTCTCGGATAGGCCCTGCCATCTCGGCGTGACCCTGCCGAAGAAATTGTGAATGTAGGAGTTCATCTGCTTCCTGTGCTTCTGGGGCGTCTCATACGCCGGATGGGAGTGGGCGGCGCCACCACTCGATGACGCCGCCCAGGAGCCCGCCCTTGGGTAGTAGAGCCCCTATTACTTAGGGCGTTTGGCGGGTGTAAATCGCTCCCGGGCAAATGCGCGCGGGACAAAGAACCCGGAGGAAAGGGCTGGGTTTACTGGTTAGCCACTCGCCGTCACATTCAAGATTCTTCCCACGCCAACATCCCATCCTGTGCTCTCTCCGAGCTCCTCCAGCAGGGCGTAGCTGGCCCGTTCAAGCCAATCCCAGAGAATGGCTTCGACGGTCGACACTTGCTTCCGATAGGTAGCCTCTCGAACTCCGGAACTGCGCGCGCCCTCCTTGTAGCTGCGCCCGACGCCGAGAAGCTTGGCCGCCGCCGCCCTTGCCACTTCGGCTGTATGCCCCATTACGGTCAGATAGAGCTCAACCTTGGGCCATAGCTCCATCCTCTGTGCCGCGTAGACCATCAGCCATGCCTCAAGCGGGCCATCAAGCGACGCATCGGACAATGCCAGCAGCACTGGCTTCACCGGCCTCACAGTTGGGATGACCAACGCTCCCGCAAAACGGTGGTTCTCCCAGCGCCGCACGCGTCGAACACGCGTGGCGCACGCGTCCGCACGCATGTTCGCAACTTGATCGAAGTCCTCAGCTGCTTGCTGGTCTTCAGCTCTGAAGGAGCGTAGAGCGGCGGTCCGTGCCCGGGTACTTTTGGGCAGATATCCCCGAGCGTCCTGAACTACTCGCCCCCTGGTGTGAATGGCTAGCCCCGCCGGATCAACCGAGCCGTTTTCATCAGGCAGAACCTCCACCCAAGTAGCTTGCACTGGCAACGACATGCATGGGCCGCAACCGAAAGCAGCGGCAAGGGCCTTGGAAGCTCGATCCACGTTAATCGATCCTTCCAGCCAAGGCTTCGACAGCACTGGAATTTCAGGCGCTCGTACCTGCTTTAGGCCAGCTTTGAACTGTGCTCGACCGTTCAAGGGGCGCCCTCCCTAGAGCAAGGCTTCAGGAGCATTGGAAGCAATGAAGAGCGCGCTCCGCTTGGTATATATCTAGAAGGGTGTACACATAGCGACCTCGAAGGGGTGTGGATAACCGCCTGACTGGCCTGCATTGCGACCTCATAGGTCTCTATGCGGGCCAACTCAGAGCGGGATTGGCCTGCATAGCGACCACATTGGCCCACATAGCGACTACCCATTGCGATTCCTCCACAGGTTCAGTGGAGTTACGGTCGGTGGCTCAAGGTGCTTTTCGGACTCATCGACGGCGTAATAGGTCAGCGCGTACAGGCTGCACATGTTCTTGCCGCCTTTGCGCGTCTCGATGATCCATCCTGCGGCAATGAGCTCCAGCTTGGCGCCATGCACCGTCGCCTTACTCCTCCAGCCACGGGTCGAGAGCATTGACCACGGGATGCTCAAATCGCCGTTCTTGCCTGGTCGGTATTGGCGGGCCAGCTCCAGTAACAGCTTGACGGCATTACCGGACAGTTGACCAAACTCCGGCGAGTCGGAAATCCTGTGCTCGAGCATCAGGAATGGCGCGCCCTTCGACCGCCCTACGAGCTTCTGCCGTCGCCTTTCAGTGCTTTTCTTAGGTAGCGCCTGCCCATAGCGGGCGCCGCCCTCTGGAGACCGCTGCGCGCGGTCCTCACTTGTGCTCTGCATACACCCCCCAAGGGCATAGGTATGAGCCCGACTAGGGCTTCTTGCGACGTGCCTTCGCGGCGCGCGACCCAGGGAGGTGCGCCCAGGTCTGTCCGCTACGAACTTGGTTCACCGTGCGAAGAGAGATCCCAAGCCGCTTGACCCAAACCTTTGACGGAATGCTCTCCGTGCTATCGCGCATTGCGCTGACTTGGTCAGGCGTCAATTTGCAGTACGGTGATCTGCAGCCGTACAGCGCCAGACTGTTCTTAGCCTGCCTAGCGCGGTTCTCCTGGGGGGTCACCAAGTCTAGGTTGGACAGCGCGTTGTTACCTGCGTCGGAGTCGAGATGATCGATCTGCATGCCTTCAGGGATGGGTCCGTTCGCGGCTTCCCATACCAGTCGGTGCGCGTACCAAGTCACGGGGGTACGGGCCTCTGACTGGCGCCGTATCACCCTCACATAGGTGTCCGAAGTCTGGATCCCTACTTCTAATCCATCCGGGTCAAAGATTCGTCCGGTGGAAAGGCTGACAAGGAGGCCAGATGAGGCGTGTGGCACAAGCTGACCAATAGCCTGCTCCGTCATAGCTGCCCCTCCTCCCGGTCCTCTGACTCAATCTCCTGCTCCCTTGAGGCGTTCAAGGTCTGCCAGGCGCGCTGAACGTCTTGCGGGACGTAGTACTCGACCACCTTGTACGATCCGTGGTCGTCCTCATGCGTGGCGGGGTAAGCCTCTATGAGCCCACGCTCTACCAGTTCCCTGACGGCGCGCCGCGTAGGGGCTGGACGAGCGCAGCCAGCCGTCCACCCAGCGGCATCGAGAAGACTCGACTGCTCCCGATTAAGGCAGGAAAAATTGAACCCGTTCACGCCGCGACCTCCGTGGAGGCCGCAGCGAGCCGTGCGGGTAGCGTGTAAAGGCTATCGAGGTAGACGAATCGACGTGTGCCGATGCTGACTGTCTCAAGCAGACCGGCCTTTGCCAGCTCATAAGCCTTAGATCGGCCAATTCCTACCTTCGCGCATTCCGGAATGAAGGGCCGGAAATCCCGATGTCCATGTGTATCCATTAGCTGCACCGTGTGGCCGCTAGCGCGGCGGGTGAAGCTATTTATGATTATCCGTTTAGCTAAATGGTCACACTACGGGTAGCGTGACACTGTGCTTGCATCGTTACGGAACTGGCGCTCCCAAAGCGACATCTTGTTCTTTAGAGTCCCATCGACAAGATCGGGGAATCGAAGCTGCATGGCTCTCCGGAAATCTGAAGGCTTTGGCATGGTGCTTCGGTCACCCCGCCATCGAGACCACTCAGAAAAGATGGATGCCCACATCACGCGATGTGGGTCTTTCGACCATCGATTGCAGGCCATTGAGCGAGCGCTTTGGGTCTTCGCGTCGTTGACCACGATCTGACGGACAGGATCAGCTGGCTCACTGGCGAGTACAGTTAGATAGCCGTAGACCGCCGATGCCTGCATCAGATAGCAGATCGGGAGATCATCCAGCCCAGCGGTATAACCGAAATCGAGCGCAGAGAACGTTGCCCTCAGGACATAAGCAGCACAAAATCTTTCAGGAGTCACTTCGAAGGGCTCGAAGCCCAATTCGGAGTCCTGAAGAAGGAACGAATTCCTTCTCAGGGGTTCCAAGATTAGAGGGAGAAGATCAAGGTGACTCACCTTTAGGGCTACTTCTCGGGTCCATTCCAAGGTCTCATCGCGCTCGTTCCTCAGTAGACCCTCGCATGCGCCAGCTTGTAGCAGGATATCCCCGAAGCGAAGAATCGGACGAACTCCTTCAGAGGGAACCCCAGCCAGCGCCTTCCTCGCACCCTCGATCAACGTCTTCACCGCGCCAAAGGCCAGATCAGGATCGTAGTGTCGAGTCAGCAAGTTGCTGTCGTCCCACGATCCTTCATCGAAGAACTCGACAGGGCTGGCGTCCAGAAAATCGAATGGATCTTTAGCAGTCATTTGCTTCTCCAGGGCCAACTCCCGAATTGCCAGATGCTCGACTATTACTGACCAATTCGGAAGAATCTCGCGCCGTATCCTACCGAATGCTGTTCAGGCTAGCGATAGTGTCTTCTATGAGCTTACGGGCCGCGCGTCTCGCCTGGGCCAATGATCTAAGTTCGGGGCCGTCAGCAGGTGGATTACGCAGCAGGTCTTCCGCAAGCCTCTCGAGACTTCTCCTTGCCTTCTCCCGCGCCCGCTTGGCAGCCTCCTGCTGTGTGCGCTTGAAGCGTCTATCCGCTGCCGCGTCGCGCCGACGCTGACGCTCTCGTCCCGCTATCAGCGCGACCTCAGGAAAGCCAAGGGGAAGCATTTCGTCAGTGTCATCGTGAGCATTCGCATACCAGTGAGTGCCTCGCCGAAGATTGTACGAAGCCTCTTCGAATAGGTGGCAACCCGCACCAAGTCCCATCGGGTCCTCGACAGGCCGCCAACCGATCTCCTGTGCACGAGTGAGCAGCTGATCGGCGCCCATCATTTCCGTTACGACTGCGCCTGCGCTGTCGTAGTAGCACAGGCAGAACCTGTCTCGACGGTGCACGGCCAGCCAGTCCATGCAAACGAGTTGATGAGAGATGAGCAAGCGGGGAGCCACCCCCATTGCCAAGAGTTCGTCAATCGGGTCGCGGGCCTGAATGGCCGGCTCACGGCCGCTGGGATCTTTATGCGCTCTCTCGGACGCAGCACTTATACTCACGCTATCCATGATCGACTCTCCAGTAGTCGGTGGTGGTAGGCCGAGCTAGGGGTTCCAGCCCCTTTCTCGGCCGCTTTGTTTATGCGACTTTGCTTCTTTGACCGGCCCTCCTTAAAGGCCTTTCTCTGGCGGTCAGGCGCGCTTGGCTGTGAAGGCCAACACGTTCGGTTCTGCAACCCGCAATTGGTCAAGGTAGTCGGACCAGGCCTGCATCATCTTCCTGCGCTCCGGCAGGTGGGTCGCTCGGTTGTAGGCACGCCCAAGAGGGTCCTTCACGGCGTGCGCCAACTGATGCTCGATGTAGTCCGGGCGATAGCCAAGCACTTCATCCAGCACCGTTCTTGCCATCGCTCGGAAGCCATGGCCCACCATCGTGTCTGAGTCGAATCCAAGATTCCGCAGCGCCGCGTTCAGCGTGTTCTCGCTCATGGGCTTTTGGGCACTACGGACCCCTGGAAACACGAACTCGCTGCGCTTGGTATAGGGATACAGGTCCCTGAGCACTTCCACGGCTTGGCTCGAGAGCGGAACGATGTGCGGAGTTCTGGTCTTGCTGGTGACGTAGCGCCACTCCGCCGCATCGAGGTCGATGTCAGCCCACTTCGCCTGCCTCAGCTCGCCTGGACGGACAAATAGCATCGGAGCCAGCTTTAGCGCGGCTTGTGTGACCAATGCCCCCTGGTAGCCCCACAGCGCGCGCAGAAGGCTGCCTATAACGGCAGGGTCGGTCACGCTGGCAAAATGCTTGGTCTGAGGCTGCTCAAGCGCTCCTGTGAGGTCCTGAGCGGGATTCCGATCAGCGCGACCCGTAGCGATGGCGTAGCGGAAGATTCGGCCGGCGTGGGCTCTAGCCCGATGTGCAGTCTCGACTACGCCTCGCTGTTCCAGCTTCCTAAGCGCAGCTAGCAGAACCGGCGCAGTGATGTCCCCAACAGGCAGATCCGCCAATCCAGCCAGATCCTTCTCGATCAGCCGACGCTCGCGCACAACGGATCCAGGGGAAAGGCCTTCCTTTGTTCGCTTGGCGAGCAACTCCAGGCCGATGGCGCCAAAGGTGTTCGCGGCCCGTTCTCCTTGTGCTGCCTTCTCAGCCCTCGCCACCTGAGCGGGATTGGCTCCGCCGCGCAGCAGCGCACGTAGACGGTCACGTTCGACGCGAGCAGCCTGCAGCGACATTGAGGGGTACTCGTCGAGGGTGACGATGCTCGCCCTACCGGCGTACCTATAGCGGTATCGCCAAGCCTTCGACCCCGTTGGACGCACCTCAATGCATAGCCCATTTGAGTCAGCGATCCGGTAGGCCGCTGCCTTGGGCTTAAGTGTGCGAACTTTGGTGTCGGTGAGCATGTGAGTCATCCGCCAGTGAGTCGGGGTCGGGAATTACCTACCCTCGACTCACAGCCTGACTCACTTTTTTTGCGGATGCAAGTGGATGCCAACGGATGCCGATGGACGGTCAAACAGCCTAAAAGCACCATCCCGCTAGCACTCTTGGACATCCCCGGACTTCGCTGGACGTCAATGTGGTGGGCCCACCAGGATTCGAACCTGGAACCAAGGGATTATGAGTCCCCTGCTCTAACCGTTGAGCTATAGGCCCTGCGCAGCCTCACAGTGTAGTGGAGGCCGCGCTCGATCGGCTACCCGGTAGCATCAAGAGTCTCAGCAACGCGCCCCAATCGCTTCTCCGCCACTTCCGCGAACCACTCCAGTCGCCGCAAGTGGGCGTGGAACAGCGCCACCGTCCTCCTGGCCTCTTCCAGCCCAATCTGGTTGCCGCCGCCGAAGCCAGCAAGCAGTCCGGCACACGACTGTGTCAGCAATGCCAATGTCGCTCGTCGGGCGAACCCCAGTGGATCCTCGCGTTCATCACGCAGCACATCGTCCCAGTCCAACAACGGGGGGAAGTCGCAACCACGCGTACCCGAGCCACCCCAGCCACACCCACCGTCAATCTCCGTCAGCCCCATACTCACTCTCCTACGATTCGTCGAACCTCTTCCGCCTCCTGTTGAGAGAGGCGACCGGGTGCTTCAACACGGTCGTAGGGCCGCCCGCAGCTTTCCCCTTGCAGGGTCTT
>Ga0308161_1000459_pt1 | contig 65260 bp, 59 predicted proteins | sample PhyFR2_FD_201034 | JGI IMG/M metagenome (GOLD analysis project Ga0308161, IMG submission 201034) | Phyllosphere microbial communities from UC Gill Tract Community Farm, Albany, California, United States - DLSLF.R2 | ecosystem: Host-associated > Plants > Phyllosphere > Unclassified | place: USA...
GTCCCAGCGGCCCCGGCTGTATTACCGGCCCGCGAGATCTGACCGTCCGCGATCCCTCAACGTTTGCGGGGTTCCGTTTGTCGCGCACGATTGGCGGGTAGAGCAGACCGTTGGTCGGCTGCTCCCGATGCAGCCGACCAACGGTCGGCTCTACGTTTGTGGGACTTCGCGTGGATGGCCTTGTCCCAGCGGCCCCGGCTGTATTACCGGCTCGAGAGCTCTGACCGTCCGCGATCCCTCAACGTTCGCGGGGTTTCGTGTGTCGCGCAACGTTCGCGGGGTTTCGTGTGTCGCGCACAATTGGCGGGTAGAGCCGACCGTTGTTCGGCTGCTCCCGGTGCAGCCGACCAACGGTCGGCTCTACGTTTGTGGGACTTCGCGTGGATGGCCTTGTCCCACCCGGCTGTACTACCGGCCCGCGAGATCTGACCGTCCGCGATCCCTCAACGTTCGCGCGGTTTCGTTTGTCGCGCACAATTGGCGGGTAGAGCCGACCGTTGGTCGGCTGCTCCCGGTGCAGCCGACCAACGGTCGGCTCTACCGCGGATCGCGTGGTTGCGCTTACCCCTGCGGACCCGGAATCTCCCCCACCGTATCGCCTTCGCAGGTCTGCACGGAGATGCGGTAGATGTCGGTCCAGCCATCGTCGGGCCCCGGCCCCAACCGGTGTCGCGCACCGAACATGTAGAGCGTTTCGCCCAGTGACATGTGGCCGATCAGGTGGTGCGCGGCAGGGCTGACCTGGAACTGGTGCAGGAAGACCATCGGCTGCCCCTGGTGGTACAACCAGGCCGGCTCACCCACCCACTTCGGCTTGGCATCCATGCAGGGAAAGGCGTCTTCCAGCCGCGTGGCCAGCCATTTCTTGCGCGGCTTGGGTGCGCCCTGTTCCAGGTACTCGCGATAGAGCTGCTGGGCGAAAGCGTCGGCGCCATCGGCCTCCATCGAAGCGGCATGCCGCTCCGCCGCCGCCATCGCTTCGCCCCAGAAAAGATGGAAATCTGTCCGTTCGGCCATGCTGTTCCTTGTGGGTACCCTCCCTTGCAGGCTGGCGCAGCAACACAGGATAGCCCGCCAGCGGCGCATCCGGATCGACGGCCGATAGACGGCGGCGCCTCAGACAATGACGGGGCCGGGTGCACCAAACGTCGTCGGCCAACACCCGGCTGTCGCCGCTTCAGGCAGTCGGCAGGCAGGCAACCGCTACCGCAGCGCCATCCCGTCCACGGCGCGTGCGTTTCGCCCGTCCGTATTGCCTGCATCCGGCGCAGCGCATGGCGGTAATCGCGCATCGGAAGATAGGCAGCCGCGTGATACCGGTACTGGAAGATCTGCCGCTCGCCGACCAGGCGGTTCAACTGCACCGGGTCGTAATCGGGCGCCCGATTCCACAGCCCGTGGTGATGCGCGCGCTCCATCACCGACAGCGTATCGATCTGCACATAGCCCAGATGGGCGATGGCGCGGTGGGTGCCCGCCGGGCCTTGGCCGAACGGCGCCCGAGACGCCAGCCCCTGCGCGTGCAGCACCAGGCGTCTCTAACCAGAGGTCATGGACGGTGCGCGGGATGCTTCGGGTCCGGGGACGTGGTCACCACGGCATCGCCGCTCAGGCCGAGGTCCCAGGCCAAGCCGATCAGGGCCGGGTCCATGGCAGCGGCGCCCAACGACCCGGAAAGCCCGCCCTGTGCCGCCAGCTGCGCCAGTTCCCGCTGCGCCACCTGCTCAAGCTCGGCCAGCAATGCCCGTCCGCGAAGCGGCTCGGGCATGCGAACAGGCGAGGGCGGGGAGATGCGTTCGTCCGGCGCAGCCACTGCCTCGGGCAGGGGGACGGAAGAGGAGGGGGCGGCATGGGGGGTGTTCGTCAACAGCATGGGTCGATCATCTGCAGCCAGGACGGATCTTGCAAGCACGACGGCCCCGGGGAAACCGGGGCCGTCGTGGGCGCCGTTGCCGACGCGGAACATCTGGGTCAGAACAGCTCGACCGCGCCAGCGGCCATGCTCTGCTGGGCAACGGCCTTGTGCGGCGGGCGTTCCCACTCGCTGCGCATTTCACGCAGGCGGCTGCCAGTGCGCTGCAAGGCGCTGACGACTTCTTCGTCGAACACGCCGCCATTGCGGTGCAGCAGTTCCTGCAGGGCCACCGCTTCGCGGTTGATGGCGGTCAGGCGGTCCAGGTGGGTATGCACGCCGCCCAGGGCCTGGGTGGCGATGTCTTCGAACTGCAGCGCGCGGACCGCTTCGGCCACGCTGCTGTCGATGGCACGGCCGCACTCGGAGATCTCGCGCATGCCGTCGCCAAGCGAGGCATTGATCTGGGCCACGTTGTCCAGCATCTGCGCTGCTTCGTGACGCGCTTCGCGGGAACGGTCCATATCGCGCGAGGCCATGTGCGACACCGTCTCGCGGACCTTGGCGATGGCGTCCTTGGAGCTGTGCGCCAGCTTGCGGATCTGCTCGTTGAACGTGGTGGAGCGCTCGGACAGGTTGCGCACCTCGTCGGCGACCACCGCGAAGCCGCGACCGGCCTCACCGGCACGGGCCGCTTCAATGGCCGCGTTCAGCGCCAGCAGGTTGGTCTGGTCGGCAATCGACTTGACGTCTTCCAGCAGGGCGAAGATGCCATCCAGGTGCTGCGCCATCTGGTCGATGTGTTGCACGGTGTTGCTGCTCTGGCCGCTTACCTGCTCCAGGGCCTCCACCAACTGTTCCATGCGGTGGCTGGCATGCTGGGCGAAGCGGGCGACGTCGACACCGGCGCCACCTTCTTCACCGGCACGGTCGACGATGCGGGCCAATGCCTGGCTTTGCTGGCGCGATTTGCGGTTCATGGCGTCGAAGCTGCCACCCAGGCCGCTGACCGCGTGGCGGATCAGGTCGCGGGCACGTTCGACTTCGCCGCGCGAGCCGTCCACTTCGTTGGCAACGAAGCTGCGCAGCTCGGTGAGCAGCTGGTCCTGCTCACGCAGGATGCGGGCGTGCTCGGGGGATCGCTGGGTCTGGGCCCGGGCGGTCCACCAGGCAAAGCCCAGCCAGCTGAGTGTCATCGTGGTCAGGATGGCCCAGCGCAGCGCGGCGGGCCATTCGAAACCGATGGCGAAAGGAAGAAGCAGGGTCAGGACCAGGGGGGCGGCCAGACGGATGAAGATGCGTGAGTACATGGACGTTCTCGGGAAGTGCACGGTTGATGTATCGGCCGTACCCCCATTTGCTTTAGTGCTGCACTGCACATTCCATCGAAAACCTCCCCAAGGCAGGGCCACCCCATGGGTAGCTGCGGGATCGGCGACCGCCCAGCCCAGCCACCCATGGGGTGGCTCTACCCGCATCCCCGAACGGTAGAGCGATCCCATGGGGGCTGCGCGCGGGGCTGGGCGCGCCGTGAATCAGCGTAGCTGGCGGTCCACCGCTTCGATCATCGCCTTGCGCGAGAAAAGGAAGTCCCAATACTGGCCGCCGGTCTGGCGCCACAGCACCGCCGAGCGCACCGCCGCCAGCAGCAACGCGCGGATCTCGGCCACCACGCCGGCCTGGCCCAGGTAGTGCGGGTTGCCCTGCACCATCACCCGCGGCTTGAGATTGCTGATGGTGTCCGCATAGAGCCCGCCCAGGGCGGCCAGCACGTCGGGGTGGGCGCTGTCGCCCAGCTCGGTGGCCTGGCGCTGCGCGCGCGCGATGCCCTGGCTCACCTTGTCCACCACCGCATGCTCACGCACGAACCGGCGCTCCAGCTGCAGCACGGCCAGCGCCAGACGGGGCAGGGCGTCATCCTGGCCCTGATTGCGGAAGTAGTTGTGCAGCAGGCGCAGCCCCGGGGCCACGTTGGCCGGGCTGCCGTAGATGGCCTGCGGGCTGTCGGCATCAATGCGGAACACGCTGTCCACGGCGGTGCGCACCACGGCCGCTTCGGAGTGGCCGGTTTCGGCGATGCGGCGCACCTGCTGCAGGGCCTGGGCGATGCCGGCCAGTGCAAGAACGCGGTCGTCGACGGAAAAACTCATGCAGCAGATACCTCGAAAGGGGAAGGGGCAGTCCGCAGCCGCTGTTCCAGCGGCGCGTCGGTGGCGGCGATCACCGCGCCACCCAGGCAGACCTCATCGTCATACAACACCAGCGATTGACCGGGGGTGACGGCGCGCTGCGGGCGCACGAACAGCACCTCCAGGGTGCCGTCGTCGCGCACGGTCACCGTGCAGGGTTCATCGGGTTGGCGGTAACGGGTCTGCGCGGTGCAGTCGAACCGGCGGGCGGGCGGGGCGCCGGCGATCCAGTGGGCGGGCTCGGAATGGAGCCGGGTCGAGAGCAGCCAGGGGCTGTCACGGTCCTGGTCCACGTAGAGCACGTTGCTGGCCACGTCCTTGCCCACCACATACCAGGGCGCGGCCGGGCGGCCACGCACGCCGCCGATGTTCAGGCCCTCGCGCTGGCCCAGGGTGAAATAGAACACGCCGGGGTGCTCGGCGATCAGTGCGCCGTCCGGGTCGCGGATCTGCCCGGCCTTGGCCGGCAGGTAGCGGCCCAAGAACTCGCGGAAGTCGCGCTCGCCGATGAAGCAGATCCCGGTGGAATCCTTCTTGGCGTGGGTCGGCAGCCGCGCGTCGCGGGCGATCCGGCGCAGGTCGTTCTTCTGCAGGTCGCCGATCGGGAACAGCGTGGCCGCCAGCTGCTCCTGGCCCAGCTGGTGCAGGAAGTAGCTCTGGTCCTTGCTGCGGTCGGCGCCGCGCAGCAGCGCCCAGCGCCCAGCCACCTGCGCCACGCGGGCGTAGTGGCCGGTGGCGATGCGCTCGGCGCCCAGTTCGCGGGCCGCGTCCAGGAAGTGCTTGAACTTCACTTCCCGGTTGCACAGCACGTCGGGGTTCGGGGTGCGGCCGGCGGCGTATTCGGCCAGGAAGTGCGCGAACACGCCCTGCCAATATTCGCTGGAGAAATCGCGGAAGTGGAACGGGATGCCCAGCAGGCCGCAGACGGCCACCGCGTCGCGGCGGTCGTCCTCGGCCCGGCAGTCGCCGCTGCCGTCATCGGCCCAGTTCTGCATGAACAGCCCGGCCACCGGTTCGCCCTGCTGGACCAGCCGCCAGGCCGCCACCGAGGAGTCCACGCCGCCGGACACGCCGACCATCACCCGGGGAGTGCTCATGCGGTTTCCTTCAGGAGCGAGAGGGAGTGGCGTTTGCCGCCCAGGTAGTCGGCCACGACCTCCCAGACCAGCGGGCTGCGCAGGCGTGCCGCGCTGGCCTGCAGCTCGGCCGGGGTCATCCACAGCGCGCGCACGATGCCCGCGTCCAGCGGCCGGGCCGGATCGTGCTCCACCGGCTCGGCAGCGAAGGCGAAGCGCAGGAAGGCCGTGCCGTCCGGCGCGGTCCACTGGTAGACGCCGATGAAGGCGCTCAGGCGCACCGTCCAGCCGGATTCTTCCAGGGTTTCGCGCACCGCTGCCGCGGCCAGGCTTTCGCCCGCCTCCAGGTGCCCGGCCGGCTGGTTGAGCACGTCGCGGCCGTCGATCCGCTCTTCCACCAGCAACAGGCGCCCGTCACGCACCACAACGGTGGCGACGGTGACATGGGGCGTCCAGCGCGGGTCCTGCACGGCATTCACCTCAGTACTCGTCCGTCTCGGTCAGTTCGTTTTCCATGGCATCGGCGGTGCGCATGGCCGCATCGATGGCATCGCTGAGCGCGGCCGAACTGGCATTGGCATCCACCTTGACCACGAACATGGCCAGCCGGTCCTGCTTGACCCAGGCGCCCAGCTTGGCGTCCTGCGAGTCTTCCAGCAGGCGGTTGGCCACCGCAGCCGGGAACTGCTTGCCGGGGGAGTTGTAGCCGGGCGACCAGATCTCGCGGATCTTGTGGCTGCCGAACTCTTCCACCGTCGAGCGCACGAATACCAGCTGGGTGCGCTCATCGCCGGCGTCGAAGACCAGCTTGTAGTCGCCGTCTTCGTCGATCTCGTAGGGGTAGTCCAGCTGCTTGAGCACGCGTCCGACAGCCTTGTCGGGTTCGGCTGCGTGGGCGCCGAACATCGTGGCGGTCAGCAACAGCGCGGTGACGATCCTTTTCATGAAATCCCTGTGAAAGTGTGGGGTGGATGTGCAGATTGTGAAGGGCGACAGAGGCGGCGTCCAATCCCGCTATAATGTGCGGATGCCCCGCGAGCCCAACCAAGAACCCCACCACGATCACGGCGTCCTGCTGGAGCCGGCCCGGCCGGAGGTGGCGCCGCCGCCGTTCTACCAGGTGATGCTGTTGAACGACGACTACACCCCGATGGATTTCGTGGTGACCGTCCTGCAGAGCTTCTTCGCCATGGACCTGGACAAGGCCACCCAGGTGATGCTCCACGTCCACACCCGCGGTCGCGGCGTGTGCGGTGTCTTCACCCGTGAGGTTGCCGAGTCCAAGGTGGCCCAGGTCAACGAATTCTCGCGCATGAACCAGCACCCGCTGCTGTGCACGATGGAGAAGACCAGCGGCTAGCCGCCGGTGCGTGCCAGCCGACGCAGCGCCATGTCCGCCACCGCCAGGTCGACGTCGGCGGCGCTGCCATCTTCCAGGAACCACGCCGCCGACAGCCCGGCGCCGGCCGCGATCCAGCGCAGCAGCCGCGTGCGCTCCAGACCCGCCAGCGCGCTGACCTGGTCCACCCGGCGGTCAAAGACGTCCGGTTGGATGGCCACGTGGATGCCTGGCCCGCACAGGTCCGGGTTGCAGAACAGCACGGTGTAGTCGAATGCGCGGTCGCCGAGCAGGCGCTTGGGGTCGATTGCCAGCCAGCCGCGCGCGCCGCCGTCGACCACGTTGTCGTGGTGCAGGTCGCCATGCAACGGGCGCACCTCGATCTGGGCGGCCAGCACTGTCGACGCCAGCGATCTGCACTGTTCCAGCAATGGCGACAACGCGATCGTGGGCTGCAGCAGCGCGTTGAACCAGTCCTGCAGGTCCATCAGACCCTCGGGCAGGGCGCCGCGCGGCCGGTGGAGGCGTGCGGCGGTCCGGCACAGCAGCGCCGTGGCCTGCGCATCCTGCCCGGCGATGGACATCGCGCGCAGTGAAACGCCCGGTTGGGCCCGTTCCAGCAGGACCGCCTCGTGGTCGTGGGCCAGCAGCCGCACCGCGCCGTCGCCGTCCCACCAGCGCAGCAGTCGGTGGCCGTTGCGCTCCTCGGTCTCCGTGCTCACCTTCAACATGGCCGCGGAGCCGTCGGGGAGGCGGACCGGCCACAGGCGGGCGTGCGGGGTGCTGATGACGTCGCCATCACGGACAAGCTGCCATTTCGTGAGCTGGAGTTCAGGCATCATGGAGTTGCTGGGAAGCGCCTTGGGGAAACCGGGTGGGGTTGGACCGCTAACGCCGTCTGAACGCACCAATCCGCTAGGGTGATGGAAATTGCGCAGCTAGGCCGCATATTGTTCCCACCTGCCGCCGGAGTAGAACATGTTCAGTAAAGACCTCGAACACACCATCGGTCAGTGCTACAAGCGCGCCCGTGAGGCCCGGCATGAATTCATGACGGTGGAACACCTGCTGCTGGCACTGCTCGACAACCCGTCCGCCCAAGCCGTGCTGAAGGCATGTGGGGCCGACGCCGAGCGCCTGCGCCAGGAACTGGAACAGGCCATCGAGGCCTCGGTCTCGCGCCTGGCCGAAGATGATGGTCGCGATACCCAGCCCACGCTCGGCTTCCAGCGCGTGCTGCAGCGGGCCGTGTACCACGTGCAGTCCTCGGGCAAGAAGGAGGTGACCGGCGCCAACGTGCTGGTGGCGATCTTCGGCGAGAAGGACTCCCACGCGGTGTATTACCTCAACCAGCAGGACGTGACCCGGCTGGATATCGTCAATTACCTGTCCCACGGCATCGCCAAGCTGGGCGAAGACGGCGAAGTGCCGCCGGCGGCCGATGTTGAAGGCCGTGCCGAGGGCAGCGAGGGCGAAGGCAAGGGCGATGCGCTGGCGGAGTTTGCCAGCAACCTCAACGAGGCCGCACGGAATGGTCGGATCGACCCGCTGGTTGGTCGCCGCGATGAAATCGAGCGCACCATCCAGGTGCTGTGCCGCCGCCGCAAGAACAACCCGCTCTACGTGGGCGAGGCAGGCGTGGGCAAGACCGCCATCGCCGAAGGCCTGGCCAAGCGCATCGTCGAAGGCTCGGTGCCTGACGTGCTGGCCGACGCGATCATCTATTCGCTCGACCTGGGCGCACTGGTGGCCGGCACCAAGTACCGGGGCGACTTCGAGAAGCGTCTGAAGGGCGTGCTCACCGCGCTGAAGAAGATGCCCAATGCGGTGCTGTTCATCGACGAGATCCACACCATCATCGGTGCGGGGTCGGCGTCGGGCGGCACCATGGATGCCTCCAACCTGATCAAGCCGGCCCTGGCGTCGGGCGAGCTGCGCTGCATCGGCTCGACCACCTTCCAGGAATACCGCGGCATCTTCGAGAAGGACCGCGCGCTGGCGCGGCGCTTCCAGAAGATCGACATCGTCGAGCCCACCGTGGGCGAAACCTACGAAATCCTGCAGGGCCTCAAGCCGCGTTACGAAGCGCACCACGGCGTGACGTACGCCGACGATGCGCTGCAGGCCGCAGTAGACCTGTCGGTCAAGCACATCGGTGACCGCCTGCTGCCGGACAAGGCGATCGATGTGATCGACGAAGCCGGCGCCCGCCAGCGGTTGTTGCCCGAGGGCGAGCGCAAGGAGCTGATCGACATCGAGGAGATCGAAACGATCGTGGCCAAGATGGCACGCATCCCGGCCAAGCAGGTCAGCGCCACCGACAAGGACGTGCTGCAGCACCTGGAGCGCAACCTGAAGATGGTGATCTTCGGCCAGGATCCGGCCATCGAGACGCTGTCGTCGGCGATCAAGCTGGCCCGTTCCGGCCTGGCCAACCCGGAAAAGCCGATCGGCAACTTCCTGTTCGCCGGCCCCACCGGTGTGGGCAAGACCGAGGTAACCAAGCAGCTCGCCCTGCAGCTGGGCATCGAGCTGGTCCGCTTCGACATGAGCGAGTACATGGAGCCGCATTCGATCAGTCGCCTGATCGGTGCGCCCCCGGGTTATGTCGGCTTCGACCAGGGCGGCCTGCTCACCGAGAAGATCGTCAAGACCCCGCACTGCGTGCTGCTGCTGGACGAGGTGGAAAAAGCCCACCCGGACATCTTCAACATCCTGCTGCAGGTCATGGACCGTGGCGTGCTCACCGACACCAACGGGCGCGAAGCCAACTTCAAGAACGTGGTGCTGGTGATGACCACCAACGCCGGCGCGGCGCAGGCCTCGCGGCGTTCGATCGGCTTCACCCGCCAGGACCACGCCACCGACGCGATGGAAATCCTGCGCAAGAGCTTCACGCCGGAATTCCGCAACCGCCTCGATGCGGTGGTGCAGTTCCAGCCGCTGGGCTTCGAGCACATCCTGCGTGTGGTGGACAAGTTCCTGATCGAGCTGGAAATGCTGTTGCAGGAAAAGCACGTCAGCCTGTCGGCCACGCCGACCGCGCGGGACTGGCTGGCCCGCCACGGCTTCGACCCGCTGATGGGTGCCCGCCCGATGGCGCGCGTGATCCAGGACAAGGTCAAGCGCCCGCTGGCCGACGAACTGCTGTTCGGCAAGCTGGTCAACGGTGGCCGGGTCAGCATCGACGTGCGCAACGACGAGCTGTTTGTGGAAACACAGGCAGAGCCGGAGCGCCTGTTGCCGGCAACGGTGTAGGTCACGACCGTCGGTCGTGACGTCTAGCCCGGGTGCCGCCTGCTTCGGTGACGCCGCAGGCGGTACATGAAAAGGCCCCGCAAGGGGCTTTTTCATGTCCGCCTTCCTGCGGTCAGCGACGCGCGCGCGCCCGCGAGGTGAATTCCTGGGCCGTGATCGTCTCCACCTCACGGACCACGCACTTCTGCGACTTGGTGCGCAGGCTGCTTACGCCGCCACCGCACAGCTGTCCGTCGCGTTCGGGGGTGACAAAGCGCAGGTCGGAGGTTTGCGCGGCGCTGCTGCAGCTGTCCTTGAAATGCACGATGTAGTGCTGGTCGGCGTTGCGCAGCAGGATGTTGCGATCGGCGCCTGCGCGCACGATCTGCTGGTCGGCCGACAGGGAGATGCACGCGGCATCGGTTGCGGGCGCCGGTTCGGCGGCCTGGGCCGCAGTGGCAAGGCAGGTGCAGGCCAGCAGGCTGAGCAGGGACAAGGTCTTCATGGCAGGGGCCGGGGGATGGCGATCCGGATTGGATCGACAACCAGCGTGCCGCGGGAGGTGCCAGCGCGAATCTGCGGCAAGGCAGCCTTACCGATGTCAGGGTGCACAGGGTCAGGGTGCCGCTTGGCAGGGTCTGGCCGCTCTATCGCGGCCACGCAAAAAGGCCAGCTCCTGGCTGGCCTTCTGGCGGGGCTTCTGTTGGGAAGCCGCCCCGAACCGCTTACTTCATGCGGTACGTGATACGACCCTTGGTCAGGTCGTAGGGCGTCATTTCGACCTTGACACGGTCGCCCGTCAGGATGCGGATGTAGTTCTTGCGCATGCGGCCGGAGATGTGGGCGATGATTTCATGCCCATTCTCCAGTCGTACGCGGAAAGTGGTGTTCGGCAGCGTCTCGCTGACGGTGCCTTCGAACTCGATGGAGTCGTCTTTCGACATGTAGTCCTGTGCAGTTCTGTAAACGGCCGAGCTGGCCTTAAGAGCGGGCATTTTACGCGGGTTCGCCCGTTCATGCAAAGTTTGCGTTAAGCGGCCCGGTTTACCGGCCATGCACCGCCTCGCCGCAGCCACCGCAACCCGATTTACGGACCGGTAGTACCGGCCGCTCGCCGGCTCCCCACGATCTCGGCTACGCCAGCGCCGCAGCAGCCATCTCCCCAAACCGCTCCGTCCAGCTGCCGGCTGGTGCATCCCGGTGCACCTGCTCCCGCACCAGCGCCAGGAAGCGCGCACGCGGCCAATGTTCGGCGCCCATGCTCAGCAGGTGATCGTTCTCCACTTGAGCATCGATCAACGGCCAGCCCCGCTGTGCCAGATGATGGGCCAAGGCGGCCAACGCCACCTTGGAGCCGCCGCTGGCCGCACTGAACATGCTCTCCCCGAAGAACATCTGCCCGATCGCCACGCCGTAGATGCCGCCCACCAGCCGCTCGCCCTCGAACACTTCCACCGAATGCGCGTGCCCCATCCGGTGCAGGGCCACATATGCCTCGCGCATCGCATCGGTGATCCACGTACCGTCCTGGCCCGGGCGAAAGCTGGTCGCACAGGCGGCGATCACCTCGGCGAAGCGGGTATCGGCACGTACTACCCAGGGGTTGGCGCGCAGGCTGCGGCGGAACCGCGACGACAGGCGCACGCCGTCGGTGCGGAACACCATGCGCGGGTCTGGCGACCACCACAGCAGCGGCTGCCCGTCGGAAAACCACGGGAACACGCCGCCGGCATAGGCGTTGAGCAGGCGTACTGGGGTCAGGTCGCCGCCGACGGCCAGCAGTCCGTCCGGTTCGCGCAGCGCGGTTTCGGCAGGAGGGAAGGGGGCGTCGGCGCGCGCATCAAGCGCCCAGGGCAGGCGGCGGGTCATGCCGGGTCTTCGGACTTGAATGGACTGTGTGCGGACAGTGTCTGCGCATAGCGCGCCACCTCGTCGCGCTCGTGCCCACACCAGTCGGCCAGGGCTCCGGCAAAGGCGGGCTCGGCGACCCAGTGGCGGCTGCGCACCGTCTGCGGCAGGAAGCCGCGGGCCAGTTTGTGCTCGCCCTGCGCACCGGGCTCGAAACGGGCCAGGCCTTCGCGCAGGCAGTATTCGATGCCCTGGTAGTAGCAGGTTTCAAAATGCAGCCCGGGCAGGGTGGCCCCGCCCCAGTAACGCCCATACAGTGTGTCGGGGCCGCGCAGGCACAGCGCGCCGGCCACGGGCGCATCGTCGATCACGGCCAGGAAGATCACCAGCTGGCGCGGCATCCGGGCAGCCAGGTGGCGCAGGAACGGCAACGTGAGCGCCGGTGCGTTGCCGTACTCGGCAAAGGTCTGCAGGTAGAAGCCGTGCATCGCCAGCAGGTCCTCCTCGCTCGCCTCGTCGCCATGCACGATCCGGTAGGCCACGCCGGTACGCGCCAGCTTGGCGCGCTCCTGGCGGATGTTCTTGCGGTGCTTGTGGTTCATCGCCGCAAGGAATGCGTCGAAGTCCCTCCACTGGCCGGTGTTGTGCCATTGGAACTGGATGTCCTGGCGCAGCATCCAGTCGGGTCCGAACGCGGCGTCCTCATCGGCGGGATGGAAGTTGATGTGCGCCGACGACCAGCCCATGCGCGCCACTTCAGTGCGCAGCCGCTCGGCGAGCACGGCACGGTCGGCATCGCCGCGCGCGAGCAGGCGCGGCCCGGTCACCGGCGAGTACGGCACCGCCCCCAGCCACTTCGGGAAGTAGTCCAGGCCATGACGTGCGTAGGCGTTGGCCCAGGCGTGGTCGAACACGAACTCGCCGTGCGAGTTGTCCTTCAGGTAGCCCGGGAGGGCGGCGACCAGCGCGTCGCCCTCCCACAGCGTGAAATGGCGCGGTCGCCAGCCCCATTCCGGACGCAGGCACCCATGGTCTTCCAGGCCGGACAGGAAGGCATGGCTGACGAACGGGTTGCTGCCGTCGTGGAGGGCATCCCAGGCCGTGGCGGGGACATCGGACAGGCGATGCAGGAAGCGTGGATCGGGCATTTGGAGAGGATAGGGCAGAGTGGTGCGAAGCGGGCGTGCGGCGGTGTCCCATGAAAAAGGCCGACGCTTCCGCGCCGGCCTTTCGGTGTCATGCGAACGTGGCCGGGATCAGCTGGCCATGCCCTTCGCGTCCAGGTAGCGCTCGGCGTCCAGCGCGGCCATGCAGCCGAAGCCGGCCGAGGTGATCGCCTGGCGGTAGTGCTGGTCGGCCACGTCGCCGGCGGCGAACACGCCTTCCACCGAGGTCTGGGTGGCATTGCCGCCCAGGCCCGACCGGATATCCAGGTAACCGTTGTTCATGGTCAGCTGACCCTCGAACAGGCTGGTGTTGGGGTGGTGGCCGATGGCCACGAAGAAGCCGTGGGCCTGGATGTCGCGGGTGCTGCCGTCTAGGGTCGACTTCACGCGCACGCCGGTGACGCCGGCTTCGTTGCCCAGCACTTCGTCCACCTGGTGGTGCCACACGGTCTCGATCTTGCCCGCGGCAACCTTGGCGAACAGCTTGTCCTGCATGATCTTTTCCGCCTTGAGGGTGTCGCGGCGGTGGATCAGGTGAACCTCGGCGGCGATGTTGGACAGGTACAGCGCTTCTTCAACGGCGGTGTTGCCGCCGCCGACCACCACCACGTCCTGGTCACGGTAGAAGAAGCCGTCGCAGGTGGCGCAGGCGGACACGCCGCGGCCCTTGAACTCCTCTTCGGTCGGGATGCCCAGGTACTTGGCGGTGGCGCCGGTGGCGATGATCAGCGCGTCGCACGTGTATTCGGCGCTGTCGCCGATCAGCCTGAACGGGCGCTGGGCCAGGTCGGCGGTGTGGATGTGGTCGAAGATCACCTCGGTCTCGAAGCGCTCGGCGTGGGCCTGCATGCGCGCCATCAGGTCCGGACCCATCAGGCCATGTGCATCGCCCGGCCAGTTGTCCACTTCGGTGGTGGTCATCAGCTGGCCACCCTGCTGCAGCCCGGTGATGACCACCGGCTTGAGGTTGGCGCGGGCGGCGTAGACGGCGGCGGTCCAGCCGGCCGGGCCGGAGCCAAGGATGACGAGCTTCTGGTGGCGGGAGGGCGTGGAATTGCTCATGTAGACTCGCGTAAAGGTGACAGGGTGGGGCGCCGGCGGTGCATTGCGGGACGTCCGGGACAGGTCATAGAGTGGCGGCAGGGGCAGGGCGATTCAAGGTGAACGGTGGAACGGCGCAACCCGCAGGGCGTGTGATGGTCCCCGTGCCGGGGTTTTGACACGGCACGCGCCGGATGGGCGCGTCGCCCCGTGGTCGACACCTACCGGGGTGCCTGCCAGTCGTTTATTATCAAGCACTAACAGTGCATTCCCAAGGTGTGGTCTAAGGTGGCGAAGCGGCTCCCGGAACGATCCAAGTCTCCCGACAGCAAACCGTCGCGCAAAGCGGCAGCCGCGCCTGCGCCTGCCGATAACCCGCGTCGCCAACGGCTGTGGCGCGACCTCGGCCTGATCGCGATCGCCCCTGCGCTGCTGTATCTGGTGGCCAGTCTGTTCACGTATTCGGCTGCCGATCCCGGCTGGTCGCATACCGGCAGCGTGGTGGCCCCGGTGCACAACATGGGCGGCCGCGTGGGCGCCTGGATCGCCGATGTGCTGCTGCAGCTGTTCGGTTACATCGCCTTCGTGCTGCCCATCGTGCTCGGCGCGCTGGCCTGGATCGCGATGTTCGGCCTCAAGCGCGAAAGCAAGGGCGAGCATGACCTGGACCCGGCACTGCGCCTGGTGGGCCTGGTCGGCTTCCTGATCGCCGGTACCGGCTTCCTGCACGTGCGGCTGTTCACCGGCGACGTGGCCCATGCCGGTGGCATTCTGGGGCGGCTGGTGGGCAATTCACTCAGTGCCGGTTTCGGCGCGCTCGGCGCGAACCTGTTCGTGCTGGTGCTGCTGCTGGCCTCGATCACGCTGGCCACCGGCATCTCCTGGTTCGTGGTGATGGAGAAGATCGGGCGCTGGGTGCTGGCGCTGCCGCCACTGTTCAACAAGAAGAAAGAGCAGGCCACCGAGTGGCAGCAGACCCGCGCCATGCGCGAGGAGCGCCAGGAAGTGCGCAAGGTCGATGCCGAAGTGCGCGCCAAGCGCGAGCCGGTCAAGATCGAGCCGCGCCCCGAGCCGGTGCTGGAAAAGAGCGACCGCGCCAAGCGCGAAACCCAGATTCCGATGTTCCGCGGGGTCAATGGCGATGGCTCTGACCTGCCGCCGTTGGCGCTGCTGGACGATCCCAAGCCGCAGCCCAAGGGCTATGACGAAGACACCCTGGAAACGCTGTCGCGGCAGATCGAGTTCAAGCTCAAGGACTTCCGCATCGAGGCGCAGGTGGTGGGCGCGTACCCCGGCCCGGTGATCACACGCTTCGAGATCGAGCCGGCGCCGGGCATCAAGGTCAGCCAGATCAGTTCACTGGACAAGGACATCGCGCGCGGTCTGTCGGTGAAGTCGGTGCGCGTGGTCGATGTGATTCCGGGCAAGTCGGTGGTGGGTCTGGAAATCCCCAACGTCACCCGCGAGATGATCTACCTGTCCGAACTGCTGCGCTCCAAGGAGTACGACAAGTCGGCCAGTCCGCTGACCCTGGCGCTGGGCAAGGACATCGCCGGGCGCCCGACCGTGGCCGACCTGGCGCGCATGCCGCACCTGCTGGTGGCCGGCACCACCGGTTCGGGCAAGTCGGTGGCGGTCAATGCCATGGTGCTGAGCCTGCTCTACAAGGCTTCGCCGAAAGACCTGCGGATGCTGATGATCGACCCCAAGATGCTCGAACTGAGCGTCTACCAGGGCATCCCGCACCTGCTGGCGCCGGTGGTGACCGACATGAAGGAAGCCGCCAACGGCCTGCGCTGGTGCGTGGCCGAAATGGAGCGGCGCTACAAATTGATGAGCGCGGTGGGCGTGCGCAACCTGGCCGGCTTCAACAAGAAGGTCAAGGACGCCGAAGACGCCGGGCAGCCGATGATGGACCCGCTGTTCAAGCCGAACCCGGAGCTGGGCGAAGCCCCGCGCCCGCTGGACACGCTGCCGTTCATCGTGATCTTCATCGACGAATTCGCCGACATGATGATGATCGTCGGCAAGAAGGTCGAAGAGCTCATCGCGCGCTTGGCGCAGAAAGCGCGTGCGGCCGGCATCCATCTGATCCTGGCCACCCAGCGCCCCTCGGTGGACGTGATCACCGGCCTGATCAAGGCCAACATTCCCACCCGCATCGGCTTCCAGGTCAGTTCCAAGATCGATTCGCGCACCATCCTGGACCAGTCCGGCGCCGAAACGCTGCTGGGCCACGGCGACATGCTGTACCTGCCGCCCGGCACCGCGCTGCCGGATCGCGTGCACGGCGCGTTCGTGTCCGACGAGGAAGTGCATCGCGTGGTCGAGCACCTCAAGGCCAGCGGCCCGGCCGACTACATCAGCGGTGTGCTGGACGAAGTGCAGATGATGGGCGACGGCGTGGTGGTGGGGGCTGGTGGCCTGCCCGAAGCCAGCAGCAGTGCCGGCGATGAGTCCGACCCGCTGTACGACGAAGCGCTGCGCATCGTCACCGAGACCCGTCGTGCGTCGATCTCCGGCGTGCAGCGCCGGCTCAAGATCGGCTACAACCGCGCCGCTCGCCTGATCGAAGCGATGGAGATGGCCGGCGTGGTCAGCCCGCCCGAACACAACGGCGACCGCAGCGTGCTGGCGCCGCCGCCGCCCAAGTAACGCCGGGCTCTGCCCGGCTGCTCCATCCCCGGGCTGTCCCGGCCGCGTCATCACCCGGCTCCGTTCGGGTGCGCGCACCCGGCGACACACCCAACCAAGGCCTCGCCGGGCTCAGTCACCGGCACCCCGTCCCAAGGAGGCGCAATGAAGCCGATGCTATGGTTGATGGTGGGTGGACTGACCCTGGTGGCGGCCGCCGCGCATGCCGGCGTGACGCCGGCAGTGCCGGCCGCATCCCCGGCCGCCGCGGCACCTGCGGGGCAGGGCACCGACGCGCAGGCCAGCAACAACTACAGTTTCGTACTCTATCGCGCCGACTATGCCGTGCGGCCCGATGCGGGCAACGTGCAGACCGAAGAGTACGAGATCCTGCTCAAGACCAAGGCGGCGGTCGAGCAGTTCAGCCAGGTGCGCCTGAGCTACAGCGAGAAGATGGAAACGCTGGAGGTGCTGGCGGCCTACACGTTGACCGCCGACGGCCAGCGCCGCGACGTGCCGGCCGATCGCATCTACACCCAGGAAAGCTACTCCAGTGCGGTCGCCGCCATGTATGCCGACCGCAAGGTGCGGGTGGTGGTTTTCCCCAACCTGGCGCCCGGCACCCGGGTGGTCTACCAGACCCGGCGCACCCAGAACACGCCCTATTTCCCCGGCTACTTCGGTCTGTGGGAGACCTTCAGCGTGTTCACCCAGTACGACGATGCGCAGGTGACGCTGTCGGCGCCGGCCACCATGCCGATGTTCGTGCAGCAGCGCGGCGTGCAGGGCAGCGATGTGCCGACGATCCGCAATTGCCAGGCCCGCTGGCAGTGGCGTTACCAGCGTCGCGTGCCGATGCAGACGCAGAACTGGTCGGCGGCCGCCTGGGAGTTCAGCCCGAACATCATGGCCAGCACGTACCGCGACTGGGCCCAGGTGGCCCGCGCCTGCCAGCTCAAGGGCGGCGAGGCGGCAAAGGTCACGCCGGGCATCCAGGCACTGGCCGACCAGCTCACCGCCGGCATCGGCGACCGCCGCGAACAGGCGGCGGCGCTGTACCGCTGGGTCTCGCAGAACATCCGCTATGTGGCGGTGTACCTGGGCAACGGCGGGCTGGAGCCGAACCCGGCGCAGAGCATCCTCGACAACCACTACGGCGACTGCAAGGACCACGTCGTGATCCTGGAGGCTCTGCTGGCCGCGCGCGGCATCCAGAGCACGCCGGTGCTGATCGGCGCCGGCGGCGGGCCGACCCTGCCGGCCATTCCCCTGCTGGGGCGCTTCAACCACGCCATCACCTACATTCCCGAGTTCGACATGTACCTGGACTCCACCAGCGCCTACGCGCGCTTTGGCCAGTTGCCCGATGGCGACCTGGGCGCGCCGGTGCTGCTGACCCGCCAGGGCACCGTGGCACGCACCCCGGAAAACGATGCCGCGCGCAACGGCAACGGGCTGGAGGTGGACTTCCGTTTCGATGCGGCCGGCAACCTCGGCGGGCAGACGGTGCAGCAGCCCAGCGAAGTCAGTGAGATCGGCATGCGCGCCTCCTTCGCCCGGCTCAATGCGCAGAACCGCGCCCGCGTGGAGGAGTCGATCATGGCTTCGTCCGGCTTTGACGGCAGTGGTGCGCTGACGTTGCTGGGCGACCCGCAGGACCTGACCCGGCCGTTCAACTACCGCTACGATTTCCACGCCAGCGACTACGTGGATTTCAGTGTGGTCGGCGGCATGCCGCTGCCCGATGCGCCCGGTGGCGAGTCGTTCCGTGACATCTATGCCACCACCTCGGCGCCGGGCAACGACACGCCGTTCTACTGCACCGACAGCCTGCGCGAGGAAACCTACCGGCTGCGGTTCCCGGCCGGCGTGCCGATCGTGGCCATCCCGCGCAGCCAGCAGTTCCGCAACGCCGCCGGGGAATACCAGCTGGACTGGACCCGCGACGGCCAGGTGGTCATCGCCCGCCATCGCCTGCACCAACGGGCGGTGCGCGGTCCGCAGGCGCTATGCCAGCCGCAGGACTACATCGCGTTCCGCGCGCTCTACCAGCAGGTGGGGCGTGGCTTCCGTGGGCAGGTGGTGTATCGCGACCTGAAGACGGTCCAGGCCGGCCCCTGACGGCGCGGTGGATAGGCGGGCGCGGCGGCGCGGCGCATACTATCCCTGATAGCCCATTCAGCTTTGGCTGGGCACACTGCTCTCCATCCTTCCCATCTGTTCGGATACCGCGCATGCACACCACTTTCCGTCGCTACCTGGTTGCCGCCACCCTGGTCATGGCCAGCGTGGGATCAGCGTCTGCCTGGGCCGGCGCCCGTGATGAGCTCAACCGCTTCACCCAGGGCCTGAAGGGCCTGGACGGGCAGTTCAGCCAGCAGGTGTTCGACAGCAAGGGCAAGGTCAAGGAAAACACCAGTGGCCGGGTCGCGCTGTCGGCGCCGCGCCTGTTCCGTTGGGAGTACATCAAGCCGCACGAACAGCTGATCGTGGCCGACGGCAAGAAGGTCTGGGTGTATGAAAAGGACCTGGAACAGGCCACGGTGCGCCCCCAGGGTGCCGAAGAGCAGAACAGCCCGCTGACCGCGCTGATCAACCCGGCGCTGCTGGACAAGCAGTACGACGTCAGTGAAGAAGCGGCCGCCCGTGACGGCCTGCAGTGGCTGGCGCTGAGCCCCAAGCGTGAGACCGATACCGCCTTCCAGTACGCCGCGCTTGGCTTCAATGCGCAGGGCCTGGCCCGCATGGAAGTGGTGGATGCCGTGGGTCAGCGCACGGTGATCACCTTCACCGGCTGGAAGCGCAACCCGTCCTTCGCCGCGGGCACCTTCACCTTCGTGCCGCCCAAGGGCACCGACGTCATCGGCCAGTAGAGCCGGACTCTGCCCGGCTTGGTAGGTGCGCGCGAAAGGCAGCGACGTAGAGCCGGGCTCTGCCCGGCTTGGTGGCCGCGCGCGAACGGCTGCCGGGCATATCCCGGCGCTGCGGGCGGGTCGATGCATGGCCGGCCACGGTAGAATAGGCGCGTGGCCAGAAACCGAACGACATTCAACGGGCCCGATCTGCTGACGGTGGATCGGGACAACATGCGTCCGCTCGCCGAGCGGATGCGCCCGCAGACGCTGGACGAGATGGTGGGGCAGAAGCGCCTGCTCGCGCCCGGCAGTGCATTGCGCCGCGCGGTCGAGTCCGGGCACGTGCACTCGATGATCCTGTGGGGACCGCCAGGCTGCGGCAAAACCACCCTGGCGCTGCTGCTGGCGCACTACGCCGATGCCGAATTCCGTGCGATCTCGGCGGTGCTGTCCGGGCTGCCCGAGGTGCGCCAGGTGCTGGCCGAAGCGGCGCAGCGGTTCGCCGACGGGCGCCGCACGGTGCTGTTTGTGGACGAGGTGCACCGCTTCAACAAGGCCCAGCAGGATGCCTTCCTGCCGCACATCGAGCGCGGCACCATCGTGTTTGTCGGCGCCACCACCGAAAACCCGTCCTTCGAACTGAACTCGGCGCTGCTGTCGCGCTGCCGCGTGCATGTGCTGGAAGCGGTGTCCCCGGCCGACATCGTGGAGGCGCTGGAGCGCGCGCTGGACGATGCCGAGCGCGGGCTGGCGGCCGAGCCGGTGCAGGTGGCCGCCGAGTCGCTGCTGGAAATCGCCACCGCTGCCGATGGCGACGTGCGCCGCGCACTGACCCTGCTTGAAATTGCCGCGGAACTGGCCGGCGGCGACGGCGGCACGATCACACCGGACATGCTGCAGCAGGTGCTGGCCGACCGCACCCGGCGGTTCGACAAGGGCGGCGAGCAGTTCTACGACCAGATTTCGGCGCTGCACAAATCCGTGCGCAGCTCCAACCCCGACGCCGCGCTTTACTGGCTGACGCGCATGCTCGACGGTGGCTGCGACCCGTCCTACCTGGCCAGGCGCCTGACCCGCATGGCGATCGAGGATATCGGCCTGGCCGACCCGCGCGCGCAGTCGATGGCGCTGGAAGCCTGGGACATCTACGAGCGGCTGGGCAGCCCGGAGGGTGAGCTGGCCTTCGCCCAGCTGGTGCTGTACCTGGCCAGCACCGCCAAGTCCAATGCCGGCTATGCCGCCTTCAACCAGGCCAAGGCCGACGTCCGCGACAGCGGCACCGAAGAAGTACCCCTGCACCTGCGCAACGCGCCGACCAAACTGATGAAGAACCTCGGCTATGGCGCGCAGTACCAGTACGACCACGACGTGGAAGGGGGTATCGCGCTGGACCAGACCGGGTTCCCGGATGCGCTGGGCGAGCGCGTGTACTACCAGCCGGTCGCGCGCGGGCTGGAAATCAAGCTGAAGGAAAAGCTGGACCGGCTGCGCGCCGCGCGCGAACAGGCCCGCGCCGACAAGGGCGGGCAATGATGGACGGCCTTACCCTCTGGTGGCAGCAACTGGGGCTGGTGATGGCTGGCGGTGCGCTGGGCGCGGCCCTGCGCTTCATGATCGGTGACGCGATGCTTCGCCAGTTCGGTCACGGGTTTCCGTGGGGCACGTTGACCGCCAACCTGGTCGGCGCGTTCGCGGCGGGCTACCTGATGATGTGGTTGCAGAGTCGCGGCAGCCAGGCGGCGTACTGGCGCGCGTTCCTGATCGTGGGGCTGCTGGGCGGGCTCACCACGTTCTCGGCCCTGATGATGGAAACGCTGGTGTTCGCCCGTGCCGGGCGCGGCGCACTGGTGCCGCTGTATCTGGGCGTCACCCTGGTGGGCGGGATGCTGCTGGTATGGCTGGGCGCGCGCCTTGCCGAAGCGACGCGCTGAAAGCAAAACGCAGAAAACCGCGCAAAAGGCTGGATTAAAGTGATGTCTCACGATATGGTGCGCGCCCCCGTTTGCATCTTCGTCCGTCATGCGCGATGAACAAGACCCCGGCACCCTGGAGCTGATGCTGCCGCGCAAGCGCGGCCGTCCGCCCACGTTCGGCTATGCGATGACCGATGCACAGCGCGCGGCACGTTACCGTGCGCGTCGCGCCGGCCAGGCCGATCACGCCGATGTGCGCAGTTGCAGCGACATGGTGCTGCTGGACAAGATCCGCGCGGCGATCACCAGCAAGGATCCGGAACTGACCGGGTTCCTGGTGCACGTGCTGTGGCAGCGGTATCCCCTGCAGCTCAAGTAAGATGCTCACGCGGCAGGGCGTGGGCGTGCGCACGCAGGTGGGCCAGCAGCCGGTCCGCTTCGTCCCAGTCGCTGGGCGCATCCAGCGGTAGTTCGTGCAGGTCTGCCGCGGTATCGGCCAGCGTCTCGCGTCCCAGCATGCGCAGCACCCCGGCCAGCCGATGGGCATGGCGGCGCAGCGCGGCGATCTGTCGCTGGTCGCGCGCCTGCTGCAACGCACACACCTCCTCCTGCAGTGATTGCACATACGACGCCCACATCGGGTCGTCGTTGTCCACGGCGTGGCTGCCGCCCGACCCCGGCGCGATCTCCACATCCAGCACTGCCAGCAATTGCGCCGGGTCCAGCGGTTTGTACAGCACCGCGTCCATGCCACTGCTACGGCAACGCTGCACATGCGCAGGCGAGCTGGAGCCGGAGAACGCCAACAGACATGCCGGCGGACCGGGCTGCAGGGCTTCGGCATCGCGTAGCCGGGTCGCCAGCTCATAGCCGCTCATGTCCTTCAAGTCGCAGTCGATCAACACCACGGCACTGGGCGCGGCACGCTGCGCGCGCAGGGCGCTGGCAGCATCGCCGCACGTCTGGACCGTGGCGCCGAGCGCGCGCAACTGCCGCGCGACGAAGGTCCGGTTCAGTCGGTGGTCTTCGATCAGCAGCAGGGTGCGGCCTGCAAGCGGGGCGGGAGGTGCAGCCGGCAGCGGCGGCCGGACCGCGGTGGGCAGGCAGACGTCGAAACGACTGCCCTGACCGGGCGCACTGTGCAGTGTGATCCGACCCTGCAGGGCGGCCACCAGATCGTGGCAGATCGACAGCCCCAGCCCGGTGCCACCCGCATCCGGCGCGTGGTCGGCATGGGACTGCGCAAAGGGTTTGAACACGCTGGCCTGGCGTTCGGTGGGAATGCCGATGCCGGTGTCGCGGATGGTCAGCTGCAGCTCGGCGCCACCGGCGCGCCGCTGCACCGACACCGCGACATCGATACGGCCCTGCGCGGTGAATTTCAGTGCATTGCCGAGCAGATTGTTCAGGATCTGGCGAAGGGCGGCGGCATCGATCCAGAGCGGTGGCAGCGGGTCCGGGCTTAGTGTCAGGTCCAGGTGCAGGCCCTTGGCGTGGACGCTCGGGCGCACCGCGGCGAGGCAGTCATTGGCAAGTTGCTGCACGTCGTGCCAGTCCGGCGCCGGTTGGAACTGCCCGTCGGCCATCCGCGAATAATCCAGTGCGTGGCCCAGCAGGTGGCGCAGGCCGGTACCGGCGGCGCGCGCCGCGTTGACCAACTGGCGTTGGCCGGCATCCAGGCCGGACTGGCTCAGCAGATCCACCGACGCCACCAGCGCCTGGGCGGCATTGCGTACCTCGTGGCTCATCACGCCGATGAAGCGCGCCTGGCGGCGCTCGTTGCGCTGGGCGGACTGCTGGGTCCGCAACAACCAGAAGGTGGCGGCCAACAGCAATGACAGCAGCGCGCCAGCCCCCAGCACCTGCCACTGGTAGTGCCGGACCAAGGTGCCCAGTGGCGGAATGCTGAGATAGGTGTTTCGGGCCAGTTGCTGCAGTATCTGGGCATGCTGCTGCGGGGTGATGGCCTGCATCGCCGCATCGATCTCAGCGATCATGCCGTCATCTGCGCCGCGTGCCACCAGGTGGATCGTTGCGGGCAGGTCGTCGGGGGCGCGTTGCAGCAGCAGGCTGTCGAACTCCCGGCGCGCCAATGGCCGCATCAGTACGTCCAGCCCCACCGCGGCGTCGGTGACGCCGTTCTCCACCGCCGACAACGCATCGGGCAGGTCGGTCACCGCGATCACCTGCAGTTGTGGGTAGTGCCGGCGAAGCCAGCTGCCATAGCGGCTGCCACGGACCACGGCGATGCGATGGGGCGCGCCGTCGCCCAGCACCACCTGCGCCCGCTGCGCGTGCCGGCTGGCAAGCAGCGCCTCGCCGCGGTAGTAGGCAGGCGAGGCGGCCAGCGCGCACGGCGGCTGCTCGGGCAGGCCGACCATCAGCATCAGGTCGGCGCGCTCATCGCACAACGCCTGCACCGCTGCCCGGCTGGAGGGCTCCATGTGCTCGTCGAAGTGCAGCCCGGTGTGCGCCGTCACCAGTGCGGCGTAGCCGTGCGCCAGGCTGGCGTGGCGGCCCGGCATGGCCTCGCGTGAGAGCGTGCGGTACTGCCCCGGGTCGAGCGCTACCCGCACCGTGCGGGGTGCAGGGGCCGCACCAGCGGGCAGCGGTGCGGCCAACAGGGCGATCACCAGCAGGACGTGCCAGTGCCCGTTCACAGCGGTGCCAGTTGCGGGCGCAGGGTGAACAGGTCGCGATCGCTGCGCAGGCCCAGCTTGCGAAACGCGGCGTGCTTCTGGGTGCTGATGGTCTTGATGCTGCGATGGCGGTGCAGGGCGATCTCGCTCACGGTCAGGCCGGACAGGCACAGCCGCAGTACATCGCGTTCGCTGCGTGACAGGGTGACGTCGGGGCCTGCCTCGCCGAACTCGGCTGGCACCCTGCAGTGGCCCTTGGCCACCTCGGCGACGGCATCGGACAGGGCATCCAGGCGCTCGGTCTTGGTCACCATGCCGGCCGCGCCGACGCGCAGCACCGACGACAGCAGCACGCGGCTGGCGTGGGCGGTGAACAGCAGCACACGCACGGCGGGAAAGCGGTCCCGCAGCAACGTCAGCAGGTCGTTGCCGGTCAGGTCATCGCTACCCAGCGTGTAGTCGACCACCGCCACGTCCACGGGCGTGCGTTGCAGTGTTTTGATCAGCTCGTCGCTGCGCGCGTGGCTGCCGACGACGTCGAACCGGGGGTCGGAGGAAAGGTGGACGAAGCTGCCGTGCCGGACAACATCGTGGTCGTCGAGCAGGGCGATCTTCAGGGTGCAGGGGGTGGCCTGTCCGCTCATGGGATCTGTTTGCTGTTGGACAAAGGAAAGCACGCTAGCGACAGTGTTTCGGAATTCTCCTCGCTTGGCTGTGCGGCAATGCCGCTTCCTTGCGTAATTGCGACGATTCCTATGGCCAGATCGCGAGCGCCGTCACTATCCAGTCGGATCGCTGTCACTCAACCCCGTGCCGCGTGCAGTGCTCAGCGACCTTCGCGATCGAGCAGCCGTGCGAAGCGTGCGGCCAGTTCACCCACCAGCGGATCGGCGTTGGGCCGATGCAGCAGGGCGATTTCCATGCTTTCCACCGGCGGCAGGCCCTGTCGCCGGGTGAGCACGCGATGGTCGCTGGTGGTGGCGCGCGCGGTCAGCAGGCTGATGCCCATGCCGTCGGCAACCGCGCCCTGGATGCCGCTGAGGCTGGAACTGGTGAAGCTGATGCGCCAGCGTCGGCCCATGGCCTCGACGGCGGCGATCAGATCGTCGCGGTACAACCCGAGCGGCGGGAAGGTCACCAGTGGAATCGGGTCCAGGCCGATGCAGGGGCTGCGGGCGCTGTCGATCCAGCGCATCGGCTCGGGCCAGCAGGCGACGGCCTGCCGGCTGTTACGGCGTTGCTTGATGAGCACCAGGTCCAGTTCGCCGTGGTCGTAGCCATTGGCCAGGTCCCGGCTCAATCCGCTGGTGACCTCCAGTTTCACCTGCGGGTGGCGGCGATTGAAGCTGGCCAGCAGGCGGGTGGTGCGGGCATTGACGAAATCCTCCGGCACCCCAAGGCGCACGATGATCGCCACGGTCGCCCCGGCCAGCGCCTGCAGCATCTGCTCATTGAGGGCCAGCATCTGCCGCGCGATGCCCAGCAGGGTCTGCCCGGCATCGGTGGGGTGCACTTCGCGGTTGCCGCGCACCAACAGCGGATGTCCGGCCATGTCTTCCAGGCGGCGGATCTTCTGGCTGATCGTCGACTGGGTGGAATGCAGGCGCGCGGCCGCCGTGGTGAAGCTGCCGCAGTCGGCGACGGTGACGATGGCGCGCAGCAGGTCCAGGTCGAACAGGCTGCGATTGGATGTGGCGGGGGAGGTCACGGTGCCATCCGCATCTGGCAGGGGCTGGAGTTCTAGCATGGCGCCGTGGGGGCGGCAAACGCGGCGCGTCTCAGCCGCCGCTGCGTGCCAGGCTGCGGGCCACCCGTTGCTCGGCATCGCGCAGCTTGTCCTGCAGTTCCGGCGGACCCAGTACCTCGAATTCCAGGTCCAGGGCCATCAGCCAGTACACGATGGCGCCCACCGGATTGGCGCTACAGCGCAGCAGGCAGCGCTGCGCGTCGACGTGTTCCAGTTGTCCGGCCGTGTCGGGGATCTGTCGGCGCATCGCGGCCAACGGCGCGTGCAGGATGATCCGCGCCGGTTCGCTGGATTGGGCAAGCGACAGCGACTGGGCCACCCAGGTGCGCAGGTCACCATCGCCCGGGCCCGCACGCGGGCTGAAGTGCGCCCCGACCACCGGTGCGGCGGTGATGCGGTCGATGCGGAAGGTGCGCCAGTCTTGCCGGGTGGTGCACCAGGCCACCAGATACCAGCGCCGATCGGTATGCACCACGCCTTGCGGTTCCACCCGGCGCTGGCTCGCCTGATCGTTGCGGTCGGCGTAGGCCAGGTGCAGCTGCAACTGGTCGCGGCAGGCGCCCGCGAGCACGGCCAGCAGTCCGGCATCCACCACCGGGCCGGAAGGACCCAGCGGCAGGATCGCCGACCTAAGTGCATCCAGCCGCCGGCGCAGACGTGGTGGCATGACCTGTTCCAGCTTGACCAGCGCGGTGATCGCGGTCTGCTCGATGCCGCTGACGGTGCCGGTCACGGCGGTGCGCAGGGCCACGGCCGTGGCGAGGGCTTCGTCGTCGTGCAGCAGCAGTGGGGGCAGGGCGCGCCCCGCACGGAACGCATACCCGCCGGCCACGCCGCTGCTGGCCTGGATCGGGTAGCCCAGCTGGCGCAGGCGGTCGATGTCGCGGCGCAGGGTGCGCGGATGCACCCCGGTTCGCTCTGCCAAGGCGGTGCCGGGCCAGTGTGGCCGCGATTGCAGCAGGGACAGCAGGCTGAGCAGGCGGGTCGAGGCGGTGAGCATGGCGGCAGTGTGCGCGACGATCGCGGACAGAAGGTGTCCTCAATGGTGGCTAGCCTGTGGGTGTGGTGCAAGGCCCGCGCGGCAGCACCTTCAATCCAGTCCAACCACACGGAGTTCCGCATGTCCCTCGTCTTCTATTGGCACCCCATGTCCAGCGCCACCCCGGTCGCCTGCGCCCTGGCCGAACTGGCCGTGCCCCACGAACGCGTCCGGATCGACATCCGCACCGGCGAACAGCGCACGGCGCAGTACCTGGCCATCAACCCCAATGGCAAGGTGCCGTGCCTGGTGGTCGATGGCGCGCCGTTGTTCGAGGGCCTGGCCATCCTGCAGTGGCTGGGCGCGCAGCATGGCGTAGCGCTGGGGCTGTGGCCGCAGGACGGTACGCCCGAACGCCTGGAGGCGCTGTCATGGATCACCTGGGCCTACGTGACCTATGCCGCGTTGTTGAACCGGCTGTGGCTGGCCACCCGCGACGAGGCGTTGCGCAGCCATGAGCACGCCGCTGCGGCACTGGCCGGGGTCAACGAGCTGCTGGATCTGTTGGAGGCGCGGCTGTCAGGGCCTGAATGGATGCTGGGCGAGGCGTACTCGCTGGTCGATCTGGTGGTGGGGTCGGTGGTGGGCTACGGCGTTTACTTCGGGGCCGACGTCGAGGCGCATCCGCAGGTCAAGCAGTGGTTGGGCCAGCTGCAGGCCCGTCCGGCGATGCAGGGCGAGGTTTAAGGTTGCCGGCACTGCCCGGCGCGTACGCGGCCGGGCAGTGCCTTGCATTCGATTGCTGCATGTCGAACATGCTGAGATTTAACTGGTGCATGTCATCGCCAGCGCCGTATGGTGGCGCTGACTTCCCTGATCGTGCCCCGCCAATGAAACCCTCGCTGTGCGCCTTGCTTCCGACCCTGTTGATGCTGGCTGCGCCGGCCTTCTCCGTCGAGCAGGCCGACCTGATCATCCGCCAGGCCACGGTGGTCGATGTGGAGCATGCCCGCACGCAGTCCAACCAGAGCGTGGTGGTGCGCGGCGCCGACATTGTCGCTGTTGGCGAGGACAAGACAATCGCGCGGCAGTGGCGGGCGCCGCGCCAGGTCAATGCCAAAGGCCGCTACCTGATTCCCGGTCTGTGGGACATGCATGTGCATTTCGGCGGCGGTCCGGAGCTGATTGAAGAGAACAAGGCGCTGCTGCCGCTGTACATCGCCCATGGCATCACCACCATCCGGGATGCCTCCGGCGATCTCCCCGCGCAGGTGCTGCAATGGCGGGGGCAGATCCGCGACGGCAGCCTGATGGGGCCGCAACTGTTCACCTCCGGCGCCAAGATCGAAGGAGTGAAGCCGGTCTGGAAGGGCACCACCGAGGTCGGCAACCAGGCTGACCTGGATGCGGCCTTCGTGCGGTTGAAGGAAGACAAGGTCGATTTCGTCAAGATCACCGACAGCACGCTGAGCCCGGACCTGTTCCTGGCGGCGGTGCGCGGTGCGCGTGCCAACGGGCTGCGTGCCTCGGGCCACATTCCGATGGCGTTGACCGTGCAGCAGGCAGTGGACGCCGGCATCAGCTCCATCGAGCACCTGGACTATGCGTACAAGGCCGGGGTCAAGAACGAAGCGGAGATTGCAGCGGCCTTCGCGGACAAGCGCATTGATCGCGCCGAAGCCAACCGGCAGCTGGACGCCGGCTTCGACCCGGCCACGGCGATGGCGGCCTACCGCGGCTTCGCGGCCAAGGGCGTATACGTTACACCCACGCTCAACGGCGGGCGCATCCTGGATTTCCTAGACCAGGACGACCATGCCAACGATCCCTACCTTGCCTACATCGGGCCGAAGCTGCAGGCGACCTACGCCTGGCGCGTCGAGCGCGCCGCCAAGGCGACGCCGGCGGAGATCAAGGCGCGCCATCGCGAGTACCACCAGGTGGCCGCGGTGCTGCCGATGCTGCAGCAGGCCGGGGTCACGATCATGGCCGGCACCGATGCCGGCTTCCTCAACGCGTTCAACTATCCCGGTATCGGCCTGCACGACGAACTGAGCCTGTTCGTCAAGGAAGGCCTGACCCCTGCGCAGGCACTGTCGGCGGCAACGCGGGCAGGGCCGTCGTGGTTCGGGGCGCTGGATCGCTATGGCGGCATCGCGGCGGGCAAGGCCGCCGACATGGTCCTGCTGGACGCCAACCCGCTGCAGGACATCACCGCCACCCGGCGCATCGACACCGTGCTGCTGCGTGGCCAGGTGTACGACCGCAAGGCACTGGATGGGCTGCTGGAACAGACCCGTGCCAAGGTGGCGGCGTGGCAGGCCGCAGCGAAGTGAGTGCGTCGTTCCGGCAGTGAGCGGCCGGGGCGGCGTGACGTTGCCGCGCGCCGTGCATCAGCGCGCGGCGATGGCGCGGCCCAGTGCCGCGCTGGCCTCCAGGTGCGCGTCCGGCGCGGAGGTGTCAACTTCCAGGAGCAACGTGGACGACACCACCGGTGCGCCGCAGTAGTCGAAGATGCCGGTGTCGATCTGGGTCTTCATGGCGGTCTCGTACCCGCGTTTGGTCCACGTGCGCTGGTCTGCGCCGCCGAGGCCGACCAGATGCACCTGCAGGCGTGAGAGCTTCTTCTGCACGCGGCCGCTGCTGTCGTCGTAGGCCCAGCCGTTGGAAAAGACCCGGTCGATCCAGCCCTTGAGCTGGGCAGGCATCGCCCACCAATACACCGGAAACACCAACACCAGCGTGTCGGCACGGTCCAGTCGGGCCTGCTCGGCCAACACGTCGGTGGGGAACGGCTGCCGCCGCTGGTGGCCGTCCAGGTCGGCCCGGGTGAAGCGCGGGTCGAAGCCTTCGCTGGCCAGGTCGGCCATTTCGACGGTCGCGGTGGGGTGGGCGCTGGTGATCCCGTCGCGGATGTGAGCGGCCACGGCGTGGGTGAGGGAATCCGGGCTGGGATGCGACGTGACGATCAGGGTGTGCATGGGGGAATCCTGCTGACGGGGGAGGGTGTATACTTTTGGTAAGTTACATCCAGTAAGTTACGATTGGTATATAGTCATGTCAAGCCGCCTGCCTGAACCTCCGGATGCCGCACCCCGCCGTCGGCTGAGCCGCGCCGACCGCCAGCAGCAACTGCTGACCGAGGCGTGGCGACTGGTGCGCGAGGAGGGCACCGATGCGCTGACGCTGGGGCGGCTGGCCGAGCGCGCCGGCGTGACCAAGCCGGTGGTGTACGACCATTTCGGCACCCGCGCCGGATTGCTCGCCGCCCTGTACCGCGATTTCGACGCGCGCCAGGACGTGGTGCTGCAGACGGCACTGGCTGCCGCCGGCCCGACCCTGCAGGAAAAAGCCAAGGTGATCGCGCAGGCCTACGTGGCGTGCGTGCAGACCCAGGGACGCGAAATTCCCGATGTGGTGGCGGCGTTGGCGTGCTCGCCGGAGCTGGCGCGCGTCAAGCGCGAGTACGAGACGGTGTTCCTCGAGCAGTGCCGCGCGCTGCTCGCGCCGTTCGCGCGTGATCAGTCGCTGCCGTCGGTTGGGTTGTGGGGAATGCTGGGCGCGGCGGAAGGGTTGTCGTATGCCGCCGTGAACGGCGACATCACTGCGGCGCAGGCGCAGCGTGAGTTGGCCGAGACGATCGTGTGGATGGTGACGCGCGCCTGAGCGCAGGGTTGCGACAAGGCGTGGCAGCGCGCGTTGCTTATGACGAATGCGTGTCTGCATATGCCACGCGGCGCAGCGGCGACACCGAAAAGGCGTGCGTAGTTCCCTGCTGCCTGTGTCATCGCGATGTCAGTCCCAGGCGACGTCATGAATTGTTTAGTGACATGCGGGCGGCGTCTACGCGCCATGCCCAACTTCGCACGCGTTGCTAACCCGCGCACGCCTACGGTGCAGTCACCGGCATCATTTCGTTGCCGAACACCGGAGATGCACAGATGGGTACCAACCAGAACCCGCAGCAGAACCAACAGAACCAGCAGGACAAGAACCAGCCGGGTCAGCAGGGCCAGCAACAGCAGCAGCGTGATCCGCAGCGCCAGGGCCAGCAGCAACAGCAGGACCAGGATCAGGACCAGAAGCGCGAGCGCGCCGGTCAGCAGGGCGGGCAGGACGAAGAAGAATAAGTCGGCTGCCGGTTGAACACTGCGCAGCGGCCCGGCCGGTTGGTCGGGCCGCTGCATTTTCAGAAGACGGAAACGGATACAGACCGTCACATTGATCTATGTGATAAGCATTCGCATTTGGGGTAGACTGCGTTGTCTCCATGTGAAGAGGGCGGCGTAGCCCAGGCTGCCGCCCCTGAGTGCCCATGACGTTGTCTTTTGCGGCCCGCCGCTTCTACGCCTTGCTGCCCGTTGCCGGTCTGATCGTGGGCATGGCCTGCACGCTGCCCAGCGCATCGGCACAGCAGCGCAACCCGCAGCAGCGGGTGAGCAACACCATCTTCGAGCAGAAGGCCGAAAGCTATCGCTTCGAGCGCTTCACCCTGGACAGCCCGGATGGCCAGCGCCGCTGGCAGGTCAACGTAGGCATCCCGTTGCGCGCCGGCAACGCGCCTGCACCGGTGCTGTACATGCTCGACGGCAACGCCGCCGCCATGGTGATGGACCAGCCGCTGCTGGCCGAGCTGGCCGCGCGCACGGCCGCGCCGGTGCTGGTGTTCATCGGCTACGACAACGACCTGCGCATCGATTCGCCCGCGCGCACCACCGACTACACCGCCTGGATCGTCCGCGCCGACGATGAAGGTGGGCAGCCGACCGTAGTGGGCGGCGGTGCGTTTGCATTCCAGGACCTGATCGAACGGCGGATCAAGCCGGAAGTGGAGAAGCGCGCCACCATCGACCGCCAGCAGCAGGCGCTGTGGGGCCACTCGCTGGGCGGCCTGTTCGTGCTGAGCACGCTCTACACCCGGCCGGCGGCATTCCAGTACTACCTGGCCGCCAGCCCCTCGTTGTGGTGGAGCCAGGGTGCGCCGCTGGGCGACATGGAACGCCAGTTCCTGGACAACCAGCATGGCCAGAAGGCCCGCGTGTGGCTGATGCTCGGGGGCGCCGAACGCGTTGGTGACCGCGGCAAGCGCGACATGAGCAATCCGCGCGTGGTCGCGCATCTGCGGCGCATCGGTGGTGCCACCCCGGACGCGGCGATGCAGCTCTCCCGGCGCCTGGCCAACGTGCCCGGCCTGGAGGTGCAGTACCGCGAATTCGATGGTCTGGGCCACGGCCCGATGCTGCCGGCCTCGCTGCAGGCGGCGCTCAGTGTGCTGTACGGCGTTGAAGACCGCAGCCGCACCGCGCCGACGCAACCCTGACCTTTTCCGTGACCTGCACGGCTTGGCCGTGCACCCCCGCTACCCAGGCTTTCCGTGCGCCTTTGCACCGGCCCAGGCAACCAATGAACCGCCGCGCGCTGCGCGGCACCCCGTGCAAGGAGCCTGTCATGTCATTCCGTTCTTCCCTCCGTCTCACCACCCTGGCCGCCGGCCTGCTGCTGGCCGTCGTCGGCAACGCGCAGCCCGTGTTCGACCAGCCCGCCAGTGTGTTCAAGGGCGAAGTTGTCTCGCGTGGTGAGAACGTCGTGCCGGGCAGCACGGCCGACGTGATCGGCCGCGGCTTCGTGCCGGGCCAGCAGGTCAGCCTGCTGCGCGGCGACACCGTGCTCAACGGGCAGCCGCTGATTGTGGATGCCGAAGGCAACTTCAAGACCCAGCTGCAGATTCCCGCCGATGCGGTGCCGGGTACCCACCCGGTGGTGGTGCGCGCCAGCCAGCCGGCCGCTGCGGCCGTGCTCAAGCTGCGCGTGTCGCCGCAGCTGCCACTGTCCGGGCAGGACCAGTTCACCACCCAGTCCAACAAGCTGGTGCAGGGCCTCTACCAGTCGGCCTACAGCGCGGCCAGCAACGCGGTCTTCGTGACCTCGGCCGTTGGCCGCCCGCCGGTGACCCAGTCGCAACTGCTGAAGGTGGACCCCAAGACGCTCAAGGTGGTCAAGGCGATCACCCCGGCCCAGGTGCCCGACGCCAAGGGCGGCAGCGTGTTTGCCGTGTACGGCGTGGGCGTGGACGACGCCAACGGCAACGTATGGGTGACCAACACCCGCCAGGACAGCGTTGCGGTCTACCGCCAGTCGGATCTGTCGCTGGTGCATCAGTTCCCGGTCGGCACGGTGCCGCACGCGCGCGACGTGGTGGTGGATGCCAAGCACGGCAAGGTGTTCGCGTCGGCGACCGGTGAAGACCATCTGTCGGTGTTCGATGCAAAGACCTTCAAGGCGCTGGCGCCGATCACCCTGGCGTCGGGTGTGGACGATGAGAAGTTCGTTCCGATGAGCCTGGTGCTGGACGAAGCCAGCGGCAAGCTGTTCACCGTCAGCATCGGCACGCCCGAAGCGGCGGTGATCGACGTGGCCAGCGGCAAGGTCGACAAGGTGATCGACCTGGGCAATTCGATCAGCGCCTCCGGCGTGGCCTACGACGCGCAGCAGAACCGGCTGTACGTGGCCTCGCAGGGCACCGACAACCTGCTGATCGTGGATGTCGCCAGCGGCAAGGTGCTGCACGACGTCGCGGTGGGTGCCGGCGCGCTGAACGTTGCCTTCGATCCGAAGGCGGGCCTGGCCTACGTGACCAACCGCGGTGCCGGTACCGTGACTGTGGTGGACCGCAGTGGCAGGGTGGTCGGCAACCTGGACGGCGGCACCTTCCCCAACCACGTGCGTGCCGACGGCAAGGGCAACGTGTTCGCGGTGAACAAGTCGCGCGGCACCGACGATGCCAAGGGCGACCGCATCACCCGCATCGCGCTGCGCCAGCGTTGAGTCAACGGGCAGGGCGGTCATCGGCCGCCCTGTCGAAGGAGTCATGATGAAATTCAGTACTTCCCTGCGGTTGTTGCCGCTCGCCATGGCCGTGGCACTGGCCGCGTGCAGTGGCCCGGCCACCCCGCCGGCCGCCGACGCGCCAGCGGCCACCACCGCGCCCGCTGCCGAAAGCGCTGCGGCCGACGCATTGCCTGCCGGCTGGACGCGGCTGGACGGCGGCGCATTGCCGAGCCTGGTTGGCCAGGCCGCCGTGCTGCCGGCCAAGGTGCGGTCCGATGACGGTGCCGAGGTCGAGGTGGATGACACCCGCCGGATCATCGTCGGCGGCGATGACGTGATTGCGGTGATCGATGCGCTGGGCCTGGGCAAGCAGGTGTTTGCCGCCCCGAAGAACACCACGACCGCGTCCGGCCGCGCTGCGCCGCACCAGTTCCTGTTCAACCGCACCACCGGCGTGGAAGGCGTGCTGAGCCTGCAGGGCTCGCTGTTCCTGGGCAACAGCCTGCGCCGCCACACCGAACTGGCGCAGAAGCTGCGCGCGGTGGGCGAACCGGCGGTGGTGGTGGACGACCTGCAGCCGGCCCCGGACAAGGTGCGCAAGATCGCCGCTGCGCTGGGCCTGGCCGAGGCCGGGCAGACGCTGGCCAGCCAGGTGCAAACGCAGCTGGACGAAGCGGCGGCGATCGGCAGGGCCAGTGGCCGCGCACCGCGCGTGATCCACGTATCGGCCACCGGTGCCGGCGGCGCGCCCACCGTGGCCGGCGCCGACAGTGCATCGGCCAAGCTGATCGCGCTGGCTGGTGGGCTCAACATCGGCACCGAAGCGGGGGTGTCCAACTACTCGGCGCTGAGCAACGAGGGCGTGGTGGCGGCAGCACCGGAGGTGATCCTGGTGACCGAGCACGACCTGGCCCTGTTCGGCGGCGCTGACGGCCTGTGGAAAGCCTACCCGACCTTGAAGCAGACCCCGGCCGGACAGGCCAACCGGGTCTGGGTGATGCCCGATGTGCAGCTCAAGTACGCCAGCGTCGGTTCCGGCGTGGGCGCACTGGTGTTGGCCAAGGCGCTGGCGGCGCTGCCCAAGGCATGAGTCCGGCCGATCGGCGCCGCCGACGCGGGCGCGGCATGTTGGTGTTGGCCGCCGTGGTGCTGCTGCTGGCGGTGCTGGCCTCGTTCGCGGTGGGGCCGTTGCGGCTGCCACCGCTGGAGGTGCTGCAGGCGCTCGGGGTGAAGCTGGGGCTGGTGGACCCGCAGGCGGTAAGTACTCGTGACCTGGCCGTGGTCTGGCAGCTGCGCATCCCGCGCGCGCTGCTGGGGGCGATGGTTGGCGCTGCGCTGGCCATGGCCGGTGCCAGCCTGCAGGGATTGTTCGGCAATCCGCTGGCCGACCCTGGCATCGTGGGCGTCAGCCAGGGGGCAGCGCTGGGCGCGGTGGCGGCCATCGTGCTGGGCGCGGCCGGTGCGGCCGGCTGGATCGTGCCGGTGGCCGCATTTGTCGGCGGTGCCGTGGCGATCAGCCTGACCTATCTGCTGGCGCGGCCGGGCAAGGGCAGCGGCAATGCGACGCTGCTGCTGGTGGGCATCGCGATGGCGGCGTTCTGTTCGGCGCTGATCGGTTTCCTGACCTATATCGCCAGCGAAAGCGAGCTGCAGTCGCTGGTGTTCTGGCAGATGGGATCGCTGGCCCGGGCCAGCTGGCGCGACGTGATGGCGGTGGTGCCGTTGTTCGCCATCGGCGCGTTTGCGCTGAAGCGCCTGGCCACGCCGCTGGACATGCTCGCGCTGGGCGAACGCCAGGCGCAGCATCTGGGCCTGGACGTGGCCCGCACGCGGCGCCGTCTGGTGGCCTTCAGTGCGCTGCTGGTGGGAGCCGCCGTAGCGTTTGCCGGTTCGGTGGCGTTCGTGGGTCTGGTGGTGCCGCACGTGGCGCGCATGCTGGTGGGCCCGGGCCATCGCTGGTTGCTGCCTGTGTCTGGCGTGCTGGGCGCGCTGTTGATCGTGGTGGCCGATACGGCCGCACGCACCCTGGACCCGCCCGCGGAGATTCCGCTGGGCTTGTTCTCGGCCGCGCTGGGCGCGCCGTTCTTCCTGTGGTTGGTGCTGCAGCAGCGTCGCAAGGACAGCCCGTGAGCGCGCTGTTGCGCCTGCGCGGGGTGATCGTGCGCCGCCAGCAGCGCGAGATCCTGCACGGCGTCGCGCTGGATTTCGTGCCGGGCACGGTCACGGCGCTGGTCGGGCCCAACGGTGCAGGCAAGTCGACCCTGCTGGCGGTGGCTGCGGGCGATCTGCAGGCCGATGCGGGCGAGGTGCTGCTGCAGGGCAGGCCACTGGCCGATTACAAGGCCGGGCCGTTGGCGAGCGAGCGCGCGGTGATGCCGCAGGAACACGGGGTGCGGTTCGCCTTCAGCGTGGAGGAAGTGGTGGCGATGGGGCGGTTGCCGCATCCGCCGGATCCGGTAGCCGACGATGCGCAGGTGGAAGCGGCCATTGCCGCGGCGGAACTGCAGGCGCTGCGCCTGCGCGAGGTGCAGCAGCTGTCCGGGGGTGAATCGGCGCGCACCACGTTTGCCCGGGTGCTGGCCCAGCAGACCCCCTTGCTGCTGCTGGATGAGCCGACCGCGGCGCTGGACCTGCGCCACCAGGAGCGCACGCTGCGCAGCGTGCGCGCGCTGGCCGATGCCGGCGCCTGCGTGATCGTAGTGCTGCACGACCTGAATCTTGCGGCGGGCTACGCCGACCGCATCGTGCTGCTGGAGCAGGGCCGGGTGGCCGCCGATGGCACGCCCGCCGAAGTGCTCACCGAAGCCCATCTGGGCCGCGTGTATCAGCAACCGGTGATCGTGCTGCAGCACCCGCAGCGCGGCGTGCCGTTGGTGGTGGTGGCCGACGCGTAGGTGCCGACCGTTGGTCGGCACGAAGGTCGCGCACCGGTAGTGCCGGCCGCTGGCCGGCTCCACGCAATCCCGCATCAAGAGCAGCCGACCAACGGTCGGCTCTACCGCGGGTGCGATTTTGCCCGCCGCGCGTCATCGTGCCGTTACCACCCCAGCGTCGCGGTCGCGGTCACCGTGCGGCCGCTGCCGTGGTAGCACGACGAGACCCCGGTGCAGGTGGACACGAAGCGCTTGTCGGCCAGGTTGCTGGCATTGAGCGCCAGTCGCACCGTGGTGCTGCCGATCTGGCCCACGTCGTAGCGGATCGCCGCGTCAAACAGCGTGTATGAGGGAATACGATACAGATTGGCACTGTCGCCATAGCTCACCCCGTTGTAGCGCGCGCCGGCCGCCAGGCTCAGGCCCTGCAGTGCGCCGCCCTGGAAGGTGTAGTCGGCCCAGAACGAGGCGCTGTAGTCGGGCACCATCGCCAGCGCCTTGCCCTTGTAGGGCGCCGAACGGGTCATCTCCGCGTCCATGCGCGCCGCCGCGCCGATCAGGCTGAAGCCCTCGAACGGGGTGATCCGGCCTTCCATTTCGATCCCGCGCACGCGGCCCTCGTCGCCCTGGATCGAACAGGTGGCGGTGCCGGTAGCGCCGCAGGTGCGGTGGCTGGCCACCGGGTCGTCGACGATCATGTTCTGCTGGCGCAGGTCATACACCGCCAGCGTCACCAGCCCATCCACGCTGGCTGGCTGGTACTTCAGGCCGGCCTCCCACTGCGACCCGGTGACCGGCTCGAACGAGGCCTGGTTGAAGCTGTCCAGCGGCGACTTGGTCGAGGGTTGGAACGATTCGGCGTAGCTCACATAGGGGGTCAGGCCGTTCTCGAACACGTACAGCACGCCGGCGCGGCCGGTGAAGGCTTCGCTCTTGATCACGTTGCGCCCGCCAGGCGTGGAGATGCCGGTGCTGATGTTGCGGTTGGCGCTGCTGCTGTCGTCCTTCGTCCAGTCGTAGCGGCCGCCCAGCGTCAGGCGCCAGTTGCCCAGCGCCAGCTGGTCCTGCAGGTACACGCCGCTCTGGCGGTTGACGCCGGCGGTGGGCGTTTCGGTGCTCAGCGTGGGCGCGTAGTTCGAGTACACCGGGGTGAAGATGTCGATCGGACGCGGGCTGCTCATCGCGCTGCGCACGCCTTCCCAGTCGGCCCGCTGCCAGTCCCAGCCCAGCAGCACGGTGTGGTCGACCACCTCGGTGGCGAAGCGGGCCTGCAGGCGGGTGTCGAACGTGTCGCCGTCCGAGTCGCCGGTACCCATCACGCCGCGGCGGTTCTGGGTGCGGCCGTCGGCGTTGAGCGCGCCGAAGGTGACCACGCCGCGGTACAGCGAATCCACATGCGTGCGGCGTGCGCTCTGGGTCAGGGTGAGGTGGTCGTTGAACGCGTGTTCGAACAGCCAGCCGGCCGTCCACAGTGTGCGGTCGAAGGTGTTCCAGCCCGGTTCGCCGATGAAGGTGCTGTTCTTCATGTAACCGTAGCGGGTGGGGTCGAGCGTACCGGCGGCCGGCAGGAACTGGTAGGTGGAGCCGCCGTCGTCCTTCTGGTACATGCCCAGCAGGGTCAGGCGCGTGCGCTCGGCGATCTGCCAGCTGTAGCCGGGCGCCAGGAACCAGTGCCTCTGTTCGGTATGGTTGATCTGGGTGTCGCCGTCGCGGTACAGCCCGACCAGGCGGAACAGGTGGTCATTGTCGGCGGTGCCGGTGCCCACGTCGAAGGCGGCGGTGTACTGGCCATTGGCATCCACACCCAGGCGCAGCAGCGGGGCCTGGTCCGGCGTGGGCGTCTTGCTGACCTGGTTGACCATGCCCCCCGGGGCGATCTGCCCGTACATCACCGCCGAGGGGCCCTTGAGTACTTCCACCCGCTCCAGGTTCCAGCTGTCGAACATGCTGCGGTTCCACTGGCTGCCCTGCGGCGCACGCATACCGTCCAGGGTGACGTTGTTGGACCAGCTGCCGGCGTCGAAGCCGCGAATGCGGAAGTCGTCCACGCGGTTGTCGATGCCGCTGCTTTCCAGGCTCACACCGGCCACGTAACGCATCGCGTCGTTGAGCGACTGCACACCCCGCGCATCCAGTTCGGCGCGCTCGATCACCGACACCGACTGCGGCGTTTCAGCAATGCTGGTGCTTGTCTTGGTGGCGCCGCTGGTGCTATTGGCGGTGCGGTAGGCGTTGACCTGCACCGCATCCAGCGCGGTGGCCTGCTGGGCGAGGGCATCGAATGCGAGCGTGGTGGTGGCCACGGTGCAGGCCAGGGACAACAGGGTGCGGCGCAGCCTGGAGGGAAGGGGGGCGGGAGAATGCATGGCGCGGCTCGGGACGAAGGGGGCGAGTGCCTGGCCGGTGGCGATGCGCAAGACTGCGGACGTCGATTCCAATCCAGGCAAGGGGAATCTGCACGCCATTTTAACCGGCTGGCGCTCTGATGCAATTGCAACCCATTCGCATATGCGAGCTTGCGACATCCGGTCGCAGCGGGCCACGGAGCCGATTCGCCCGCGTATCATGCGCGGCCCTGTTCGACGTTGATCTCGATCGACGCGCTCAAGCAAAGGATGGATCCCATGACCCACACGCCCACCCGCATCGCGCTGGCCACCGCGCTCCTCGTTCTGGCTGGCGCTACCCATGCAGCGGCCGTCAGCACGGTGTCGTTGAGCAAGGCCAGCGGAAGCTGCCGCCAGCATCGATGTGCAGCACCTGCCCAGCGCAGGCGCAGAGATATCGCGGATGCAGACGCAGCATTTCGCCGACGGCGACCAGCTGACCATCTGGGCCGACGGTGGGGTGATGATGCTGTGCCGCAAGGTGGGCTACATCAAGGTGCCCGCCGACAAGCCAGAGGTGGCCACGCTGCCGCTGGAGCAGCGGCAGATGCTGGTGTACGCCGCGATGATGGGCAGCGTGGGCGGCGTGGTGCAGGTGATGCAATGGACCGGTGAGAACGTGGAGGTGGCCGACGACGGCAGCGAAACCACGCGCAGCGCCGAATCAACGTGGGCCTACGGCGTGGAGCGGGCCGAAGTGACTACCCAGCGCATGCCCGACGGTGCCTTGCGGGTACGGGCGCGCAAGACCGCCACGGAAGAATCCACGCCGCGTTCCGGGCCGGATGCCGGCTTCAGCACCGACGACGACCGTGACGGGCGGATCGCCGAGCTGCCGGCCGTGGGCAGCTGGATGGAGGTGTTGATCGGTACGCAGCCAAAGGCGGCTCGCATCGATCCGGCGTTCTCCCTCGCCGGTTGGGTGTCCTCGGGCGAAGGCCATGCCGCGACGGTGGGCGAGGCGCGGGCGGCGGCGGGCTGCAAGGACTGACGCTCCAACGCCATTGTTCTGCTGGCGGCAATTCGATTTGCATGTGGGCGTCAGTGTTCTGTTGTTGGCACTTAAAAGCCCTTGCTGCCGGCCTGCACAGGTCTACAATGGCGCCATTCCTTCCAGGCTACCCCGATGCGTTCGCAACCGCTCCTGACGTTTTTTACCCAGACCCGCGCAAGCGTGGAACGGGCGCGTCTGCCCTGCGGCTCATCCGGCGGCTGATCGATATCCGATCCCCCTGAACGACCCAGACAGAGCGCCCCATCGGGCGCTCTTTTCGTTTCCGCGTTTCACTTCCTCCCCCTGTTACAGAACGCATCAAAGGAGAACGTGCCATGCACCAGATCGCCGAGCCCCAAACCTGGCCGCACGCCCGTTAGCCAACGGCGGCGTGCGGCTCCCCGATGTTGGCGATGCGAGTACCCACCATGAACACCCACACCCACACCCATACCCTTTCCCATTGGCGCAACCTGGGCATCATTGCCCACATCGACGCCGGCAAGACCACGCTCACCGAACGCCTGCTGTGGAAAACCGGCGAGATCCGCCGTGTCGGCGAAGTGCATGACGGCGCGGCCACCACCGATTTCTCGGCCATCGAGCGCGAACGCGGCATCACCATCGGCGCAGCCGCCGTGCAGGCGCACTGGGCACCGCGCGGTGGCGACGACCATCGGCTGACTTTGATCGACACCCCCGGGCACATCGATTTCGCGATCGAAGTGGAGCGTTCGCTGCGCGTGCTGGATGGCGCGGTCGCGGTGTTTTCCGCGGTCGATGGCGTGGAGCCGCAGTCTGAAACGGTCTGGCACCAGGCGCGTCGCCACGGCGTTCCGCTGATCGCCTATGTCAACAAGATGGACCGTGTGGGCGCCTCGTTCGAGCGCGTGCTGGGCCAGTTGCAGGACAAGCTGCAGGCGCGGCCTTGGGCGCTCGGCTGGCCGCTGGGCGATGAGAACCACTTCCACGGCTGGGTCGATTTCATCGCCCGGCAACGCGTGGAGTGGGACGACGCCGGCAACCCGACCCGCAGCGGATGGACCGCAGACGAGCAGGCGCAGTGGGAACCGTATCGTCTGCGTCTGATCGAGGCGGCGGCCAACCATGACGACGCGCTGGCCGACACCTGGCTGGCGGGCGAGGCCGTGGATGACGAGCTGTTGCGTGCCGCGCTGCGCCGGGCCACGTTGGCCGGTGCGGGCGTGCCGGTGCTGGCCGGTGCGGCGTTCAAGAGCAAGGGCATCGACACCTTGCTGGATGCGATCGTGGATTTCCTGCCTTCGCCGCTGGACCGCCCTGCGGTGGTGGCCACCCGTGGCGACGAGGAGGTGCTGCTGGCGCCGGATCCGAAGGGACCGCTGGCGGGCCTGCTGTTCAAGATCACTCACCAGAGCCATGCTGCGTTGAGCTTCGTGCGGCTGTACTCGGGCACCTTGAAGGTGGGCGACCAGGTGGCCAGTTCGCAGCACACGCAGGGCCGGCGCATCAGCCGGCTGGTGCGGGTGCAGGCCGACCACACCCACGACATCACCGAGGCGGTTGCCGGTGAGATCGTGGCGGTGATCGGCTGGAAGGATGCGGTGAGCGGTGAAACGCTCAGCGCGCCGTCCGCGCCGCTGCTGCTGGACACCATCCATGCCCAGCACGCGGTGCTGGCATGGCGGTTGAATGCGGACAAGGCGTCGGACCTGATCCGGATGAGCCAGGGGCTGTCGAGCCTGGCCCAGGAAGATCCCTCGTTCCGCGTCGGCACCGATGCGGTCACCGGGGAAACCCTGATCTGGGGCATGGGCGAGCTGCACCTGGAGGTGATGGTCGAGCGTCTGCGCAGCGAGTGGAACGTGCCGGTGCGGGTGGGTGAGCCGCGTGTGGCTTACCAGGAAACGCCGGCACGGGCGGTGCAGGACGTGGAGGGCAAGGTGGCCAAACAGACCGGCGGCCAGGGCCAGTTCGCCCGGGTGCTGATCGAGGTGGCGCCCACCGGCGACGACGCGGTGCGCTTTGTCGACCGCACCGTGGGCGGCGTCATTCCGAAGGCGTTCGTGGCGGCGGCGGAGAAGGGCGTGCGCGCGGCCCTGGAAGAGGGCCCGCGCGGGCATCCGGTGGTCGGGATCGAGGTGACCCTGACGGACGGCCAGACCCATGCCAAGGACTCGTCGGAAATGGCGTTCCATCGCGCGGGCAGCGAGGCGGTGAAGGCGGCGCTGGCCACGGCGGGCACGCGCCTGCTGGAGCCGGTGATGGAAGTAGCGATTCATGCGCCGTCGGGCAACGTGGGCGATGTGGTGGGCGACCTCAGCCGCCGGCAAGGGCGGGTGGCGTCCATCGAGGACCACGGTGCGCAGGTGGACGTGTTGGGTTATGCGCCGCTGGCGCGGCTGGCCGGTTACACCACGGCGCTGCGCTCGCTGACCCAGGGGCGTGCGTCCAGCGACATGCGCTTCAACGGCTACGAGGAAGTGCAGGCCGCATGACACGCTGGTAGGCACCGACCGTTGGTCGATGCATGCGGGGGCCGGGCAACCGGCCCCCTTTTTTTTCGCCTGGATCGCGCCAACGCATAAGCGTGGTGCCGTTATCTGCCCTGCAGCCAGACCGGGATGGGTGGGTTCACGGGACACGCTGTAGGATCAACCCCACCTGCCGGGCTGAAGAACACCCACTCGGGATCCCCCTCATCCAGGTTGTCGATCTGCCCGCTGCGCTGGAACCCGGCCTGCAGCAGCACGGCCTGCATCGCCGTGTTGGACCGGTTGGTGGAAGTGAAAAGCTTGGGACGCGCGCAGATCGACCGGAGGTGCTCGACCAGCTGGCGCCCCAGCCCCTGGCGCCGATACCCGGCACCGACCATCAGCATCTCGATGAATCCGCAGTTGAAGAACTGGTGATGCAGGACGCCGTAGGCCGCTGCGCGCCCGTCCACGCAGAGCATGTGGCACGTGCCGGCCTGCACCCATGCGCGGATCTGCGCGGCGCGTCCGGGGTCATGACCGGCCACGCTGTCGAGGGCTACCAGGGCCTCCAGGTGGTGGGGGGCTGCAGGGGCGATGTCGATCACGCGTTAGCTTCCTTCCGGGGGTGTCAGGTGCCGGCGGGCATCTTGCCCATTCTGGCTTGGGCGGACGCCGCCGGGACCGGTCAGGCCTTCTGCATTTACACTACTGGGCTGGGCCACGCGCTTTTAGCGCGGACCCGTTTACCGACTTCTGGAGCCTCCGATGACCCTTGCGCATTTCTACCCGATCGGCACCCCCGGCCAGCCCTGGGGCGACGCCGAACGCGCGCAATGGCGGGCCCGTCAGCAGCGCCAGCGCAGTTATCACGAGGACGTGGTGGCCGCACTTGAGCGCCTGGGCGAGCGGTTCGACGTGGTCCAGTATGGCCAGCTCGATTATGCCCCGGACCACTACCCGCTGTTTGCGGTGGTGAGCCAGGCGTGGGACCCGGCGCTGCCGAGCGCGCTGGTTACCGGCGGCGTGCACGGCTATGAAACCAGTGGCGTGCATGGCGCGCTGCAGTTCCTGGACCAGCATGCCGACGCCTACGCCGGGCGCATCAACCTGATCGTGGCCCCGTGCGTGAGCCCGTGGGGCTATGAGCGCATCCAGCGATGGAACCCCGATGCGATCGACCCCAACCGCAGCTTCCGTGACGGCGGCCAGATCGAAGAGGCGGCCGCGCTGATGCGATGGGTGGGCGCACGCGCCGATGGCCTGCTGGTGCATCTGGACCTGCACGAAACCACCAACAGCGATCTGGAAGAATTCGATCCGGCCCGCTGCGCGCGCGACGGCAAGGACCTGGTGCCGGACATCATTCCCGATGGTTTCTACGTGATCGGCAACAGCGAAGACCCGCAGCCGGCGTTCCAGCAGGCGCTGGTGGCCGCGGTGGAGAAGGTTACGCACATCGCACCGGCCGATGCCAAGGGCGAGCTGATCGGCATGCCGTTGCAGTCCAACGGGGTGGTGTGGGGCGAATCCCGCTCGATCGGTGCCTGCGCCGGCTTCACCAACGCCCGCTATGCCACCACCACCGAGGTCTATCCGGACAGCCCCCGCACCACCCCGCAGGAATGCAACGATGCGCAGGTGGCCGCCGTGTGCGCCGGCCTGGACTTCGCGCTGGCCCAGCGCTGAGCAGCGCCGCCATGTCGTCGCCGGGCACCCCCAACCCCGCTGCCGCCGATGACGGCGATGCGCTGCATTTCTGCAGCACCTGCGCGTTTTCCGATGCGTGCATGTCGCAGGGCTACGACAAGACCGCGCTGGCCGAACGGCATGTGCTGGTGGACCACGTGGGGCCGTTTCGCGCGGGCGAGCATATCTTCCGCGCGGGCGATCCGTTCGATTCGATCGCCGCGGTGCGTGGCGGCATGGTCAAGACCTACCTCAACGACAGCCAAGGCAACGAGCGGGTGCTGGGCTTCAGCCTGCCCGGCGAGGTGATTGGGCTCAACGCGATCCACGGTGCGCGTTACCCCTGCAATGCCGTTGCGCTGGACACGGTGTACCTGTGCCGGTTCTCGTTCCCGCGCATGAGCCTGCTGGCCACGCGCATGCCCGGCCTGCAGGCCAAGCTGTTCAGCCTGCTCAGTGCCGAGATCGGCAAGGTGGCGTTGATGGCGGCCAACCATCGCACCGAGGAGCGCATGGCCGCGTTCCTGCTGGATCTGTCCGAGCGCTATGCACGGCGTGGTTTCTCGCCGCTGCGCTTCAACCTGAGCATGAGCCGGGTGGAGATCGCCAACTACCTGCGCATGGCGCCGGAAACCGCCAGCCGCGTGCTGCGCCGTCTCAGCGATGACGGCGTGATTGCCGTCAACCAGCGCGAAATGCAGGTGCTGCAACCGGACCGACTGGCTGCGCTGGCCGCGGCAAGCGACGTGCCCGGCGCGGCTGGCTGACACAACGGTTTCGGCCAGGTGGCGCGCAGCACCGCCCTGGCAAAGGACTCAGTACAGTTCCCGGTGCAGCCGGCTCTCCGCTTGCAACGTATCCCATGTGCTACCGCCGTCTTCGTGGGCCGGCATGATCGTGTTGATCGCGTCCTGCACGGCAGCGCCCAGGTGCTGCTTGTTGCCGCACAAGTACACGTGCGCGCCACGCTGCAGCAGGTTGCGTACCGTATCGGCCTGCTCAGCCAGCGCGTGCTGCACGTAATACTTGACCGTGCCGTCGCGCGAGAATGCCGTGTGCAGTCCCTGCAGGCGTCCGTCGGCGCGCCACGCCTCCAGTTGCTGCTGGTAGAGGTAGTCGTGGTCGCGATGCTTCTCGCCGAACACCAGATGCACCTCGCGCTGCTGGCCGGCGGCGTTAAGCTCGCGCAACAGGCCCATCAACGGCGCGATACCGGTGCCGGTGCCGACCATCAGCAGCGGGGCATCCGGGTCGCGGGGCAGGTGGAAGCCCGGGTTGGAGCGGCAGTACACGCGGGCGCTGCCGTCGCCTTCCAGCAGCCAGCCGGTGGCGGTGCCGCGGCGCTCGCGCCCGGTGCGGGTGTAGCGCACCTCGCGAATGCACAGTGCCACCGCCGCGTTGTTGGCAGCCGATGCAATCGAGTAGGCGCGCGGCAGGCACGGCGACAGCAGTGCCACCAGCCGCTCCAGTGGCACACGGTCCGGGCTGGCGTGGTCGTTCAGCACATCCAGCAGGTCAGCCCCATGCAGGTAGGCCTCCAGCGCCTGGCGCTGGCTGCTGCGGAGCAGGTCCTTGAGTGGCTCGCTGCCACCCAGTCGCGCCAGCTCGCGCAGCAGGGACTTGCCCAGCAGGCGCAGCTCTTTGTGACGGAGCAGCTCGACCGCGTCGCCCTGTCCATACCAGCGCGCCAGTGCCTGCAACAGCGCCGGGTCGTTCGGGGCCACCACGTGCAGGGTGTCGCCGGCGCGGTAGGCGATGCCGCTGCCGCGCAGGTCCAGCTCCAGGTGCCATGCCGCCGGATCGCGCGCGTTGAGGCGGCGCCGCGCGATGATCGGCGCCACGAACGCATTGTCCTCGGCATACGCGGTCACCTGCAGGCGAAGGTCGCGGCCGGCGGTCGGGTTGCCGTCCAGTACGTCGCCCAGGACCGGGGCCCATTGCTCGAAAAAGTGTTCATAGCCGCCATCGGCGTCGACGCGCTGCATGATCGGCCGCGCGTGGCGTTCACCCAGTAGGCTGTCCAACGTCTTGCTGAAGCCGCAGAACTGCGGGTAGCCCGTGTCGCCCAGCCCGAACACGGCGTAGCGCAGCCCGGGCAGGGCAGGGCACTGCCGCAGCGCCTCGGCGAAGCGCTCGCCGTTGGCGGGCGGCTCGCCATCACCGAATGAGCTGGACAGTGCCAGCAGCACGTCGCCCGCGCCGTGCGTGGTCACGTCGATGTCGTTGAAGGGCAGCACCTGCGGCGCATGCCGCTGCAGGGCCGGGAACGCGCCCAGGCGGTGGGCCAGGGCGCGTGCGTTGCCGGATTCGGAGCCGTATCCGACCAGGACGCGGTGGATCGGGGTGGCGGCGTCCATCAGGCGGCAGCGTAGAAGTCGTCGAACTTTTCCTTGCTGAACTCCACCGCGTCGAAGTTGCCCATCAGGTCGTTCACCACGCGGCGGATGCTGATGTAGGCAGTGATCGCGCCGTCAGCATCGAGCAGCGGCTGCACGGTGGTGTCCACCACGTACAGCACGCCACCCTTGCCCAGGTTCGGCACGATGCCGGTCCAGCTCTTGCCGGCCTTGATCGTATCCCACATGTCCTTGTAGACAGCCTTGGGCACGTCCGGGTGGCGCACGATGCTGTGCGGCTGGCCAATCAGTTCGTCGCGGGTGAAGCCGGTGAGCGTGCAGAACAGGTCGTTGGCATAGGTGATGTTGCCCTGCAGGTCGGTGGTGGAGATCACCATGACGTTCTGCAGTGCGTTCAACAGCTGTCGGGGGCGTAAGACATGGCGGGTTCCTTGGAACGGTGCGGTGGGTGCGGTGCCGGCCCGGCCGGATACCGCTGACGTCGTGTCCAGAACAGGATCGGCGCGCTGCCACCCAGCGACCATGACAAAGATCAAGCAGGCCCATGAGGCGCATGCGACATTGCGTCGCAGTGAGGGTCCATCCCGCGCGTCCGTTCTGCCGAAGCGTGTATTTTCATCAGACTCCTAGCGCGTTTCTGGGCATCGGTCGCATCATGCGCAGTGATGCCGTGGCTACGCTGCAGGCACAGCACTGTCGCTGTGCAACCGGATATTCCCATGCGTTCATCCCTGACCGCTGCGTTGTTGCTGTTGGCATCGCCCTGCATGGCAGGCGACTGGGCACCCGCGCTGAGCGAGTTCATGCCGCTGGAGTCGGCAACCGGTCGACTCGACCGCAGCGCCGCCGGCGCGGCAACCCGCCAGTCCGTCGCTGTGGCGCACGCGCCGGCCCCGCCGATCAGCCAGGTAGCCGTGCTTGCTGTGGGATCCACCCAGGCCGGCGGCTGGGAGTACATGACCTCGGCCGGGCAACTGTCCACGGTGCTTGACCACGGTGGCAGCGTACTGCGCGTGGTGGTCCGACAGATCGGCTATGGCGGCACGCCTGTTGCGAGTCTGTGGGGAACGGCGCTCAGCCGCGATGCGCAATACGACACCGAGCGGTTATGCGCGACCCCGGGCGGTATCTCCAAGGATTGCCTGCCGGGTCAGACGATCGTCGGTTGGTTGTACTACTTCAACCTGGACGGTCAGCACGATGGGGAGTTCGCGTTCCAGAACACCTCGCTAAATGCACCATTCAACACGGCGCGTACCTCGATACGCATCCGTTGATGACGCGGAAGGGCGGTATCTGGCGGCTGTAGAAACGGCCGCCGGATACCGCCGCTGCGCGCGGCGAGGCGCGTTACAGGATGTCGCTGTACGCGCAGCCCACCGTCACCCAGCCCGGCGAGTAGCTGAGGTCCACCAGCACGCGGGCCGTGCGGTTGCCACCCAGCGGCTTGCGGTAGTCCATGCCTTTCCAGCCGTAGGTCTCCTCCATGGCGGCCTGGTCCGGGCGCGGCGACATGCCGCCGATGCGGTCCACGATGGTCTTGCCGCGGGTCAGTTCCTGGCCCGGCGCGACCTTGAAGGCCAGCAGCATTTCGGTGGTGCTGGACAGGTGCACCAGGTCGGACGTCTCACCCCAGGCGGTGATGGGTGCGTCGCTCTTCCAGAGGCTGAGCGCGGCGTCGCCCGACGCTGCCGAACCGACATGGGCGAAGTCGGTGACTTCTTCGGCGTTGATGCTGTCGGTGAAGGCGGCCACCTGGTCAGCGGTGAGTTTGCATTCCAGCAGGCGGGACAGCGTAGCGGCGCTGTCCTGGGCCATGGCAACGGTCGGTGCGAGCAGGCCGAGCAGGGCGCACAGGGTGGTGGTCTTGATGGACATCGGGGTATCTCTTCGTGCTGGTGATGGGATGCCGCGCGCACGTTCCGTGTGAGCACGCCGCAGCGGCGCACGGATTCTGCGCGATTCCCCATGTCCATCGATAGCGTTGCGTGGCACTCACGTGAAGATGAGGTAAGGATCACATTTTCGATGTGTAGTACCATGTGCCGCTTGATCATTGTCTCGGGCCGTTGCCCGTCTCTCGGTCACCCTTCCTGCAGCGCCGTGGAATTCCACGCGGCCGTCCGGGAACGCCTGTTGCCACCCCTTCTTCGCGCCTCGTGCTGCGTTCTTTCGAAGGCGGTTCTTTCCTGTGCCGTGCGCGGGACCTCGGGCGTGGTGGTGGCCATGCTTCCAGGAGAAAGCAGAATGCAGGACCTGCATGCCGCACACGCCCATTTCGGGTGGTTCAAACGCCGTCGCCACGTCCAGGTGGATGAAGTGACCGTTGTTGATCGACCGATGCTCAAGAAGGCCGTCGGTGCCGCCGCCCTTGGCAATGCGATGGAGTGGTTCGATTTCGGTGTGTACGGCTACATCGCGGTCACCCTGGGGCAGGTGTTCTTTCCCGCCAGCAATCCGACCGCACAGCTGATCGCCACCTTCGCCACGTTCACCGTGGCCTTCCTGGTGCGGCCGCTGGGCGGCCTGGTATTCGGGCCGCTGGGCGACAAGTACGGCCGCCAGAAAGTGCTGGCCTTCACCATGATCCTGATGGCGCTGGGTACCTTCAGCATCGGCCTGATTCCGTCCTACGACCGCATCGGGTTGTGGGCGCCGGCGTTGCTGCTGCTGGCGCGGCTGGTGCAGGGCTTCTCCACCGGCGGCGAGTACGGCGGGGCGGCCACCTTCATCGCCGAGTATTCCACCGACCGCAACCGCGGCCTGATGGGCAGCTGGCTGGAGTTCGGCACGCTGGGCGGCTACATCGCCGGCGCGGGTACCGTGACCGCGCTGCATATGGCGTTGAGCAGCGCGCAGATGCTGGACTGGGGCTGGCGCATTCCGTTCCTGGTGGCCGGTCCGCTGGGCCTGCTCGGCCTGTACATGCGCATGAAGCTCGAAGAGACCCCGGCGTTCCGCGCCTATGCCGAAGAGGCCGACAAGCGCGACAACGAACGTCCCGGGCTGGGTGCGCTGTTCCGCGTGCATTGGCCGCAGCTGCTCAAGTGCGTGGGCCTGGTGCTGGTGTTCAACGTCACCGACTACATGCTGCTGACCTACATGCCCAGCTACCTCAGCGTCACCATGGGCTACGCCGAAAGCAAGGGCCTGCTGCTGATCATCATCGTGATGCTGGTGATGATGCCGCTCAACGTGGTGGGCGGCCTGTTCAGTGACAAGCTCGGCCGTCGCCCGATGATCATCGGCGCCTGCATCGCGTTGTTCGCGCTGGCCATTCCGTGCCTGAAGCTGATCGGCACCGGCAACGACTGGTTGATCTTCCTCGGCCTGATGCTGCTGGGCCTGGCCCTGGTGTGTTTCACCAGCTCGATGCCCTCCACGCTGCCGGCGTTGTTCTACACCCCAGTGCGTTACAGCGCGCTGTCGATCGCGTTCAACGTCTCAGTGTCGCTGTTCGGTGGCACCACGCCGCTGGTCACCGCGTGGCTGGTCGAGCGCACCGGCGACCCGCTGGTGCCTGCGTACTACCTGATGGGCGCAGCAGTCATCGGCATCATCACCATGCTGTTCGTCACCGAAACCGCGCGCCTGCCGCTGCGCGGCTCGCCGCCGGCGGTGGCCAGCGAAGCCGAAGCCAGGGCGCTGCTGCGCAGCGACGCCCTGATGACCGTCGACAACGCGCAGCCGACGCTGCCCGAGGCGGCCATCCAGGACGATGCACGCCCGGCCTGACCCGGCCGACTCGCGTGCGACCCCGGTAATGCCGGCCGCTGGCCGGCACGCGTCCCCTCACCGCGTGCCCCCATCTACGCACTGCAACATGCGGCCGCCCCGCACCGGTGCTAGGATCGACCTCACCTTGAATCGATCTAAATTCAAACGCCATGACGAAAACGGGGACGGTGCGGTGGTTGGGGCTCGCGGTTGGAGCGATGTTGGTGGCCGGCGCGGCGGGAGCGGCACCGGCAAGCGTGGGTGAACGCGCCTACGCCGCCGTCGACCCCTTCATCGGCACCGGCGGGGAAGGGCACACCTATCCCGGCGCCACGGTGCCGTTCGGCATGGTCCAGCTCAGTCCGGACACCCGCATCCAGCCGCGCGAGAAGGCCTACGGCTGGGCCGCCGGTTACCGTTATGACGACAGCAGCATCGTCGGCTTCTCGCACACCCATTTCTCCGGCAGCGGCCATTCGGACCTGGGCGACGTGCTGGTGATGCCGTTCACCGGTGATCCCGGACTGGAGCGCGGCGACCCCGACACGCCCAAAAGTGGCTATGCCTCGCGCTTCCACCACGACAACGAGAAGGCCGAGCCGGGTTACTACGCGGTAACGCTGGACGACTACAAGGTGCGTGCCGAGCTCACTGCCAGTGCCCGCACCGGCGTGCACCGCTACACCTATCCGAAGGGCGAGAAGGCGCGCGTGCTGGTCGACCTGCGCACCAGCCTGTATGACTATCCGGGCAAGATCCTGTGGTCGCGGCTGCGCCTGCAGCCCGATGGCACGGTCACCGGCTTCCGCGAAACCCGCGGCTGGGCGGCGGGTCGTCAGCTGTATTTCGCAATGCGCTTCTCGCGCCCGCTTACCGGCCACGCACTGCACAACACCGAAACCGACATCGCGTACAAGGGCTTCCCGCCGCCGGGCCAGAACGACCCCGCGCAGCGGCCGCAGATCGAAGGGCGGCAACTGGTAGGTACGTTCGATTTCGGCACGCTGGATGCGCCGCTGGTGGTCAGCGTGGCCATCTCGTCGGTGAGCGAGCAGGGCGCAATCGCCAACCTGGACGCCGAAGCGAAGGACCAGAACTTCGACCGTGTGCGCGCCGAGGCCAGACAGCAGTGGACCCAGGCGCTGTCGGCCGTGGAGATCGAGGCGCCCGCGCATGACCTGCGCAGCGCCTACACCGCGCTGTACCACAGCATGCTGGGCCCGACCCTGTTCATGGATGCCGATGGCCAGTACCGCGGGTCGGACAACGCGGTGCACCGCGCCGAGGGTTACACGAACTACTCCACGTTCTCGCTGTGGGATACCTACCGTGCGCTGCATCCCCTGCTCACCCTGGTGCAGCCGGAAAAGCGCAACAGCGATTTCATCAATTCGCTGATTGCCCACCAGCAGCACAGTGCGTACGGCATGCTGCCGGTGTGGGCGTTCCACGGCCAGGAAACCTGGTGCATGATCGGCTACCACGCCGTGCCGGTGATCGCCGATGCCTACGTCAAGGGCATCCGCGGATTTGATGCCGACAAGGCGCTGCAGGCCATGGTGGCGACCGCCAACTATGGCCCGTACGACGGCATCGCGCAGTACCGCGAACTGGGCTGGGTGCCGATCGATGAAGAGGGCGAGGCGGCGAGCAAGACGCTGGAATACGCCTTCGACGACTGGACCATTGCGCGCATGGCCGAGGCCATGGGGCGAAAGGACGTGCAGGCTACCTTCGACGGCCGCGCCGGCAACTGGCGCCACGCGTTCGACGCCGAGACCGGCTTCATGCGCGCCCGCAAGCGCGACGGCAGCTTCCGCACTCCGTTCGATCCGTCGGCCAGCGGGTACGGCACCGACTACACCGAAGGCAATGCCTGGCAGTATTCCTGGTATGTGCCGCAGGACGTGGCCGGGCTGGCCGCTGCACACGGTGGCAGCGAGAAACTGCTGGCCCGCCTGGACCAGGTATTCGAGGCCAAGGTCGATCCGTCGATCTTCGAGCACATGGAAGACATCACCGGCCTGATCGGCTGGTACGCGCACGGCAACGAGCCCAGCCATCACGTGGCCTACCTGTACGCCTATGCCGGGCAGCCGTGGCGCACCCAGGCGCGGCTGAAGCAGATCATGGACACCCAGTACGCCGACCGTCCCGATGGCCTGGCCGGCAATGACGACCTGGGCCAGATGTCGGCCTGGTATGTGTTCACCGCGCTGGGCTTCTACCCGGTGGCGCCGGGCAGTGGCGAATACATCATCGGCCGTCCGTTCCTGCCCAAGGCGACGCTGAACCTGCCCAACGGCAAGCGCTTCAGCATCGTCACCGAGGGAATGGGCAAGGGCCATCAGTACGTAGGCTCGGTTACCCTCAACGGACAGCCGTTGCAGCGCACGTTCCTGCGCCATGCCGAGATCCTGGCCGGCGGTGAGCTGCGCTTCACCCTGCAGGCCGAGCCGAACAAGGCCTGGCCGGGGGAGGGGGCCCAGGTGCCGTACTCGATGTCGCGCTGAGCCTTGGCAGGGACCCGTCCGGCCTTGCCATGCAAGGACTCCGGCTGGGGGTGGATGGCCAAAATGGGATTTATGCCCAATTTGGCCAAAAGGCGTATGATGCGCACATACCCCGCGCTGGAGCCTGCCATGACCCTGCCCTTGGACCTGCCCGGCCTTGAAAAGGCCACAGCATCGTCGGTGAAGACCCGCGGCTGGCCAAGCCTGATGCGCACTGTGCGTGAGAAACAGGCCTTGGTGATCACCAACCACAACCACCCTGAAGCGGTGATCGTGGATATCAAGGCCTACCAGGAGCTGCTGGCCAAGGCCGCCGAAGCCGATGCCGACGAGCGCGGCGGCGAGCTGGAACGGCTGCGCGCGCAGTTCGACGTGCAGTTGGCCAGCCTCAACCGCGACGGCGGGCTGGGCAAGGTGCTGGGCCAGCCAATCCGGCGCGGCAGGATCACCCCCGGCAAGTCGCTCTGACCGATGGGGCGGATTCTGGTGCTTGCCGGCGTCAATGGCGCCGGCAAGAGTTCGCTGCTGGGAACCTGGCTGGAGGCCGATGGCCTGACCTGGTTCAATCCCGATTCCTTCACCCGCGCGCTGGTCCAGGCGGGCTGGGCGGTCGACGAGGCCAACTCCGCCGCCTGGCACGAAGGCGCGCGGCGGCTGCGCACCGCCATGGCCGAAGGCAGCGATTTCGCCTTTGAAACCACCCTGGGCGGCAACACCATCGCGCGGCTGCTGCGCGCGGCGTGCGAAACCCACGACGTGGCCATCTGGTTCTGCGGTCTGGACAGCGTGCAGCTGCATATCGAACGGGTGGCCGCGCGCGTCGCCAAGGGTGGCCACGACATTCCCCAGGACAAGATTCACGCCCGCTTCGACGCATCGCGTGAAAACCTGTTGGCGCTGCTACCCCATCTGGCCGAACTGCAGGTCTACGACAACAGCGCACCGCTGGACGCACAGGGGCAGGCCGATCCGTTGCCCCTGCTGCACCTGGACCGCAAGGGCCTGCACTACCCGGAATCGGTGGCGCAATTGCTGCACACCCCGGACTGGGCCAAACCGATCGTGATGCGGGCGATGGAGCTGCACGGCAGCGCGCCCTGATCCCTGCGCAGGGCGTGCGCTGCATACATCGCGAACACATTCGTATGCGCGGTCCTTACACCTGGCCGCCTACGGTGGACGTGGGTGCACTGGCACCCGTTTTTCCACAGGAGTTCACCATGCAGCAGCAGATCCCGGAAGGCACCTTGATTGTCGTCGCAGACGGCGGTTCGGCGCGCGTGTTCACCAACATCGGCAGCGGCCATACCCTGCAGCTCAAGCAGCAGGAAGCGCTGAAACTGCAGGACATCAGCGCACAGGGTGTTTCGGGGCAGGGTCCGTCCGGCTCGATGCCGCAGGACACCAGCATCGCGCAGATGAACGAAGCCACCTTCGCCAAGCAGCTTGCCGGACAGTTGAACGAGGACGCCCTCAACAACCGCTATGCGCACCTGGTCCTGATCGCCGACCCGCAGACCCTGGGACGCATCCGCCCGCAGTTGCACAAGGAAGTCCAGGCCCGCCTGCTGACCGATATTGCCAAGGACCTCACCAACGCACCGCTTGAAGACATCCAGCGGGCGCTTGAGCCCCCGCGATGAGCTACACGCGGGCCTATGCCGCGCAGGAACCCAGCCGGGCCGCCATCGACGCGACTCCCGGCTGGCAACTGCTGGAATTTGGCGCGCCGTGGTGCCCGCACTGCAGTGCTGCGCAGGCCCCCTTGAAGGACTGGCTGGCGGTGAGGGAAATTGCGCACCTCAAGATCGAAGACGGCAAGGGGCGGCCGCTGGGGCGATCCTTCCAGGTACGCTTGTGGCCGACGCTGGTGTTGCTGCATGACGGACAGGAAGTGGCGCGGATTGTACGTCCGCGTGCGGATGCGGACCTGGCGGCATTGGCGGCGGCCACGCCGACGACCTGACGCGCAGGGCGCGTTGGTTTGGCCCTTCGGTGGCTCAGACCGTTGCCGCGACTGCCCTGCAATGACCCAGCAAGCCCTGCATACCCTCGCGGTAGACCTCCGGGTCCATCGCAGCGCTGTGCTTCGGGATCCAGTAGGCCTGCCCGCGACGGTGCAGTGAGGTGCAGGCCACAACCAGGAAGGCCTCGGTCTCCCGGACATGCACCACGTCGCTCCAGCGCAGCGACGCCGATCGCTGTCCTGCCCGCACCACTTGCATGCCTTGGGCATCGAAGTGCACGCGGTAGTCGCCCTGCAGCCGCTTGAAGCGCGTCGTCAGGGTGAGCTCGGCGAGGGCGCGTCTGACCGGGCGCCCACCTGCCGTGCTGTCCGTCTGCTGTTGCGCCATCGTGCGGCGCAGGCGCGCGGTGAACGGGCGGGCAACTCGCCATGCGGGCACCAGCAGCAGCGCCGCCAGTGCCAGCGTCATCCACGTTTCGGGCGTGGCGCCGCGATGGATCAGCAGCCAACCCGCGCCGCACGCCGGCAGCAGCATCAGCATCGGCAGGACCGCCCGCTGCTGCATACCGCCAAGACGCTCGGCCAGCGCATCGTCGCGGCGCATCTCGCGTTCCAGTGCCTCATCCACCCAGCGCCGGGTGTGCGCGGGCGTAATCGTGTAGCGCAGCTCGCCGCACGCGTCGCTCACCGCGCACGGGTCCTGGGCAGGAAGGCCGTGGCCAGCCCCAATAGCGGCAGGTACGACGTGAAGTGGTAGATCCACACGATGCCATGCACGTCGGCCAGCTTGCCCAGGCCGGCGGCGCCCAGGCCGCCGATGCCGAACATCAGGCCGAACATCAGGCCCGACACCATGCCCACGCGGCCTGGCACGGCTTCCTGCGCGTAGACCACCAGGGCGGCGAATGCCGACGACATCACCAGGCCGATGGCCACGGCCAGCACTGCGGTGCCCATCAGGTTGGCGTAGGGCAGGGCAAGCGCGAACGGGGCCACGCCCAGGAAGGAAATCCAGATCACCGCCTTGCGCCCGATCCGGTCGCCCACCGGGCCGCCGATGAAGGTGCCCAGCGCGATCGAGGCCAGGAAGATGAAGAGGTACATCTGGCTCTGCTGCACGCTCAGATGGAAGCGGTCGATCAGGTAGAAGGTGAAGTAGTTGGTGAAGGAGGCGATGTAGACGAACTTGGCGAACATCAACACGGCGATCACCGCGATGGCCTGGATCACCTTGCCGCGCCCCAGCCCGACCCCGGTGTTGCGCGCCAGGCTGCTCATCTTTGCCTGCCCATGGCGGATGGTCCACCCGGTGAGCAGGAACAGCACGCCAACGGCCAGCGCAGCGGCCAGCATGAACCAGGCAATGGAGCGCTGCCCATACGGAATCACCACCGCGGCCGCCAGCAACGGACCGATCGCCGATCCGGTATTGCCGCCCACCTGGAAGGTCGACTGGGCCGTGCCGAAGCGCCCGCCGGAGGCCATCCGCGCCACGCGCGACGCTTCCGGGTGGAAGGTAGCCGAGCCCACCCCGACCACTGCGGCCGCGACCAGCAGCATGGGATAACTACCGGCCAGGGCCATCATTGCGATGCCGATGAGCGTGGCGATCATGCCGCACGGCAACAGGTAGGGCAGCGGGCGCTTATCGGTGTACATCCCGATCCAGGGCTGCAGCAGCGACGCGGTGATCTGGTAGACCAGCGCGATCACGCCGATCTGGCCGAAGCTGAGCTGGAACTCGCTCTTGAACATCGGGTACACCGCTGGCAGCACCGCCTGGATCATGTCGTTGAGCAGGTGTGCGAAGGCCGCCGCGCCGACGATATGGACCGCAAAGCCCTGGTGGGGCGCGGTGGCGCTGGCGGCGACGGGAAGCGGCGGTTGCGCGGGGGAAGGCGACGTCATGGGCGGTATCGGAACGAAGTACGGTCGACGGCACCACGCGTGCGCACCCGGGCGCCGCAGGGTCCCTGGCCCGTAGGTGAGGGGTCCTCAAGGATAGGCCGGTTGCAGGGTGCCGTCCTGTGCCGGACCGGGCGAATGGCCGGCATATGGGCAGCGCATCCGCCGGCGCGGTAGCATGCGCCGGCCTTCTGTACTGCCAACGGGACATTCCATGGCCTTCCTCTTGCCTGCACTGGCCCTGGCCGTGGCGGGCAGCGCCGCCGCTGCGCCCGACCTGTTGCAGCCCGGGCTGTATGCGCTGCAGCCCGATGCGTACCTGCGTGCCGCCCCGGCGATCCCGCCGACGGGAGACACCTACCGGCAGCGCTACGCGCACGCCGTGCCGGCAGCGGCCGGGGTGCGCTATGCGTTCGTGTCGCGCGATCCGCAGGCCCGGCTCAACAAGCTGGTGTTCCTTACCGACCCGGCCTACCAGTACGACATCAACGGCGCCAACCTGCTGTGTCCGGCGTATGCGTTCCCCGAGTGGAACGCGTATTCGGAGGCGCAGCCCTATTGCCGCACCAACATCGGTGCCAGCGACCGGGAAGCAGCACTGGACTGGACTGCCACCGGGTTCTCGGTACGCTGGGCCGACCGCAAGCAGCTGCTGGGGGCGGTGCAGGTGCCGGCGCAGCGCGCACCCACCGCAGAGGAGGCCGGTGCCTGCGCCATCGCCGATGTCTGCGCGCCGGAGGCCTACGGGCGCCACATCAACCAGTATGAGGTGGTGCACTACCGCGACCAGTTCACGCTGCAACAGCCGCGGGCGTATGTGGATGTACTGCATGTGGACAGCGCGTTGCCGTTGCACGCCGAGGCCCGCGATGCAGGTGCTGTCGCGACGATTGCCGCCGGCAGCTATGTGGCGGTGCTGCGCCGGACCCCGGCGTGGTACCAGGTCGAGCAGATCGCGCAGGACGGCAGCGCCGTGCGCGGCTGGATCGACCGCGATGCCTTGTCCCCCCTTGCCTGGGTGGCACAGGCGGCCGCCACGCCCCAGAGCACGTTCCGCGCGGGGGTTGAGCAGGGCGAAGAAGGCGCCAGGTTGACGGCGATCGAGGTGCTGGACGCGCGCACCGGCCAGCGGCGTCAGGTCCTGCGTGATTTCGAGGCCGATCCGATCGGCGACGGCGACGCGTTGCTGCAGACGGTGGACGCCAACTTCGACGGCCACCTGGATCTGCTCGCACCGGGCATGTCCGGCGGTGCCGGCCCGAACAGCACCTCCAACGTGTTCCTGTTCGACCCGGCCAGCGGCGCGTTCGTGTACGCCGCCGCGCTGTCGGCGCTACCACAGCTGTCGATCAACGCGCACGACCGCACCCTGACGTCCGCATCGCGGGGCGGATGCTGTTCGCATGCCGCGGAAACCTATCGCTATCGCGATGGCGCGTTGCAGCAGGTGGGCAGCTGGGAGGAGACGCTCTCCGCCGACGGCGAATATGTCGAGACTACCCGTGGCACCTGGCGTAACGGGCGGATGCAATACCGCACTACGCGGACCCGCGCCACGCCCGCCGAACCATGACGCCGGTCTAGCCGGCGTACGCGGGAACCGCTTCGCTGGTCGATGCCGCAGTCTTCTGGCTGCGCCGCACCGCGCCGGGAGCACGCTCCAGCAACAACGGCGATGGGATCGCGCATGCGGGATGCATCCGGCAGAAACCGTAGATCGCGCCGGCGAGGCCGATCATCAGGCCGGGCGTGAACGCGGCGCGGGTCAATCCGCCGACCATGCCGTGGTGCTCTTCGATCGAGGAGATGACCTCGATGGCCGCCGTGTCGATATCGTACGGGCAGGCCGGGTCCAGCTCGGCCGCGCGCAGCAGCAGCTCGCGGGTGGACAGGTCGCCATGGCAGAGCGTGTGGCTGAAGCCCCATTTGCCGGCGGCGTCCGCTACCGCCCGGCGCAGTCCGCGCAGATGCTGCTCGCTGCCCGTGCGCGCATACAGGTCGGCATGGGCCAAGCCGATGCCGACGCTGCCGTGGCACCAGGTCGGGAAGTTCTTCTGGCCGTCCTTCAGGTGGATGTCGCGCCAGCGCCCGGTGGCCGGCTCGAACAGTGCCTTCTGGAACGCGAATGCCGCCGCCGCCAGCTGCCGCCACCCGTCGCGTTCGGCGGCGGTCCCGGCGTCGGTCGCGGCCAGGCGCGCCAGCGACCAGCCGATGCCCATCGCCCCATGCGCGAAGCCGCCGATGGGTTCGTCGAACTGCGGGCTGGGCCAGCGGGCACCGCCACTGTCCACGATGGCGGCTGCCTGCACGGCGCCGGCGACACGTGCGGCCAGCGCGAGCCAGCGTGCTTCACCGGTGGCCTCGGCCAGGCCGATCAGCGGCAGGATGGCGCCGCTGACGCCATCGAGCACTTCGAACTTCGGTGACGCATCGAAACTGTGCCGTTCCAGCGACGCCGCGCAGTGCCGTGCGTCGTCGAGCAAGGCAGGGCGGTCCAGCATGTCGGCCAGTGCGAGCAGCGCCCAGATCCGCGAGCCGGCGCCCACGAAACCGCCGTCCATCTCGGAGTGGTCCAGCCGCGACATCCTCGCCAACACCTGGATCGATCCCTCCAGGGCGGACGCCAGGCCGGCTACCGCATCGGCACGCCCCGCCTGCACCTCAAGCCAGTATCCGGCCAGTGCGAAGGCGATGCCGCCCAGCCCGAAGTAGGTGTCCGGGCGGACGGGCTGTACGGTCCAGCCGTTGGGCGTGATCTCCGGTGTGATCCAGGTCATCGACCCATCGTCGCCCCGAACGGACAGCCGCAGCAGGCTTTCCACCGCAGCGGCGGCCAACGTGCGGCGGCGCGCGTCCAGGTCTTCAGCGCGGGGCGCACGTGCGGCATAGGAGTAGCCCTCGCGCGCCTCGGCCCGTGCCAGCGCATGCTGATTGAGGTCGGTCGCCACCAGCGTGCTGCGTATCGTGACGTCTTCCAGGTCGATGCGCATGTCACGCCAGTTGGCCACTACTGTGCGGATCCGTTCCGGCGCAACGGGGGCAGCGAAGATCGGGATGTCGCCGTGCCGCAGGTCGTCGATCTCGCCCATGATCGCGGCCGGCTCGGAGGGCGCGGCACGCACTACCTGCGCATTGCGCACCAGCAGATCCATCGCACGCGCGACCGCCTTGGGTTCGTCATGCAGGGACGCCGGGTGCCACAGCATCCGACCGATTTCGGCGTAGGCCATGGTGGGGCGGCGCACGTCACGCACCTGGCAGCCCTCGAAGGGCGCCAGCAACGGCATCAGCGCGTCGGCGGCATCCAGCTCGCGCAGCCGTTGGCTGGCCTGCATGAACCCCTCGCTGATCTGGTCCCAGTACTGGGACACGTCCGGGTGCGGGCACGGATGGTTCTGTGACGCCGCAAAGTCCGCGTCGACCATGCCCAGGCGCGGCCCGTCTGCCGCATCCTCGACAATCACCGGCACCCGCAGCCGCGGCTGCTCGCCGGGCAACGCGCCCGCGGCGGAGAGATCGACGCCGGCCATGCCCAGGCCGGCGGTGCGGAACGGCACGATGCCCGTGCGCAGGACCGAATTCATCATCAGCTTCACGGCGATGTCGTACGCCTGCCCGTAGCCGGATGTCTCGGTCTCGATCACCGGGGCGAACACACTCTCTGCATCAACCACCACCGGCACCGGCCCGACCGCAATCAGGTTTTCCAGATGGATGTCGGTACCGCCGATCAGGCGCAGCACCGCCAGCCAGTGGCCGAGCCCGCGGTAGTAGGTCTGCAGCTCCTGGTCACCGTCGCAGTAGCGGTGCGCGGCAAACGCCGCCCAGCCATGACTGCCGCGATCGATCACGCGCGGCACCCGCACCCGGTCCGGCACGTCGCCGAACACGGCGCCAAGGAAGGCGTCCAGTGTGGCGTCGATGCGCAGCGAGCGCGGCTTGTACATCAGGGGGCCGCCTTCGAAGACCAGGCGGGCAACGGTGCGGCCCTGTGAATGCAGGTCGCCCTTGCCCAGCGACACGGACACCAGCTGGCCGGCCGGGCGCCCGAGCAGGGCAGGGAAGTCGTCGCGGTCGGCGACGATGCGCGTTGCCAGTTCTTCGACGGCATTGCATTGCGCGGCCAGCATCTGCTGGAACCTGGGGCGCAACGCAGGATAGCGCTGGTCCAGGTGCGCGCTGAAATCGGGGTGGGTGGCGAGCTGCACGAACTGTGCAAACTGCTCCGCGTTGTCGGTCGCGGTGATGGTGCCGCTGCGGACGGCAGCGTGCAGCTCCAGCAGCAACAGCCGGTTGAGTTTCAGGTGGGCATGTTCGAGCAGTGCGCTCTCGGCCTGTGCGCGGATGAGCGCAATTTCCGCAGCATTCAGGCCGGGGGGCAGGCTGTTCAGGCGCCTGGACAGTGCGTCGCGCTGGTCTGCCGTGATGTGATTGATAACAAGAGCAAACGAATCGACTACGGTTGTGCCCGCCATTGCCTTCCCTGCGATAGTGTCCGGATGCGGCATTGCTGGAGACGGCGCGCAGCACGGTTGGCTGCGCGCCGGTACAGGCTAGATCAGCAACACATGCAGTGATTGACCACTGACATGGTGGTGGTGCAGTTGCCGGTGCCGCCGGTCGCCATGGTGGGGGCGATCGCTGTCAGGGCAGCATCGGTTGCTTCCTGGCCGTAGATGAAGAGCGAACCCGCCGGATTCTCGCAGCCGTCGACGCTGTCCGCGCCATTGAGCCACCCTGCAACGACGTTGTCATTCAATTGCATTCCGCGTTCTCCTGTTGATCAACAATGAAGCGATCAAGGCGCCAAGACGAAGCTGGCGCCTCTGGGATACGGCCATTCCATGGCAAGGCGAGGACGCCCGGCAATACGGAGTGACGATGGTCAGGCCGCGTTTGTAGGGTGCACATAATTGTTTGTCAGGTCAAACTGAGAAATGGTGCTCAGAACCATTCCGTCTACGCTCATTACTGTGTAGGAAACTACCTACTCCCGACTGTGTAGGAAAATGCCTACTCCCGATGCAATGCGGTGCGGTGCTGCAGCATCGACGTGACAGCGGCGGGCGAGGCGAGTATCCGCCTGCTGCATGGGATAGATGGCGGAAACTACACGCCAGAAAGGTGCCGCTGCGGTGACGCATTATGTTGCGTCTGTCAGCAGGCCACGTGCCTGCTGAAAAGTGAAACCGGGAACGGGTGCAGGATGCCCCGCAACCCGGTATGCCGGGCTGCGGGGAGTTTCAACGCGTCATTACCAATCGGTAGGCGCGTAGTCTTTCAGGAATTGACCCCAGACGTGCTCGCCGGTGTTGATCCCATGGATGATCGGGTCAACGATGCGTGCGGCACCGTCCACGATGTCCAGCGGCGGATGGAAGCGCTCTTCCTGCACTTTCTTGGCCGCAATGTCCGCCGGATCCTCGTCGGTCACCCAGCCGGTATCCACGCTGTTCATGTGGATGCCGTCGTTCTGGTAATCGGCCGCCGAGGTGCGCGTCATCATGTTCAACGCGGCCTTGGCCATGTTGGTATGCGGATGCCGGGTGGTCTTGAAGTTGCGATAGAACTGGCCTTCCATCGCCGACACGTTGACGATGTGCTTGTCGCGGCCCGGCGTGCGCAGCATCAGCGGCTTCAACCGCGCATTGATGATGAACGGCGCGATGGCATTCACCAGCTGGGTTTCCAGCAGTTCCACCGACGGCACTTCGGCCATCAGCATGCGCCAGGAATTGCGGCCGCGCAGATCCACCTGCTGCAGGTCCTGGTCCAGGCGGCCGTCCGGGAACAGATGCTGCTGGGCCACCAGCTCATCTTCCAGCAGCGGCACCTGCGACAGTTCGGCGGCGCGGGTGAGGCCGTTGGCACCGTTGAACCCCTGGTCCTGCACCACCGGCAGCGACGCGGTCGACGTTGCGCCCAGCAGCTCGGCGCTGCGCAGGCCTTCGTAGTCGCCGATCAGCTTGCGCAGCGTCTCCGGCACTTCATGCAGTGCCGCGGTTTCGCCGGCCATCATGTGCGCGTAGAACTGCGGTGGGCGGCGGACGGTCTGGCAGGCGTTGTTGATGATGAAGTCCAGGCGCGTACGCGTGGCCAGCAACTCGTTGCAGAACGCTTCCACGCTGGGCGTGTGGCGCAGGTCCAGACCATAGACCTGCAGGCGGTGGCCCCAGTCGGCGAAGTCCGGCTCTTGGGCATAACGGGCGGCCGAATCACGCGGGAAGCGCGTGGTGACGATCAGCTCGGCGCCGGCACGCAGCAGCTTCAGGCCGGCCTGGTAGCCGATCTTGACCCGGCCACCGGTGAGCAACGCGACGCGACCGTGCAGGTCCGCGGTCTCGGTGCGCTTGATGAAGTTGAGCTCGGCGCACGCCGGGCACATCTGGTCGTAGAAGTGATGCAGCTGGGTGAACTTCTGCTTGCACACGTAGCAGTGGCGCAGCTCCGGCGAATGCACCGGCTCGGGCGTTTCGGCAGCGTTCCCGCCGTTGCTGGCGTCATGCAGCCCGGGCGCATGCGGGGGGAAGTAGTTCGGCGTACTGAACACCGGCTTGCGGCGCAGGGCGCGGATGCCGGTCTGCTCCAGCAGGGCCTCGGCCTTGGCCACCTTTTCCTGGTGGCGCTGCTTGGCCTGCTGCTTGAGCTTCTGCCGGCGCGCCTTCGGTTCGGGGTGGTAGACCTTGGCCACCACCTGGTGCAGACGCACCCGGTCGGCTTCGGGCAGCGTGTCGAGCACGCTGCGGTCGGCCTCGATCGCCTCCAGCAGGTCCAGCGCGGCGCGCAGGCGGTCGGTCAGGGGCAGGTCGTCGGCGTCGACGGGCGTGGCAATGGTGTTCAAGTCAGATCCGGGAGCAGCGGCGGGAAGACAGCAGGGGACGGCAGAGCGATGACCGCCTCGATGCAGGTCCATGCTGTAGCGGACCGGAGGGTCCGGCCAGCCGCCATTGTCCCCGATCCGGGGGTGTTGGCGCCAATCCGGCCTCCCGCCGGAGGAGAAGGCGGCGCCGCGCGGTGTGGTGGACGGCGGGAAAGGGGGCGCGGCGACGCGGATTGTTCAGGTTTACCCGGCGCCTTATGACAGCGAAAGACGCCGGCTGCTGTGCAGCAGGAAACCGCTGCGCAGCAGCCCGTCGTCCCCGCAGCTAGCGGTGACCCTCAGCACCGGTGTCGTCCCCGGCAGCGGCTTCATGAACACGACGCACCACCTCTTCGGCGGCGGCATCGGCGCGCCGCTCGGCCTCCCTGGCCGCTTCGATCGCCTGCTGGGAGCACTCCATCGCCCTGCGGACGGCCTCGTCCGTGGCGGCCATCGCGGCGTCTACCATTTCCTGGATGGTCTCCATCCGAGACTTGGGGGGCATGTACGCCTCCGGGGGCGAAGGAGGCGGCGCAGGACGCGATACAGGGCCGGCGCCGGCGGGTGACGGGGAGAGGGCGACGGGGGCTCGGGCTGCGCGGGCGCGGCAGTCGGCTGGCGGGCCCGGTCGACGACCGTGGCGTCGCCAGCGTCATCGCGTCGTGTGAGGCTGTATCGAGCCAGGGAGACGCTGTTGTCCTCCACCTGCACCACCGCATGCCCGTCTGCGCCCTCTATCAGGCAGTGCATGCTGGCGCCGTCCTGGCCCAATCGACTGCTGTGGACCCGGTGGCTGCCCAGGAGCGCCTGTACGTCGCGCATTCGGCAACGTGCATACTCGGCGATCGCCTGTTCCCCCAGGTGTGCAGGCGGCAGGCCGATCGACAGCTGCTGGGCCGCAGGGATAGCCGGGCGAACCCCACCGCCCTGCCGCTCGCCAGGGTCGCGTTGATCGCCTGGTCAACTTCCTTGGGTGTGGGAAGGTGGGTCAGCTGAGCGCCGTCCAGCATCTCGAACAGGTTGGGCAACAGCAGCTGCAGCGTGGACATGGCATCCAGCCGGCGCTGCTCGGCACTGTCCGCAGTGTGCAGGACCGTGTGGTAGAACCGGTAGTAATCGCAGAATTCGATGGGCCGGCGGGCGTTCGCCAGAGCGAAGTCGGCCGCCTCGACGCGCGGCACCTCGGACGCCACGGCCGTGCCCTCTTCACTGGCCAGCTGGCACAGGGCCAGGCTCTCGTGGAAGTCCAGCTGCTGAAACAGCGGTGCGTCCGCTACCCCGATGCTGGCCAGGAAGGGATGGTAGGCCTGCAGCGCGGTGTTGGTGAGCAGCGCGTGCCGCGATAGCAGGTCGTGGAAGTCGAAGCTCAACGGGTGGCCATCCTCACCCGCCTCGATCCGGCGCAGCGTGTCGATGTCTTGCTGGCCCAGGCTGAGCAGTTTGACCGGTCCGATCTGCAGGCCCGCCTGGGGCAGCCATGCCATGCGCGCGCCATGCAGACCCTGCTGCACGTCCTGCAACAAACTGCCTTCTTCAGCGAAATAGTACCGATGCACGCCCGAGTCGATGGCCCATTGCACTCACTGCATGCCACCATCCAGAAGGGAGAGCACCCTCTGGCCCAGCGTGCTGAGCTGGCGCGGGTGGACGATGGAACGACCAGCAATCATTAGACTCATCTGCGGTTCTCCTGATGGGCCCCAACCGGGGGGAGCGTCCCCGGTGGTGATGCAACGGGCGTGCCAACACGGTTGGCGCCTGCCCTTGCAGACCTTCAGTACGTTGACCGGAAGGAACGCGGTAGCTGCCGCGTCATCGCCAGCGTCAGGGGGCTTTCTGGCGTCATCAGGAGGTCGTGGCTGCCTTCCGAACCCAAGCGATGTCGCCACCGAACGGTGCCGCGCTGGCGTCAGCCGGAGACCGTGGCGGTGTGCGGGTCATGCAGGCTGCGCAGTTTCTTCTTGTTGATCTTGCCCACGCTGGTGCGTTCGATCGCATCCACGAAGCTGACGCGGTCCGGGATAGCGAAGCGGGAGATGTCGCCCGAGCGGCTGCGCGCGGCGACCAGTTCAATGATCTCGGCCTCGGTCACCTCGCTGCCGGGATGCCTGACCACCAACGGCAGCGGTCGCTCGCCCCATTTCGTGTCGGTGATCCCGATGACGGCCACTTCATTGACCGCCGGATGCAGGGCGATGATGTCC
>Ga0308161_1000461_pt1 | contig 65143 bp, 60 predicted proteins | sample PhyFR2_FD_201034 | JGI IMG/M metagenome (GOLD analysis project Ga0308161, IMG submission 201034) | Phyllosphere microbial communities from UC Gill Tract Community Farm, Albany, California, United States - DLSLF.R2 | ecosystem: Host-associated > Plants > Phyllosphere > Unclassified | place: USA...
CCAGGGAAAGCGTCATAGAATGGATAGTGAATGTCATCACGGTGTTCGATTTTGTTTTTGTAGTCTAATAAATCTTGTGGACGTAATAAAGAGCCTACAAGTTGAAATTTGTCAGTTGCCATATTCATTTTCCTCCAATTCAAAATTGTTAGACTTATTCTAGCAAACATCCTATACTATAGATAATACTTATAAACTTATATATTCTATAGGTAATACCTATAACTAAAGGAGCGTCATATGCGAATTCAACAACTAGAATATTTAGAAAAAATCGTTGAAACGGGCTCTTTCAACGAAGCAGCCAAACAATTGTTCATCAGTCAACCCTCTTTATCGCAAGCCATGAAAGAATTAGAAAAAGAATATGATCTGCAGCTCTTTTATCGCAGCAAATTAGGCGTCACACTGACTGATGAGGGTCGAGCGTTTATCAACTATGCCCGTAATATCTTAGATCAAGTCAATCTATTGGACGAGCGCTTCCGTAAAGATACTGCTAGGAAACACGTATTTAGTGTATCCGCTCAACACTATGCCTTTGTGGTCCATGCCTTTGTGGAATTGGTCAAGCGGATTGGTGAAGATGAATTTCAATTTACCCTAAGAGAAACCCAAACTCAGAATGTCTTGGACGATATTCAAACCTTCAGAAGTGAATTAGGCGTTATCTATCTGAACGATTTCAATAAAACCGTCCTGCAGCGCTTGATCAGTGAAAAAGATCTGCAATTCATTCCTTTATTTGAGGCAAAACCCCACGTCTTTATTGGACGGAACAACCCACTGACACAAAAGGACCGTATCACTTTGGAGGACTTAGAAAACTATACCTATTTGTCCTATGAGCAAGGAGAAACCAACTCCTTTTATTTTTCAGAAGAAATCCTAAGTACTTTGCAACGCAAAAAACATATCCGTATCAGTGATAGAGCAACGATTTTCAATTTGATGGTCGGCTTGAACGGTTACACCATCAGTTCAGGTATCATCAGCAGCGAACTCAACGATGAGAAAATCGTGGCGATTCCACTAGCTGTCGAGGATTCGATGACACTAGGGTATTTGACACATAAGAAAATGGAACTTAGCGAGATGGCACAAGAATATTTAACTTTACTTAAACAGCATATCCAGAACTATGGCTTCAAGATTTTTGATTGAGTAAAAAGTTTTCGAGAAAAAAAAGCAACAAAAAAGCAAGCATGGCATTCCTATTATAGAATGACCCTGCTTGATTTTTTGAAATGATTTAATCAATTATTTGGTTTCTGGCAATGGTTGCCAGGTCCATTCTTCCACTTCCGCAATATCATATCCGTTTTCTCGAATAAAGTCATGATGATCCTGCACAGTATCATCCATTTTTTGTGCAAAATCAGCAGCGTCTGCGCCATAGACCCATTCCGCCGCATCTTTGGCTAAATGGAATCGATCCAATTCAGACAAGATCCGCATGTCAAAAGGCGTCGTGATGTCCCCATTTTCACGATAGCCATGGATATGGATCTGCTGGTTTTGCCGACCAAAGAAAATATCTCTGATCAATCCTTCATACCCATGGAAGGCGAATAGAATCGGTTTGTCCTTTGTAAAGTATGACTCAAATACGGCATCACTCAACCCGCGTTCATCCACTTCAGGTCGACGCAATTTCAGCAGATCGACCACATTGATAAACCGGATTTTCAAATCTGGAAATGCTTTGATCAGTATGGATACAGCAGCCAACGCTTCTAAATTAGGCTCTGTTCCTGCAGCTGTGATCACGATATCTGGTTCTTGACCATGATCGGTTGAGGCCCAATCAATGATTTTCAACCCATCGTTGGCCAATACTTCCGCTTCTTCTGCTGAATAAAATTGCGGACGCGGATGTTTGGAAGACACCACCAAGTTGATTTGGTTTTGCGACTGCAATGTCTTGTCCATGACTGCCATCAAACTATTGGCATCAGCTGGCAAGTACACACGGACAAAGGCCGCTTTTTTCTCAGCGATATGGGTCATAATGCCTGGATCTTGATGGGTGTAGCCATTGTGGTCTTGTTGGAAAACCGTTGATGAAGCAATCAAATTTAAAGACGGATATGGCTTGCGCCAGGCCAAATCATTGGCTTTGCGCAACCATTTGAAATGTTGGGTGATCATCGAGTCCACCACCCGCAAGAACGATTCATAACTCGCAAAGAACCCATGTCTGCCAGTCAGTACATAGCCCTCAAGGAAGCCTTCTGCTTGATGTTCAGACAATTGAGAATCAATGACCCGTCCCACAGAAGACAGCCATTCATCGTAATCAGGATGTTTGGCTTCTAACCATTGGCGATTCGTCACATCAAATACATGATTCAACCGATTAGATTTGGCTTCATCTGGGCCGAAAATGCGGAAATTAGTTGGATTTTCAGTGATGATATCTCTGGCAAATTTCCCAAAAACCATCATATCTTGTGCGGTGACTGCCCCTGGGGTATCTACGTCAATCGCGTGAGCTTGCCACTTTGGCAAGTGTAACGGTTGCGGATCAATGCCGCCATTGGTGATTGGATGAAGCGCCATGCGCTGGGTGTCTTTAGGCGCCAGCGCCTGGATCTCTGCTTTGAGCCTGCCGTGGGCGTCAAACAGGTCATCCGGCCCATAAGATTGCAGCCAATCAGTTAAGGCATCGACATGTGCCATATGGTGCGCATCAACAGGGATCGGCACTTGATGGGCGCGGAAACCGCCTTCGATAGGCTCGCCATCCCACACTTTCGGTCCGGTCCACCCTTTAGGCGTCCGCAGGATCAATACCGGCCATTTCGGCATTTCAGCTTGATCAGCAGGGTGTTGTCGTGCTTTTCGTTGAATGTCTTTGATGGACTCGATGGCTTTGTCCATTTGTTGTGCCATTTGCGGATGAATGATCTCAGGATCATCGCCTTCCACAAAGTAGGGCGTCCAGCCCATACCTGCAAAATATTGTGTTAACTCTGCATCACTCTTGCGGGCTAAGATCGTTGGATTAGAGATTTTCGCCCCATTCAAATGCAAGATCGGCAACACGGCGCCATCATTGACTGGGTTTATAAAGGTGTTTGAGAACCAGCTGCCCGCTAACGGACCGGTTTCAGCTTCTCCATCACCAACCACGACTGCAGCGATTACTTCTGGATTGTCTAATATCGCACCAACGCCATGAGAAATCGAGTATCCTAATTCGCCACCTTCATGGATCGAGCCAGGTGTTTCTGGTGCTGCATGGGAAGCAATCCCGCCAGGAAAAGAAAAGATCTTGAATAAATGCTGCATCCCTGCTTCATCTTGGGTCGCCTGCGGATAAATTTCCGTATAGCTGCCATCAAGATAGGCATTAGATACCATTACTTGTCCACCATGCCCAGGACCTTCGATATAAAACATATTCAAATCATATTTGTTGATGACCCGGTTCAAATGCGTGTAAATGAAGTTTTGACCAGCAATCGTGCCCCAATGACCGATCGGATGGACTTTTAAGTCCTTTTCTTCGATAGGTCTACGTAATAATGGATTGTCTTTCAGATAAATTTGACCCACAGACAGATAATTCGCCGCACGCCACCACGCATTCATTTTAGAAAAATACTCTTTTGTTTCATATTGATTCGTCATGTTGCTCCTCCTTCATCCTACCTGTACTTGATATATAAAAGTCTATGCGCGGAGAAAATAAAAGTCAATTTTGCTGATTGCTTAAGCCGAATGAAACACAAAAAACACTGGCAAAATTTTTGCCAGTGTACAGATTATTTGATCGTCACATATTCCAACCCTACAAGTTTCGCCCATGTTTCGATTTGGTCAGCTGTCAAAACAAGAGATACGACGGTATGATGTCCACCACCTGTTTCGATCCATTGTTTGACGCCTTCATGGAAGTTTGGCCGCGGTGTCCACATGATCCGAGCTACCGGTAATTTTGGTGCCTCTTCTGTAGGTTCGAAGGCATCGACTTCATTGATCAATAATTTATAATGGGTACCAAAGTCAGCCATCGATACCACTACCCCTGCACCACCTTGGCCATCAAAGACCAATCGCGCTGGGTCTTCACGATTCCCCATCGATAATGGGGAAACAACGATTTTAGGCTTATTAGCAGCCAAAACTGGATCAACTTCCATCATATGGGATTGCAGGATTGCTTCTTTGCCTTCTGCTAATTCATACGTATAATCTTCCATAAATCCAGTTGCTTGATTATGGGCCATGATTTTCATTAAGCGATCAATCGCGGCCGTTTTCCAGTCACCTTCTCCTGCGAAGCCATAGCCTTCTGCCATCAACCGTTGGACAGCTAATCCCGGCAACTGCTGCATGCCATAAAGGTCTTCAAAGTTGGTTGTGAACGCTGTATAGCCCCCAGCTTCTAAAAACCGTCGTAAGCCAATTTCTTGTTTGGCTTGGACTTTGACATGGTCTTCCCATTTTTGATGGTCATATTCACCATAGTCGAAGTCATATAAGTCACGATATTCCGTGAATAGTGCAGCGACTTCATCCTCTGTTACTGCATCAATATATTGGACCAAATCACCGATACCAAAGTAATCCACTGTCCAGCCAAATTGAATCTGTGCTTCTACTTTGTCTCCTTCTGTCACACCAACATTACGCATATTGTCACCGAAACGTGCGACTTTGATTTGGAAACTTTCGTTATAGGCAACTGCAGTATCCATCCAAGCAGCGATTTCTTTTTGGATTTGCTCGTTTTTCCAATAGCCAACAACGATCTTATTTTGCTTATTCAATCGAGCATTGATGAAGCCATATTCTCGGTCACCATGGGCCGCTTGATTCAAGTTCATAAAATCCATGTCGATGGTTGCCCATGGAATACTTTCATTGTACTGTGTTGCTAAATGGAGCAAGGGTTTTTGCAATAATTTGGTCCCGCGAATCCACATTTTCGCAGGCGAAAAAGTATGCATCCAGGTGATCACTCCCGCAACTTCATCTCGATAGTTGACTTCTTTCATGATCTTCGTGATGGTATCTGGTGTTACGGCCAGTTCTTGCAATACGACTGGATACGGTAAGGTACCGCTATCATTTAAGTGTTGAACCATTTCATCGGCGTGGGATTTGACCTCATTTAACGCTTCTTCTCCATATAAATGCTGCGAGCCTACGACAAACCAAAATTCTTTTTTTCCGATTTCTAACATTGTGAGTTGCTCCTTTTTAATTATTTTGCCCATAATAGGCATCTTTTCCGTGTTTTCTTAAATAATGTTTATCCAAGATTCGTTGCGGCAGCTCAGTGGCGTAGCTGTTCAGCTGTCTGGTTATGACATTCATTTTGGCTACTTCTTCCAAGACGACAGCATGCATCACAGCGGAGTCAGCATCTTTGCCCCAAGTAAAAGGGCCATGCCCATGCAATAAGACACCCGGGATCTCTAATGGTTGGATGCTTCGTTCTTTAAAGGTTTCCACAATCACATGACCGGTTTTAGCCTCGTAGCCATCGACAATTTCTTTTTGCGTCAAAAATCGCGCACATGGCACTGCGCCATAAAACGTATCTGCATGGGTCGTGCCCATGGCCGGCAAATCGATCCCGGCTTGCGCCCAACTGGTTGCCCATGTGGAATGGGTGTGGACAATACCGCCGATCTCTGGAAATGCTTTGTATAAAACAGCATGGGTCGGTGTATCAGAAGAGGGATTCATCTGACCTTCCACAATCTTTCCTTCAAAGTCACAAACGACCATGTCACTTGCTTGCATGGTTTCATAGTCGACACCACTGGGCTTGATCACAAAGAGTTCCCGTTCGCGATCCACAGCTGACACATTGCCCCACGTGTATTTGATCAATCCGTGTTTTGGCAAATCTAAATTGGCTTGAAACACTTCTTCTTTGAGCTGTTCTAACACATATCTCGCCTTCTTTCTCTTATTTCAAATAATCGATCGCTGCTTGTTCGATTGGCAATCCAGCTTGATAGCGCGCCACAAATGTGTCAAATCCTTCAATATCAGCTGGTAATGGCGCCAATGTTGTGCCTGCATCTCCTTGGAAAACGATTTCATTCAAAAATGCATCAAGGGTCTGGTTTTCGGACTGGCGTCTGAGGTATTCTGCAAGGATCGCAATTCCCCACGCGCCCCCTTCGCCTGCTGTTTCCATGACAGTGACTGGTGCTTCCATGGCTGCAGCCAGGATACGTTGTGCGACTTCAGGCGTTTTGAAAATGCCCCCATGCCCCACGATTCGTTCAATCGTTACCGCTTCAGCCTCAAGGATCTTCATGCCAATTTTCATGGCACCAAAAGCACTGTAAAGATGCATCCGCATAAAGTTCGGCAACGTGAAGGCGCTCTCAGGTGTACGGACAAAAAGTGGACGCCCTGCTGCGACCTTAGTAATGTTTTCTCCGGAATAATACCCATAAGAGAGTAAGCCGCCACAAGAGGGATCCCCTTTGATTGCTTCATTGAATAAGAGAGAAAAAATGTCTTCAACTGACTGATCTATACCAGCCGCTGTCGTAAATTCTTTGAATAGTTTGACCCAGGCATTGATTTCAGAGGTACAGTTGTTGGTGTGGACCATCGCCACTAAATCACCCGCTGGCGTAGTGACCATATCGATTTCTGGATGGACCTGCTTCAATGGTTCTTCTAACACGATCATTGCAAATGCTGATGTGCCTGCGGATACATTTCCTGTTTTGGGTGCCACACTATTTGTCGCCACCATACCAGTACCTGCATCTCCTTCTGGAGGGCATAGGGGAATGCCAGCTGCCAAATTACCGGAAGGATCTAATCGTAAAGCCCCCGCAGCCGTTAAGCTGCCGGCTGGACTGCCGGCCACAAGAACTTGCGGCAAAATCTCTTTTAGGTGCCATGGATACGCCTCTCCGTCAATTTGGGCATCAAATTGGGCGATTTTTGAGGCATCAAAATCTTTCGTCTGACTATCGATTGGAAACATCCCCGAAGCATCCCCGATACCAATGACCTTCTCACCGGTCAATTGCCAATGCACATACCCTGCCAAGGTGGTGAAAAAAGCCACATCTGCAACATGGTCCTCATGGTTCAGCACGGCTTGATAAAGGTGCGCAATACTCCATCGTTGCGGAATATTGTATTGAAATAATGCCGTTAGCTGCTGTTCTGCTTCTTCCGTGATTGCATTGCGCCATGTTCGAAAAGGTACCAGTAGTTGATCTTGTGCATCAAAAGCCAAATAGCCATGCATCATTGCTGAAAAGCCGATCGTACCGATTTTGGTCAATGTAAGACCGTATTTGTCTTGGACAGCTTGACGCAACGCCTGATAACTTGCTTGAATCCCTTGCCATACAGCATCCATGCTGTACGTCCAGATTCCCTCTGCCAATTGGTTCTCCCACTCAAAACTACCAGAAGCAATCGTTTGAAACTGATCATCGATCAACACTGCTTTGATACGTGTCGATCCTAACTCGATCCCTAACGATGTCCGGCCCTCTTTGATGGCTTGCTGCATATGATCCGTCATCAAAATTACACTCCTTTATGATTGATTGCTGAATCACGGACGATCAAGTCCGGTTCAAAATAAAACGCGTCTGTCTCCGCGGTTTTGCCAGTAATGACCCATTGGGCAGCCAATTGTCCCATCGCTTCTTTCGGATGCGTCAACGTGGTGATCGTTGGGACGGCAAGTGTACTTAAAGGAGAATCGTCATTGCCAATGATCGATATATCTTCTGGCACAGACTTTCCAGCTGCTGTCAGTGCTTGGATCATCTGTTGCGCGATCTCATCGTTATAGCAGACGATCCCTGTGATTTGATTCTCTTCATGGATCAATTGATCGACTGCTTGCTTGATCACGGCTTCTTTCGTTTCTGTTGTATATGTCAATACATCCTCAGATGAAAAAGAACATTTGGCATTGGTCAATGCTTTAACGAAACCTTTCAAGCGATATTTCCCTTGTAGATCATCGATTTTCGTGACCATCATCAATCGTGTGTGACCACCTTGCAACAAATGATTTGCGGCCAAAAAACCAGACTTTGTATCATTGACACAAATATGCGGTAAGTCTAATTCTTCATAGTAGGCATTGATCATCACCACAGGTATCCCTTTTTCTTTCAAAGCTGCGTAATAGGCCAAATTAGGATTGTATTGGTTACTTTTTGTTGGTTCTATAATCAAGCCATCCACGCCTTGATCGATCATTTGCTGCAAACATGCACGCTCTTGTGCATGGTCATTATTGGTCGATCCCAGCAACAAGGAATATCCTTGCTCTCTCAATGTTTGTTCCACGCCACGCATGATTGACGGAAAAATGTAATCCGACAAATACGTCATTATGATGCCAATCGTTTTGCGACTGGACTGATTCTGAGTCATAGGTATTGATACATATGTACCCGATCCTCGTTCTTTTCGTAAATAGCCCTCATTGACCAACACAGCAATTGCTTGCCGCACGGTGTGGCGGCTAAATTGAAACGCTTCTTGCAATGCAGCTTCAGTAGGGATTGCATCCCCTTCTTGATATGTACCCAATCGAATCTGCTCTCGTAAAATATCCGCAAGTTGTTCGTACTTATTCGCCATTAATATCACATCTTTCAAAAGTTGTCCGTACATATACGATAACAAGAAGGCGCTTTCTTGTCAACCTTTATTTCTATAAATAGTTGTAAACTCAAGGGAAGAACATGCTATACTAGAATCAAACTCTGTTGACTAAAGGAGGTTTTCCACTATCAATTCATTTCAAGAAATCAAACATCACTTTCCAGAAGCCACGTTGCATCCATCTGCTTCCAATGATCAAGGGCTACTGTCTGTCCCGTTTGGACGACAATTTATCTGGATTCCCAAGGAAACATTAACCAAGAAAGAGTTGCTTTTGTTTCAGATGCGAGAAGGTGACCGCCAAAAAAATATCGACCATCAAGCACATCCATGGTACCCGATTTTATTTGAGCATCAGCCTGTCTCTTCACCAAATATGTATCGTTTTATCCATGTTCATTTCACCAAACTCATAGATGGGCTGCAGTCGGAATGGCTTGCGGAGATTCAACAAATGTTGCCCGCTGTTGTTGATTTGTTCTTTATTTATGATAACCAAGCGGTCATTGTCGAGGCCCATAGCGGGGAAAATCTGCGTGTTGAAGATTTGGATGGTTTATTTGTCGCCCTAGATATGGATTTCGATTGCTATTCTCAATTGTTTGTAGGTCCTTTCCATCGTTCGGAACATGATTTTACGCAATTATGGGAAGAAGAAGCTACTTTTTACTATGAAGTCTTACAATTGCGTAAACATCAAAAGAGTTTGGACTTGCCGACTGGGTTGTCCACACTATTCATTTCTGGGGCGAAGCCTTATCTCGCTTTGCTTCGAACGCTTTATCTAGATTGGTTCGAAGAAGAAACAGAAACGATTATTCGTGCATTATGGCAACATCAAGGAAATGCCAGCTCGACCGCCAAAGCGCTGTTTATGCATCGGAACTCCTTGCTTTATAAAATCGACAAATTTCAAACAGCTACAAATTTGAATCTTAAAATCATGGACGACCTGCTACTAGGCTATTTTTTATGCCAAACTTTTTCTACACACACAGACTAAACAACATGCACAAGAAAACGCTTTTTTCTTGTGCATCTTTACGTTGTCCAATCGAAGCGTTTTCATTTATGATAAGCATGTAAACTAAATCGAAAGAGGTAATCCGAATGGTAGAAATGGCCTTAAAGAATATTCACAAAAAATATGACAACAATGATACCTATTCTGTAACAGATTTTAACTTAGATATCGCGGATCGCGAATTTATCGTCTTTGTTGGACCTTCCGGTTGTGGTAAATCAACAACACTTCGAATGATCGCCGGATTAGAAGATATTTCTGAAGGTGAATTAAGCATCGGCGGCAAAGTCATGAATGATGTAGCGCCTAAAGACCGTGACATTGCCATGGTATTCCAGAACTACGCGTTGTATCCCCACATGACTGTATTCAACAATATGGCCTTTGGCTTGAAATTGCGTAAATATGACAAAGAAGAAATCAAAAAACGTGTGGAAAATGCTGCTGAGATCTTAGGTTTGACTGAATACTTAGACCGCAAACCGGCTGCCCTTTCAGGTGGACAACGTCAGCGGGTCGCACTAGGTCGTGCGATCGTCCGTGATGCAAAAGTCTTCTTGATGGATGAGCCTTTATCTAACTTGGATGCAAAACTGCGTGTAGCCATGCGTGCTGAAATCGCTAAACTGCACCAACGTTTAGAAACAACAACGATCTACGTAACCCATGACCAAACAGAAGCGATGACCATGGCTGACCGGATCGTTATCATGAAAGACGGTTTTATCCAACAAATTGGTTCACCAAAAGAAGTTTACAACACACCAAATAATATGTTTGTAGCCGGCTTTATCGGTTCACCTGCCATGAACTTCTTCAACGTGACATTGAAAAACGGCGTGATCTCAGATGGCCAAAGCTTGAACTTGCGCATTCCTGAAGGGAAAAACAAAGTACTCGTTGAAAAAGGCTACGAAGGCAAAGAATTGGTATTTGGTATTCGTCCCGAAGATATCCATAGCGAGCAAATCGCATTAGAAACTTCTCCAGAAGCAACTGTTCGTGCCGAAGTCGTTGTATCAGAATTACTTGGTGCTGAAACAATGCTTTATACAAGAGTTGGTGCCACTGAATTTATTTCCAAAGTAGATGCCCGGGATTTCCATCGCCCAGGAGAAACAGTTGATTTGGCTTTCAATATCAACAAAGCACATTTCTTTGACAAAGATTCAGAAAATGTCATCACTTTGCCTTAACCTGTAGTTACCGTGCACTGTTCTCGGATTTGCCCCCTAGGCAGTCGCATTTAACTAATATCCACTTTTATTCCTTATTTGTATCCCCCAAAAAGAGACAGTCTGATGGCTGTCTCTTTTTGGGCACTTGTTTGACCATCTGATTTGAATCGCGACTATCTACACAAAACAGCTGTGTACTCAAAAGAATCTTTCCAGCATAATGGAAACAATATGTTTCGGTACAAACAATCACTGGCTCTTTTCAAATTGCGGTTGCCTTATCTATTGCAAAAAGACCTCAAAATGGTTGTTTTGAGGTCTTTCGCGGAGGAATAGTTTATCGAAGGAAATAGGATAACGGTTCACTGGCCTAGTAATTGTAAACTCTCTTGCAAGACAGCTTCACCGTCCAGTGCCTCATAATCAGAGGCTTCGATCAACTTATAGGGCACTGCTTTATAATTCAGAAAATCTTTAAGCCGATTAATTTCATACTTCGATTGCGGCCCAATCAGCAAAGCATCTACTGTTTGTTGTTGAATGATCTGTTCTGCAATGATCGCTGGGGCAGAATAAATATGAACTGCTAGTTCTTTTTCGTCTGCTGCACGTTGCATATTTTTCACGAGCAAGCCAGTAGTGATTCCGGCTGTGCAGATCAAGAGGATCGTTTTTTGAGGGATCTCATTCATCTGATTCACTCCTATGAAATTTTTTTCTTCTTGTTGTAGATATCTAAGACAACAGCTAAGAGTAAAATCAACCCTTTGATTGCTTGCTGCCAATCGACACCCACACCCAAAATCGACATGCCGTTATTTAGGACACCCATGACTAAACCACCTACGATGGCCCCCATGATCGTACCGATACCACCCGATGTTGAAGCACCACCAAAATAGACAGCAGCCATCGCATCTAATTCCATTGAAGTTCCTGCTTGCGGCGTTGCAGCATTTAAGCGTGCTGCCAATACTAGACCTGCCAACGCTGCCATCACACCCATATTCACAAAAACCCAAAATGTGATTTTTTTGGTTTTGATACCCGACAGCTCTGCTGCTTTTTTGTTTCCACCTGTCGCATAAATCTGTCTTCCAGCAACTGTTTTATTGGTTAAGAACCCATAAGCCGCCACGATAACACCCAACAAAATCAATATGATAGGATAGCCTTGATAGGAAGCAAAAACATAGGTTACGCCAATAAAGACTACTGCAATAAACAGCGCTTTTAACATGAAAGTCGTCATAGATTCTACTTCAAAAAGATTTTTTCTGCGTCTTTCTCTTGTACGCCATTGCCCCAAAATCAGTAGAGCAGTAATGAGAATACCGAGGATCATCGACAAGAAATGAATATGCTCCCCACCAACAATATCGGGTAAATAGCCAGTTGAAATTTTTTGGAAAGTGGTTGGAAACGGGGCCAATGATTGTCCGCCAAGCACGACCTGTGTCAATCCCCTAAACATCAATAATCCTGACAATGTCACAATAAAGGCTGGAATGCCCACATATGCGACCCAAAAACCTTGCCAAGCGCCGATGAGCGCACCCATCAGCAAGCAAATAGGCACAGCAATCCACGGACTCAGACCTTGATTGACCATTAATACACCAGCAATGGCCCCTACAAAGGCCATAACTGAACCTACGGATAAATCTACATGACCCAACAACACAACTAAAAGCATACCAGCTGCCAATACAAGAATATGACTATTTTGTAAAACTAGATTTGTAATATTTAATGGTCGCCAAAATATGCCATCAGTCATCGCCTGGAAGGCAATCAATAAAAAGACCAAAATAATGATCATACTATATTTACTAAAAATTTCTAATGCTTTGTCTTTGATTGAATGATTTTTTTCTTTTTTTAATTTATCAGTTGTTTCCATATCAAACCCTACTCTCTTCTAGTGTCATCAAATTCATCAATAATTCTTGATTGGCATCCTCTCTTCGTACCTCTCCAGTAAAGCGACCTTCATTCATCGTATAGATACGGTCGCACATCCCTAACAATTCAGGCAGTTCAGACGAAATAATACAAATCCCTTTTCCTGCTGCGGCCATTTCCTCTATGATCGTATAAATTTCATACTTGGCCCCTACATCGATACCCCGAGTCGGTTCATCTAAAAACAAAATATCAGGTTCGGTCATCAACCATTTAGATAGGACTACTTTTTGTTGATTCCCTCCACTTAAGCTGCCCACGTTTTGATTGATAGAATTGGTTTTGGTACGCATTTTTCTGCGATATTCTTCTGCCATGGTTACTTCCTTTTCTTTATCGATCACCCCATGCTGACTGATTTTAGACAAACTAGCAATCGTGGTATTTTCCCTGATGTCCATCAGCAGGTTCAACCCCAAAGCTTTCCGGTCTTCAGAAACATAAGCAAGACCATTTTTGACAGCCATTGGCACATCTTTAACTGAAATGGGTTGTCCGTCTTTATAGATTTCCCCTGAGATATTGCTGCCATAGGAATGCCCAAATACACTCATTGCAAATTCTGTACGTCCAGCGCCCATCAGTCCAGCAATCCCGATAATTTCTCCTTTGCGGATCATCAGATTCAAATGATCATTTACGATACGCTGATTGTCGATAGGATGATGAACCGTCCAATCCTTGACTTCAAAAAAGATTTCTCCAATATCAGGGTGGCGATCAGGATATCGATTGGTCAAGTCGCGCCCTACCATCCCGCGAATGATCCGATCTTCCGATATATCCTCACCGCTAATCGTTTCAATCGTTTGGCCATCTCTCAGAATCGTGATTCGGTCTGCAACGTTGACTACCTCATTCAACTTATGCGAGATAATAATAGACGTAATGCCTTGATTACGAAACTCTTTGATCAATTCCAGCAAATTGGCACTTTCTTCTTCGTTCAATGCCGCTGTTGGTTCATCCAAAATCAACAATTGAACTGATTTTGAAAAAGCTTTGGCGATTTCAACCAATTGTTGATGTCCCACACCAATTTGAGCTACCAATGTATTAGGATCCATGCGCAACCCGACTGTTTTTAAGAGATTATCTGTTTTGCGTTCCGTCAAATCCCAATCGATGATGCCGTACTTGGCTTGTTCGTTGCCAAGAAAAATATTTTCTTTGATCGATAAATATGGACTTAAAGCCAATTCTTGATGAATGATCACGATCCCTTTATTTTCACTATCTCTTAAATCTTTAAACTTACATAGTTCACCTTCATAATGAATCTCTCCTTCATAACTGCCATAAGGATATAATCCGCTTAATACATTCATGAGTGTTGATTTTCCTGCACCATTTTCACCGCAAAGTGCATGAATCTCCCCTCGTTGAATCGATAAATTGACGTTGTTCAGTGCCCGGACCCCCGAAAATTCTTTGATGATCCCTTTCATCGTCAGAATATTATCTGCCATGTTCCCTTCACCCTTTTCTTGTATGTATATTTCTTTACATCATGCAACCTATTTATGCTAAATCAATAAATGAATCAGCTGCACCCTATATTGATCGAAGATGCAGCTGACTGTTCATTTGCAGTCGAGACCCATTGCTGCAAAGTCAATGATTTGATTCTGCCTTTTAAAGACCTAAATCAGCTTCAGTATAGTAATCAGAATCAATCAATTCTTCTTTATAGTTGTCGATATCAACTGAAACAGGGTTAGAAAGATATGTCGGTACAACTTTGACCCCATTATCATAAGTTTCTGTATCATTGACCGGCACTTCTTCACCATTCGCAATGGCTTCGATCATTTCGATCGTATTCTTTGCTAACACACGGGTATCTTTAAAGATCGTTTGGGTTTGTTCACCTGAGATGATCGATTTGACCCCTGCGACTGTCGCATCTTGTCCTGTAATTACCGGTAAGCGCTTATCATCAGAACCATAGCCAACACCTTTTAGAGAAGAGATAATGCCTAGACTGATTGGATCGTATGGTGAAAGAACGGCATCTAATGTTTTATCCGTATAATTGGCACTTAATAGATTATCCATACGTGCTTGCGCAGTGGAACCATCCCAACGTAAAGTGGCAATTTGATTGAAATTTGTTTGACCAGAAGGAACAACCAATTGACCACTATCAAAGTATTGTTGGAAAACAGAAAGCACACCGTTGTAGTTGATCAACGCATTATTGTCATCTGGCGATCCACCAAATAATTCGATATTAAAAGGTCCTTCCCCATCTTTCAGCCCTAATGTATCTTCAATATAAGAGGCTTGTAAAACACCAACACCAAAATTATCAAATGTCGCATAGTAATCCACATACTCTGAATTCATCAAGAGACGATCATAGGCAATGACTTTGATATCTTCGTTATGGGCTTTTTCCAGTACATCAGTTAATGCTGATCCGTCGATTGAAGCAATCACTAAAGTATCCACGCCTTTTGTAATCATATTTTCAATTTGTGCAACTTGATTTTCTACTTTGTCTTCCCCATACTGCAAATCTGTCTTATAGCCTAGTTTCTCTAATTCATCGACCATGTTATTGCCATCTGCGATCCAGCGTTCTGCTGATTTGGTTGGCATCGCAATACCTACAAACCCTTTGTCTCCACTACCTCCACTACTATCTGACCCATTCCCACAAGCTGCTAAAATCCCACCAACAACCAAAGTAGATGCTACTAATGCACATTTACGAATAATTCCTTTCATTTGAACCCCTCCGTCTTTTTTTACTTACATGAATAGTATAAAGAAAGAAGAAATCGCTTACAGGTATTTTTTTTTGAACTATTCTTTGATTTATTTTTATTTTGCGTTCAGCCTTACTCAAAGCTTCGATTTTTTGCGAAAACCTTGATTTTCTTTCGAATCATGCAAACATTTAAAGCGCTTGCTTTTTTTTGGTAGAATAGAGTGAAGGGGTGAAAAAATGATGAAGAGACGCATGACCTATGTAATCATCATTCTGCTGTTTTGTTTGACAGGTTGTACTGTTCAGCAAAATACAGAAATGGATACCACATCAAAAAGTATTGTCATCGGTTTCTCGCAGTCAGGTACAGAGAGCAGTTGGCGTAAGCGCCACACAGAATCGATACGAACTGAATTGGAAAAAGAAGGATATGAAGTAATTTATCGCAACGGCTACATGAATCAAGAGCGTCAGATTCAAGATATTCGCAGTTTTATTGTCTATCAAGTCGATGCTATCGTATTTACACCATTACAAGAGGAAGGCTGGGATGCCATTTTAGAAGAAGCAGCGCAAGCAGATATCCCGGTTTTTGTCGTCGATCGCCATGTGTCGGTCACAGATCCTTCTTTGTTCTTGACCCATATTGGACCTAGTTTTAAGGCTGAAGGCAATCGAGCCGGTCTCTATGTCAGCAATTACTTTCGCGAACAATCCAATAAAACGATCAATGTATTAGAATTAACTGGACTAAATGATACTTCCCCTACCCAATTGCGTTCAGAAGGCTTTCGTGAAACGATCCAAAGAGATTTGGCAAACAATCATGTCACGATTCAGATACAAGATGCCATTAGTGGCGACTTCATTCGCCGCAAAGGCAAAGAAGCTATTGAAACCTATATAAAGGAAGGCAAAATGGATACAATCAATGTTCTTTTCAGTCACAATGATGAAATGACGATCGGGGCGTTGGAAGCGCTCGAAGATACAGATATCATACCAGGAAAAGATTTGATCATCGTAACGATCGATGCCCAAAAAGAGATGATCGATAATCTAAAGAAAGGCATCGTCAATTGTGTGGTAGAGTGCAACCCAGAGGCTGGTGTATTTGTTAAAAATGCGATCAATCGCTATTTAGAACGTGGTGCAGATGCTATACCTAAAGAAATTTATGTACATGAAACAGTGTTCTCCAGCGATATGGATTTCAGTCAAATCCCGCCGAGAAATTATTGAGGTGGCCAAGATGAAGAACAAAGGGATCAATAGTATTTTTAAGCAAACGAATATCCTTATGATCATATTGGCATTTATTCCTCTTTTGCTCAGCAGCTTATTTTATGCACGCCAAATCTTTATTTATCAAAATACCATCAACAACATTGAGGAAGCCAATCAGTTGTCCGCCAAAGTGGATGCAATCGTGTTAGAAGAGACGTGGGATTTGGTCTTTGGTCAACGGACAGTTGCGGATGTTGAGGAAAGCAATGTCATTGATGAATTGCGTCAAGATGTTCTGCATATCCAACAGAATACCAGCACTGCAAAAGAAGCAAATACGTTAGATGTGGCATTGCGTACATTAGATACGCTGGAAACGTACCAGCAGCATTTGATTGATAACATCAATCAGGATGAACCCGTCGAACAAAATCAGTATGTCATGGTGCAAGTGGATTCAGTCATTGACTTATTGTCTGATATTCTACAAGAATTTGTCGGCGTTGAAATCAGCTTGGCAAGTCAAACCAACCATGAACTTGTCCAATCTGTGCTGTTATTGATCTTCTTTCAAGTCTTACTGATTTTTGTGATTATTTATATCATCAACAATAACCGGCGTTTTGTTCATGATAATTTGCAATATCCTCTCGATCGATTATTGGAGTTGTCCAACGAATTAGCGCAAGGGCATTTAAATTTCCGTGCCGAGCTGCCGACCACACCAGAATTACGTACATTAACCAGCAGCTTAAATAAGATGGCGGATGACTTGACCCGATTATTAGAAGAAAATGCCCTAAAACAATATCATTTAGCACAAAGTGAAGTGCGGGTTTTACAAGCACAAATCACCCCTCATTTTATTTACAATAGTCTCGATGCTATTGTATCTTTGATCGAAGCACACCGATATGACCAAGCAACTGAAATGACCTATGCCCTTTCTGATTTCTTTCGCATATCTTTGAGCAAAGGCCATGATTGGATTCCCATTGAAAAGGAATTGCGCCATGTGGATGATTATCTAAAGATACTGCAAATCCGATACGGCGATATGCTTTCATACACGATTGAAAATCAAGTACAAAATCCAGATGTACTTATTCTCAAAATGATTTTGCAACCACTGATCGAGAACGCTGTCTACCATGGAACAAAATTTGTTCGTAGAGTAGGCAAGATTTCAGTCACCGTGACAGAATTACCGACATGGGTTCAAATGACTGTAACAGATAATGGGGCAGGTATTGATTCTGAACGATTGACTGAGATTCAAAAAAACCTCCGGCAAAATAGTGATCCAGATCCATCAAGCGGTTACGGTCTTTATAATGTCTATCGCAGACTCTTGCTAAACTATGGCAGTGAAGCACAAATGACCATCAATAGTCAACACATGCAAGGGACACAAGTGACGATCAGTGTGCCAAAAAAGGAGGAATCCAGTCATGTATAAAGTATTTATAGTAGAAGACGAACATCTCATTCGCGATAATTTACGTCAACAAATCATGACGTTGTCCAAAACCTGTCCCATCGTTTATAGTGATGAAGCCGCGGATGGCGAATTGGCACTTGCCTCTATTCTGGATATCAGACCGGATATCATTATTACTGACATCAAAATGCCCTTTATGGATGGGCTTGTCTTTGCAAAAGAAGCAAAAAAGCTCTTACCAGAAGTACGAATCATTTTCATCAGTGGTTTTGATGATTTCGCTTATGCAAAAACCGCATTGCAATTACAAGCAGACGATTACTTGTTGAAGCCTATTAAAAATGATGAACTGGCCACTGCAATTGAAAAAGTGGTCCATCAAATAAATAAACAGAAAGCACACAATCGAACTTTACCTAAGGAAGATGCACGCTTTGCCTTAGAAATCCAAAAAAATCATTTCTTAAATCAATTGTTTCAACACAACATCACGATTTCTGATGCATTACAACAATCCGAGGAACTGAATCGTTCTTTTTCGGGAAAGCAATTTTGTGTCCTGCTGGCCAAAACACCCAAAAATCAAAGTTTTTCTGACTATACCCGCTTTAGCGAACAATTGACACAAAGCTATGGAAAAGATGATACGGTACTTTTCTCAAGTGTTTCAAGTCGTTTTATCAAATTCTTACTTTTTGATTATGGCCGAGAACCTGTATTAGAGAAAGGCTATCAAATGGCTCAAAGCTTAGTACATGGCTTTGGTGAAGAAATAGCAGTTGCAATTGGCCCAGTTGCCGATCGTTTTTCTGCTATCAGTTATTCTTATGAAAAAGCCCGTGACATGCTTCAAACCTATGGAAACATTCGCAAAGATAAAATCATTAGCTATGAAGACGACATGCGTGAAGGTGAACTTTCACCGACAAATCCTTTTAAAATCGACTTAGCTTCCCGCATAGCCCAAACCACTGTACAAACCATGGACACGCTGATCATAGACTTGATGCAACCGCAGGGAAATATTGAGCGTACGCATATGTTTCGACTATTCGTCTTAGTAGAACTACTGGCACTGATCAAGAAAAAAGAACATCGACATCCCCTTAAGATCGCAGATCATGCGCATGATTTAGATTTTTTGGCGAATTTGACTCATGATCAAAACCAGTATCAACGCAATCTCACTGATCTATTACAGATTTTGGTTTCAGAAAGCGTGAATCCCGCAATGGCGAAATATCAAAGTGTCATCAATCAGGCGAAGCGTTTTATTAGTGAACACTTTTCAGATCCCAATATTTCACTCAATTTAGTGGCAGAAAAAGTCCATCTGAGTCCCGCCCACTTCAGCACGATTTTTTCGCAAGCAACGAATTCAACCTTTATTGAGTACCTCACCGACCAACGGATCACACTTGCCAAAGAATTGCTCGTGACAACAAATTTACGCCTTTCAGATATCGCTTTCGACATCGGCTATAACGATCCCAACTACTTTTCTTTTATTTTCAAAAAGAAAGAAAAAATTTCCCCGAAAGAATATCGGCAGAAGCATGTTTGATAGCCTGAACTTATCGAAAATAGAAGCAAAAAAAACCTCAAAAACATTGTTTTTGAGGTTTTTAATGCCTTATGCATGAATCGCTATTTTTTCTCCATTGCCGCTTTCAATGCGGCTGCCAATGGACTTTCTTGCGGCTCATCTTGGTTGATTTTATTCATCAAACGCCGTTCTTCATGTTTAGTTATTTTTTTGCTGCGCTCTTTTTTGTCTGCCATTTTCTCTGTTGTTCCATCAAACTTGCAACGGAAATAAGCGCCTTTTTGTCCATCAATGATTTCCATCTTACGATGGCATTGCGGACAACGATGATTCGATACTTTCGGATCTTTCCGACGCCGGTATTTGCACGTACTGCTTGAACAAACATAAATTTTCCCGTCACGGGTACTCTTCTCCCGCAATGGTTCGCCACATTCTGGACATTTTTTTTGGGTCAGAGAAAAGTCTTGGTATTTGCTTTCACTTTGTTTGATTTCTTTGACCAATTGTTTGGTGTCCGCTTCAATTTGGGCAAGGAAGGTCTGGGCGGAGTAACTGCCTTTCGCAATCGCCTCTAATTCTTTCTCCCATTTTTCTGTTAGTTCAGGGGTCACCAATGAAGGATTGACCAAAATCAACAATTGTTTGCCTTTAGGTGATACTTGCAATCCACTTGGTGTCCGTTCCATCAATTCTGATTTGATCAATTTTTCAATGATCTCAGCTCTCGTAGCTGGTGTGCCTAAACTATGTTTCTCCATCTTGCCAAGCAGTGTACCTTCATTTAATGGTTTTGGCGGTGTCGTCAGTTCTTTTTGAATCGTAAATACTGGTTTGACGGCACTATCCTTTTGCCAAGTCATTGCTTGCGTTTCATCATCGCCTGTTGTTTTCCAACCAGCCTCTATGATCGTATTGTGGGTAAAGACAAATTTTTCCTGACCAAAAGAAACGGTCACTTTCTGTTGTTGTTTCTTGTGGGGTTTAGCGAAGAGCATCAAGAAACGTGCCACGATCATTTGATAGATCCGTTGCTCGTCGTTAGATAGCTTTTCATAGCGTGCCCGTTGTTCTGTCGGCAATAATGCATGGTGATCACTGACTTTTTTGTCATTGAAAACCGCTTGCTGCTGGACAACTGCCCCATTCTTGATATACCCTTTGACTTCTGGTGCAAAATCCGCCACAGCTTGCAGCCGTTCTTTCATCGTCGCTTTCATATCATTGGTTAAATATTTTGAATCTGTCCGAGGATATGTCACGATTTTGTGAACTTCATATAAGCTTTGAACCAAAGATAAGGTCTTTTTCGCAGAAAAATCGAACCGTTGGTTGGCTTCTCTCTGGATTTCTGTCAAATCATAGGGTAATGGTGCAGACTCTGTTTTGATTTTTTCTTCGATGGCTGTCACGCGACCGTTCTGCTGACTCATCGATTTGACCAATGCTTCCGCATCCGTCCGTTCTTTCAGTTGATATGGATTTTTTAAGTGCAGTTTTGCTTTCGCATCTCCTGCAGTCAAGGCAATCACATGGTAGGTTTGCGGACGGAACCCTTCAATGATCATTTCTTGATCCCGCACCAAAGCTAAGGTCGGTGTCTGGACACGACCTGCACTCAAATTGTCTTGGTATTTGACTGTTAAGGCTCTTGTCACGTTTAGACCTATCAACCAGTCCGCTTTTGCCCGTGCAAGTGCCGAATGGTAAAGATTATCATAGTTTCGGGCTGGCTGCAGCTTGGCAAAACCATCTTTGATTGCTTTGGGTGTCTGGGAAGAGATCCATAACCGCTTAACTGGTTTATCAAAACGTACCCATTCAAGGATCCAACGTGCCACCAACTCGCCTTCTCGACCAGCATCGGTGGCGATAACGACTTCTGATACGTCTTTACGCTGTGCCAGCTGTTTGATCGCTTTTAATTGCTGACCTGTCTTCGGCAACGGTTTGATGCCGATATTTTTGGGAATCATTGGCAAAGTCTCCAGCTGCCAGTTGGCCCAGTCTTTATTTAAATCTTCAGGCATTTTCAAGCCCAATAAATGACCAAGGGCCCAAGTGACAATTACCTTGGGTCCTTCGTAATAGTTTTTATGTTTTTGCTCACAGCCCAATACTTTGCTGAGGTCTTTGGCAACGCTTGGCTTTTCCGCTAGAATTAGTTGTTTCATAAAAATCTTTCTCGCTTTCGTCGACGACTTGTTGATATTCTTTGAGTAGTGCTAACCCAATGTATTGTTGAAGGTAATCGTCGCATTCTTCGCACCAGCGCTCATCTTCTTCATTCCAAAAAGCCGTCATAAAGTTTGATTTTGCATTTATGTAAGAATAATCATTTCTAACTTCTTGCCATTTATTTTCATAAAATGACTTGGCTTCGCTAAAGGTTGCAAATGTGAACGCCTCTTGAATATCTGACTGCCATCCCTCAAAAAACCACCACGGCTCATTGTCACCATACATGACTACAACTTGATACATTCCATTGCTCCTCTCACGATTCCTTACTCATATTAGTCACTTTTACCTAAACTTGCAAGAAATAAGTTTCAACAATTAAGCACTCTTTAAAACATTTATAAAATCATCGTTTTTTTTAATATAAAATAATTCGCTTAAGATTACAGTTATTTTCTTTCCTCTATAGTCTAGCATAGAAGAAAACGAATGTGAATATAACAGAAAAAGAATAAAGAAATACTGTTTATAATTTATTTTAAAATAGAAATTTTTTTTATTTTGTTTGTCAACTCCATCCATGAATCACTATGCTTATTAATGCATCTAAGAAAGAAATAAATGACCAGCAACACTTCGGTTGCTGGTCATTTATACTAAACATATTGCAATTCTTTGGCTTCTTGATAAGCGGCATCGATCAATCCGCCGCCTAAACATTCCATGTCATCATAAAAGACAACTGCTTGTCCAGGCGTGATTGCCCGTACAGGTTCGTCAAAAACCACTTCTGCACGATCGCCATCTAATAAATGGACCGTCACCGGTACATCTTGTTGACGATAGCGGAATTTCGCTGTACATTTGAACGTCGTGCCACGATCTTCAGCTGTTGTGAAGTGGATTTGACTGGCTTCTAACCGATCAGCATACAATGCTGGATGGTGGAAACCTTGACCAACATACAATGTGTTGGTGGCTAAATCTTTGCCAACCACAAACCATGGTTCTTGGGTCGCACCGCCGCCACCGATTCCTAGACCTTGTCTTTGACCGATCGTATAATACATCAAGCCATCATGTTGGCCCTTGACTTCACCGTCTAAGGTCACCATATTGCCTTTTTTTGCAGGCAAATAATTACTTAAAAATTGTTTGAAATTCTTTTCGCCAATAAAACACACGCCAGTTGAATCTTTCTTCTTGGCAGTAGCCAAACCAGCACGTTCCGCAATTGCGCGGACTTCTGATTTTTCCATGCCGCCTAAAGGAAACATGGTCTTGCTTAATTGTGCTTGTGACAATTGACTTAAGAAATAGGTTTGATCTTTGTTATTGTCAACGCCTCGGAGCATGTGGGTCGTGCCATCTGCATCAACTGTGACTTGTGCATAGTGCCCAGTCGCCACGTAGTCCGCCCCTAGATCCATTGCATAGTCCAAAAAGGCTTTGAATTTGATTTCCTTGTTGCACATCACATCAGGATTTGGCGTTCTTCCTGCGCGATATTCTGCTAAGAAATATTCAAACACACGGTCCCAATATTCTTTTTCGAAGTTGACAGAATAGTAAGGAATCCCAATTTGGGCAGCGACTTTCGCGACATCCTTATAATCTTCTGTTGCGGTACAGACGCCATTTTCATCGGTATCGTCCCAGTTTTTCATAAAGATCCCGACAACATCATACCCTTGTTCTTTCAGCAAAAGTGCTGTTACCGACGAGTCCACCCCGCCGCTCATTCCAACCACCACTCTGGTGTTTGCGTTAGACATGATTGAATCACCATCATTTCAATTATAGATTCTGAAATCATCTACGATTTGAAGGTCGCAACTTTTCAGTATCTTGCATTATACATCAAAATACCAAAAACTTCACGAGAAGTTCTTTGATCTTTTTGATTCTTTAATGAATCTCTTAAATACCTGTGTCTAAGAAGCGCGCGAAAAAAAAAACGACCAGTCTTGCGACAGGTCGTTCACGCTTCATAGAATTATTGAACCCGTGGTTCGTTGTTTTCTTGGATTTTAGTCGTTGTTCTGTTGAAAGCACCTTTGGCTTTGCGTCCTTGTTTTGAAGCAAAGTCGCCAGTTGTTTCAGCAGCGCTGCTGACTTTATCTTGTACTGTTTCAGAATCTTTTTCGAATTGTTCACGGGTTTTGACATCCGCAACATTCACGTTGACTTCAATAACATCCAAGTTCGTCATTTTGTTGACTTGCGTAGATACAACATCTTTGATTTGGTCATAGATCGTTGTCATGTCACTGCCATATTCAGCAATGATATCTAAATCAACAGCGACTTGTTTTTTCCCAACTTCAACATTGATGCCAGAAGTGACATCATCCGTATTTACTAATTTGCCCGCGATATTTGAGAAGAAGCCGCCATCTACTGTTAATAGACCCTCTACAGATTCTAGTGCAATGCCTACGATTTTTTGAATCACTTTATCTTCGTAAGTTAATTCTCCTTTAACACCTGTTGTTGTTGGTTTTGTTTGGTTTTCCATCGTACATTCCTCCTAATATCTTCTTTAAATTAATACAATAGTACCAAATTTTAGCGTTGCGGTCTTTGAAATTGCTCAAAGAAACCGACTTCTTTTAGATAAAATCCCAGATATGTGCCTAGTGCAGTGAATATCAATAGCAACAAGGTCTTCAAAAAGCCGATCGTGATCAAGAGAATCGCTAGAATCAAACCCAACACTGCAAAAATAGTTGGAATTTTATAATGACTGAACCATTCATTCATCTCATTTTCCTCCTATACCACACGTGGTTGTTGATGCGGTGTGGGTTTTATTTCAGCATCCTTCAAGATGACCTCTGTCTGGATGTTGCTTTCAATACCAAATAGCTGTTGTAAATTCGCACTGATAGCGGTCACTAAACGTTCTTGTTTTTGTGGTATATCAGCTGTCTGCTTCATTTCACCATCTAATTTGACAGATACTTTGTTTTTAACAATATTGATTTTCGCAGATGGTTGATGAATGAACGCCGTTTCTTCTGCTTGTTGAACAATAAAATGTTCTAAAGCTTTCTTTTGGATCACCAATTGACCATTTTTGTGCTTGATGACTAAGCGGTCTGAACGTTTTGGAAAAAAGATGACCACGATAATCGCTAAGAGTGCAAAACAAGCAAAGCCTGCTGACAGCCAAAAGATGAACATCTCCATGGAAGCGCCGATCCAAGGATATTCCGCTAGCGGTATCAGATAAAAGGGCAATTGAACTGCTTGTTGTGTGGCAACCATACCAAAGAAAAAGAGTAGCAATAACAATAACAATCCGACAACAAGAATCACTTTAGAAATCTTACGCATTGGCAACCTCCTTTGCTTCTTGCTACTTAAAGCATACACATTTCTCAAACGATCATCAAATAATAACTCCTGAAATTGATTATTTTTTGAGATACAGCTTTTTTCTGCAATAAAGCAATTATTTTTCATTGTCCTTGCTGTCAAAGAGTTCTTTTCCTATTCATTCCACCAACATCTGCGCCAAAAACGCAAATAAATTGTTATTCTCAGCGAGAAAGTTTCTCTAGTTCTTCTTTTTTCCGCTGATACATTTCCGCAAGATCATTTTCAGAAATCGGCTGCCCGAATGGCCGTGGGTGTGTCAGAAACGCGCGTTCGGGTGCATCGACACCGACATTCAGATTTTCTGCGATCGGTACGCTATGATGATGGATATGGCCATGCAAGTTTCGGCTGTTTTTGGTGATCCCCAGCAACATTGGATAATGAGTCAGCAAAAACTGCTGATGATCGAACTTGATCAATGCACCGACATCTTCAAATGCAAATTTGGCTTGTCCTGATAAACCAGGATCATTGTTTTTTAAATAACGAAAAAATACACGGGTATCATGATTGCCTTTGATAAACACAATCTTCCCTTGCAATTGTTTGAGTACAGATAACACCTCAGGAAATCCTTTTTCATAAGCGGGATGCATCGCAACATCTCCCAAATGATACACAGTATCTTGTTCCCTCACCACCTGGTTCCAACTTGCCACCATCACTTGGTGCATTTGCGTCACAGTTGCAAATGGCCGCGGGGCAAAATCATTGTTTCCCAATAGTGCTTCATGAAAAAAATGTGTATCAGCTATAAAAAAATTCATCTGGTCTCCCTTCTCATATGACTTCTAATGGCTGTTTTTTTGTTGGCGGCAAAAACCTTGCGTCAATTTGTTCAAGCTCTGCAGCAGAAAATCGAATCTGCTTCGCTTCGATGTTCTGGATCATATGTTGGGCATCACTGGTTTGGGGAATCGCTAATGTCTGACCATTGCGAATCGTCCACGCCAATAATAATTGAAAGACAGAAATCCCCTTTTGTTCCGCCATCGACTTCAACAATGGATCGTTGCGGAAGTGGTTGCCTCGACTGTCGCCTTGTGCAATGGGCGAATACGCAATCAGTGGAATATCTGCTTCTTGCAACCATGGTATCAAGTCATATTCGATCCCGCGGGCACCTAAATTATATAACACTTGATTGGCAGCACAATGTGATCCATCTGGTACTTGCATCAGTGCCTGCATCTGTGGGACATCAAAATTTGAGACCCCCCAATTGCGGATTTTTCCAGCCGCTTTGGCAGCTTCCATTGCTGCAACTGTTTCTGCTAGTGGAATATCTCCTGGCCAATGCAATAGATAGAGATCTACATAATCCGTTCCCAATCGTTCCAGTGAACGATCCAGCGCTTGCGGCAATTCAGCTGTTGATGCGTGCCAAGGGTAGACTTTAGAAATCAGATACAGGTCGCTGCGGGTATAACCTGCGATGGCTTTGCCAACCAATATTTCGGCGGCTCCTTCGCCATACATTTCTGCTGTATCGATCACAATGAGTCCACCATCGATCCCCGCTTTTAACGCTTCGATCTCTGCTTGTTCTTTGACTGGCTCATCTCCCATATGCCAAGTGCCCATCCCAATTGTTTCTTGTATGATACTTGTTTGATCGTCCTTCATTTGTCACCCTTCTTTCCAATCAAATCCTTTTTTAAACGTACGACAATTGCTGGCACGTTATCGGTAGGTCTAGTATAAAAAGAAAACGTAAAAGATACAAAAAAAAAGCGCATCGCGCCCCATTCCGTAGAATGCAGACGCTGATGCCCTTCAAGCTCATCGATTGTTTACACTTTTTCAAACAAACCACGGCTGATAAAGCCGTCCATTAAAAAGTAAAATTTTTCTTGGAGCATTTTTTGTTTTGGATCTTTAAAAATATTGACAGCCTTTAGCCCATTGGCTGTGGTGATCGACATTTTAAATGTCTGAATATCTTTGGCCACCGTAATTTTCAGTTTAAATCCTTCTTTGCTTTGGGGTGTTGCTTCTAATCCGCGGATCAGTTGGAAATTCCCGCCATTTGTTTCAGTGAAACCATTATCTCGTAATGTATAGCGTTTTGCTTCTGGCGCCAATCGATAGACCACTTCAGCACCTAGGACGGTCGCTTGTGTTTCAAATGCCATTTTCCCACCTCATTTAACTCATTTCTTCTATTATAAATAGTTTTGAAAAAGAAAGCTAGCGGAACTCTTATTTTTTGGAATTCAGCACTGTTTCAGCCAAAAGCTGCGCGAATTGGCGGACTTCCACCATCGTATTGCCCAAGCCAAAACTAATACGGACAGACTCTCGAATGGCTGGATGTTCCTTGCCCAACATCGCTTCCAGCACATGAGAAGGCTCAACGTTCCCCGCCGTGCAAGCACTCCCCGTCGATATGGCTGCACCTTTCAGATCCAGCTTCATCAAAAGCAAGTCACTGTTGACACCCGGAAAGCGCAAATTAAGAATATGCGGCAATTTGCTTTTGGCGTTACCGTTTAATTGATAGGACACTCCGTGTTTTTGCAGCGTGTCTAACAATGCTTCAGCAAACTGTTGATAGTGGGCCGTATTTTCTTGTTGGACTTGCTCCGTCAGCAACGAGGCCGCTTTGGCCATGCCCATGATCCCCACAAGATTTTCTGTGCCGGCCCGTCGTTTTTCTTCTTGCTCGCCACCATGCAGATACGAAGGCAAAGAGATTCCGTCGCGTTTATACAGAAAGCCAACCCCTTTGGGTCCATTGATTTTATGGGCGGATATACTCAGCAAATCAATGCCATTCTCAACTATATTCAACGGTATTTTTCCATATGCTTGTACCGCATCTGTATGAAAAACAGCCTGATGCGTCCGTAAGACTGCCCCAATCTCTGCCATCGGCAAAATATTGCCAGTTTCATTGTTGGCACTCATGATCGATACTAGGATCGTATCTGACCGTAAAGCAGCTTCTAGATCTGCCACCGCTAATTGACCTGTTTGATCGACTGGCAAATAGGTCACTTCAAAGCCAAGTGTTTCTAAGTAATGCATGCTTTGAATGACAGCCGGATGTTCGATTTGCGTTGTGATGATATGTTTACCGAGGTTTTGTTGACAGATAGCTGTCCCAATGATCGCTGTATTATCGCTTTCTGTCCCTCCACTGTTAAAAATAATCTCATGTTCTTTGACACCTAACTGCGCCGCAATGGTTTGTCGGGCAGTTTCTAATTTGGTATGGGCATCCCGACCATAATGATGGATACTTGATGGATTACCAAAAATCGTTGCCATCGTTTCACTCATCACTTGGATCACATCAGGATGGATCGGCGTTGTCGCCGCGTGGTCTAAATACACCATTTTATTCACCTTTCCTTCATATGTGCCATTATAGCAGAACTTACGTATGCGTCTAATACAAACCACTGCGAAAAAATCTGTCCTACACAACCATTGTGGTTAGGACAGATACATGCATGCTATTTAGGCAGACACAATCAACGTAGATTGCTTACTCTTTGCCAGGTTCAGAAGCGATGACTGTTAATTCTCCCACCAATTCCCATTTTTTGATTGGGTTTGGCAAGATACAGCTTGTACCCATTTTCAACTCATAGGAATGACCATCGATCACCAAATGACCATAGCCTTGAATCACTGTCATCAATGTGTAGGCAGCTTGTTGCTGCAAGTTCAATTTACCACGCACTTCCCATTCATAGACGTTGAAAAACGGCGTTTCTAAATAGGTCACCACAGCAGAATTCCCTTGTTTGACTTCCTTGATGGACAATTCAGGGGTCCGGGCAGGAACCGTCGTCACATCAATAGATTGCTGGATATGCAATTCCCGTGTTTGTCCTTGATCATCGGTGCGGTCATAATCATAGACGCGATACGTCGTATCAGAACTTTGTTGGGTTTCAAGAATCATGATTCCTTTGCCGATCGCATGGATCGTGCCGCTTGGCACGTAGAAGAAATCCCCTTTTTTGACTGGTACTTTGGTCAAGAGGTCATCCCATCGGCCGTCCTTGATCATTTCTGCTAATTCTTCCTTGCTTTGTGCATGATGCCCATAAATGATTTCGGCACCCGGCTCAGCATCGATAATATACCAGCATTCTGTTTTTCCTAACTCGCCTTCGTGGGTCAAACCATAGGTATCATCTGGATGGACTTGAACAGACAAGTCATCTTCAGCATCCAAAATTTTGATCAGTAAAGGAAAAACGTCCTTATCTGAATGGCCAAACAGCTCTTGATGGTCGCGCCACAAATCGACCAAAGTTTTTCCTTTAAACGGGCCGTTTTCAATGACACTGACACCATGCGGATGCGCACTGATCGCCCAATCTTCGCCGATTTTGTCATTTGGCAAGTCAAAACCAAAGACTGAATGCAGTCGGCTGCCGCCCCAAATTTTTTCTTGAAAAACTGGTTTCATAAATAATGGTTCCATAATTGATCCCCTCTCTCATTGTTCGTGGATATTATAACATGAAACGGGTTACGTTTGAGATTCTTTTAGGTAAGAAGCAACGATTTCGTCGCGATGCGTGATGTATGCTGCCCGATGATCCTGAGGATGCACACGATTCGACAAAAAAATAAAGGCCTGCTGTTCCTTCAAATCAACCAACATAAACGTACCGGTATACCCTGTATGAAACAATTGCTGGGTTGGACCTATGAGATCCCAACCATAGGTACGCAAGCGATCACCTGTTGTTTGCGGCTGTTTCAATGCCTCGATGATCCTCTTTGAGAAGAAAGGCGATTCGTGCGATGCCGCCTCAAATAACGTCTGGACAAAAGCTGTTACATCATCCACTGTGGAGAATAATCCTGCATTACCGGCATGAGGGCCTAAAATACGTGCTTTTGGGTCATGGGTGACGCCTCTTAGCACTTGTCCATTTGCTTGTTGTTGGGTAGGGACGATCATGGGGGACTGCGCTTTTGAAAATGGCGGAAACCCGCTATTTGTCATGCCTAATGGCACGAGTACTTGCGCGCAAAAAATCTCGGTCAATGATTTTTGAAACAATTTCTCCAAAAGAAACCCTAATAGGATAAATCCTGTATCCGTATAGTGTACCCTTTGTCCGGCGGAACCATCACTGGCAAGGGTAAGATACGCTGCCTTCAGTTCTTCTGCAGACAACTGATCTCGATGAGGGATCCACGTATGGATAGCCGCAGTATGGGTCAACAAATGTTTGATTTTCACGCTTGCGTCTTTATATTCCGGCAGCCAGTACTGTAAAGAATCGTCCATATCAATCATGCCTTGATCCCAACATTTCAATAGCACAGTCGTTGTACAGATCACTTTTGTTAACGATGCTGTGTCAAATACATGTGTCGCAGTCATTTTTTCTTCCGTCGGCAGCATGGATGCATGCCCAAAAACATACGTCTCCTGTGTCCCTTTCCTAAGGAAGCGTACGACTGCCCCAGGATAGACTTGCGGCATGTTCTTTTCTATCAGTTTCAATGTGTTTGCGTACATTATATTCCTCACTTCACCCTATTTCTATGCGTCAGCCACCACTCATCAAAAAAAGATACTATCCACAGTGGAGAGTATCTTCAACTGATTTATTTAGACTGACAAGGAACGACGTCTTTTTGAACGATGAACCACCATTCAATCCCAATGGTATCATAGGTCGTTAGTAATGTTCGTTTCTTGTCGATGAAGAATTCTTGCTGCTCGTTCGTTAAATGTTTTTCTAATGTATCAAGATCTTCTTGACTGATCGAGATTTTCAGGAAGTCAAGGCCTAGTACTTCGTGGGTTGGTAAATCGATCGTACCGCCTTGTGCTTGCGTCAAACCAACTTGAAAATCGCCATCATTCAAAAGAAACGCGTCTTCTTCTGATTCTTGGGTCTTCAGTCCCAGCACATTTTCTAAAAAGGCTTGTGCCTTCGCTAAATCGCTGACATGTAAATATAGTTTGCCAAACCGGACAGCTGCTGAAAGCGCTGCTGGCTTTTTAGGTGCTGCATTGATCAAGTCCACTTCGTTGTTCGGTACGGATTCATTGCCTTGCGCGTTATAACGCACTTCGATTAAATTGCCTTCTGGATCTGCCACTGTGAAGCCTAATTGATCGGTTTCAAGACGTGTATCTTCAAATGTCAACCCACGTTGTTGGACATTTTTGGCAATCGTTGCGGCTTCAGCTAAAGTTGCCGTCTCCAAGACAATGCGCTGCATTTTCTTGATTTCACCGGTATGGTCCGTTGCGCGTGGGCTTTCTTCCAACCATAGGATCTCTTTGGTATCCCCTTTATACCCAAAGATCGCCAATTCATTTTCTTCCCTTTTCAGTTCGAACCCCACCACATCTCGATAAAACACGATGGCTTGATCACGGTCTTTGACACGAATCGCAACTGTCAATAACTTGCTGCTGCGCCCCAATAAGAAATCTGTCATTTTTTCTCCCCCTACATACATTTGTACCCATTGTACTGATAAAAATGCATTCTAGCAAATGAAATCCATGTCAAAAATACATTTTTTTTTGCATGAAAGAGGAAAAACTACATAAATAACAACCACCAAACCAAACATGATGGATTCCATCGCGTAACTTTGCTTCATTGCTCCGCTTTTCTGAGTGACTAAACCACAACAGCCACTCGGTCAACACCTAGGATCTGCGTTCCACCATAGTTGATCTGGTTGGTGATAGAAACCGAAGAAACCCCTGCAAGTAAAGCTTTTTGTGCACTTAACACCTTAGGCAGCATGCCGCCAGTCACCACGTTATCTGCAATCAATGTTTGCATTTCTGACAATGAGATTTTTCCCAACCATTTGTCTTCCTTCTTGATCCCTGGTACATCTGTCAAAAGAAATAACTTCTCTGCTTGCAGACTTGCTGCTACTTGACAAGCAACTTCATCTGCATTGATATTCAGCCATTGTCCTGATGCTGTGATCCCTAAAGGTGCAATAATGGGGATATGCTGTTTTTGTGTCAGCAATTGCAGAAATGCTGTGTTGATCTGCGCCACATGTCCGACAAAGCCTAATTGGGCTTCATCGATCACAGCGCCAGTAATCAGTTGATCACAGCCAGCATTGAGTCCGACTGCCTGCATGCCTGCTTTTTGAAAGCGTGTGGTGATCATCGGTTGAACTTGTCCTAAAAGAACCATGCGGGTCACTTCTAAGGTTTGCGGATCAGTTATCCGCAAACCGTCTTTGATAGTGACTGGCAGCGCCATTTTTTCCATCATTTCTGAAATATAATGACCGCCGCCATGAACGATCACGATTTTTTTCCCAGCGGCTTGCCAATCACTGACTTGCTGAAAGAATGTCGGTGTCAGGTTATCTGAAGCGACGCCGCCAATTTTGATTACGATCGTTTCCATACACAATGCTCCTTTTTATGTCCTTTTCTCTGATCAGGTGTGGTAAAGGGCGTTGATTTTGACATAATCATAGGTCAAATCACACCCCCACGCCATGCCTTGCCCTGAGCCTTCTGCCAATGCCACCTGAATCTCCACTTTGGATTGGGCTAACGCCTCCTGCATCATGTCTTCATCAAAATCAACAGGTTTTCCTGACTGGAAGACGACAGTACCAGCTAAGGAAATCGTTAATGCATTTGGATCGATTGGTTGTCCGCTGTAACCCACGGCACATAATATCCGACCCCAGTTGGGATCTTTGCCAAACAATGCGGTTTTGACCAGTGGCGAGCCAACGATCGTTTTACTGATCATCCGGGCTGCCTCATCTGTGACTGCCCCGATGGTGTTGGCTTCGATCAATTTGGTCGCCCCTTCACCATCTTGGGCAATTTCTTTGGCTAGTGCGGTCAACACAGCATGAAACATCTTTTTAAACAGGTCATAGTCGGCCGTATTTTCTTGGATCTCAGACGGCTGCGCCAGTCCATTGGCGAACACCAACACCATATCATTGGTAGAGGTATCCCCATCAACTGTAATTTGGTTAAAGGTAACCTCTGTCAGTTCTCGCAAAAGTTTTTGCAGCAATTCAGTTGAGATCGCTGCATCGGTGGTGACAAAAGCCAACATCGTGGCCATATTCGGATGAATCATTCCTGATCCTTTGGCACATCCCGCCATCGTCACGGTTTGGCCGCCAATCTGACTTTGGATCACGATACTTTTTTCTGTTAGATCCGTAGTAAGGATTGCCTTCTGGAATGCTTGCGGGTCACCTGCTTTTTTCAACTGAGAGATGCCAGTGGTAACTTTCTCCATCGGCATTTGTCGACCAATGATCCCTGTAGATGCGACAGCGATTTGATCTGGTGCCAGCCCGAGTGTATCGGCGGCAGCTATCGCCATGTGCTGTGCATCCTCATAGCCTTGTGCACCGGTACAAGCATTGGCATTGCCAGCATTGACGATCACCCCTTGCAGTTGACCTGATGCCATCTTTTCTTTGGTCACTTGGATCGGTGCTGCTTGCACCTGATTGGTCGTAAAAACAGCCGCCGCGTTGGCAGGTACTTCTGATACGATCCAGCCCAAATCAACTTTCGTTTTTTTCAATCCGCAATGGATCCCGTCAGCATAAAATCCTTTAGGTGACGCAATAGTTCCGGCAATGACTTCCATACTATCTTCCTCCTGCTTATCTCACACGCAATTTTTTCGTTTCTCTGATTTGTTTATGGATAGACCGGCACTTGCAGCAAACCCGCTGTTTCGGAAAGGCCGGCCCAGCAATTAAAGTTTTGGATTGCTTGTCCTGCAGCACCTTTGCCTAAATTGTCGATGACCGCCACCACAGTCAAGATTTGTGTGTCTGGGTTCAAAGATAGGCCAATATCACAAAAATTAGTGGCGGTGACTTGTCGCAGTTCCGGCATCTTCCCCACCGGCTGTACTCTAACAAAAGCAGCATCTTCATAAGTAGCCAAAAATTGCTGATACAAGTCTGCTTCCGTGACCGCGTCTTTGATTGGCGCGTACAGTGTCATGAAAATCCCTCGTTTCACAGGAATCAGGCTGGTTGAGAACTGAATATGCTGGATGGTTGGATCCCATTGCTGCAATTGTTGGATGATCTCGGGTATATGCTGATGCTGGTTCAATTTGTACATCGCCATGTTTTCTGAAGCGTTGACATAATGGCTGCTATCAGTCAAAGACTTCCCCGCACCGGAAAGCCCTGACTTGCCGTCAAAAATCAACGTCCCCGCTAACCAACCTTGCTGAAGGATCGGTGCAGCCGCCAAAATCGCAGCCGTCGCATAGCAGCCTGGATTGGCAATTAGATGGCCATTGGCTGTGGTAAACTCTGGTACGATATATTCAGCTTGTGCCAATAATTCTGCATCAGCCGCTTCCTTCTGATACCATTTTTGATAGTCTAAAGGATTTTTTAAGCGCAGATCACCAGACAAATCGATAACAGGAAACCCATTCTTCGCAAAGTCAGCTGCCAATGTTCGACTAATACCTGCCGGCGTCGCAAAGAAGACCAACTCATTTGCTTGTTGAATGTACTCGGGATCATAAGGCAAAATCTCTTGATCCAGGAAACCAGTTAAATGAGGATACAATTTTTCTGCATGTTCATGCATCGAATGACTATGGATCGTTCCCACCTCCAACACGGGATGTTGTTGGATCAAACGAATCAACTCAACTCCGGTATATCCTGTAACACCAACGATTGCTGCCTTCAAACGCTTCTCCTCCTTGTGATAAATCACTTATGATTATAGGCAACTCACAATAAGATGTCAACGGTTATTTATAAAAATATTCATAAAAAAGTAGAGAATATTCGTCATTGACGCAAATAGTTGTTTTTTTATACATTTATTTTCTGCATTGGGCTTAGCCCAAAATGCTGCGAAGAATCGCAATACCTGCGGCTGTCTCTTCTTCGGTGATCGTTAATGGCGGCAATAACCGTAAGACCTGTGTTCCTGCTTTCAGTGCCAACACATGTGCCTCTCTTAATTGCTGCATGACTTGCTGCAACGTATCGGCATCTTTTAGAACCAAACCGATCATCAGTCCTGATCCTCGAACCTCTTGCACTGTGGGCAAATCTTTTAAGCCTGCCAATAATTGTGCGCTGCGCGCTTGAACATTGTCCTGTAAAGAAGGCGCAGCAATTCGCTGACAAACAACGGCAGCAGCAGCCATCGCCAATTTATTGCCCCCAAATGTCGATCCGTGACTGCCTGGCCCAAAAGCCGATTTCAATGCTGCTTTCCCGACCAGCGCCCCCACAGGGATGCCGTTGCCCAATCCTTTAGCCAGGGTAAACATATCTGGCTCAATATCATACTGTTCAAACGCATAAAAGGTGCCTGTACGCCCCATGCCAGTTTGAATCTCATCGATGATCAGCAGCGTACCATTTTCTTTACAGTGAGCAGCGACTGCCTGTACCCACTCTTTCTCAGCTGGGATCACGCCACCTTCTCCTTGGATCAATTCTATGATCACTGCAGCCGTGTCTGCTGAGAGTGCTTGCGCCAAGGCTGCTTCATCATTGTAAGTAAGATAGGTAAAGCCTGGTACCAAAGGGCCGAATCCATCTTGGATCGCTGCTTGACCAGTTGCGGACATGGCACCAAATGTTCGGCCGTGGAAAGATTGCTGAAAACTGAGGATTTGACTGCGTCCCGTCGCTTTACGTGCCAACTTTAAGGCAGCTTCGTTAGCTTCTGCGCCACTATTGCAAAAATAAACCGCATATTCTGAGGTGTGAGGTATCTGCTGCACCAATTGGGCAGCGACTGTTTCTTGCAATTGGCTCTCATACAGGTTGGGCATATGCCATAGTTTCTCGGCTTGTGCAAGCAATGCTTGCTGGACTTCTGGATGACCATAACCCAAATTGACTACACCGATACCACTTGTCAAATCTAAGTATTCTTTGCCCTGCTGATCTTTCACATAGGCGCCTTGCCCCTCAACGATCTCAAAAGGGAGTTTATTATAGTTGGGAAATAAATGACTCATCCTATCACACACTTTCTTTTTTGTATTAATATACATAAAATAAGCGTAAATAGCAATAAATATTTATTTATAGCGGGATTTATTCAAAAATAAACCAGATATCCGCAAAAATATATACAAAAAAATCCAGCTAAATATATCTTTAGCTGGATGATCTTCTATCGATTTATGTTGCTATGCTGAGTGCTTATGCAGCATCTTCTGAAAACTGACTGTTGTACAAGTCCGCATAGAAACCGTTTTGCGCCATCAATGTGTCATGGTTGCCGGTTTCAACGATGGATCCATGGTTCATCACAATGATATTATCTGCGTCACGAATCGTAGACAGACGGTGAGCCACTACGAAACTTGTCCGGTTTTCCAATAAGCGACCCATGGCTTTTTGGATCAGAATTTCTGTCCGCGTATCAACACTCGATGTTGCTTCATCTAAGATCAAGACATCTGGATCCGCCAAGAATGCCCGGGCGATCGTGATCAATTGACGTTGACCTTGAGAAATATTGCTGGCTTCTTCATTCAAGACAGTATCATAACCTTCTGGCAATTTCCGAACAAAGTCGTCTACGTGGGCAGCTTTCGCTGCGGCAATCACTTGCTCTTTGGTTGCATGTTCATTGCCATAATGAATATTGTCATAGATCGATCCTGTAAACAACCACGTATCTTGCAAGACCATCGAGATATTGCTGCGCAATTCATCTCGTGTCAAATCACGGGTATCTTTGCCATCATAGCGAATACTTCCGCCACTGACATCATAAAAGCGTTCAAGCAAGTTGATCAGTGTGGTTTTACCCGCACCAGTTGGCCCAACGATGGCGACCATTTCTCCTGCTTTGACGTCTAAACTAAAGTCAGTCATCAATAGTTTTTCTGGACTGTATCCAAATTGAACATGATCGAAACGCACTTTATAATCCGTATTTTCAACTGGCAATCCAGAAGGTTCATCTGTCATTTCTGCCTCGTCTAATACTTCAAAGACCCGTTCAGCCGACGCAACTGTCGATTGGATCGTATTCAATAAACTAGCAATTTGTGTGATTGGTTGTGAAAACTGATTGGTATATTGTAAGAATGCTTGCACATCCCCTAGCGTCATATTCCCATTGGCTACTTTGATCCCACCAAGAACTGCCACAAAGACATAGCCTAAGTTTTTGATAAAGTTCATCAAAGGCATAATGATGGCTGAGATAAACTGTGCTTTCCAGCCAGCAGTATACAAACGATCATTTTCTGCTTCAAACACGACTTGGTCAGCTGCTTCATGATTGAATGTTTTGACCACTGTATGACCGCCATAGGTTTCTTCTACTTGGTCATTCAACAGTCCCAAGCTTTTTTGTTGGGCTGCAAAGAATTTTTGCGATTTAGGCGCTACGATCATGACAACGATCAGACTTAATGGCACTGTTGCTAATGCCACCAAAGTCAATTGCCAGCTGATCGTCAACATCATCCATAAGACCCCGATAAAGGTCACGACACTCGTGATGAATTGGGTCAAGTTTTGCTGCAATGTGCTGGCGATATTATCCATATCATTGATCGCACGAGACATGATATCCCCATTGGAGTGGGTGTCATAATAAGAAATCGGCAATCGATTCATCTTTTCATCTAAATCACGGCGCAATTCATAAACAGTGCGTTGAGACACACGGGTCATAATGAACTGCTGCATAAAGTTAAAGACCGCAGAGACCACGTACATGCCGATGGCAATCAAAATGATCTGACCGACTTTGTCAAAATCGATGGGAAATTCAGTCACAGTTTGACCTGCCTGTATTTGTTGTGCACCAATCATTACCCCTTTGAAGATTTCAGTGGTTGCTTCCCCCAAAATTTTTGGTGTTTGGATTTGGAAAATAACCGCTGCAATCGCTAAGACAAAGACAGCAATGATTGCTATTGACCGTTTTGACATATAGCCGAAGAGGCGTTTGACTGTACCCCAGAAATTTTTGGCTTTTGGTCCTTTGGCACCTATATTCCGGCCTGGGCCACCGCCCATAGGTCCACCGCGGTGTCCTTGGTTTGTATTGTTTTTGTTTTCACTCATGCAAGATCCTCCTCTCTCAATTGTGAAGAAACGATTTCTTGGTAGGTTTCATTTTCTGCTAACAGGGTTTCATGGTTGCCTTTACCCACCAATTGTCCTTCATCAAGAACGAGGATCGTATCGGCATCCATGACCGTGCTGACCCGTTGCGCGACAACCACCATGATACTATCTTGCATGTCACGTTTTAAAGCCGCACGCAGATTGGCATCGGTTTTAAAGTCTAACGCTGAGAAGGAATCATCAAAGACATAGACATCTGCTTGTTTGACTAATGCCCGGGCAATCGCTAACCGTTGTCGTTGCCCCCCAGAGAAGTTGCCGCCACCTTGTTCGACCCGACTTTCTAGTCCATCTTCAAGTTCTAATACAAAGTCTTTGGCTTGTGCGATCTCTAGCGCTTTCCATATTTCTTCTTCAGTTGCATCAGGTTTGCCATAAAGCATATTTTCTCTGATTGTACCTGAGAAAAGGACGGCTTTTTGCGGAACGAATCCCACAATTTCCCTTAAGTTATGTTGCGTTACTGCAGCAATGTTGGTGTCATTGATCTTGATTGCTCCACTTTCGACATCAAATAAACGAGGCAATAGATTGACCAACGTGGTTTTCCCAGACCCAGTGCCACCGATTATAGCGACAAAATCGCCAGATGCCGCTTGAAAGTCGATTGCTTCAAGGGCTGATTTTTCAGCACCAGGGTAACGGTAACTCACTTGATCAAATGCTAAAGTGGCAGCTTTTCCTTTTAGTGTTAATGTTTCTGGTGTTTGCGCATCTACAATTTCGTCTTCTTCATTCAATACTTCGTTGATCCGGTCTGCAGAGGCTTGCGCTCTTGGTACCATGACAAAAATCATGGATAACATCATGAAACTGATCAAAATTTGTGCTGCATACGTCATGAAGGCAATCAAATTCCCAACTTCTAACGTCATTTCTGCAATATAATGACCACCGAACCAAGTAATCGCAATGTTGGTTCCACTCATGATCAAGGTCATCAGCGGCATCATCAATGCCACGATCGTGTTCACTTTGATGGCTGTTTGGGTGTAATCTTTGTTGGCACCGTCGAAGCGATTGGCTTCATAGTCTGTTTTGTCAAAAGCGCGAATGACCCGGACACCAGTCAACCCTTCACGGAAAACCAAGTTCAGACGGTCGGTTTTCTTTTGCATGCTTTTGAACAGCGGCACAGCAAAATACATGATGCCGCCGACAAGAACCAGCATAATTGGAATGACCACCAAGAAAATCCGCGTCAATTGCGCATCTTTTTGGTAAGCTAAGAAGCTAGCACCGATAAGTGTGATTGGGGCATTGATCATCATACGCAAAAACATTTGTGTGACCATTTGGATTTGGTTGACGTCATTGGTCGTTCGCGTGATCAATGATGCCGTACCAAATTTATCAAAGGCTCGGGCAGAAAAATTTTCTACTTTTTGGTAAATATCCGAACGTAACTTTTGGCCTAATTTTTGGGATTCGCGGGTTGCGAAATAAGTGTTCCCTAATGCTGCTAAGATACTGATCATGGAAAAGCCGATCATATAAAACCCAGTTTTCCAAATATAGTCAATATCTCCGGTGGCGACCCCATTATTGATAATGTTGGAAGTCAATGTCGGCAAGTATAGATCCGCCACTACTTGGATCACCATAAACACGACTGCCATTATAATAGAAATGGACGATATGCGTTTGATCAATTTAGTCATGTGTTTCCCCTCTTTCTTTCTTTGCGCCTTCTCTTAACCAGCGAATTTTGCTATTGAAATCAGACATCGCCAATGATGGATCATAACTGTCGTCAGCTTGTATATGACGATATGCTTCGGTGATCGTAGAAAATACCGTATGCATCAATAATTGGATCAGCAATTTCAACTCATGATCGTCAGCAACCTTCAACAAGTCTTTGTCGATTTCAGCAAAAAACTCAGCTTCTTCTTTTTTCCGTGTTGCTTTGCGTTCTTCGTGATGGGCATGATGCATCTTTTTATGTATTTCTGGCATCACTTTATGGAAGGACCGGTAATCCATACTCAAGAACAAGTTGCGGTAAAAGTTGGCATTCTTTCCTTTTAAAACTTCCTCGATCATCCGAGAAAAATACCATTCAAATCCAGCAAACAAATCACCCTTTTCATGCTGGATCGATCGAATCAAATCCCTTTGACTGTCGCTTTTTAATGTGTGGAAATAGTAATAATACAAGTCTTCTTTATTTTCGAAATACTGGTAAAAACTGCCGCGAGGAATCTCCGCATCCTTGATGATCGTGGCGATGGAGGCATCTTTAAGGGGCAATCGGGAAAATTCTTTCTTGGCTGCATTCATGATGCGCTTTTGCTTTTCAGCTGGCAGATGAAAAAATGTTTCTGTTGGCAATCAAACAATCTCCTTTCATATTGGTTAAATAAATCACACTGTTCAAATATGACACATCGTCATATGACACTGTGTCATTATACACCCTCCACCACAGAAAGCAAGCAATTAAATTTGATTTTTTTATGAAGTTCTTTTTTATAACTTCATTATTAATGGGGGATAATTGAAATGAAAGGATATTTCATTTTCAAAAAAACCTAAAAAAACTGTACAAGCATGCACGCCTGTACAGTATGGAAATCATACGTGATAGTTAGAAAAAAATAACAATCATTTCTTTTTTCTTCTCCAGATAATAATGCCTACGATTAGAATCAAAACCACACCCGCAATGCCTAATAATGGGCTTTTGGATTCGTTGGTTTTTGGCAACTGGTCATTGTCTTGCGCAGCGGTTTGTGTTGCTGAAGTGTCGCTTTGGTTCCCACTGCTAGCAACAGTTTCAACTGTAGTGTTCGTGGCTTGTTGACTGTCATCGGTTGTTTCAGTCGTTTCTGTTGGCAGATACATCGATTCGTTAACTGCATGAATGATCCAAGCGATCCTGCCTGGGAACAATGATTCACCATTTGTTTGGGCTTCAACGGTGTCCAGTTGTGTCAAGATAGATGCCAACCATTCGTCCGTCACAGATTGATTGAATGTCAGAAAAATTCCATTTGCCGGATATAAGGTTTTCAGGTAGGTTTGCAATTGATCAATATCAGGTATCATTGCAGAAAAGGTCGCATAACTGCTGGGATCAAATGCCAATTGCGGTTCGATCGCGGACCATGACAATGTTTGATCAATAAATAAAGCCCGAACGATTTTTACCAAAAAACCAACATCAAAGCCCATCGTATCACTAGAATAGCGCAGAGCTAGTTGATTCGCTTGTGCGAGTTGTTCGTCTGTCAGTTGATCTAATTCCGATTGGCTCAAGAAAGTTATACTGCCATCGCTAATCGCTGACTGCAATCCTTGTCGCATGTCATTCGGTTGATCTTGTGCAGAAAAGGTCTGGATATCCGTTGCCTCTCCGATTTCTGATTGGATCGAATCGATCACATCCGTTGCGTCAATAGTCTCTGCCGTCGTATCAACCGTACTGCTTGTTGTCGTTGGATCCTCACTCGCTGATTGGCTCTCTTTTGTTGCTTCTGAACTAGATTCACTTGTCATTTCCTGACTCGAATCAAGACTTTGAAATGTATCAACACTTGTCGATTCCTCTGCCAAAGTCGTCAACGGTGATAAGAAAAGGATAAAGCAACTTAGCCAAAAAACTTTTTTCATGATTCTTCTCCTCCAACTAGGTCCTATATTTGTAACAAAACTGTAACATAAGTCCAAATAATCAGCAATCGATTTATTTAAAATTTAAAAAATACCCCACCCTTAAAAAAAGGTGGGGTATGATCATTTCACATTTAAAACCATTTCGCCAGCGTTCGTTTGCCCAGTTTTCAGCGTACCTACTGTCGATACTGCATCCATATTGGTCACCAGTACCAGCATTTCAGCAGCTTTTTGATGAGCTTTCAATTGCGCCAAGTCTACTTGCGCCACTTGTGTGTCAGGTGTGACTTCTTGTCCAACCTCAACGAACACATCAAAAGGCATTCCTTTCAGTTCTACTGTGTCGACACCCATATGCAAGAGCACCTCTAACCCAGAAGAAGTGGTAAAGCCAATCGCATGTTTTGTAGGAAAAACTGCGGTGACGGTTCCTGATACAGGTGCATAAACGGCCCCATTCTCCGGTAATACAAAGTAACCGTCTCCCATCATTTTTTGGCGAAAGACTGGATCACTTGATTCCGTCAATGCCTTCGTTTGACCATTTGCAACGGCATAGAACGTCGTTGTTGTGTCTTGTACGGACTGTTCATTTGTATTTTCTGCTGCTGTCGCTTGCGGTACAACAGTTTCTGTCCCTGCTTCTGTTTCTTTCACCGCTGCAAGCCGATCTTTGGGAATACCAAAGAAATAGGTCGCAACAAAACCACCTGCATAGCCTGCTAATAAACCAAAGATATACCCTAACCAATGACCATTCGCAATCAATGGGATCAACGCCATACCGGATGGTCCAATGGCTGTAGCGCCAATATTAGAGAGGGCACCAATGACCGCACCACCTATCCCGCCACCTATACAAGCAGTGATAAAGGGCCGACCTAATGGCAATGTCACACCATAGATCAAGGGTTCGCCAATCCCTAAAATACCGACCGGCAGCGCGCCTTTGATCATTTCTGTCAATTCTTTGTCTTTGCGCAGCCGCACCCATAATGCCAATGCAGCACCGACTTGACCGGCGCCTGCCATTGCAAGGATCGGCAGCAATTGCGTACTGCCAGTTGCTTCAATCATTTGAATATGGATAGGTGTCAGGATTTGATGCAGACCAAACATCACCATTGGTAGAAAGGCTGCGCCCAACACAAAGCCAGAAAATGCACCGCCAACATTCAAGACCCAGTTGATTGAGCCCACCAAGCTATCTGAGATCGCCCCTGCCAACGGCATGATCAAGAAAATTTCCGCTAACCCAATGATCAATAGACATAATGTCGGGGTCACAATGATATCAATCGCTTCAGGAATCACTTTGTGCAAAACAGCTTCTAGTTTTGCCAATAACCAGACCGCGAAAATCACCCCTAAGATCCCGCCTTGGTTGGCGACTAACGCTTCGCCAGTAAACAAGTTTTGGATCGGTGCATCTGGGTTCATCCCAGATAATAAGATCACAGAACCGATGACACCCCCTAATGTTGGGTTTGCTTTGAACACTTGTGCAGCATTGACCCCAGTGAAAATCGCTAGGTAAGTGAACATCCCATTTTTTAAGATATTCAGGATCATGACATAATAGTTCCACGTGTCCCCGTCTAATCTGCCCGCGGTGATCAAATTCGTTAAGACAGAAGCTATCCCTGCCACCAAACCCGCACCCACGAAGGCGGGAATCATCGGTACAAAAATATTTGAGATATCTTTCAACAATGATTTGAAGGGAGATTGTTTCTGTTTTGCCTTTTGCGCCGCCTTCATTTCAGCTGTCTTCGCACTTAAAGCGTCTTTGCCAGATAGCGTACTCTGCGGGATTTCTTGCCCAAGATCAACACCTGCTTGTGCCACCATCGCATTGGCCACTTTGTTGACTTTCCCAGGGCCGATAATCACTTGCAACTGTTCATCGTTGACTACACCCATGACACCTGGAATGTCTTTGAGACCTTGCTGATCCACCTTGTCATGATCGCGAACCGTCATGCGGACCCTAGTCATGCAGTGATTGACACTCTCTACATTGTCCATGCCACCAGAGGCAGCAAAGATTTTCGCTGCCAATTCTTCCACTGATAAAGCTTCTTTTGCCATTATCCTTCTCCCCCAATCGCCGCTTTAACAAAATCATGTCCGGCCGTTAGTTTATTTTGCGCTTCTTCCTTGTCACTATCAGTCAAGAGCATCACGATCGCCAGTTTGACATTTTGCTCAGCTGCTTCAAAAAACTTAGTAGCAGTCTGATAATCAGCTTCCGTAGCTTGCATGATAATGCGCTTGCTCCGCTCCACCAATTTATCATTGGTCGCTTTGACATCGACCATCAAATTATTATACACCTTGCCAATACCGACCATCGAAATCGTTGAGATCATATTCAAAATCAATTTCTGTGCTGTGCCTGATTTTAATCGCGTTGAACCTGTCAAAAACTCTGGCCCGCAATCCACTTCGATAGGCAAGCTTGCATGCGCCGAAATTTCCGCCTGCTTGTTGCAAGCAATCGTTGCTGTGGTGGCGCCGATTTGATTGGCATAGTCGAGCGCCCCAATCACGTAAGGTGTCCGGCCGCTGGCAGCAATCCCCACCACCATATCTTTATCTGATAGTGTCAAATCAACCAGATCTTGTTTCCCTAAGGGCATAGAATCTTCTGCCCCTTCGACTGCCACCGTCATGGCCTTTTCTCCGCCGGCAATCAATCCGACAACTAATTCTGGCGCTACACCAAAAGTCGGTACACATTCTGCAGCATCTAAAACGCCCAGACGACCGCTAGTGCCTGCCCCTAAGTAAATCAAGCGGCCACCTTTTTTTAGCGAGGCAATCGTCGCTTCAATGACCTTTTCGATACTTGGCAATTCTTTTTCTACTGCGGCGGCGACTTTCTGATCTTCTCGGTTCATCTTTTGACATGCTTCTGCAATCGTCATCTCATCTAAATTCGTTGTTTCATTGTTGCGTCTTTCTGTAGTTAAGTTGTCTAAATTGATTTTACTCATTGGAATCATCTCTTTCTATTTTGAATCGCATGCCTGCGCGTATATGTTGGATCAAAGGTAAATCTGCATCGATCACCTGTGCAGCTACATTGACCCGCGGATCCGATGGCAGTGGTTGTTTACATACTTGGATTTCTCCCATATATCGGGCATAGGCTTGATTATCGATCGTTACTGCCCCAATCGGTCGTTCTCGCGGGGCTTCTGTTTTGACTAAAGGAACTTCACCGAAACGAGCCTCGGCACTGCGCAAGACATCTCTCGCTTCATCTTGTCGATTTTGATGCACCCCCAGCACGTCATCTAGGTAAGCTGACCCGCACTCCTTGACTCTTAAGGGAACGACATCATATTGCGTATATTCATTGAACTGCTGGATACTTTGCTGCGTCAATCCGCCATCTCCGATATATATCGCATCCACCGTACCTGATTGCTGTAAGGCCAATGCAGCTGCAAATGGTGACATGCCTCGATGTTCTTCTAATGTAGGTAAACCTGCATATAAGGGTCCCCGCAGTCGGTCATCCCCGGGCACAAAAGCTTGTACATAGAAGCCTTTGTCTTTCAACCAGCGATTTTTGTCTAGCACCCATTGTTCATCCAATCCTGTTTCCGGTCGCGGATAGTAATTGTGCCAAGCTTCTAATTGCGTAAAGTCAGCGCCAAATTCCTGCAGTTCTTGGACATCTTTTTCCGTCAACGTACTGGCATTCAATGCAATACGGAGGTGATGTGAAAATCGGGCGATTTGTTGATTGTCGATTGCGTAATCCATCCGCAACCCTGTAACACCTATAGCTGCCAATTCCTCCAAGCGATCGATAGAAAAGCCCGCATCAGTCAGCGCGTGACCCGAAATATCAACCATCAAAGACATATGATGGGTTTTGGCAAAGCCGCCAATTACCGCTAAACGCTCACGGTATTTGCTGCGATCATCTTCAGGAATATGCATCGATGTAAACATGCCTTTGAAAGAAATGGCCATTTTTTCCATTTGTGCCAGATCATCGGGTGTTAAATCTTGATTCATAAATACAGAAAAGCCAAACATCTTTTCTCCTCCTTGTTCAATATCTACAAGTGATACCGTTTTCTACAATTGCATTATAACTGACGGCGCTTTCTATTGCAACTATATTTCATAAAATATTTATATAATTAGAAATATCGTTTCATATCATAAGAAATGTTTGCGCTGCTGAACATTCTTATGACGATAATTTAACAGTTGTGGTACACTTTATAAGGAATGAATATTTGATATTCGTATTTTTTACATAGTAGGAGGAGTCACATCATCAATGATTACAATGGATGATATCATTCGCGAAGGCAATCCGACTTTACGCGAAGTAGCCAAAGAAGTACCTTTTCCATTAAGCGATGAAGATATCGCATTAGGAAAAGACATGATGACATTTTTAGAGAACAGCCAAGATCCTGTCAAAGCAGAAGAACTTGAACTGCGAGGCGGCGTTGGGCTGGCTGCCCCACAGTTAGATATTTCAAAACGTATCACAGCAGTTTTGGTTCCTAGCAGTGATCCTGAAAACCCTGAGCCAGAGTTTAAAGATGTACTTTACAATCCTAAGATCTTGAGCCACTCGGTCCAAGAAGCTTGTTTAGGTGAAGGGGAAGGCTGTCTTTCAGTTGACCGCGAAGTGCCTGGCTATGTCGTGCGCCACGCACGCATCACCATTAGTTACTATGATATCAACGGTAAGAAGCAAAAAGTTCGCCTGAAGAACTATCCAGCCATTGTGATCCAACATGAAATCGATCATTTGAATGGCGTCATGTTCTACGATCATATCAACGAAAAGAATCCTTTCTCATTAAAAGAAGGTATCTTAGTGATTGATTAGCTGCAAGACAAAAAACCGCACCTTTGAGAAGGGTGCGGTTTTTTGTCTTGCTTATGTTAATTTCCTTTCGCTAAACGCACTTGATGGTCTGCTTTGATTTTGACCAATAATTCTGGCTGTTGGAATAAATCCAGTGCTGTCAGTGCCAATAATTCTGCGGCAATAGCGATCGATTGCAGTCCCTTGTCGCTTTTGGCAGCTGCTTTGAATTCTTCTGAGTGGCCAGCAATATATGGGTCTGAGATCGAAACAGTGGGTTGGATCGTTGGGATCACTTGGCTGACATTGCCGACATCAGAAGAGCCTAAACTGGTTTTTGCTTCTGTGTCAATCTCATTTTCCGGTACTCCAGCGTCTGCGGCATGGGCAAAGAACAGCGCATCGAAGCTTGGGGTAACGATCACATCATCTACAGAATTTTGGAATAAGCCGAAATCATACGTTGCACCAGTAGCTAATGCTGCCCCTTTGACAATATTCTCAACTTTCTCATAGACGTCATTTAAGGTCGCACGGTTGCTAGCCCGCAAATAAAAGCGACCCGCTGCATATTCAGGCACGACATTGGCTGCAACACCGCCATCGGTGATCACACCATGGATATTGACATCCTTTGGCAAATGCAAGCGTAGCCCATTGATTCCGTTGAAGACTTGGATCAGCGCTTCTAAAGCATTGATGCCTTTTTCTGGGGCTGCGGCGGCATGAGAAGCGCGGCCATAGAATTTGATATCAACAGGATCATTGGCTAAAGAAGCCGTTGTTGCGCCATAGCGGTGGGCGGGGTGTACGCACAATGCTGCATCTACATCATCAAAGAACCCTTCACGGACGAAGCTGCCTTTAGCTGAACCGTTCTCACCACCTTCTTCACCTGGGGTACCATAGACGCGAATCTCGCCACCGATTTCAGCAACAAAAGATTGCAGTGCACTCGCCGCTAAGACAGAATACGTCCCGAATAAGTTATGACCGCATGCATGGCCGATACCAGGCAAGGCGTCAAATTCAGCAAGAAACGCAATCACGGGGCCAGGTTTGCCGCTTTGATAACGCGCATCAAAACCTGTTCGATGGCCAGCGACATCTTTTTTGACATGAAAGCCTTCTTTTTCAAGTTGCGCGATCAAGGCATCCGATGAATAAAATTCATAGTTGCTGACTTCGGGATGGGCATGAATATCCAGCGCCAATGCTTGGTATTCAGGTAATCTTTCTTCAATAAATGCTTTGATGGTAGAATTTTTAGTTGTAGTTGCAGTCGTCATCTCTATTCTCTCCTCTACATGCTGATTGATTTTATTTTAGTTTGTCAGTAGCCTATTTTGCACCAAACGTTTCCCATGCAGGAACACTTGACCCTTTCGATGTTTCTTCGATCACTTTCTTGGTTTCATCTGTTTGATAAGCGGCCACAACTTTTTGATAGATTTCGTTGTCTTCGTCTTCTTTGCGGGCCGCAATAATATTTACATAAGGACGCGCGGTTTCATCCACTGGTTCTAGGAAAATCGCGTCTTCTGTTGGTACAAAGCCCGCATCTACAGCCATTCCGCTATTGATCACAGAAATATCAACATCTGACAATGCTCTTGCGGTTTGCGCAGCATCTAATTCCGAAATATCCAATTGCAAGTCATTTTCAGTGATATCTGCCACTGTTGGCGTTTGTCCTGTGGCTTCATCGACTTTGATCAAACCTGCTGTTTGCAACAGCAATAATGCCCGACCACCATTCGTGACATCATTAGGGATCGCAACTTTCGCCCCTTCCGCCAAATCTTTGACATCAGTGATTTTATCAGAGTAGATGCCTAAAGGCGCATTGACGGTATTCCCGATCGATACCAAATCAGTCCCAAACTCTTCGTTATAATTGTCTAAGAAAAACTGATGTTGGAACGCATTGATATCGATGGATCCATCCGCTAAAGCTTGATTCGGTTGGTTGTAATCCGAAAATTGAACATACTCTAAATTGATGCCTTCTTCTTTCAAGCGCTCTTTGACACTATCCCAAACGTCCGTATCCGCACCAATCAAGCCTAATTTAACAGTTACTTCTTCTTGAGAGCTATCCGTTGAAGCGCTGCTGCTGTTACCGCACCCGCTAATCAATAATAATGCTGCCCCTAACACAACTGTTTGAATCCATTTTTTCATTTTTTATTCCTCCATGTTTTCACTATTTTTTAATGAGATACGCGTTTGACCAAAAGATTGCTGATAAATTGACTGATGAAGACCAAGACCAAGATAATCAATGTCGCCATAATGGTCACATCACTTTGGAATCGATTGTAGCCACGCGTGATGGCGAGATTGCCTAACCCGCCGGCACCCACAGCACCAGCCATCGCTGTCAAACCAATGACATTGATGATCGTCAGTGCAGAAACGCGAATGATGCCCGCCAATCCTTCTGGTAAATACACTCTAAATATAATGCCAATCGGACTCGTACCCATCGCTTCAGCTGCTTCAACAACGCCTGGATCGACTTCCAATAAAGCAATCTCGATCTGACGTGCAAAAAAGGGAATGATTCCAGCAATCAACGGCACCAACGCAGCTGTTTCACCTATCGTCGTCCCCACGATCAAACGGGTGAACGTACCCAATAATGCCAGTAATATGATAAATGGAATCGAACGTACGATGTTGATCACTTTATCCAAAAGTTCAAACAACCCACGATTTTCTAAAATACCGCCTGGTCTAGTCACCACTAAGACGATTCCCAATAAGATGCCCAGAATGCCGGCGATCAATGCTGTCCAAAACGTCATGTAGAGCGTCTGGGTCGTGGCAGCGATAAACTCATCTGAAATGGCCACTACATTGGGAAAATATCGTTCAAATAAAGCCCCCATTTAAAACCCTCCCTCAATCACATTGTTTAATGGTTCTGCATGATTTTCTTTGATGATGTTGGTATACACACCTTGTTCTTTCAAATAAGCCAATGCCCGTTTCCGTTGTTGATACTCTCCGGATAAACTAACGATCAAACTGCCGATCGGCACCTCTTGTAAAATCTCGACGTTGCCATACAAGATATTGGTTGTCACTTTGTAGCGGCTATACAGTTGCGCTATCAGCGGTTCGTTGGTCTGATCGCCAACATAAGAAAGCTCAACCAACCATTCATTCGGTGCCAACGCAGAAAATTTGGTGCTGCCTAAAATCGTTTCTAAGGCTTGATCAATATGTGTGGCTGTCCGAATAAAATCTTTGGTCAACGGTTTTTCCGGCTTGCTGAAGATTTGAACACTAGACCCTTGTTCGATGACCTCGCCATCTTCCATAACTGCCACTTTATTGCAGATTTCTTTGACAACTTGCATTTCATGGGTGATGATCACGATTGTTAGACCTAACTTGCGATTCAGCTTTTTGAGCAAAGCTAAGATCTGCAAAGTGGTTTTGGGGTCCAATGCGCTAGTAGCTTCATCACAGAGCAAAATCTGCGGATCGTTGGCTAATGCTCTCGCAATGGCGACCCGCTGTTTTTGCCCCCCAGATAATTGACTGGGAAACGCCTCGGCTTTTTCTTCCAATCCAACAAGCGCCAATAAATCTGTCACTTTTTGACGACGTTCCTGTTTGGATCTGCCCGCATATTTCAGGGAAAAATCCACGTTGTCAAAAACATTGCGACTGTTCATCAAGTTGAAGTGCTGAAAGATCATCCCGATCGTTTTTCTTTTCTCGCGTAAAGCTTTTGCCGATAATGCCGTCAAATCTGTGCCATCCACAACGACTTGCCCTTGCGTTGGGCGTTGCAAGAGATTGATCACCCGTACCAACGTACTTTTACCGGCCCCTGAATAACCAACAATGCCGTAGACATCTCCTTTATCGACTTCTAATGACACTTGTTTGACTGCTTGGATCGCAGTTTTTTTTGGTTGATTGAATGTGACTGATATATCTTTTAAAGAAATCATGTACTTCCTCCTTTATTTTCTTCAACTACGCAAAAAGCGTCCTCAAGCAAACCAATGATTGATTTGCTTGAGGACGCTTTTTGCGTGTTACCACCTCTGTTCAAGCCTTGCTCACACAAGACTCCTTTTCAAGTACCTACATACTCTAGCGAGATAACGGTCGCTGCCGTCGCCGCCTTGCAGGTATCTGCTCGGAACGAATCACTCCTTGGCCATTTTCTATCCGTGTTTTTTTGCTTCTTTTCAGCTGCCGAAGCTCTCTTTTGAAAAAAACTGCCGTATATACTTACCAATTCATCGTGTTTGATACTATTTTTTTGTACAAAAAAATCCTTTTATCAGCCTGAGCTAATAAAAGGACGAAAGTTCGCGGTACCACCTTTTGTTCGGAAAGTTGCCTTTCCCTTGACCCAACATCTGTCTGCACAGAGATTGGCGCTCGCGGTATCGGTCGAGCTGTCCGTGATTGCCTACTTATCGACAATCAATCCTCCAAGGCCATTGTTCAACGCTTCTGACTTAACTCTTTCCACCAAACAGAGTCTCTCTTTAAAGTTTCGTCGTTTACTTTCCTTATCATCGGATCTATTTATTCTTGTTGTCATGTACTTTACTGGAAAATATGCTCCTTGTCAACACAAAAAATCATTTTCTATGGTTGCGGCAATATGCGGGCATAGCGTCCTTGCCAGATTCCTTCATACCAGTCTATGATTGCCGGTGCCGACAATCCATTGCTGGGATACGTACTCGTTGCATAGCTATACAGGCTGTTTTTATAGCCCAAACCATGGGCAAACTTGATCGTTCCGTCCATGCAATATTCTGTTTGCGCCCCTGCAAATTCAATCGACCCAACACCCAAATCAATCAAAATCGATTGTAGATTGGTTTGAAAAAAACTATTGGCATGTGTTTTCCGAACATATCTATCACTTTTTTCTTGATGCAGTTCAGGATACAATTGCCACGATGGTTCTCCATAAATCAATGCCTCATCTTCGTGCTGTACAAATATAATGGGACGTGCAGCTGCCCGATACCTATCAATACGCTGATTGGTAAAAGCAATCAGTTCTTCCAGATGATCAATCGTTGCGCCATTTTCATTGCACACACCATTCTGCAGATCAATCACCAGTAATACATCTTCCATATGATCACTCCTAATTTTGATAGAGCATACCTTGTTCTGCCAATAATGCTTTGGCTTTGACCAAGTCCGCTGCATCTTGATAGCGCAGCGTATGCAGGTGGATGCCGTTGGTCAAGTCTGACAATAATCGCGCTTCAGCATGCTGACTCCTTGCCATAAATTCCGCTACATCTTGCGCTGTTTGAATGCGCAGACTCCCTGTCAATTCTCCATATATATCATGTTCTACCACCACATCTAACACTTCCAAGTGGCAAGCAACAAAAATATTCAGCTCGGCTTCTGTTTGTGCCGGTGTATGCTGAACGGCGATTTTGGTGACGTTGCCCTCAGCAGCTATCAGTGCTTGCAGCCGATATCCTCTTGCAGTAGCGACGATCTCTTCTCCAGCCGCCCGCATCAAGGCAATATCTCCAACAATGATTTGTCGGCTCACACCTAGTACCTCTGCCAATTTGCTGGCACTGATTGCTTTATCGGCTGCTTGCAAAGCGGCTAGGATTTGGGTGCGTCTCGTTGTCCCATCCATTGCTTAATCCTCCAGTCGTTGATTTTGATACGCTCTTGAATGCGCCATGATCGATTCAAATGAAGCAACGATTGTTTCTTCAAAGGCTTTATTTGATACAGATTGACGGATATTGTCTAACACTTTGGCTTCACGATTTTCATCTAAGACCGGCATTTGGCTTGATTTTTTGACTTGGGCGATCTCATTGACTGTCGTCATGCGTTTTTCTAACAAGTGGGTGATCTGCCCATCGATTTGATCGATTTCTTCCCGTAAAGGCTGTAATGGATCTGCGGATTCAGCTTCATTCAAATCGATTGTTTTGATCACGCGGGCTGGATTACCTGCGATCACCACATTGTCAGGAAATGATTTGGTGACAACACTTCCTGCCCCGACAACGACATTGTTTCCTAAGCGCACGCCAGGGACAATCGTTGCGGCCCCTCCGATCCAGACATTGTCGCCAATCACGATGGGTGCACCTAATTCAAGACCGCTATTGCGTTTGACCGGATGCAGTGGGTGGGTGGCAGTAAACAAACGGACATTGGGTGCCAACATACAATTATCGCCGATCGTGATTGGACAAACATCTAGCAAAATACAATCATAATTGGCATAAAAGTTTTTGCCAATAGAAATGTTATAGCCGTAATCGAAACGTACATTCGGTTCGATGTAAATCCGTCCGCTGACCGTACCAAAGGTTTCTTTCAATAGCTGTTCTTTGATTTTTTCATCGGTTTCTTGATTGATCAACGCCATTTGTTCCCGGGCATATTTTCGATCTGCAGTCAATTCTGGATCTGGTGCGAAATACAATTCACCAGCAATCATTTTTTCTTTTTCTGTCCGTTCTGTCATTGTTTTTCCTCCGTTATGTGCCGTATTCTTTTCATTAACGGCGCGTTATTCTTCATTTTTAAACTAATGCAAAGATGTCTTCGCCGCGCGCCAATACTTGCTCAGCTGCGATACCCGCAACTGGGGTTTGGTTGATCACCAACACTGACGGTGTTTGCTGGTACTGGATCAAACCGGCAAAGGGATACACTTGCAATGACGTACCTACGACAACCAGCAATTCGGCTTGCATTACAGCAGAAATCGCCGCTTCAATCTGAGCATCTGCGAACCCTTCTTCGTAAAGGACGATATCCGGGCGAATTTGCCCCCCGCACGCTAGATGATGCCAATCTGTCAAATAGGTTTCCCATGGAACAGTTTGGCCGCATTTCCGGCAATAACAATGGTAAAGACTGCCGTGAAAATCGATGCAATGATGGCTGCCAGCTTTTTTGTGGAGGCCATCAATGTTTTGCGATACCGTCCAGACAGGCCGTGACGTTTCAAGCGCTGCAATGGTTCGATGAATCACATTGGGCTTGGCATGAGGATGATACAAGTGTTGAACAAATTGATAAAAGGTATCCGGTTCATTGACCATACAGGTATGGCTCAATAAATACTCGGGTTGCTGAATCCCTTGATAAACCCCTTTTAACGAGCGATAATCAGGAATGCCAGAAGGCGTTGAAACCCCTGCACCAGTCAAAAAAGTACAGCTCTTGGCTTCTCGAATCAGTTTGGCAGCAGTTTGGCTATCCATGGTTTCCCTTCTTTCTTCCAATATTTTCAGGTTGGTTATGTATGGTATCTAGTATACCATTTTGCGCCGCATAATCACTAGCTTTTGCCAATTATCTAACGATGACTAGGACTGTATCCCGCAGTAGTTTTCCCTTACGATGCTGCACAAAAAAACGCCTCAGCAATCGACATTGCGGTCGTTGCTGAGGCGTAAAAAAATGTTTCGTACAACTATCAGATAGCAGTGTCGGTCTGGGCAGCTTCTTGGACAAGTGCAATCGTCATGGCCACCAATTGCTGCAATTCTTCGATTGGCATTTTTTCATTGACTGTGTGAATGTCTTCATAGCCGCAGGCAAGCACACCCATTTCAACACCTAAGCCATTGAAGATATTGGCATCACTGCCGCCGCCAGCTGCAAATGATTGGTACGTCCGTCCTATTTTGGCAGCAGCAGCGGCGGCCATACGGACAGCTTTGCAGTCGTCAGAAAGTTGAATACTCGAAAAATTCACCTTGGCTTCTGCTTGGACTTTCCCACCCATGCTCGCAGCCGTTTCTTCCAAAATGGTCAACATCTCATCCACTTGGTGCGCCAATTTCTCTTGATCAAAAGAACGGACTTCTCCGATGATCTCTACATGATCTGCTACCACATTCGTCGGACCAGTAGCCATAAAGGTGCCGATGTTGGCGGTGGTTTCACCATCGATTCTTCCCAATGTCATTTTTGCCACCGCTTTAGCAGCTATTTCGATTGCTGATACACCTTTTTCCGGTGCGACACCGGCATGAGCTGTGATGCCATTCACCGTTGCTTTGATTTCTGCCGCGCCTGGTGCAGCGGTCTTCATCCCGCCAACAGCTCCCCCGGTATCTAATGCATAACCGATTTGCGCTCTGAGATGCGCTGGATCGATTGCTTTGGCCCCCAGCAAACCAACTTCTTCTCCAACAGTAAAGATTAGTTGCACGTCCCCATGAGGGATCTTTTGTTCCTGAATCGTCCGTACTGTTTCTAAAATTGCGGCAACACCCGCTTTGTCGTCCGCCCCTAGGATGGTTGCGCCTTTTGACGAAATCACACCATCGATACATTGTGGTTGAATACTTTTCCCCGGGCTCACCGTGTCGATATGGGCATTCAGCAGTAATGGTTCAGCATCGGGGATATTTCCCGGTAGAAAGGCCAGCAGATTGCCTGACCCTAACCCTGTGATTGATTGACTGTCATCTTCAAACACCTCGATCGCCAATTCTTTCAATGTGTGCAGCAGATAGTCGGCAACGTTTCTTTCTTGTCCTGATTCCGAATCGATTTGTACCAATGTGCAAAACGTGGTGAACAATCTTTCTTGATCCATGTCAAATCCTCCTTTTGTCTGGTCTATCACTAGATATTATACAAACAAGCGCATGGTCAGCATGGCCAACGCCGCGTTGATCAATGAAATCAAAAACATGTGGAGATTATACTTCGTTGGCAATGCTGCGGTACCTAGAATACGACCCAAATATTGGACTTGTGAGCCAATCAAATAGATCGCCGGCAACAAAATCGTCGCTTCCGCTCCCGTCAGTTCTCCGGCTGCAATCAGGCCAGCTGCAATCCCAACGCCGCCGCCCATGGACAACCAAGCACCCATCAAAACAGTCGCCGCAACCCCCGGCAAGCCAAATATCACCATCACAGGACGGAAAAGCTGCCCGATCAAGACCAATGCCCCAGTTAATTCCAGTACCTGAATCAACGCAAAAGCAAAAATAATATTCGGGATCGTCGAATGAACGGCAATCTGAAAACCATTCCGTGCGCCTTCGACAAATGCATCAATCACTGAACCTTTTTTCATATCTGCACCTCTCCTTCTGGCGATCCATTGATGGGAAATCTGTTCAGATACAAACGCATCAAATTAGCACCTAGAATTTTATAAAAGAAAATCACCAACAAAGGAACCAAAATCGGCACGTTCCCTAAAAAAGGAAACAGTGCTGCCCCACTTCCCAGAAAATTGGTCAGCGCGGCGCCAGCTGAAAACTGAAATGCGCAAAAAATGATTTTTTCCTTTGCATCCAAGCGATTCTCCTCAGACATTTGCTTCATCATCGAAGCACCCGCGTCGGCAGATTGCAGGCTTGCGACCAATGCAATCCCTGAAGAACCTGGGATACCTAACAATGGGCGTAACAAAGGACTCAATAAATGTTCTGCCGCATTCAATCCATCAAAGTACTCCACGATTTTGATGATCCCAAGCGAGAACATGACTGCCGGTACCAACGATAAGGCAAAGAGAAAGCCATCTCGAACCCCCGTTCCATCGATGCCTCTGAATGAACTTGCAAGGACACCATCCCCTTCGCCTAAGTCCCCCAACACACCAAACTCACCGACAATATTGTTAAAATCCAACGCTTGTAGAGGACCTTCACTTGCTGTAAAAAGTCCGGAAAAAAATAGAAAAATAAGAATGAGTGCTGCGTATCCTGTCCATCGTACTTTTGTTTCCAATTTGCGCCTCCAATAAAATAACATATTTTTAATCAATCAACAAAAATCATTTTAACATATTTGACAAATATATCAAAAATATTTTTGGGTAAAATTTTCATTTTTCCTCTTAGTTGCTTTTTTCCATTGATTCCTTCATCGATCCGCGCATGATTCAGTAAAACATCTTTCAAGTCGAATCTTCCATGACTTTTTTGCTAAAACATGGTAAACTATTCACGAATTAAAGTGAGGTGAAATACATTGGTAGCATTTCTTATTTATTGGGCAATGATCATCATTAGTTTTGGTTGGTTAGCAGTCAGCTTATACTTCTCTATTTTCTATTTGGCACGTAAAGAAAATGGAAATCTATGGGCCTTTGGTTTATTAAATGTCATTACAGCTATTATTCAAGCCATCGTGCTTGTGGTCTATCGTTCATTAGGCCAAGATTGGGGCGTCACACAATATTCAAGCTTGATTTACTTAGCGCTTGGTCTATTGTTGGGACTCACAGTGATCCAAGCTGTTTTGGGTCGTGAACCAAAAGCGAAAGTTGCATAATCGATGAATCGATACACACAAAGACGGCCCTACTTTCTGATTGAGAAAGATAATGGTCGTTTTTTTGTTAAAAAGAATTGACATTCGCTAGAAATTCTTCTAAACTCTGATAAGAATCAAATTAAATACGAGTCCCCTTTAACATTTAGGTAGAGGTCGCGAGGTTCATTAATCCTGCTGAGTGCAGCAACACGTTAACAGCAGAGCTAGGGAATATCGCCGAAACAAAGTTGATTTTGCTAGAATCACTCTGTTGGGCCGCAAATGAATAATTTGCGGACTGTCTTAGCTTCGCTAAGTTGCGCTATGTTTTGTGAAAGGTTTGTCGACAAAAACCTGTCCACAGCCGTTTTCCAATCATGGAGTACGGCTGTTTTTTGTGCTTTTTCACCCATGCCTGCCTGTTTTGCTCGTGAAAGGAAAGAGAAAAATGAAAAAACATTATTGGATTTGGGCCTTATTCGCCCTCTGTTTGTCGTTTGGCCTATCGACTTCACCTGTGGCCGCGGATGAACAAACACCCCCTGATCAATTCCGGGTTGGCATGGAAGCTGGCTACGCCCCTTTCAACTGGACCCAGACGACCGATGCCAACGGTGCCGTACCCATCTCAGGAGAGGAAGGTTCAGCTTTTGCTGGCGGCTATGACGTCCAAATCGCCAAAAAGATCGCAGAGGGTCTAGGCAAAGAGTTGGTGATCGTCAAAACCCAATGGGATGGTTTGGCGCCAGCCTTGCAATCTGGAACGATCGATGCCGTGATCGCCGGGATGTCGCCCACAGCAGAACGTCGGGAACAAATCGACTTCACAGATCCTTACTATGAATCAGACCTAGTGGTCGTTGTACGTAAAGATGGTGACTTCGCAGATGCCAAAAGTTTGGCAGATTTATCTGGCGCGAAAATCACAGCGCAATTAAATACCTTCCATTATACCGTGATCGATCAGATCCCTGATGTCGACAAGGAACAAGCCATGCGTGATTTTTCTTCCATGCGGGTGGCATTGGCTTCTGGTATCATTGATGGGTATGTCAGTGAACGTCCAGAAGGTGTCACAGCTGTCGGTGCCAATCCAGATTTAGAGATGATCGAATTTGCAGATGGCGCAGGATTTGAAACCAATCCTGAAGACGTGCAAGTCGCTGTAGGTATGCGTAAAGGCGATAGCGACGTTGCCGCTGTCAATCAAATTTTAGCTGGTATCTCTCAAGAAGAACGGACCGATTTGATGGATCAAGCAATCATTCAACAACCAGCAGATGCCAGTGGCGAAACCGCTGATCAAGGACTGATCGCAGATTTCAAAAAAATCATTGATGATTATGGGCTGTTGTTCTTGCGCGGTGCCGGACTGACCTTGTTCATCGCCATCGTATCAACAGCCATTGGCTTGCTGATTGGTTTACTGGTCGGTGTCTTCCGTACATTGCCATTATCTGAAAACCCCGTCAGCCGTTTCTTCCAGCGTGTCGTCAATGGTTTATTGACGATTTATATCGAAGTCTTTCGTGGTACACCAATGATGGTGCAAGCGATGGTCATCTTCTATGGGACAGCATTGGCTTTCGGTGTATCGATGAATCGGACAATAGCAGCCTTATTGATCGTGTCGATCAATACTGGAGCCTATATGTCTGAAATTGTGCGCGGCGGGATCTTCGCCGTTGATGATGGCCAGTTTGAAGCGGCTCAAGCAATCGGAATGACCCACTGGCAAACCATGATCAAAGTCGTTTTGCCGCAAGTCATGCGCAATATCTTGCCAGCGACAGGAAATGAAATCATCATCAATATCAAAGACACAGCTGTTTTGAGTGTCATTAGTGTAGCCGATCTGTTCTTCCAAGGAACCTCTGCTGCCGGAACGAACTTCCAATATTTCCAAACATTTGCGATCATCGGTGTCATCTATCTGGTTCTGACTGTCAGTGCAACACAGATTTTACGTTTTGTAGAGCGTAAAATGGATGGCCCTAGCGCTTATGTAAAATTGGAAGACATCAACCCAAATGAATAAGGAGGAAGAACATGTCAGCAATCATTGAAATCAACCGTTTGAAAAAAAGTTTTGGCGACAACGAAGTCCTAAAAGATATTAGTTTGTCTGTCAACAAAGGTGAAGTCGTGACGATCATTGGTTCTTCCGGCTCAGGAAAATCAACCTTGCTTCGCTGTATCAATTTATTAGAAAAATCCACCAGTGGTGAAATTGTCTATCTCGGAGAAAATGTGTTGGAAAAAGGGTATGATCTGCCGAAATACCGCACCCATTTAGGGATGGTGTTCCAATCATTCAACCTATTCAATAATATGAATGTTTTAGAAAATTGTGTGACTGGTCAAATCACCGTCCTCAAACGTGACCGCAAAGAAGCCGAAGCGATTGCCAAAGAAAACCTTGAGAAAGTCGGCATGGCGCAATATAGCAACGCAAAACCTTCTCAACTGTCCGGCGGACAAAAACAACGGGTGGCCATTGCCAGAGCACTGTCGATGAATCCAGATGTCATGTTGTTTGATGAACCGACTTCAGCACTTGATCCCGAAATGGTCGGCGAAGTCTTGAAAACAATGAATACCTTAGCCCATACAGGACTGACGATGGTGATCGTGACCCACGAAATGGGCTTTGCCAAAGAGGTATCTGACCGTGTGATTTTCATGGATAAAGGAGTCATCGCAGAACAAGGCACACCAGAAGACATTTTTGTCCATCCGCAAGAACAACGTACCAAAGAGTTCCTATCACGGGTTCTCAATTAAAAGAACAGCTTAAAGAACGCACACCGCTTGACTGGCCTTGTGATTGTATCCAACAAGGGTTTTGAGCGGACACTGCGTTCTTTTTTTTATTTGCTGCTGTATGAAGCAAGCTGATTTTTAGGCATTTTCTACTAAAAACTATTGCATTTCATGTCATTTTTTGTTACTTTTTTTAAAACTATGGAATTATAGGAGTCTTTGATTTATGGAAAAGAAATTGCGTTTGAAAGATTATCTTTATGTTGGCTCAATGTTATTTGGGCTGTTTTTTGGTGCTGGAAATCTGATTTTCCCTGTCCACATGGGCCAAGAAGCTGGAGCAAATGTCGGATTGGCCAATCTCGGTTTTTTGGCCACCGGGATCGGATTGCCTTTCTTAGGGGTCATCGCCATTGGACTTTCTCAAAGCAGCGGGGTCTTTGAATTGGCCGCCCGGGTCAATCGCCGGTATGCAATGATCTTCACCGTACTGCTGTATTTGGTGATCGGGCCATTTTTTGCATTGCCGCGTCTGGCTACTACTTCCTACGAGATTGGCTTGGCGCCTCATGTGTCTGACAGCCTGAACACACTGCTGCTCGCCTTATTTTCTTGTTTGTTTTTCGGCGCTGCCTGGTGGTTTTCACGTAAACCAAGCAAAATATTAGATTATGTCGGCAAGTTTTTGAACCCTCTGTTCTTGGTCTTGCTAGGGGTGCTGCTGCTGTTTGCTTTCTTGAATCCGCTGGGGGCAACCAGTGAGATTGCGGTGCAAGCCAATTATCAAAGTGATGCTTTCTTTACTGGGTTTACCAATGGATACAATACCCTGGACGCCCTCGCTTCCTTGGCGTTCGGGATCATCATCGTCTCAACGATTCGCAATATGGGCGTCGAAAAGCCTGCCACTGTCGCGAAAGATACCATTTTATCCGGATCAGTGAGTATCGTCTTGATGGGGATCATCTACACGCTGCTTTCATATATGGGGGCAATGAGTATCGGACAATTCCCTATCAGCGAAAACGGGGGGATCGCTTTAGCCCAGATCGCCAACCATTATCTCGGCACTTTAGGCAGTCTATTGTTGGCTTTGATCGTGATCTTAGCCTGTTTAAAAACAGCCATCGGATTGATCACAGCATTCTCAGAAACCTTTGCCGGGCTGTTTCCCAATCAAAGCTACGCCTTCTTTATCGGATTGACGAGTATTTTGCCAGCGATCTTTGCCAATGTTGGCTTGACCAAAATCATTGAATTTTCAACGCCTGTGTTGATGTTTATCTATCCCTTGGCGATCACATTGATCCTTTTGGCGATCATCAGCCCGTTGTTTGGTCATCGTGCCAGCGTGTATCGCATGACGACTTACTTCACACTGATCGCAGCGATCATCGACGGATTGAATGCTTGCCCAGCATTGATCAAAGACACTGCTTTCGTCCAAGCGATTCTGCGTTTCGCTGAAAACTATTTGCCATTTTTCCAAATTGGTATGGGTTGGGTCACTCCAGCAATCATCGGATTTATCATTGGTTTATGTTGGACATGGTTCAAAAAATACCCCGTCAAGTAAAAAATCAGCTAAAATATGCAAAAATATCCTACTTTTTCTAAAAAGGTAGGATACTTTTTTGCATAAAAGACTGACAGGTGGGAAAAAAAACGATACAATAGAGCCAATAAAGGAGGATACTTATGTTTTACGAAGAACTTATGATGGATCCGCAAACATTAATCAAATTTAAAATATTCCGGCGTATGCTGACTTTACAATACCCTAGCCACCCGATTGCCCAATTGGCGAAGGAAATGGAGTTGAGCTACCAACAAGCTTTCATCGAGTTGACTGAGATCGACCAAGATCTGAATGAGTTAACTCCAGATCACATGTCGATACTCGGCCGCGGTGGCAAACTGCAGCCCCAGAATATCGCGGTAACGATCGATGAGTATCGCTTCTATTTATTAAATAAAAGCGTGCCGTTTTTATACGTTCTTTATATGCTGAATGAAGAAGATCCTACGATCACTGATTTCTGCGAAAAATATGATGTCAGCCGCTCCACAGTTTCCCGAAAATTTGAAAAACTAAAAAATCATTTAAAACAATTCCAACTACGCTTTACCTATACCGAATCGAATTTGGTAGGGGATGAACGTTTGGTTCGTCTGTCATTGTTCAATATCATTTGGTTAGGTGTAAGAGGTATCGAATGGCCTTTTGCCCTTCCGGAAGCGGATGCCGAAGCGTTTGTGGATGAATTCAGTGAATATTTCCCAATGACGCATTCCTATTTGGGTCGTTTAGAATTAAAATATTTTGCTGCTTTGGTCTTATTGCGCATCAAAAAAGAAAATTATGCAAAATATGACAAACGCTATAACTTCTTGATGAAGAACAACCGCTATTTAGATTTCGACCGATTAAAAGCCTTTATCGATGATCGTTTCGCGTTGACTGACAAACAACTTAAAGGCGAATCTGGATTTATTTATTTACTCGCGCAAATGTTTCCTTTCTATCTATCCACAGATGAGCCAGCTTTACAACAAACATTACACTTTTTTGCAGACAAGAAAAATCCTGTCTACCCATTAGTACAAGACTTATTAGCAGAGATGAAAGAAACTGTCTTCGCCTCTCAACCAAGCCTCTTGGATGAGCCATTGATCATCGGTAATCTGATCAACGTGACTTATGGCAATTATGTTTTCAGACAACCATTTCCAAATATCCATCGCTTGCTGAACCCAACGATCAATCGTGGGGCTGCTGAAGCACAACTACAAGCCAAAATCAGCACTTTTTTGACCAACTATCGCGAAGATGCAACTGTTGATTATTTAAACGATGACAATCAAGAACAAATGGCGATCATGTATACCCATACGCTTCTGCCATTTTATGATCAAATTCGTTATGCTAATCGCTTGTATGTGGGTATCGCGTTAGAAGATAACTTTTTATTGGTACAAGGCTTGTCGCAATTCTTGCACGACTTAACCTTTGTGGCTGCGGAACCTTATGACCAAAATCATCAAGCAAAATACGATGTTGTTGTCGGCTCAAGTCAATTATTGAAAAAATTGAACCCTGATACAGCAAGTTATTTATGGGATTATGCCTCTGATGATCGTCAGTATATCGATCTATATCGTTCATTGAAGAATCATTTCGATGAAAAAAATCTATCACTGTAACAGAACCGTCACAGGTTCTTAAGAACTTTCAAAGGGTTTTGTCACAAAATATTCATATTTAAGCCGTATACTTTATGTATACCAACAAACAACCCTAACTAACACTTTTTCATTTTTAACTCCTTCCCACCGGCCACCCACCGGTGGGTGTTTTTTTGTTTGATTTTTAAAATGAACGATGTTTCATTCTTAAACACTTCCCAATCTTTTCTCCACAAAAAATTCACATTTTCTAGGTATATTATATACATACCAACAAACAACCCTAACTAACACTTTTCATTTTTACTCCTAGCCTGTCAGCCACCCACTGACAGGCTCCTTTTTTTGTCGTATACTTAAAATAAAAAAGAGGTACCGTTATGTCTACTGTAGATCAATATATCGCCAATGCCCCTACACAGCATCAGGCTGTTCTAATGAAAGTCCGACAAACGATTCTAGAGGCAGTGCCTCAAGCAATCGAGAAAATCAGCTATCAAATGCCTACTTACCATTACCATGAAAATCTTGTTCATTTCGCTTGTGCAAAAAAACATGTAGGTTTTTATCCTACACCTGATGCCATTCAGCATTTTTCAAAAGAGCTGGCACCTTATAAGACGAGCAAGGGTGCTGTTCAATTTCCTTTCGATCAAGAGATCCCTTATCCGTTGATCAAAGATATGGCAGCGTGGCGCCTCTCAGTGGTTCAATTGGCCCATGGGGAGAACTAAATACACAAAAGAAGAAGCGGTCATTCGTTGACCGCTTCTTCTTGCTTATCTATTCGTTTTTTCGCACTGGGCTTGGTGTTCAATGTACTGACCTTTAAAATTTGATGTAACGGAATGATCCGCAACTGCTGACGATTGTTTTGCAGCTTCAACACAACTTGTTCCTTCGCGACCGTCTTGCCTACGATCCATCCGGTAACGGTTTCAAATTCTCCTAATTTCTCTGCCTTGACTTGCAGCACCACCAGATACTTAGCAGTTGCTGCCTCTTGCAGCAGACGCCGTACTTCTCGTAATTTCTCTGTTTGGTTCTTCTTGTCTGCATCATCACTGAAAAACGTATCCAGTAAAGTGGTGGATGTCATCACAATGAGTTTACCTAATTTTTTGATAGGCGATGGTTTCTTTTCCATTGGACTTTCCTTTCTGCACGATACCGAGGCAAAAAGCCACACATACGTTCGCATCTCTTATCCTTATTTTACCAAATTTACGCAAAAAAACAAGAGCGAACATCGCTATTTTTCTTCCCCGAATGCTGCGAACCAATAGGGCATGCCTAATTTGATCAAACGATAAGTTTCTTCAAAATCACCTGTATAATAAGGATCTGGAATCTCCGTCTCTTGCTGCTCAGGGACCACACTTAAATACGCATGAATCTTGTCTCTATATTGCTTTGGTGCTTGTTTCCGTAATGCTGCAACATTTTGGTCATCCATTCCGATGATCCAATCAAAGCGTTCAAAATCGGCCTCGGCCACCTGACGAGAAATCAACCCTTCACTGCTGAGGCCCTTTTGTGCCAACAAATGCCGCGTACCAGGATGGGCTGGGTTGCCCGCTTCCCACGAACTCGTTGCTGCAGAATCCACTTGCCAGTCTAATCCTTGTGCTGTGATCTCTGCCTGGAATAAGGCTTCTGCCATTGGTGAGCGGCAGATATTGCCTAAACAAACAAAAAGTATTTTGGTCATGGTTCACTGCTCCTCTTGTTCATAAATTTGATAAGAAAAAAATTCAACATCTTTGGCTAAACGAAACAATTGCGTCGCAATTTCTAGTGGCGATTCTGGAAAATCATTTCGCACCCATGATTCTAAGATGCCGCCGCACCCATAGGAAAAGAAACGGCTATAAAAGCCAATATCTTTGGCCGTCAATTGCTGATCGGTGTCTACGCCTTGGAATAACCGTTGAAAAAGCGGTTCTGTGATCTCAAAAAAACTGCGCATCAAAATTTCTCGGTCATCGATCACTGATTTTCGATAAAAATCAGCAGAGGCTTTCATCGCTTTCAGCATACGCAATGCCGCCT
>Ga0308161_1000465_pt1 | contig 64819 bp, 46 predicted proteins | sample PhyFR2_FD_201034 | JGI IMG/M metagenome (GOLD analysis project Ga0308161, IMG submission 201034) | Phyllosphere microbial communities from UC Gill Tract Community Farm, Albany, California, United States - DLSLF.R2 | ecosystem: Host-associated > Plants > Phyllosphere > Unclassified | place: USA...
CCCACGCCGGTGCCTGGCACGGCAGGCCCATTGGCGACAGCATGGCTTCGAGGATCACGCCGTATGGCGCGCCTTTGTTCGGCTGCACGCCTTCGGTTTCGCTGACGCGAGGGCCTTGCTTGGCGATGTCGGCGGCCGGGATCAGCTTGGACTTGAACGCCATGTAGCTCGGGTTTACGAAGGCGATCTGACGTACCGGGTCGACGGAAATGCCACCCCAGTCGAACACGCCGAAGTTACCTGGGTAAACGATCGAGCCTTGCAGCGATGGCGGGGTGAACGCGCCGTCGTAGCGCAGGGATTTGAAATCGATGCGGCACAGCAGTTGGTCGAACGGTGTCACGCCCCACATGTCGCGCTCTTTGAGCGGCGGCGGCATGAAGTTCAGCTCGGACTTCGGCTGGGTAGGGGAGGTACGGTCGCCCGCGACTGCGCCCTGCGGCACGGCCACTTCATGGACCGGCACGACCGGTTGGCCGGTTGCACGGTCCAGCACGTAGATGCTGCCTTGCTTGGTCGACGCCATGACGGCCTGCTTCACGCCGGCGTCGGTCTTGATGTCGATCAGCGACGGCTGGCCGCCCACGTCCATGTCCCAGAGGTCATGGTGGGTGAACTGGAAGGTCCACTTCACGTGGCCGCTGTCGATGTCCAGGGCGGTCAGGCCGGCGGAATATTTCTCGGAATCGTCGGTACGGTCGCCGCCGTATTGGTCGGGCATCTGGTTGCCCATCGGCAGGTAGAGCATGCCGAGTTTTTCATCCACGGCGAACATGGACCACATGTTCGGCGAGTTGCGGGTGTAGGTCTTGCCTTCGGCCAACGGGGTGGTGTCGTCCGGGTTGCCGCTGTCCCAGTTCCACACCAGCTTGCCGGTGTGCACGTCGAACGCACGGATCACGCCGCTAGGCTCGTCGGTGGAGACGTTATCAGTCACGTGACCGCCGATCACAACCAGGTTTTTGGTCACGGCCGGTGGCGAGGTGGAGTAGTAACCGCCTGGGGCAAAGCTGCCGATGTTGGCACGCAGGTCGACCTGGCCTTTGTCGCCGAAGTCTTCGCACATCTTGCCGGTGTCGGCGTTGAGGGCGATCAGGCGGGTGTCGGCGGTCGGCACGAAGATGCGTTTCGGGCAGGCATTCGGCGCGGCGGCCGGGCTGGCGCTGCCGGTCGGACTCTGCTCGGACGCGTAGGCCGCGTCATCGTGATACGACACGCCACGGCAGGTCATGTGCGCCCAACCCTTGAAGTTCTCAGCGCCCTGGCTGCTGATCTTCGGATCGAAACGCCAGATTTCCTTGCCGGTGTCCGGGTCCAGGGCAATCACTTGGCTGTGCGGGGTGCACACGTAGAGCATGCCGTTGACTTTCAGCGGGGTGTTTTCCGCGGTGGTCTCGCCTGGATCGTTCGGGCCGGGGATGTCGCCGGTGCGGTAGGTCCACGCAGGCACCAGCTTGTGGGCGTTTTCCGGGGTGATCTGGGCCAGTGGCGAGTAACGGTCACCGAAGGACGAACGACCGTAGGAGTTCCAGTCGCCATCAGCCTGGGACGGCGCAGCATTGGCCATGCCCGGCACCGCGTCGCGGTCCAGTTGGCCTTTGATCTCACCAGGGTTGGTGAATTGGCTGGCGAGGGCGGCAGCGCCGGCCAACACCACGGCCACGCTCAGCGCGCCAGTGCCCAGCGGGGCAGGTTGGCCACGCAGCAACGGACGGCGAAACCACGGCAGCAACATGACGATGCCCAGGGCGAACAGCAGCGCCAGGCGTGGCACCAACTGCCACCAGTCCAGGCCGACTTCCCACAAGGCCCACACGGTACTGGCGAACAGCACCAGCGCGTACAGACCCAGCGCGGCGCGGCGGGTCGCCAGCAGCAGGACGCCGGTGAGGGCGATGCCGATACCGGCCAGCAGGTAGTACAGCGACCCGCCGAGCATCGTCAGCTTGATACCGCCGGCCAGTAGGGCCAGGCCCATGATCAGCAGCAAGACGCCTAGCAGCCTGGGCAGCAGGCGGCTTGGGCTTGAAGCACCATCAGTGCTCATAGTGTGTTTCTCCGTGACGTTGGAATAATTGTGTAACCCCGTGCTTCACTCACTGTAGATGACGATTCGGCGCGGGCTTGGTTCAGCGTTAATTCGGTTTTTCTGGGGATAGCGAGGGTTATCCACAGGCGGGCGATTTATCCCCAGGCGCGGGCCGGTGTAAGACAGCGCTGTCTTGGTGTGTGGGAATAATCAGCAAGATGGGGTCGACCGGGGAGTGAAACGTTTCAGGTTGTTGCGAAGGATAAAGCGCGGAGGCGTTTAGAGAAAGCCTAAATCTCAAGATGCATCATTTCAGATTTGGTAACAGTGACGAAGTGTCGCTGCAAAAAAGCGGGTAGGGACCTGCTTTTTGGTTAGCTACTTTTTGGTTAGCAGCTTTTTGTGGTGAGAGGCTTGTTTGTGGTGAGCGGGCTTGCCCCGCGCTGGGTGGCGAAGCCGCCCCAAAACCTGACACTGCGGTGTGCCTGATACACCTCGGTGTTTTGAGTGGGGCCGCTTCGCAGCCCAGCGCGGGGCAAGCCCGCTCACCACAAACAAGCCCCTCACCATAAAAAAGCCTGCTCACCAGAAACAAGCCTGCTCACCACAAAAGCCCCGGCTCACCCTAAACGCCCGTGCCAACAGGGCAGCGGTTAGAAGGTGGTGCGGATACCGAACTGCACACTGCGCCCCGGTGCGGGCGCCACGTCGCGCAGGATCGAGCTGGCATAGCGCACAGTCTGGTTGGTCAGGTTTTCACCGTTTACAAACGCCAGCCACTGGCTGCCACCCATATTGAAGTGGTAACCCGCGCTCGCCCCCAGCGTGGTGTAGCCATCGGTGCCGCTTTCGTTATCCGGCACACGGCCTTGGCCCGCCGCATGTTCTACGTCGATGCGCGCCTGCCAGCGGTCGAGTTCCCACAGCAGGCCGCTGTTCAAGCGCAGTGGTGCGATGCGCGGCAAGGCTTCGCCGGTATCCAGGTTGGTGGCACGGGTGTAGTCGCCCGACAGCTCCAGCGCGAATTTGCCGTAGGCGCCTTCGCCGAGCTTGATGTGATCCTGGGCTTCAAAGCCGGCGAAACGTGCACGCACGCCGGAATATTCGTACTCGGGAATGCCACCCGCGTCTTCTTCACCGTCATCGTTCAGCGTACGACCCGTGCCCAACAGGCCGATGTAGTTGGAGAAGCGGCTGTAAAACACGCCGAAGCTGCCTTTATGGGTGCCGTTGTCAAAGCGCAGGGCCAGATCGCTGGACACGGCTTTTTCTTTCTTCAGGTTGGCGTCGCCCAGTTCATAGGTGCCGGTGGCAACGTGGGCGCCGTTGGCATACAGCTCGTAGAAGGTCGGTGCGCGCTCGGTATAGCCCAGGGTCGCGGCCAAGGACCAGATCGGTGTCAGCGTATACACCGCGCCCGAAGACAAGCTGCCGGCGGTGAAGTCGTTGGATTTGTCGGCACCGGCAAAACGTGCGTTGCCCTTGGCGTCCGGGTCGACGCTGGTGTGTTCCAGGCGCCCGCCGAGGCTGAGCTTGAGGCGCTCGGTGGCTTGCATTTCTTCGAGGATAAACAGCGCCCCGGCGTTGGTGTCGGTCTGCGGCACGAAGGCTTCTTCGCCGAGGGCCGAGAACTCGTTGCGGGTTACCTGGGCGCCGACCACGCCGTCGAGCGGGCCGATGGGCTGGTGACGCGCTTCCACGCGGGCTTCATAGCCTTTGTTCTTGAAGATCGTGCCGGTTTCGCCGCCTTCGATTTCGCGGTGCTCGTAGTCGGTGTAGCCCGCGTCGAGTTTCACCGAGGTGAACGGGCCTTGCAGGTTGCGGATCTCGGACGCAAAAGCGTAGTGATCCTGCTTCATGCGGATGCGCACTGCCTGTTCGGCAGGCGAGCCGTAGTTACTGTCGTAGCTGCTGTAGGACAGCCCGGCGTAACCGTCATCCCAGGTGTAGGAACCGCCCACGGCGCCGCCGTCCTGGCGCCCGTCGCTGTTGCCCAGGCGCCCGTTTTTGCCGGGGCCGTCTTCGCTGTCCGCTGCGTGGCGGCTGCGCGCCTGGCCTGGGATTTTCAGGTCGTTGAATTCCCGCGCATTGGCGTCCAGATGCAAGGCAAACGTGCCATTGCCGGCTTCCAGTTTGCCCGCGCTGCTGCGTGTTGTATCGGCGCCGCCGTAGCGCAATTCACCGGCGCCGTGAATGCCTTCGATGGCTTCGGTGGGGATGCGGTTGTCGAACGTGTTGACCACGCCGCCGATGGCACTGCCGCCGTACAGCAACGCGGCCGGGCCGCGCACGATTTCGATGCGTTCGACGTTGACCGGGTCCAGCGGTACCGCATGGTCATAAGACAGCGACGAGGCATCCAGCGCGCCCACGCCGTTGCGCAGGATGCGAATACGGTCGCCGTCCTGGCCACGAATGATCGGCCGGCTGGCGCCTGGGCCAAAGTACGAAGACGACACGCCCGGTTGCTTGTTCAGGGTTTCGCCGAGGCTGCCTTTTTGTTGCAGGGTCAGGTCATCGCCTTCGAGCACGGTGGTCGGCGATGCGAGTTGCTCACTGCCCAGCGGGTTGCCGGTGATGACTTGGGGTTGCAGTTCCAGGGCGTGGGCTTCGGAGCAGATCAGCAAGGCGGCGGCAAGCGGGGTCAAGCGCCACAGGGAAGAGAGGGACATCGGACATTCCTTGGCAAAACGACGAAAAGATTTGAAAGTTATAGTTACAATATAACATCTCTTTTTCGTGATCCACGGGAACTTTTTATCAGTGGGTGGGCGGGGTGATAAGGTGTGCACCTTCGTGATTACTTTTTTCATAGGCCCGGCATGACCGCGACAAGCAACGATCCCCTTCACGGCGTCACCCTGCAGCACGTTCTCACCACGCTGGTGGAGCACTACGAATGGGAAGGCCTGGCCGAGCGCATTGATGTGCGGTGTTTCAAGAGCGACCCGAGCATCAAGTCGAGCCTGACCTTCCTGCGCAAAACGCCGTGGGCGCGGGAGAAAGTCGAAGGGTTGTACGTCAAGCTGATGCGCACCAAACGCCCGCTGGATTGAACCCATGAAGCGGTTTATAGCGGCAGCGGCACTGGCCGGTTGGGCGGGGTTGGCGATTCAGCAGTACCTGATTTTTTATTCGCGCTGGTCGACCGGCGCCAGCCTGCTGGGCGGGCTGATCAACTTTTTCAGTTTCTTCACGGTGCTCACCAACACCTTGGCGGTGGTGGTGTTGAGTTATGCGGTGATCCAACGGGATTCAGCGGCGAAGCGGTTTTTTCTCAGGCCGGCGATCAGCAGTGGGATCGCCGTGAGCATCCTGGTGGTGGGCCTGGCGTACAGCCTGTTGCTGCGGCATTTGTGGCAGCCCGAAGGTTTTCAATTGCTCGCCGACGAATTGCTGCACGACGTAATGCCGGTGCTGTTTTTGATCTATTGGTGGCGGTGCGTGCCCAAGGGCGCCCTGCGCTTCAAGCACATCGGCGCGTGGGTGATCTACCCGTTGGTGTACTTCGCCTATGCGCTGTTGCGCGGGGATTTGCTCGGGCAGTATCAGTACCCGTTCATTGATGTCGGCACCCTGGGTTATCCACAGGTATTCGTGAATGCCGGGGGGATTCTGGCGGGGTTTGTGCTGATTGCGTTGGCGGTGGTGGGGCTGGATAAATACCTGAAGTCGCCGCCCTTCCAATGAGGGAGGGGCGAGCCCCTCCCTCAGGTTTCACTCGTCTTCGCTGCCCTCGGCGCGCCAGTAACCAACGGCCTTGAGGAACTCCTCGTTGACCTTGTGAGTGTCCAGCAACACGCGCCGCAGCTGGCGCGACAGCTTGGTTTCGGTGGCGACAAAGCTGTACAGCGTGCCGCCCGGCAGCGTCAGGTTCTGTACCGTTTGCAGCAGATTGTCCTGACCGCGCACCACCCATATCACGTCCACATCGGCAGCACTGCGCAGCGTTTGCTGCTCTGCCGCATTTTCGATCTCGATCACCGCCAAGACCTTGCGCCCCGCCGGCAGTTCTTCCAGGCGGCGGCCGATAGCGGGCAGGGCGGTCTCGTCGCCGATCAGCAGGTAGCTGTCGAAGATGTCCGGCACGATCATCGAGCCGCGTGGCCCGCCGATGTACAGGTGCTGGCCGACCTTGGCCTGGTCGGCCCAGGTGGAGGCAGGACCGTCGCCGTGCAGCACGAAGTCGATGTCCAGTTCGCCGCTGGCCGGGTCATAGCGGCGAGGCGTGTAGTCGCGCATTGCCGGTTGCGGGCCGTCGCCCTTGATGCTGAACGTCGGGCTTTGCAGCGCCGCTTGTTCGGCGGCGTTCTGCGGGAACAGCAGCTTGATGTGATCGTCGCTGCCCAGGCTGATAAAGCCCGCCAGTTCCGGCCCGCCCAAGGTGATACGGCGCATGCGCGGGGTGATGTCGACCACGCGCAGGACGTCCAGGCGGCGGCGTTTGATTTCGTGGGTAACGCGATGGATGGCTTGAGTATTCATTGAGTTTTCCCGTCAGCAATGGCTTGGGCAGTGCCGTTGAGCAGCGCTGCGACCCGCGTGATTTCTTCCGGGCTCCAGCGCCCGTGGTGCGAATGCAGGGCGTGGCGCAGGTTATGCACCGCCTCGTGGATTTCCGGTGGGCGGTCATGGCCGCGCAGCGAGCGTTTGCTCACATCCATGCGCATGCGGATACCTTCAAGGGCAATCGCCTGTTCGCTTATGAAGAGACGACCGGCGTCGGTGATTGTGTAGCGTTTTTTTCCGCCCTCGGCGTCGCCCGTGATCAATTCGCTTTCTTCAAGAAAGGTCAGCGTGGGATAGATCACTCCAGGGCTGGGGCTGTAGGCACCGTCGAACAGGGTTTCGATCTGGCGGATCAGGTCGTAGCCATGGCAAGGCTGTTCGGCGATGAGCGCCGGCAGCAGCAGTTTCAGGTCGCCCGGCGCAAAGACGCGTGGGCCACGCCCGCCGCGTTCGCGGCCGGGGCGTTTTTCGAAGCCGTCGTGGCTGTCACCGTGGTCTCGGTGGTGATGAGGGTCTCTCATTTCTATGTGCTCTCTTTGCAGGTTTAGACATAACGTAAGATATATCTTATGGTTTGGGTATGCCTGGGCGACCAACGGTCATTTGCCGACGCATGGGGCGAGAGCAGTGCAACTTTTACCTTTTGCGCTATAACTATCAATTAGAGTTGTTACTCGACTTTTATGCAGGGGTTGGCTGGGTTTTATTGTTTTTGTGGTACCGTTCTTACAGACTGTTCAAGTTGTTTTTAGTGTTGGGTAGTTGTGTAGTACAAATCTTACGGATACTTTTAAAGTTTTGGCAAATTGCCATAAAATTCACGCGAGCCGCGTAGTGTAAGGGCTACGTGGTTATGGGAAGTTGCTGGCATATTTGAAATTGAAAGCGGTGGATCATGCCTGGGTGTTGTGCTGACCCCTTGCGGGCAGTCATGACTCTCATTGCAAGTTGATCTTGTGTGTCAACGCAAAGTTCAACTTGTGGTGGTTAATCAAATACCCAAGAAACAGGTATCCACCATGTTCAAGAAGTTTGTGATTGCTGCCCCCCTGGCCGTTTTGGCACTGAGTTCGTCGGTTGCATTCGCAGCCGGTGAAGCCAACCACACCGTCAACATCAAGGCCAACATCCCGACTACGGTGTTCCATGCTCAGCCACGTGATCCCAACTTCGGTCGGGACGAAACCATGAGCTACAACCTGGTGAGTGGTGAGCTGGCACCGTTGACCGCCATCTACGACCTGAAGAACACCAACGGCTCGGTCCACGCTTACATCGAAGGTGGCCCGGCCGTGTTGTTCAACGGTGTCCCTGCGCAAAACATCCCGCTGACCACCACCCTGCATGGCGTGGAGCTGAACGGCACGCCAAAGGAAGTAGTGAACGAGGCTGATTCGACCCCAGGCGTCGGCGCTCAACTGCGCATCGCGGCCGCCAAGCCTACGGCGACCCAGCGCGGTGCCTACACCTCCGCCGTGGCGCTGGTGTTCGACGCCGTACTGCCAACGCCTGCTCCCTAATGGCGTGAGTGCCCGATGAGCCTCGCGCTCTCGGGCCTTGGCGCTCAGGCCGGGCTTCTGCCCCCGGAAGTCCGGCCTGTTTTTCACTTTGTCTCTTGGCTCTCAGAGTATTGCTTTCATGTTCCCGATGACGCCCATCGCGGTTGCGCTTGCGCTAGTGATTTGTACGAGTGCCTTGGCTGCGCCGACACCCATCGCCGTGACGCCCGCCAACTTGCTGACCCAATCCCAGGGGTTGCCGGCAGGGTTTGTCGACCATTTCTTTGATGTGCCACTGGCCGTGCGGATCGATCTTGATCAGAAATTTCTGGGAGAGGCGCTGATTGTCCTGTCCCGGGATGAGTTGGTGACGCTGCTTGAGTTCACCGAGTCGGGCGACAGCAAGGTGCCCGCCGCGATCCGTGACACCTGGCAAGGTTTGCTGGAAAAGGGCCTGGCCCTGGGCGCGTGTACCCAGTCATGCCCGCAGCAGTTGGTGTCGATGCACTACAACCTGGAAAGCTCGCAGTTGTCGATCATTACCCAGAACGTCGAGCACGCCGATGATGCGCCGCGTTACTACCAGCAGCCCGAAGGCGGTAGCCGTGGTTTGATCATCAACAACCAGCTCAACCTCAGCGGCGGCCAGGACGAAGACCTGGGCGGGCGTTATGGTTTGCAGGCCAGTGCCAGCCTGGGCAATTGGACCCAGGTATTCAACCTGCAATTGGCCCGCCAGAGCGGTGACGAAGAGCAACTGCGCCACGCGATCCATGAGCTGTATACCCAGCGTGAACTGGAAGGCCAGTTTCTGCGCCTGGGGCATTTCACCCCCAATTCTGATGGCCTGACACGTCAGTTGCGCAGCTTTGGCGCCAGCCCCGATACGGCGCTGGGCGTCATGTACGGCAGCTCCGACAGCCTGGCCATCAACAATACCAAGGCCAGCGTTTACCCGATCTACGTCACCGCCAATCGCCAGGCCGCCGTGGAGATTTACCGCAATGGCCTGCTGATCAACACCCAGGCGGTGGCTGCCGGTTTGCAGACCCTGGACACGCGCCCGCTGCCCGGCGGGATTTATGAAGTGGAAGTACGCCTGGTGGAAGATGGCCTGACCGTCAGCACCACTCAGGAATTGGTCTACAAACCCAGCAACTGGCGCAACGCCGATGACCGCTGGCGCTACAACGTGTTTGCCGGGCGTGAAACCAAGTTGTTCAGCAACTGGGACGAACAGGCGTCCGGGGCGATGACTGCCGGTGCCTCCGTCAACTACCTGCTGCACCCACGGGTGATTCTTGGCCTCACCGCCCGCGAGGTACGCGAGCAACTGCAGTACGGCGGGTCGGTGGACTGGACGGTGGCCAACAACACCAGCCTTTACGCCAACCTCTATCAAACCCGCGAGCACGGCACCGGCATGGACCTGCAAGGGCTCTATACGTTCGGCGCCACCAACCTGGTGTTCAGCCACAACCGCAGCTGGCTCGATACCCGCGACACCTACGAAACCCTGCCGGACGGCACCCGCCTGCGGCGCAATACATTCGTGGGGGAAACCAGCAATTCGGCGCTGTCGGTGAACCATCGCGTCGATGCCAATAATTCCTGGAACGTGCGTGTCTCCCACAGTGAAGGTAACGCGCAAGGTGCCGGGGTTGACCTGGGCTGGAGCCGCCGCGACACGCTCATGGGCAGCGACGCCAACTGGCGATTCTCGGTGTTCGACCGCCCTGCAAGCTCGGGCACCGGTAACGAGCGCAACCGCGGTGTCGACCTCAGTCTGAGCCTGGCCCTGGGCAACGATGGCCGGCAGATTTCCGGCAGCATCGGCACGCGCACCGCCCGTGACGGTGGCCGCGACAACAATGCCTCGATCACCTATCGCCAGGACCTCACCGACCACCTGCTGCAAAGCGTCTCGGCCACGGCAATCACCGACACCTATGGCGTGGGCCTGTCGAGCATGGCCAGCTTCGACACCGATGTTGTCAGCGGTGACGGCTTCGTCCAGCGCAGCTCGTACAACGGCAACTTCACCGGCGGCATGAACCTGCACAGCACGTTTGTGGCCGGTGCCGACAAGGTGTTGCTGACCAGCCAATACCACGGCAACGGCGCGGGCATGATCATCGATGTCGAGAGCGACCTGGACAGCATTGCCCTGCGTGCCGATGACTTCAGTGGCGGCGGCGCGATCCTGCGGCCGGGGCGCAACTTCGTACCGGTGTCGGCCTACAAGAGCAGCACCGTCAATTTCGACTTTGACGGTAACCATCCACCGGCCGCGAACATTCAGCCGGCGCGCACCACCTATCACCTGAACAAGGGGGGAGTGGACTACCGCAAGATCACCGTGATGAAAACCGTCAGCGTGCTCGGGCGCTTGCTGGATGCCCAGGGCCAACCGCTCAGGGGGCACCACGTGATCAACCACGCCAGCCGTGGGGTCAGCGAAGTGGATGGGTTCTTCTCGATGGAAATGAGCGCCAGCGCGCCCACCCTGGAGGTGCGCTACCAGAACCAGTTGCTGTGTCAGTTCCGCCTGGATCCCGCCACTGCGGCCAATGAAAACGACGTGTTGATGATCGGTGACCTGCGCTGCACGCCGGACACATTGGCTGAAAACACTTCCAGCACTCAGACCGCCGGTTGAGTGCCATGACGAGACCATTCACGATGAAACGCAGCAACACTTGGATCACACAGTTGGGCGCGATGGGCGCGGCGCTGCTGTTCAGCTCATCAATGGTGCAGGCCGCCGAGCAGATTACGGCCCGGTTCAGGCCGGACCCCGCCAACCCCATGCAGAACAAATTCGAGAACACCACCCCCATCAGCTCGATTTGCGCGGCGCATATTCCGGCCAGATGCAGGGCGTTGAATATTTTCAGCCTGCGGGACAACGATTTCAGTGCGCGTTCCAATGCGCCGATCCTGTCCAATCACGAGAACGAGCGACAGGGCTTCATGGTCAAGGTGCCGTCCGATTGGCGCGACCTGTCGGTGACTCATACCGCCACCGGTGAAACCGAGACGGTGCAGTTTCGGATCGCCGGGATTGGTTCGTTATGGTTTGTGCCCAGGCCACCGGGGGTGTCGGCTTGGTCGCAGCCGGGGTTTTCCTGGCAGTCACGATGGACGAGCGCGCCAGCCCCGTGCCAGAGCACCGGCCACATTGCGGCGGGTGTCGCATTCGCGTCGTACTTTTGGCTGACGCCCGAAAATGCCGGGCCGTGCAGCCGGCAGCCGTCACAGAGCTTGTCTTGGCTGAGCTTCAACACCATGGAATATGCGTATGAACTCAGGACACCCAACCCGTTGGGCATGTCCAGTGGCCAATACACCGGCAGCATCACCTACAGCATGGGCCCAGGTGGCGATTATGACTTTGGCGACGTCATGATCCCCAATAAAAACGCCATCAGCTTCGACTTCATCCTGAGCGTGGAGCACGAACTCAAGGTGGACATCCCGCCGGGCGGCAACCGTATCGAGTTGCTCCCCGAGGGTGGCTGGCAGGCCTGGCTGAACCGCGGACGCACCCCGGCGCGGCTGTACCGCGACCAGACGTTCCAGATCGCCGCCAGTTCGCGTTTCAAGATGCAGTTGGAATGCTCGATTGCCATGGGTAACACCTGTGGCCTGCGCAACGCTGCGGGTGATGAGGTGCCGGTGCAGATCGCCGTGACCCTGCCCAGCGGCATCGACGGTCGCGGCGACCAGGCGGTGATCAGGCGCCCCTTGCGGCTGGATGGCTCCGGCACCGAGTTGTTCCAGCCACTGTTCTACGTCAATAACCGGCCCGGCACCCTGCACTTCGAGGTACTCAGGGACGACATGCGCGACATGCTCGCGCAGCCAGGCAGCACCTATTCAGGCGTAGCGACGGTGGTCTGGGATTCCGAGATTTAGGCCGGCCCTGCAACACCGGCGGGCCAGCCCCGCCGTATTCAATCTTAATGAGGCGGTAGTGAACATGAAGCATGCAGTGTTATGGATCGGGTTGTGCCTGATGTCGTTGACGGCCCACGCCGGGCCGTTGATCAACGTTGGAGTGGTGTACGACTACCTGGAAGGTGATCGCAGCTCTTACCTCAAGCGTGTATTCAACGGCGGCACCAGCACCGCGTTCATCAAGGTCAATGTGCTGGAAATCCTCTACAACGAAGATGGCAGCACCCGCGAGGTGCCCGTCGCGTCGCTCACCGATGACAAGGGCGGCACCTCCAGCCGTGACGGCCTGATGGCCAGCCCGGCGCGCCTGATCGTGCCGGTGAACGGACGCCAGGGCACCCGCTTGCTGTACATGGGCCCACGGGACAAGGAACGTTACTTCCGCCTGCGCTTTATCCCCGTGGTACCGGAAAAGGACGATAACTTCGCCATCACCGACGAAGAGCGGGCCGAATACAAGGACCACCTGGCTGCCGGGATCAACGTAATGGCCGGCTACGGCACGATTTTCTTCGTGCGCCCCAAAGACACGCGTTTCGAAACCCGGGTCAACGAGACGGACCAGCAATACCAACTGCGCAACGCCGGTAACAGCGTGGTAGTGCTCGACGAGTTCAACGATTGCGCGACGCAGAAAGCCACCGACTGTGTACCCACCACCAAGCACCATATCCTGCCAGGGCGGCAGTTGACGTTCGAGAAAAAACCGGGCCGTCGCTATAGCTTTCAACTGGTTGAAGGGATGGTCAAAAAACCGATGACAGTCAACAGCAACGGGTGAGCATGATGGTCAAGCAATGGGTAATTCTCAACGGGCTGATCGCCCTGGCACTGGCGAGTACCAGCGCCTTGGCGATCCAGGAACGGCACTCCTTTGAAGTCTCGGTGACCATTCCCGTACATGAGGCCTATGTACTGCCGTCGGAGCCGGACTGGATGGGCCAGGATCAACTGCTGGCCTGGAACCTGGTGACCTCCGAGTTGAGCCGCCTGCGCAAGAACTTCGACGTCAAGAACCTCAATGGCGGCATCGCGGCGCGGCTGGGGGCCGAGCCCTACCTGTTCAACGGTCGTAACCGGATCGACTTGCAGGTGCTGTTCAACCGGATCCCGCTGACCCTGGACGCCGTCGAAGTGGTCAACGCCATGGAGGCCAGCGCGGGCCGGCGGGCGGAACTGGATATTGCGGCAATCAAGCCCGACGGCGGTTATCGGGGCGGCGAGTACTACGGCACGGTGCACCTGGTGTTTGACTTTCTCGCACCGTGACCGCAGCAGCACTGCCGGTATTCAGCCGGCAGTGGAGGTGAAGGCGCGGGGCTATTCGTGTGCGTCGAGCAGGGCCTGGCGCGTCAAGCGGCGGGCCAGTTCCTTGTACTCATCCTCGATGTTCCGGTAGAGCCTCATCACCGTCGCATCCGACAAGGGCGCATCGTCCAGCACCACGCTATGGGGGATCACCAGCTCATCGGCCAATGCGATGAGCTGCTCGCGCAAGTGCGCCTTGCGTTCAGGCGTCACCTGGTCACTGATCCACTCTCGGTGGGCGTCCTGCAAGTCATCCAGTTGGCTGCCGGCGTGGGCGCGCTGCTCGGCTTGCGCGGTGAAGGCGTCCAAGTGAGTGTCCTGCAGGTAGCTGTACCAGAATGGCTGCTCCAGCAGGCCATCCACCAGGCCGTCGCCTTGGGACAGCTCCATGATGCTGCGCAGCGCGCTGTCGAGGTGGGCCTGGGTCACCCTGGCGGTGTTGCGGTACACCATGTGTTCGGACAGCCACGGCAGGTCGAGGCGCCGCTTGAGCCCGGTCTGGTAGGCGAGGTACACCTGCACATCGTCGACCTGGTTTTCGCCGCTGCCGAATGCCTGGTCCAACCCGCCCTCGCTCTTTGGCGCGACGCGATGCCGGATCTCTTTGCGGGCCAACTGGTTGACCTGGTCCAGGCGCCACGCCTGTTTGGCCAGTGTTACCAAATGCCGTTCGAGCAACGGGCTGTTGTCAGTCAGGATGACTTCCAGCAAGGTCTCCACGCCGATGCGGTTGAACGTATGGGCGCCGGCGTCCGCGCACAGCGCCGGAGCACCCGCCAGGCTGAATATGCGGTCCAGAAACGCCGGGTTCTCATAGGCGTTGAACAACACCTGCCAGACGCGTTCGCAGAGGTCCTGGCGGCCTTGTCGAAACAGCTGCTCGTCGACATCGGTCTGGAATCCTTCGGGCGGTTGCAACAGCCGGAACATCTCGAACAGGCCCTGGGAGCCGTGCTCCGCTTCGATTTCATCCCACACTTTCTGTGCCAGCCTGCGCTGTTGCGGCGACAGGTAAGCCATCCAGTACTCGCTGTCGGTGCTGCCGCCTCGTGGTGCGGTGCGATAAGGGTCGACCCCCAGGGCGCGGCGATAAGCGACAAACCGCTGTTCATCCTCGAGGGTCAGCTTGGCCATATTCAGCCAACTGTTGGCCACGGTTCGGGCGGCCTGTGCGTCGGGCGGGAACTTGGGAATGCTGTTGATCCGGGTGTTTCTCAAGTCCAGCTCCAGCAGGGCGCGCCTGGGGCTCTCCAGGCCCGGTGGCCACTGGGTAATACGCGTGGCGTACAGCGACAACCGACGCAACTCGGGCAACCGGCTGAGATCCGGCGCGACCTCCAGGTGGCTGTGGCCTGCCAGGTTCAGGGAGCGAAGCTGCGGCATGCGCTCAAGCATTTGATAGTCGTGGGCCGCCCACTTGATCGGGTTGTGGCCCAGGTTCAGTGCGGTCAGGCTTTTCATGTTCGCCAACGCGGCAGGGATGGCGAGCAGGTGATTGTCTGCCAGGTCCAGGGTTTGCAGGTGGGGGAAGTTATCGAGAAACGGCAGGTCCAGATCCCCCAGCCGCGTACCGTTGATATCCAGTCGGGTCACATGCTTGAAGTCTGCCCGCAGCGGCTCCAGGCGCAGGATGTAGCGGCCCAGGGTCAAGCCGCGCAAGTCCAGCAGGGTGCCGCGAGGGCTGGACCTGGAGGGGAGCAGGCGCAGGTAGGCTCCGTCTTCCCAGCAGGTGGCCAATGCCGTGATCACGTTGCTGCGCATGTGCACCTCATTCAGCGCGGCCGGGCTGCCTGCCCCGGCGCTGGTCAGGGGTTTTTTCCGAAAGGTCTGCAGGTCCTCGTGCAACAGCGCCTTGTCGGCTTTCAGCTGGTTCAGCACTTGTTCACCTTCCGGGGTTTCGAGGTAAGGCAAGACCTCTTGTATCTGCGCCTCGCTCAAACGCGGGCACAGCGTGCTCAGGGTTTCCCTGGGGCGGGGCGGCCGGGGCGGTTGCCTGAGGATCCAGCGGCGGAAGGCGCCGAACATCGGTTTTTGCAACAGGCGCTGTGTGGTGTGCGGGTCCGCAGGTGGCAGAGGGGCGTCCGCGATCACGCTGCGGCGTTCGGCCGGTGGTGCGAGTTGCGCCTTGAGCCATGCCTTGAAACGCTCGCCTTGACCGGGCCGGTAGCCGAGCGTGTCCGGCGGGACGATGCGCAATAGCGCCTCATAAAAGTCATACGACAGCTGGGGGGTTGAAAGCGCTGCACCCTCAAGTTGGTAACGCCCCTGGCCTTTATACAAAAGGATCTTTTTTGTGCCCGCGTCGTCCGGCCCCACCTGGCAACGTACGCTGCCGCTGGGCGTCTGTTCGTGAATGGTAATGTTCAAGTCGCCCAAGGCATCGGTGTGCAGGCGCACGATATTGAGGGCCATGCGCTCGGTGTCCGGGGTCAGCAGGGCGTCGTGGTAGAAGCCTTCACTGGCATGGCTGGCGCGAACTTCGTTGGCCAGTTCCCGGGCCAGGTTTTTCAGGCGCAGGGGGATGCGCTGTTCACGGTTCATCACGCTCAGTTCTTGGGGCGAGGTACGCAGCAGCAGGGTGGTCACCAGGTCTTTGGGCAATTGCGGAAACTGCTGTTGAATCAGTTGGCCCTGGGGGGTGTTGAGCGCTTCGCGGGTGCTGTAGAGATGGTTGAACACCGCCGTGTTCTGCTGCACCAACGCGTTGGCCAGATGCTTGCGCAGTGCCTGGACGTGTTCGGGCAGGCTTTGCCCTTGCGGCGTTGCAAGCAGGGCCGTCCGCTCGGGTTCGCTGAGGAACGCGATGAGCTGTTCGGGCCACTGGCCGGCTTCCACCGCCTGATGGCTGAGGCGCAGGGTGTTGGCCTCGGTGGCATCCGTGGCTCCATAGACCATGGCGTGGCCGGTCAAGTCGCTGTTGAGGAACACCTGGATGGCTTTGTTTGATGGCCAACCCTGAAGCTCAGTGGTGGTTTGCACCGCCCAGTTGGTCGGCAGGTCCGTCCTGGACCCGGTGCGAACCCGCTGCGGGGCGCCCTCGAGTTGCTGGTGCAGCTTTATCCGCTTGAGGCTGTCGGCCAACAGCGGCGGGAGACTGTCGCGCCGGGCGTACATCATGCGCAAGGCGCCGTCGTGGGTGCCGCTGGTCTGGCAGGCCTGTTCGAGTTGGGCAGCGCTGAGCCCCTCCACCGCAGGCCCGAGGCGCCGGCGTAGCGTCTCGCTGTCCCAGGTGTCGGGGGCCTCGCCTTCATGGGTCCAGGCGCCGCTGGTGTGATGGTCGATGCTGGGTGAATAGGCGTCGGGACGGGTAGGGTGCTTGATGCGGTGGGTAGGGGGGTTGGCGTCATGTTCGACGATGTAATGGCGGTTATCCAGCGCCAGGACTTTCTGGTTCTGGTGCGTATGCAGGCCAAGTTCATCGGGCTGTGAGTCGCTCGCCAGTTGCAGGTTGTCGTGGGCATAAGGCGCCAGGTCCGGGTTCCACAGGCGCTGGCGCCCGCCGACTTCAACCGCACGCAAATTATCGACGAACAGCGAGCGTCTGAAGGTGCTCGCGACTTCTCCACCGACGGCGAAAAGTGCCAGCTGGATCGCATCGGTGGTCACCGTGACGAGGTGTTCGGCGGCTTCTATCACTTGCCCTTCGGCCAGGTCCACCAGGCCTTCGATCACATCGCTGGTCAACTGGTAGGCGGTGTACGCCAGCATCAACTCGCCGAGGAAGGGCACGAACGGTGTGACGACCAGCAGCGCGACATTGAACATGTCCGAAAGGATTTTTGTGAAGTTATCCCACCAGGCCCAGCGCTCTGCTTTGTCGGCGTCAGCCGTAGGCACCGCGATGCTGCGTGCGTCGTTGAATATCTTGTTGAAAGATTGCTGGTAGCGGTACTCCCATAGATCACCCTCGATGGCGGGTGAGGAGAAGCGCAGGTTGGGATTGTCCAGCGGCGCTTCCCGCCACTGAGGGCGCGGGTCCAGTGGCTGCGCCGGGTGCCACTGAACATTGGACAGGCGCTGGTTGAGCCCGGCAAAGAAGTGCCCACGTTGACCATGGTCGACAAACTGGCTGAAGAACTGTTGGTAGGTTTGCCCCTGGCGGGACGCTATCGGTGCATTGGTTTGCAGTTTGCGCGTCAGGTCGAGCATGAACGCTACGCTGGAGTTGTACTCCTTGAGAGGGCTCTCGGGGTCGTGGGGGATGTAGGCGATCAGTTTCGATACGCTGGAAACCCGATCCAGGTCAGCGGCGATCAGCAGGATGCCGCTCAATGAAGCATCCAGGATATGCAGTTGATAAAACTGCATCACGCCCCGTTCGCCGCGCAGCGTGCGCATCAACACGTGGTAGGCCGCTTTGCTCAGTGGCGGCATCGGTTGCCCGGCGGTGTGCAGGCACGCCAGTTCCGCTGCGGCCCTGAGCGCGGCTTTCTGGCTGGCGATGACCTGGTTTTTCAGGGTGCTGCGGGCGCCAAGATCCGCCGGCAGCAAGTAGTCGTTCAGGTGTTGCTGGTAGCGTGCGCCGAGGTCCAGTTCACGGCACAAGGCCTTGAACTGTGGAATGGACATCGTGTTGCTCAATGCCAGGGGTTGGAAGTGGCCACGGTGGTCGGGGCGGGTGATGTAGCTGGAGTCGCTTTCAAAGGATTCGCCGGCGGCAAAGTTATGCAAGGCTGCGTCAAGCAATGACACCTTGCGGCTGGTCACACCCTTGGAAAAGCTGTGGGTGTACCAGGGCAGTTGCTTGGCGATATACAGGTTCAGAAACGTTGCGTTGACGTCCAGGTCGAGGCGGTACGTGTCCAGGAGGGCTTTTTTCAGCAGGGGTTCGGCAAAGGCGTACACGTCCTGTACGTCGCGCAGTTGTCGGTCCACCGCGTTCTGCGCACGCCAGCCGTCGGCATTGGCCGTCCGCAGGGCCTGATGCTGTGCCGGTGTGGCGCGGGTGTAATCGGGCAGCCGAGAAAGGTCGGCGGCACTCATCTGATGGGCCCGGGCCAGTGAGGCCGTGGAGAGCCAGTCCGGGAGGGTTCGTTTGATCAAGTCATAGTGCGGGCCTTTATAGGCGCGCGCAGGCGTGCTCGAAGGCAGTGAGCGTATCGGCATTAAGGTCAACTCGTTAAGTGGCTCGAGTGCTTAGCCTATCCGCCGACGTTCACGCCAAACGTTCACCATAGTGCCGCTGAGTGGGGGGTGAAGTGTGCTGGCTGTTCGGTGTTCGAATGCAAAATTTATATAACTGACACCCTTGCGCAATAAGACCGGGCGGTTCATTGGCGCTGTGCACTCAACGTAGCGGGAGCGCCCCCTGGCAGGCACAGCGTCCGGCTACCGGGCTGCAAATAGGGGGTGAGCAGCGGCGCCATGCCCTTGAGCACTTGCACCGGCAACGCCGAAGTGAAGGTGAAGCCTTGGGCCGAGGCGCCGGGGACGAACGCGGTCAGCGTGCCGAAATGGCGGTCACCGATATAGAACACAAAGGTGGCAGTGCGGTTGATCGCCTTGGAGCTGAGGATGCGCCCGCCGGCGCCGATGGCTTCGATGCGGTTGTCGCCGGTGCCGGTCTTGCCGCCCATGGCCAGGGGCGTGCCGTCAGCCAGTTTGAAGCTGCCGGCCACACGCTTGGCGGTACCGGCGTCCACTACCTGGGACAAGGCCTCGCGCAGGGCGCTGGCGACTTCACTGGGCATGACCCGCTTGCCCCGGTCCGGGTTGTTGACCAGGCGCGTTTCATACGGGGTTTGCGCAGCAAAATGCAGGCTGTCGATACGCACGGTCGGCTCGCGCACGCCGTCATTGAGAATGATCCCGACCAGTTCCGCCAGGGCCGCCGGGCGGTCGCCCGAGCTGCCGATGGCCGTGGCCAGGGACGGCACCAGGTGATCGAACGGGTAGCCCACGGCCTGCCAGCGCTGATGAATATCGAGGAAGGCTTCAATCTCCAGCATGGTGCGGATGCGGCTGTCGCGGGCACTCTTGTGGCGGCTCTTGAACAACCAGCCATAGACTTCCTGGCGTTCGTGCTCGCTGGCGGCGACGGCCTGGGTGAAGGTGGCGTCGGGGTGGTTGAGCAGGTACCCCAGCAGCCACAATTCCAGCGGATGGACCTTGGCGATATAGCCTTGGTCCGGCAGATCGTAGGCGCCGGGGCCGTAGTCGTTGTAGAGCTTGGCCAGGCGTTCGTCGGTGAGTTTTTCCGGGGCTTTGGTGGGCAAGTGCGCCCGCACGAAACGGTTGAAGCTGTCCTGGTTGGCCTGTGGCAGCAGGTAACGGTACACTGCCGCCAGGCGCATGGCGGTGGGGTGCATGCTGTCGAGGAAGGTGTCGAGGCGGGCCTGGGTGTCTTTGTTGCGGTAGCGCTTCCAGAACCGCAGCAGGAAGGTGGTGCCCTCGCGGTCGGCGAACTGGGCCAGATATTCCTGGCGACGCGGGTCGTTGTCATCCTTGAGCAGTTCGGCGCTGTTGTTGGGGCCTTGATAGGTGCTGTAGCGCACCAGGTCACGCATCAGGCGAATGAACGGCAGGTTGATCGACTCACGCAGGGCCTCCCGCAAGGTGGGGTTGCGGCCGTTGTCTTCGTTGCGAAAGTTATTGAAGTGATGCAGGCCGCCGCCGGTAAAAAAACGCTCGCCGGGACTGGCCGAATACTGCCGGTTGAGCGCCGCATCGAGCATCTTCGGCAGGCTGCGGTCGCTGTTTTGCGCCAGGTAATCCACGGCCCAGCGCGACAGGCGATCCTGCTCGTCGACGCTGACGGTTTTCAGCGCGGCGGGGCTCTGGTCGGCATAACGGTCGTGCAGCTCGCTGATGATTTGCAGGTAGGTGGTGAGTACCCGCAGCTTGGCGGTGGAGCCCAGTTCCAGCTTGCTGCCTTCGTTGATGTCGAAGGGTTGGTCGGTGTTGTCAGTTTGTACCCGCACCCGTGCGCCGTCGGCGGTCATCTCATAGAGGGTGAAGCTGTAGCGCACTTGGGCAGTGCTGGCGGGCGTCAGCAGGCGCGGGCCGAGCAGACCGATCTGCCCGGCAAAGGCAGGCTGCGCCAATTGCTTGAGGTAGGCCGTGACCTGGTTTTGCAGATCGTCCTGCAAGGTCGTGGTGGCGGACAGGTCAAGGCGGTCCAGGTCGTACAGCGGGCGGTTGAGCAGGGCGGCCAGGCGACTGCGGGCGACGCTGATGCCTTTGTTGGTTTCTATCGGTTGAATCGTCGGTTGCTGCTGCCAGTCGCGATAACTCACACGGCTGGCCAGGGCCGCATCGGCCAAGGCCGGTTCGAGGACATTGTTCTGCATCAGCAGGCGTATATGACTGTCGGTCAGGTTTTCCAGCTCGGCCTGGCCCCTGGACAGGTAATGCGACGGCCGGCGCTGGGCGATCATCAAGGACAACACCTCGCGCAGCGCCAGGCCTTTTTGCGTGAGGTGTTGCGCGGAGTTGTCGGCGAGCAGCGCGTTGGTGCGGTTGAAATCGGCGCCGTACCACACCCGCAGTCCTTCGGCCATGCCGTGCACTTCGCCGTGGCCGGGCACGGCGGACAACGGCACGCTGTTGAGGTAGTCGCGCACGATGTTCTGGCGTGCCGGCAAGGTCTGCGGGCCGTCTTGGTATGCGCGCACGCTGGCGGAAAACATCTGGCGCAGTTTCTCGCCGCCGGACAACGTCAGGCCGTCGGGCGAGTGGCGGTATTTTTCCAACTGGGTGGCCAGGGTGCTGCCGCCGGCCGTCTGCCCCGGCACATGCAGCAGCTTGGCTATTTGTGACCAGGCTGCCTTGGCGAAACGCGGCCAGTCCACCGCCGGGTTGGCCTCAGGTTGCGCGGGGTCGAGCAGCTCGCGGTTTTCGATAAACAACAGGCTGTTGACCACCACCGGCGGAATCGCGGCGAAGTCCTGATATGACTGTTGTGGATACGTGAAGTGGTATAGCGGCTCTGCCCGGCAGTCGTTGATCGAAAGGCCTGCCTGGATCTTTTCGGCATAGGGCACGAACAGGCCGCGCTCGGTGTACGCCATCAACGGCGCAGAAAAACGTACCTGGCTTTGAATCAGGTAATTGCGCTTGAGCAGGCGCGGCAGAAACTCATCCAGGTCGCTGTAACCCAGGCGTTTGTCAAAGGGGCCGTCACCGGGATAGACCATGGCATCGCTGGGGCCGGGCTCCAGCGTGTAGCCCAGCGTCGCGGCCAGGTGACTCAGTTTCTGCGCCTGCCAGTGCGACGTGCGCATTTCACGCTGGGCGGCGTAACCCGCAGCGATCAGCGCGATCACCAGCAGCAGCCACACCATTCGCCACCGATACAACTGCTTGCGGGGGCGTCGTGGCAATGGCTGTTCATCCAGGCTGTCGGTGGGAGCCGCAGTCTTGGTCGAATCGGTTTGCCATAAAGCGCCCATAGTCGATTGATCCATCCCGGCAGATTGATCGGACTTGCTTGAAGCTTAGACGCTGATTGGCGCGGCCGAGAAATTTGTCGGGGGGGCTGGCGCTACCCGGCTACCACAGCCGGGGCGACGGTGTTCCTTAACGTGCGGGGTTTATCGGACCTATTTCAAGGTCCGTCATAAGGAAGACCACCCCATGCCCGAAACACCTTCATTGCGCCGTGCCCACATCGAGCAAATCGTCCGTCTGTTTTCCGGCGCTGCGACGCTGCGCGAAGTTGCGATCAAGCAGGTGCAAGCCACTCTGAATCGACGTTTCCCCAGTCTCAACCTGCTGGCCGGGCGCGTCGCCATCGGCACCCCGATGCACGCTGACCAGTACGACTACAGCCCCCTTGCCAACGAGGTCATGGTGCGTCTGACCGGCACACGGCCGATGCGTTATATCGAGGGTTACCATCAGGTGTTTGTGCATCAACGTGAAAGCCATGTGCCTGGTGGCCCGCCATTGGCGGATATCGAAAAGCTCGTCAACCAACTCGGGGCGTCGCTGCTGGAGGACTGGCTGGCACACCTGCAGGACTGGTGGCGTGAAACGCTGCCGGTGGACACGACTCGCTGGGCCTATCTGTCCGATGACCTGCTGGCGCTGTTGTACGACAGCCAGCAGCCGCCGGGCATGGATGCGCAGCAATTCGCCAAGGTCTTTCCACCTGCGGCCCTGCGGGCCAGTCGTCCTGATCGGCAATGGACCCTGCACGGCGCTTCGTTGCAGGTCCAGACCTTGCACGTGCGGCCCAAAGGCACTGTGCAGACGCCGCAGATGCTGCCGCTGTTGATCCTCGATCACCGGTTATTCGGCGCCGAGTTGCGCACGTTGTTGCTGTTCAGTCCGGCGACCGGCCTTCATCCGCTCACGCGGCTGGCGGACATCGAAGCCTTGATTCCCGACTATCTGAGCCAGCATCAGGCCGGTCAGGCGCTGGAATGGTTTGTCCAGGAACCCTGGGGCGATCCGTTCGATGCGCTGGCCGCCAGTTATGCCGAACGCCAGCGCACCGAGGTGCTGGCCATTGACCGCACGGTGCCGCGCTCACCCGACCAGTTCCAGCAACTGCTCGACCATGTGACGGACCCTTGGCGCTGGTTCGCGTCAACGCTGACCCCCTTTCAACAACGGGTACAGGATCATCTGCCGTTGTGGCTGATCCACGCCTCGGCGGCAGACAGCCTGGCCTACGCCCGTGCGCTCCAGGCCCTGGTCGTGGCGCAGGCCTCGGCGGGCGGGCGGACCTTTTTGGACGGCATTGCCCCGATCCGGACCTTCGCCGCTCAGGCCCTGACGCGCTGCCTGCGCAAGGAGCCCAAGGCCACCGGCATCGCGCCGGATGATATCGAGCTGAGCTACCAGATTGTGACGGCGGCCATGACGCCGGGCGGCTTTGCCAGCGGCGAGGTGCACCGGGAAACCCTGAGCCTGACGGACCTGGCCTTGGCCAATCTGGGTGGTTTTCCCCACATGCCGTCGGCGATCAGCGTCAAGGATGCCAGTGCGCCCGCCTGGCTTACGGCGGCTTTGCTGAAGGGCTGCGTGACTGAAGTGGATATCGGTCAGGCGTACCCTGCGCTGCTCAAGCAAACGCTGAGCGACGACCCTGTCGAACGGCCGCGCCGCGAAGCGTTGTTTATCCGGCAGGTGCGTGCGCAGTTACCGCTGCTGGCGGTGCAGATGAAGATCAAGGGCGAGAATGGCTTGACCGAGGCCGGGTATCGCCTGGTGCAAGCGGCGGTGATGCAGCAACCGGAGGCGGCGTTCTGGCCGTTGGCATTCAAGGCCACGCCCTCCTCATCAGCGGACACCGTGGTGAATATGTATGTGATTGGCGCCCGGGGTTCCGAGCAGGGGCCGCAGTTGCTCTATCAGCCGTTGTTCAGCCCCAGCCTGCGCGAGTTTTCATCCAGCGCGGCGCTGTTCGAGGCGATAAAGACATCGGGCCCTTTGCAGGATCTTGTGCTCGCCTGGCTGCCGCCGACGCGCCAGGCGGTGTATGCCAATGGTGGTTTTCAGGAGCCCCATGTACGGCACTTTCTGGCCGGCGACGAGTTCAGTGTCCCCGAGCGTCCGGCGCCGGCCACACTTAGCAGACACCCGCTGGCCGCAGACCCTTTGGTTCAGGTGTTCGCCTCCACGGTCCAGGCGCTGGTCAGCCTGGCGCAGGCGCAGTCGGTGTCCAATGCCGAGCAGCGCTGGACGACCTTGAAAGAGGGCGGCTGGCTGCTGTTCAACAGCCTGTTGCCGTTTATCAGAGGGCCGGTGGCGCTGGCGGGGTGGATGCTTCAAGTGATGGACAGTGTCCAGCAAGACGTGCCGGCCATCAGTAGCACTGAGCCGGTCGCGCAGGCCCAGGGGCTCATGGACCTGCTGAGTAACCTGGTGCTGATTCTGGCGCATCGGGTTTCGCCCCATGAACCGCCACCTACGCTGCAACTGCAACACCCGGCGTTCAAGCCGACCCCGCCAAGGCGGGCCCCGACCACACTGGTACGCGGCCCGCTCGATGTGCCCTTGCGCTCGCCCGGAGGCTGGAGCAATGCACGCGACACCCTCACGCCGCCGCTGCGAGCCCGTCTCGAACGGCTGAGCCTCAGGGCATTGCCTGTGTCTGAAGGATTGCCCGGGGCGCAAGTGGGTGGGCGGCTCAATGGGCTGTTGTTCAACGCCGCCGCGCAGCCGCCGCAGTGGCAGGTCCCCGTGCGCGGCCACGTGTATCGGGTGCAGGTCGGGGACAACAGTGTGCGGGTCATCAGTGCCGATGGCCGCGAACTGGGCCCATGGCTGCGATTGTTGGACACGGGTGTCTGGGATGTGGATTTACGCCTGCGTCTGCTGGGTGGGCAAGCTGATACCCCGACGAAGCTGCCGGATACCGAGTCGCGTCACCAGCAATTGGAGCGGGATTACCTTCAGTACATCCAGCGTCGGGAGGCTGCGAACCGCGCCATGATGGTGGCTTACCAGCTCAAACACAGCACAGCGGCCATCACCGAGCAGCAGCGCGCCACGGCGGCTACCCGCTATGCCCAAGAGCTGCGCAATAAGCTGGATGCCTCACGGCAGGAGTTGCAGTGCCTTAAGGACTTACAGGCCCTCAAGGCCCGGCCGAATTATGAAGGTGAACTGTCGACCACGCTTGAGGGGCTGGTTCTCAACCTGCAGCAACTGCTGCAACAGGCCCGTGAAACCACGGTCGCGATCAATCATCGATTGGTGCCCGCGCTCAAGCAGGTGGAGTCCGAGAGCGTAGAAGAGGCCTTGTCGGACAGCAATCAACAGGCCCACCTCGCGTTGAACAAGGGTATGCGCGAGTTGGCGGACAGCAATGGCGATGCCATCGAGTGGCGTACTCAGGAACTCAACTTCTTGCAGGCGTTGGAGCGCGTGCCCAAGTACGGGCCGGACAAAGCCCGCGCCTTGCTGGCAAACAAACCGGCAGGCCCGACAGTACTGGAGTTGCAGTCGTTGCAGGTGACGACCCTGTGGGCGGTGGCGCTCAATACGGAAGGTGCGAGGTTGGACGATGACTTCTTCCAAAGCCTGGACGACACCATTCACCGCGCCCGCTGGGCCAGCAGTTCCCAGGCGCAACTGGACGAATTGGCCCCCCACAGCACCCAATTGCGTATCGAGTTGTTGGAGAGTTTCAACCGTGCCTACGCACTGACGGATGACCGCATCGAATTCTGGCGGGCGATGGAGCCGGACAAATTTCACCTCGTCTACCTGGAAAAATTGCAGCGGTTGTTCACTCAATTGCACGCCGAGGTCGAGCGTGAATTGGCTGCGACGCTGGTGCCCGCTGCGCCTGCGCCTGCACCGGTCCCTCGTGCGGCGCGCAAAAGAGTCATCCGCACACGCAACCAGGACTTGTACGTTGCCCGGATCACGCAGACAACCGGCGAGCAGCCGGTCGAGGTGGCCGAAGTGCTCGATAACCAGGATGCCGTGATCGCCTCCTTCACTCACGCTGCCGATGGGGTCTGGGAGCCGGTCACCCCGGCGGCTCAGGCACAGACGGCGCCGTTACCCAATCTCAATCGCTTGATTCAACGGGGCGAGGCGTTGCGGGCGCCGGTGGAGCAGGCGATTGGCGAAGTGTTGAAGATGGCACGTACCGCCAACGAACCCCAGTCGCTGCAGGACATTCTGGAACAGCGGGCGGGCAAATTACGCCAGTGTGCCGATGCCCTTCACCGGCGCTTGCAACAGGGCGAGCCGGCCCGCCTGAGCGCGACCCTGCAGGCGCGGGCCAGGACCGTGGCCGCCGAGTTGCGAGCTGATGCCGACCGCCTGACCGAGCAGGGTTTGCAGGCGCGGCTGAATACGATCAAGTCCCGCCCGCCGACGCAGTCCGGCCTGGACGTACTGGTCAGCCATCATGAGGCGAGCATCTTGCGCCAAGGCGTGCGGGTTGCGCTGGCCGGCAGCCCCACTGATTGGCTGCAGGCCTACGTAGTGATGGACGTGCACACGCGCCGGCCGCTGTGCTACGGGCATTTTCACTATGCACGCGAAACCGGGCCGGACGACCACTTCACCGCCGCTCACCTCAAGACACCGGTGCAGCACCGCATGGGCAAACAGTCCCAGGCCCAAGCCCAGGCCCAGGCATTTGCCCGTATCCAGGCCGGGCAAGGCGGTCGGGCCCAGCAGACATTGGAGATTCACCGTGGCGAGATCAACCTGCGAATGGCGCGCCGGCTGTTCTTCCAGGCGCCGATGTGGACGCGTGAGTGGTAAGCGCATACGGCATTTGCCTGCAAGGACGCACCATCGCTGTGCGATACTCCCACCGTGCAATGGACGTTATCCGGGAATTCCCGCTGAATATTGCCATTTATAGAGTGAAAATCACTGGGTTGAGCTTTTTATACTGCATCCCCCTGATCTGGCCCGGCCAGACCGGTTTGCTCAAAAAGTGAACCGGGAACGGTCCCCCGCGACAGACCCGTCGCGAGGGCCCGGACTCGGAGGCTCATATCCAATAACAAGACGAGGTTGTATCCCTATGCCAGTCGGCAATCACCTGCCCCAGGGCGAGACCGCTTCGGGCGGCCCGCTCAAACGCGAACTGGGCGAGCGGCATATTCGCCTCATGGCCCTCGGCGCCTGTATCGGTGTCGGCCTGTTCCTCGGTTCGGCCAAGGCCATCGAAATGGCCGGTCCGGCCATCATGCTCTCCTACATCATCGGTGGCCTGGCCATCCTGGTGATCATGCGCGCCCTCGGTGAGATGGCCGTGCACAATCCGGTGGCCGGCTCCTTCAGTCGCTATGCGCAGGATTACCTCGGCCCGTTGGCAGGCTTTCTGACCGGCTGGAATTACTGGTTCCTGTGGCTGGTGACCTGCGTGGCGGAGATCACCGCCGTGGCGGTGTACATGGGCGTGTGGTTCCCCGATACGCCGCGCTGGATCTGGGCCCTGGCGGCGCTGATCAGCATGGGCACCATCAACCTGATCGCGGTCAAGGCCTTCGGCGAGTTCGAGTTCTGGTTCGCGTTGATCAAGATCGTCACCATCATCGCGATGGTGATCGGCGGCGTGGGCATCATCGCTTTCGGTTTTGGCAACGACGGCGTGGCCTTGGGGATTTCCAACCTGTGGGCCCATGGCGGTTTCATGCCCAATGGCGTGCAGGGCGTGCTGATGTCCCTGCAAATGGTGATGTTCGCCTACCTGGGTGTGGAAATGATCGGCCTCACCGCCGGTGAAGCGAAGAACCCGCAGAAGACCATCCCCAATGCCATCGGCTCGGTGTTCTGGCGGATCCTGCTGTTCTACGTCGGCGCGCTGTTCGTGATTCTGTCGATCTACCCGTGGAACGAAATCGGCACCCAGGGCAGCCCGTTTGTGATGACCTTTGAGCGCCTGGGCATCAAGACCGCTGCCGGCATCATCAACTTCGTGGTGATCACGGCGGCGCTGTCGTCGTGCAACGGCGGCATCTTCAGCACCGGGCGCATGCTCTACAGCCTGGCGCAGAACGGCCAGGCCCCGGCGACCTTCGGCACCACTTCCAGCAACGGCGTTCCGCGCAAGGCGCTGCTGTTGTCCATCGGCGCGTTGCTGTTGGGCGTGTTGCTCAACTACCTGGTGCCGGAAAAAGTCTTCGTCTGGGTGACCTCGATTGCCACCTTCGGCGCGATCTGGACCTGGGTGATGATCCTGCTGGCCCAGCTCAAATTCCGCCAGGGCCTGAGCCCGGCTGAACGTGCCGGCCTCAAGTACCGCATGTGGCTGTACCCGGTCAGTTCGTACCTGGCACTGGCCTTCCTGGTCTTGGTGGTGGGCTTGATGGCGTACTTCCCGGACACGCGTATTGCACTGTATGTGGGGCCGGTGTTCCTGGTGCTGCTGACGGTGTTGTTCTACGTGTTCAAGTTGCAGCCGACGAACGCGGCGGCGCGTTCAGCGGCCTGATAGCTGGACGGACAACAAAAAGCCCCTTGATCGGGGCTTTTTGTTTTTCAGGCCTGGGCCATTTTTGTGGATTGGTTCAGGCGTTTATTGAACTCCAGCCAGGCTCCCAGCAGGGCCATCAACGCAGTGCCTGCCAGAGCGGTCAAAATCTGCATGGCGAACGCGTCGCCGGCCAGGGCGTTGACCATGTCCGCCAACGGCGCCAGCAGCACGCCGAGGCAGAACACCTCCAGTGAGTAGCGGCCCATGCGGCAGGTTTGTTGTGCCAGCCAGTTTTGCGTCCAACCGCGTCCCGGCAACAGTTTGGCGGTGACGTAGGCCAGGGCCAGGAAGTGCAGCAATCGCACCGGCGACAGGTCGGTCTTGCTGATGGGGTACAGCAGGTCACTGACGGCCGATGGCATCCACGCGTCATGGATCTCGGGCCAGCGCCACGACAGGGTGATCACCCCGGCAGCCAGCACGTAGGCGGCTGCGGCAATGAATAACGGCTGTCGGGATAGGGCCCGGTGTTCCAGCGGACGTGGCTGGCTGGCATGAATCGCCGCTGCGCCGCCGAGCACGAACAGCAACTGCCAGGTGACCGGGTTGAAGTACCACACGCCGTCGGCAATCGCCCGCAGGTTCCAGCCCATCCACGGCGCGAGCAGGTACACCGTCATCGACGCGCCCACCACCAGCCAGGTCTTGCGCAGCAACAACGGCAACACCAGCGACAGGCCGGCCAGCAGCACGATGTACAACGGCAACGGGTCCATCAGGTTGGGCTTGAAGCGCAGCAGCAACTCATCGGTCAGCGCCTGCTGCGGGTGGGTGACGAAGTGCGTCAGGCCCATCTCTTCGACGAGGTCGCGGGTTTCCACATGGCTGTTGGCGAAGAACACGATGCCCATCAGCATCGCCAGCAAAAAGATATGCACCACGTACAACACCCAGGTGCGCCGCAGGATCTTCAGGCCAGCCATCCAATAACCCTCGCGCTGCAGGACCTTGCCGTAGGCCAGCACCGAGGCATAGCCGGCCAGGAACACGAACACTTCGGCGGCATCGCTGAAGCCGATGTTGCGCAAGGTGATTTGACCGAGGGGGTTGTGGGGGACGTGATCCCAGAAAATGAAGATCAACGCCAAGCCCCGAAAAAAATCGATGCGTGGGTCGCGTCCGTTCAGCATGGCAGCGGGCTCTTGAACAAGTAGGTTTATTAAGGACAGGCACGCGGCGGTTATGTCGTACGCCGTGCGTCGGGCGGGCGCAGGTTGGCGTTATTTGTAAGCAATTGCAAAGGTTGGGTATTACTGAATGTCTCAATTGCGCGCACGTCCTACCTGTTAATTCTGACAGTAGACGTTCGATTGGCGTCGTGGCTTGCTGGCAACAGCCGCAACGGGACGACGCAATGAACAGACTGTGGAAGGGGTTCTCCAGCTACACGGCCATAGGTATCGCCAACACGGTGATCCACTGGCAGCTGTTTTTTGTATTGCGCACGGCGTTCGACCTCAGCCAGGCCCTCAGCAACTTCCTGGCGTTTTGCATTGCGGCGTCTTTCTCTTTTTATGTGAACGCGATCTACACCTTTGCCATGCCGGCGTCGTTGCCGCGCTATGGGCTGTTTATGCTGTGCATGGGCGGCCTGAGCCTGGGCGTGGGCGGGTTGGGGGACCGCTGGCGGGTATCGGGCATCGTCACCGTGGGGGTGTTTTCGCTGGTCAGCCTGGTGTGCGGCTTCCTGCTGTCGCGCTGGGTGGTGTTTCGCGAGCGTGAACAATGAGGTTTTCGCTGGTGGTGCCCCTCTTTAATGAAGAACAGAGCGTCGACCGGTTTTACCGCGCCATTCGCCACGAACCGGGTTTGTGCGCCCACTGCGTCGAGATCGTGTTCATCAACGACGGCAGCACCGACCGCACAGCCGAACATGCCAAAGCCATTGCCGTGGCTGACCGCGACGTGATGCTGATCAACTTCTCGCGCAACTTTGGCAAGGAGGCCGCGTTATTCGCCGGGCTCGAATACGCCACGGGAGACGCCGTGGTGCCGATCGACGTGGACTTGCAGGACCCGATAGACGTCATCCCGCAGTTGCTGGCCGAATGGCAAAAAGGCGCCGATGTGGTGCTGGCCAAACGCCGAGACCGTGCCAGCGATGGCTATCTCAAACGCCACAGTGCGTCGCTGTTCTATCACCTGCTCAGTCGCATTTCCTACACCCACATCGAAGAAAACGTCGGCGACTTCCGGCTGATGGACCGCAAGGTGGTGGACGTGATCAAGGCCCTGCCCGAGCAGCAACTGTTCATGAAAGGTGTGCTGTCCTGGGCCGGTTTCAGCGTGGCCATCGTCGAGTACGACCGCGCCCCGCGCAGCGTCGGCCAGAGCAAGTTCAACGCGTGGAAATTGTGGAACCTGGCCTTGGACGGCATCACCTCCTTCAGCACTTTGCCGCTGCGGTTATGGAGCTATGTCGGCGGGTGCATCTCGTTGCTGGCGCTGGTGTATGCCGGGTACCTGGTGCTGGACAAGGTGCTGTTCGGCAATGACGTACCGGGGTATCCGTCATTGATGACGGCGATTTTGTTTCTGGGCGGGGTGCAACTGATTGGGATCGGGATATTGGGGGAGTATGTGGGGCGCATCTATATGGAGGCCAAGCATCGGCCCCGGTATGTGGTTAAAGACATGGTCAGTCGCCGGGGGCATGCGCCCGAAGCAGCGGATCGTCGGACGTGCAGCGACGCAGGGGAGCAGAGTGATGACGGCTGAATGGTCGAGTAAAGAGAGTCTGGTATTTTTTTTAGTGGCCGTGCTGGTCTATGTGTTTCCGTTGATCCTGGCCGACTATTTTTACGTGGAGGACAGTTTTCGAGCAGCGTACGGGTATGCGTCGTGGCGTGCTGAAGGGCGTTTTTTAATTGATGGTTTTTATCATGCCCTGTCTATGTCAAATGGCGCGCCAGATATGTTCCCGCTGGGGCTGCTGATGGCGTGCGTGGTCATGGCATTTGCCTTGAGAAAACTGGCCTTTCATTATTTTTACAACGTGAATCTATGTTCCTCATCGGTGGTGTTGCCGATGTTCTTCAGCCCCTTGTTTCTGAGCGACCTTGCTTATAAGTACGACGGGCCGGTGATCACTGTCGGGGTGGCGCTGGTGATATTTGCGATCACGCTCAAGTGCGAAAGAAAAGCCATCGAGTGGGGCGGTGGCATGCTACTGCTCTGCTGCGCGCTGTGTATTTATCAGCCTCTGCTCAATGTGTTTGTCGGGTTGTGCTGTATCGAGTTGTATAGAGCGATTATCCATAAAAAAACAACCCGCGACTTGGCGGCATTGGCAGGTGGACAGTTGACTCAAGCCGCCGCGGCGGCGCTGTTTTATCTATGGGCTGTGATTCCGTTCATGGGCAAGGAACGCCAGGGGCTTCTGGGGTGGAGTGACGATTGGGTAGTTATCGTCTTTCAGCGTCTGGAGAATGCTGAAGAGCGAATTCGCCCGCTCTACACAGGTGGCAGTGCATGGCTGTTCGCGGGGATGGCGATATTGTTTGTGTTGGGGTTTATATGGGCGGGTTGGCTGGCATTGCGTGACAGGTCGAAGGCTTCCAGCAAGGTCATGATGAGCCTGGCTTATGTGTCGATCATTCCGCTGCTGGTCATTTGCGTTCCGGGCATCATGCTGGTTTTTTTCTATGAAAACAGTGATTCAAGGGCCATGTTGGGAGCCGGGCCTCTTTTGGTTTTTATGTTGCTGGTGATACATCAGTTGCTCAAGGCGCTGCATCGACATCTGACAATACTGTTGGTGTTGCCCATCGTTGTGCTGGTGTCTATTTCCTATAGTTACGGACGGGTTCTAAGTTTAAAGAAAACGTTGGAAACCAGTGTGATGACGCAGTTGGCCTACTCCATCAGTTCTTCCCCGGCGTTGGCGTCGGTAGGGGTTTTTTACTTCAACGCCAGTGCCCAGGATTATTGGTTGCCCGCGTCTGCCGGCACCGTTTCGATCATGCCGAGCATGCCTTATCTGTTGGCGGCCAACTTTCTGTTCTTACCGCAAGCATTGGCCAGGGTCGGGATCACGAACGTGGTGCAAGCCAGCGATGAACATTCGGCCGGCGTACGACTGGGGCGCGATGCCCGCCCCGTCGTCGATAGTCTGTTCTACGCCATTTACGTGGAGGGTGGGGACGGATACATCGTCATGAAAAAACAGCCCGGCGAAAATCCCGACAGGGATTTCCAAATTAAGCCGCGATGATCTCATGGGGCTCAAAACTGTCCGCCCGCGCCATCTGCCACATACGCGAATAGAACTCGCCGTTCACCTCGCCCGTCAGCAATTCCCCTGGCTTGAGGAACACATGCAACTGCGAGAACAGCTTGATCTCGGTCGCCGACATGCGTCGCACCAAATGCTTGGCCGACAGTTGCGATGGATGATCCAGGCCCGCCGCCGCGAGCATTTCTGCCAACGCCTTGAGGGTGTTGCGGTGGAAGTTGAACACGCGCTGGGCTTTGTCCGGCACCACCAGGGCGCGTTGGCGCAATGGGTCCTGGGTGGCGACGCCGGTCGGGCATTTGTTGGTGTGGCAGCTCTGCGACTGGATGCAGCCGATGGCGAACATAAAGCCCCGCGCCGAGTTGGCCCAGTCGGCACCGATGGCCAGGACGCTGGCGATGTCGAAGGCGCTGACGATCTTGCCGCTGGCGCCGAGCTTGATCTTGTCGCGCAGGTTCAGGCCCACCAGGGTGTTGTGCACAAACAGCAGGCCCTCACGCAGCGGCACGCCAATATGGTCGGTGAACTCCACGGGCGCGGCGCCGGTGCCGCCTTCCTTGCCGTCGACCACGATAAAGTCGGGCAGGATGCCGGTCTCCAACATGGCCTTGGCGATGCCCATGAATTCCCACGGATGGCCCAGGCAGAACTTGAAACCCACCGGTTTGCCGCCGGACAGTTCGCGCAGCTGGGCGATGAACTGCATCAGTTCGATCGGCGTGGAAAACGCGCTGTGGCGCGACGGTGAGACGCAGTCTTCGCCCATCAGGATGCCACGGGTTTCGGCGATTTCCTTGGTCACTTTGTGCTTGGGCAGGATCCCGCCATGGCCGGGTTTGGCGCCCTGGCTCATCTTGATTTCGATCATGCGCACTTGCGGGTTCTGCGCCTGCACGGCGAAGCGTTCCGGGTCGAAACGGCCGTCGCTGGTGCGACAGCCAAAGTAGCCGCTGCCCAGTTCCCAGGTCAGGTCGCCGCCGTTTTCACGGTGATAGGGGCTGATGCTGCCTTCGCCGGTGTCGTGGGCAAAGTTGCCGAGCTTGGCGCCGTGGTTGAGCGCCCGAATCGCGTTGGCGCTCAGCGAGCCAAAACTCATCGCCGAGATATTGAACACCGACGCCGAGTACGGCTGTGTGCATTGCGGGCCGCCGACCATCACACGAAACGCGCCGGGATCACTCAGCGGCGCCGGGCGCATGGAGTGGCCGATGAATTCGAAGCCCGACTGGTACACGTCGATCAAGGTGCCGAAGGGCTTGTCGGCGGTTTCGTTCTTGGCGCGGGAGTACACCAGCGAGCGTTGCGAGCGCGAGAAGGGCAGGGCGTCGCTGTCGGATTCGAGCAGGTACTGGCGGATTTCCGGGCGAATGGCTTCCACCAAATAACGGATATTGCCCAGGATCGGGTAGTTGCGGCGCACCGCGTGGGGGCTTTGCAGCAGGTCGAAAATGCCGATCAGGCTCAGCACGCCGGTGACCAGGGTGACGGGCCATAGCCATTCATGTTCGATAAAGGGGAGGCTGGCGAGGGTAAAAATCACGCACACAGCAAAAAAGGCGTAGCGGCTTAGCAAGGACAGGCTCATACGGTTTCCTTGGTTCGGACTCTGAGGTCGATGGGGCATTCTGCGCCGCTAAAGAAAGCCCGGACAACCCATAGTTGTATTCAGCGATCGCGTGTGGGGCGCTCGGATTGGCCCGAGGCAGAGAGTTCGCGGCTATCCGTGACCTCGAATCGAGTCTGAAGGGTGGTGGTTGAGTCGCCGCCGACGAAGACGGTGAAGGTGCCGGCCTCTATTACCGAAGAAAACTGTTGATTGAACAGCGCGAAGTCCTGTGGGCCAAGGTTGAAATTCACGCTGCGCGTCTCTCCGGGCGCCAAGTGGATTTTGCGAAAGCCGCGCAGTTGGCGGACCGGACGGGTCACGCTGGCGACATCGTCACGCAGGTACAGCTGGACGATTTCATCGCCGGCGCGCTGGCCGGTATTGGTGACGCTCACTTGCACGGTCACGGACTCGGTGGATGCCAGCCGCTCGGCCGTGATCCGAGGCGTGCTATAGCTGAACGAGGTATAGCTGAGGCCGAAACCGAAGGGATACAGCGGCGTCCATAGCTCATCGATATAGCCGGACTCATAACCGCCCGCACCGGTGGACGGGCGGCCGGTGTTTTTGTGTGCGTAGTAGAGCGGGATCTGCCCCACGTTACGGGGGAAGGTGACCGGCAGTTTGCCGCTGGGGTTGATGTCACCGAACAGGACATCGGCCACGGCGTTGCCCATTTCACTGCCCAGGAACCAGGTTTCCAGAAGCGCCGGCGCCTGGCGCACGGTCCGTGAGAACACGAGCGGGCGACCATTCATCAACACAATGACCACGGGCTTGCCGGTGTCCAGCAGGGCACGCAGCAACATGTCCTGGGCACCCGGCAGGCCCAGGTCCGTACGACTGCGGGCTTCGCCGCTCTGGTCTGCGCGCTCACCAAGCACCGCGATCACCACCTCGGCTTGTTGGGCGGCCTGCTGGACTTCTGCGAGGTCATCAAGCGCGTTGCTGATGGGCGATGCGCCGGCCAGGTAAACCACCTTCGTGCCGGGGGAGACGGCCTGGCGTATGCCCTGCAAGACGGTGACCGAATCTTCAGGATGAGCCGCCGTGGCCCAGGGGCCGATAGTGGCTTCGGCATCCGTGGCCAGGCTGCCGACCACCAGCACGTTGCGCAGGTGCTTGGGCAGGGGCAGCAGCGCGTCGTTGTTTTTCAGCAGCACAATGGATTTCTGCGCAGCTTCCCGGGCCAGGGCACGGTGCTGCGGCGTCAGGGTATTGGCTTGCTGCCGTGCCTCATTGCTGTAGCGCAAAGGGTCATCGAACAGGCCCAGGCGCTCTTTGGTCTGGAGCACGCGGCGCACCGCTGCGTCCAGGGCTGCCATGGGAATCTGGCCATTGCGCACCAGCGTCGGCAGGTATCGACGGTACATCTGGCTTGCCATGTCGACGTCCACGCCGGCGTTGAAGGCCAGCCGTGCGGTGTCGTTGGGGACGTCCGCGATACCGTGCTGACTCAACTCCCATATCGCGTTGAAGTCACTGACAATCAGGCCGGCAAATCGCCATTGATTGCGCAGCACGCCGGTCAACAATGCTGTGTTGCTGTGCAGGGGCGTCCCGGCTATTTCGTTGAACGAGGGCATGACTGCATCGACGCCCGCAGCGACGGCCGCCCGGAACGGCGGTAAGTGCACTTCCTGCAAGGTGCGTTCCGACACGTCGGCGACGTTATAGTCCCGCCCACCTTCGGCCGCGCCGTAGCTGACGAAGTGTTTCGCGGTCGTCAGCATGAACGAGGTGTCGTGCGGCCCTGCACCGTGGAACCCCTGTACCTTGGCGCTGGCCAGCGCCGCGCCCAGAAACGGATCTTCGCCGCTACTTTCCACCACACGGCCCCAGCGCGGGTCGCGGGCGATGTCGACCATGGGCGCGAAGGTCCAGTGGACGCCGTTGGCCGTCGCTTCAATGGCCGCTGCGCGAGCGGTGCGCTGCGCCAGGTCGGGGTCCCAGGCCGAGGCTTCCGCCAGCGGCACGGGAAACACGGTTCGAAAGCCATGAATCACATCGAAGGTAAATAACAGCGGTATCTGCAGGCGCGATTGGGTGACGAGGTGTTGCTGCAGCGCGCGGGTCTGCTCGAAACCGTAGGCGCCAAGGATCGAGCCGACCGTGCCCTCGGGCAGATGCGACAGTGTGCCTTGGTCGATGACAGGGCCGGTCGGTGTGTCCTGGATACCGAGCATGTTGAGTTGGCCGACTTTTTCTTCGAGCGTCATCTGTTGCAGCAAGGTTTCTACCCGCTCCTGGGCATTGGCCTGCGGGGCCGCCGTGCTGACACAAAGCATCATGCAAAGCAGCGTCAATCGCTGAAAAAACTTCATGGCCGCTGGCTGTTGTCAGCGATTGAAGCAACACCGATTGCCGTCGAGTCCGAGTGGAAGGGGTGGTATTGATACAGCCAGGTTTCCGACAGCGGTTGACCGTCCAGGCGCAGGAACAGGCGCAACTCCACCGGGTCCTTGCCGTCGACGGTCAAGTCGAACTGTGCTCGCCAATGACCGGCGACGCCATCTGGCACTGCTTCCGTGAAGACCAGACCCAGCTCGCCTCTGGAACAACTGATCACCGCCTCGGGCTTGACGCCCGGTGCAAGTTTTTCCAAGGGTGTGCCTTGAAATTCGACGACAAATTTACGCACTCCCACGGGACGCGGCTGGCCTGGCTGGCCGCCTTTGCCCAGGCGCGTGGCCACGCACTTTGCCAATGGCGCAGCGTAAGGCTCCTGTGCCAGCCAGTGCAGGCGATAGCGCAACGTATAGCGATTGCCCGCTTCGGCGGGGGCCGAAGGTACCCACATGGCGACGATATTGTCGTGGATCTCGTCATCGGTGCCATTTTCCATCAGTTGTACGCTGCCCTCGCCCCAGTCGCCCAGCGGTTCGACCCATAGGCTGGGGCGGCGCTGATAATTCACGCCGTCCAGGTAGTGGTCAAAATTGCGGTCACGCTGTAGCAGGCCGAAACCCTTCGGTTGATGGTCGCTGAACGCCGAAACTACAGTGCGCGGCGGGTTGTTCAGGGGGCGCCAGATGCGTTCGCCGTTGCCGGTCCAGAGTGCCAGACCGTCGCTGTCGTGGACTTCGGGGCGCCAGTCGGCAGCGGTTCGCTTGGCGGTTTCACTGAACCAGAACATCGAGGTCAGCGGTGCAATGCCCAGCCGACCGACGTTTTTGCGCAGGAAGAACGTGCAGTCGACGTCCATGACCACACCCTGCGCGCGGTTGATCACGAAACGGTAGGCCCCGCAGATACTGGGGCCGTCGAGCCGTGCATAGAGGGTCATGGACGTGGCATGCAGGTTTTTCGGCGCTTCGAACCAGATGTGGGTGAAAGCGGGAAATTCCTCGGCCTTGCCAGCCTGAGCCACGTCCAGGGCAATCGCACGTGCCGATAGACCGTATTGGTACAACTCGCCGATAGCGCGGAAGTACGACGCGCCAAGAAAGGCCACCCAGTCGTTCTGTTGCCACGGGAGTTTGGCCTGGTTGCCCAAACGGCTTTCCTGGATGCGAAAACCGGCGAATCCACTGTTAGTGGGCAAGGCATGGGCCGGGCTGTCGCCAGGCATGTCGAAGTTCGCGGGGTCGTAAACGATCTCGCGGGCGACGCCCTTGTCCACGGCATACACCCTTACCGGGGTACGAAAGAATGAGCCCAGATGAAAGAAGGTCACGGGAAATTGCCCCGGCCCCTTGGCAAATAGAGCCAACTCGGGTTTGAAGCGGATCTGCCCGTGGGCGGCGTAGTCGAGTTTCGCCAACAGCGCGTCCGCGTTCGTGTTGGGATAGCGGTAGGGTTTCAAGGCATCGGCTTGTGCCTGTTCGATCAACTCGTCGAAGGAAAAAGCGCGGGCCTGGTCGCCGCTATCGGCCGCCAGGGCACCCTTGCCCAGGGACGTAAGCAGGGCGGTCAGCGAGGCATAGGTCAGGAACTCGCGACGTGTGGACATGATGACCGTTCCTTGGACAAAGCGGATTCATCTTCACGATCAGCACGCCAACGGCCTGCAACCGTGTTGCTTGCCAGGAGTTTCGAGGGAGGGGAAGGTGGCTGTCTACTGTCAGAAATAACAGGTTCACGGGGCCGAAGAGTTGGACAGGCGTGCGGTAGCGCGCTTTCAGCTCTTGTTGAAAAAGGTTCTCGTTTGGGTGTTTCGTTATGTTACTGTATAACGCATCAGGTACACCCAAACGCCCCCGGAGGCCCCATGAAAGCTGGTATCCATCCCGACTACCGCACTGTGCTGTTCCACGACACCGCTGCCGACGTGTTCTTCCTGATCGGCTCCACCGCCGACAGCGATCGCACCCATCAACACAGCGACGGCAACACCTACCCGTACATCCCGTTGGACGTGTCCAGCGCATCCCACCCGATCTACACCGGCCAGCAGCGCAAGACTCAGGTGGAAGGCCGGATTGCCGGGTTCAACAAGCGCTTTGCGGCGTTTGGGTCGAGTCCGAAAAAATCCGAGGAATGAGCATGATGCGGCGGCGTACCCTACGCCGCCGTCTGCCGAATCGGCAGCACCACGCGAAATCGCGTGCCTTGGCCCAGCTCGCTGCTCACCGAGATATCGCCATGGTGTTTCTTGACGATGCCGTAGGAGAGTGACAGCCCCAGTCCTGTGCCTTCGCCGACCGGTTTGGTGGTGAAAAACGGATCGAAGATTTTCTGCATGGCCTCCGGGGCAATCCCGCAGCCGTCGTCCGCCACCTCCAGCCACACATTTTCGCCTTCCACCCCATTGCTGATGGTAATGGTGCCGCGCTCCGGTCCCATGGCTTGCGCGGCGTTGATTACCAGGTTCATCACCACCTGGTTGAGTTGTGAAGCCAGGCATTCGATTTCCGGCAATGGCGCATAGTGCTTTATCACATCCGCTTTGTACTTGAGCTCGCTGGCGACGATGTTCAGCGTGGAGTCGATGCCCTGCTGCAGGTTTGCAAATTGCCAGGTCTGGTCATTGTCGACCCGCGAGAAATTCTTCAGGTCCTTGACGATTTGCACCACGCGCCCGATGCCTTCCTTGGACTCCCTGATCAACAAGGGAATATCTTCCTTGAGGAAATCCAGCTCCAGCTCGTTGCGCAGTGCTCGGAGCTGTTCACCCTGCGCGAGGTTGTCTTCGGCCTGTCGGTAAGCCTCCAGCATCTGTTGCAACTGGTTGAAGTAGCCGTCGAGGGTGCTGAGGTTGGACGAAATGAAACCCACCGGGTTATTGATCTCATGGGCCACGCCCGCGGCCAACTGCCCCAGGGATGCGAGCTTTTCCGACTGTACCAATTGGCTTTCCAGTTGCTTGCGCTCGTCGATTTCCACTTGCAGCGCCTGGGTGCGCTGTTCCACCAATTGCTCCAGGTGGGCGGTTTGCAGTGAGGCGCGGCGGGCCATGTGCCATTTGTTGGCCAGGGTATTGGCCATCTGTTGGACTTCGATGTTGTCGAACGGTTTTTTCAGGATCAGCAAACGATCATAGCCGTGCAGGCGATACAGCAGGTCATCCCAGGAATAATCCGAATACGCGGTGCACACCACCACTTGCAGGCCGGGGTCGACTTTCCACAACTCTTCGATGGTCTTGGCCCCGTCCCACCCTTGGGGCATGCGCATGTCCACGAACGCCAGGGCATAGGGCCGCGTTTCTGCCATGGCGGTGGTGAGCAACTGCAGGCCTTCCTCTCCGCCATAGGCCGAGTGCAGCTCAAAGGGTTGTACCGTGGGTTTGCTGGTGTCGCCGAACAGTGCCGACTCCATATCATCCAGCGCCTGGTTTGATTCACCGGTGGGCATCAGGATCTTGCGGAAATCGTCGTGGATCGACGGGGTATCGTCGATCAGCAAAATGCGCCGGTTAGGGGGTTGGTTCATGGAGGACTTCCGGCAAGGGTGAGAGGAATTGTCAGGGTGAACACTGCGCCCAGCCCCGGCCCGTCGCTGCGGGCGCTGAGCTGGCCGTGCATTTCCACAGCGGCCAGGGCGCAGCTGTGCAGGCCGAAGCCGTGGCCTTCCTTACGGGTGGTGAAACCGTGGGTGAAGATCCGGGTCATGTTTTCGGCGGGGATGCCTTCGCCTTCGTCCTTCACGCTGATCTGCAAGGTGGCGTCGTCCAATCGTTGCACCGCCAGGGTCATCTGCCGTGGCCGGTCGGTGAGGTTGGACATGGCGTACTTGGCGTTGCTGATCAGGTTGACCATGATCAGCAGCAACCGGTGTTTGTCGGCCATGATTTCCGGCACCTGCTCATATTCCTTGACCACTGTGACGTGGTGGCGGCTCAGCGCGCCGGCGTTCATGCGCAGGGCGTCTTCCATCAGGATGCTGATGTGCACCGGCTCCAGCAAGGTGGACACACCGGCATAGGATTGTTGGGTAGAGACGATGTCCTTGATGTGGTCAACGCTTTTGCTCAGTTGCGCCAGTTCATCGGTCATGCCTTGCTGTTCGATGGCAATGGCCTCCACCAGTTGGTTGAGGTAGCCCGGCAGCAGCTTGCCCTTTTCATCCTGTGTCAGGAAGGTACCCAGGTCATCCGGGTGTTCGTTGATCAACTGCATGGCCTTGCCCAGTCCCAATGCCTTGCTGCTGCGCAGTTTGCGGGTGACCAGGTCGGCGGAGATATTCACGCTGTTGAGCACATTGCCGACGTTGTGCAGCACGTTGGTGGCGATCTCCGCCATGCCGGCCTGGCGGGCGCTGTCCAGCAGTTCGCTCTGGGCATCCTTGAGCTGCTGGGTGCGCCGTTCCACCCGTTGCTCCAGCGTTTCATTGGCTGCCTGCAAGGCGCGGTTGACCCGGCTGATCTCGGCGAAGCTGCGCAGCAGGCGCACCGTCAGATAGAGCAGCAATACCACCAACAACGTCGAGAAGATCAGCAGGTAGAGGTGGTATTGATGGTCAATCCGGTCAGCGGCTTGCTGGTCCTGATTGAGATGGTTGGTCAGCTCGTCCAGGCGGTCGGACACGGGGACTGCAGCAATGCGTTCGAGCAGGCTGTTGACCACCGGCTGTTCGCGCAGGATCAGTGAGATGTGGTTGCTGAGGATCTCCACCGGGGCCTGGAACTCAATCGGCAGGCGATCTTTGTTGATCGCCAGCTTGCCCAGGCCCACCAGGATGTCGGCGGCGCGCTCGTCGCTGGTGACCTGGGCGAATTCAAGGCTGCTGAGCAGAAGATCGTAGGTGTCGGTGGCGACATCTTGCAGTTGCAGGCGGCCTGCGTCGTCAATGCGATTGAACTGCGCCTGGATGTCATCTTCGGCGGTCGGCAAAAACGCCAGTGAGTTGCGCAGCACGGCATTGTGGGATTTGAACTGGTCGACCAACCGGGCTTTTTCCTGGATGGCTGCCTGATAGGCTTCTGTGCTGGCCTGCCAGCGGTGCAGGTCTTCGGGGCTGTGGTAAGTCTCACTGCTGCCCAGTGTGGCCCACAGTCGGGTCATGTCCGCGAGCGGTGTGACCAGCGGATCGTAGTTGTGGGTGAGCGCGATCCGCGCCTTTAGCACTTCGCTGTCCCATTGGGCATTGAGCTGCTTGAGCTGGCGGATCAAGTCCCTGGATTGGGTATAGGTGGCCGTTTGGTCGCGGGAGGACTTGAGGTACAGAAACACCAGTGTCGAGGCCAGCAGCAGGGCGATCAGGCCGAGCAAGAGTTGGCTGGTGCGGCGGCGAGTAAGGGTCATAGAGGCTTGCCCGCCCATTCGCCGGTCAAGGTCTTGAGAAACTGGATGATCAGGTCTTTGTCGTCCTGGGACGGGTTGCGCCCCAACTGGTACTTGAACATCACATCCACCGCCTCGGCCAGGGTCTTGGCCGAGGCGTCGTGAAAGTACGGCGCGGTGACGGCCACATTGCGCAGGCTGGGCACCTTGAACACATGGCGGTCTTCCTCGTCCTTGGTCAGCAGGTAGCGCCCCAGGTCTGATTCGACCGGGTTGCCACGTGCCTTGAAGTAGTCACCCATCACCCCGAATTTCTGGAACATATTGCCGCCGATATTCACGCCCTGGTGGCAGGCGATGCAGCCGTAATCCTTGAAACGCTGGTAGCCGTATTTTTCCTGGATCGTAAGGATTTCGGTATTGCCCAGCAGGTATTGGTCGAAGCGCGAGTTGGGGGTGAGCAGCGTGCGTTCATAGGTGGCCAGGGCGTTTTGCACGTTGGCGGCGGTGACGCCGTCGGGGTAGGCCTGTTTGAAGGCGTTCTGGTAGACGGGCAGGGCGGCCAGGTTCTGCACCACGGTTTTCCAGTCGCTGCCCATTTCCACCGGGCTGATGACCACTTGCTCGACCTGCGCCTCCAGCGTGTCCACGCGGCCATTCCAGAACTGCTTGAAGTTCAGGCTGGCGTTGAACACCGAGGGGGTGTTGATCTCTACCGGTTTACCGTCGAAGCCCACGGAGAAAGGCCTGTTGTCAGCCCCCCCGGCTTCCAAGTGATGGCAACTGGCGCAGGAGAGTGTGTTATTCACCGACAGGCGTGGCTCATTGAACAACTGGCGGCCCAGTTCGACTTTGGCCGCGTCCAGCGCTGGCACTGGCGGCAAAGGCTTGAGCGCCTCGTCCAGGGGGGCGGCCGGCAGAGGCATGCTGAGCCCCACCATGACGGCCAGGCCCAAACCATAGATTGAGACTTCATTCAAGCGAGCACTCCTTGCAAGCGTTGGACTATTGTCGGGTTATCGGCATCGCACAGCCGACCTGCAGCAACTGGGCGAAATCTTTCGCCGGCACGGCTTTGCTGAACAGAAAACCCTGGCCTTCCTCGCACTCCAGCGTTTTCAGGAAGTCCAGTTGTTCGGCGGTTTCCACCCCTTCGGCGATGATATTGAGTTCCAGGCTCTTGCCCATGCCGATGATCGCAGTGATCAACTGCGCGTCATGGCTGTTGGCGTTCAAGCCGCTGACAAAGGATTGGTCGATTTTCAGCACATCAATGGGGAAGCGGCGCAGGTAGCTGAGGCTGGAATAACCCGTGCCGAAATCATCCAGTGCCAGGCGCACGCCCATGGCCTTGATTCGCTGCAGGATATCCACGGTTTCGTCGACGTTCTGCATCAGGACGCTCTCGGTGATTTCCAGCTCCAGTTGCGCCGATGGCAGGCCTGTTTCCTTGAGAACCGCCTCCAGGTTGTCAACGAAATCGCGCTGGCGAAAGTCGATGGCCGAGATATTCACGGAAACGCGCAAGGGGGGGAGGCCCATCATCCGCCAAATCTGCGTTTGCTCGCACGCCTGGCGCAGTACCCATTGGGTCAGCGGAATGATCAAGCCGCTGTCTTCAGCCACTGCAATGAAATCAACCGGGCTGACCCACCCCGAGCGCGGCTGAAACCAGCGTATCAACGCCTCCGCACCGACAATTTTCCCGGAAGCCAGGTCCAGTTTTGGCTGGTAATGCAACACAAACTCATCGCGTTCCAGCGCGTGTCGGATCGAGCTTTCCAGGTTTTGCTGGTGCTGGGCGCGCAGGTTCATGTCTTCGGTATAGAAACTGAAATTATCCGGGTCGCGTTCCTTGCTGGTGTGCATGGCGGTTTCGGCGTGCTTGATCAGCTCTACGGCATTGCCGCTGTCATTCGGATAAATACTGATGCCCAGGCAGGCGGTGACGCTCAGGTCATGCCCCGCCACATGGCGGGTGGCGCTGATAGTTTTAAGTAGCTTCTGGGCAATGTGCTGGGTTTGCTGAGGATGCTGGACATCGTTGAGCAGGATCACAAACTCGTCGGTGCCATAGCGAAACACCGAGTCGGACTCGCGCACTGCCGCCACCAGGCTTTGGCTGACCTGCTGGAGCACTTCGTCGCCTACCGGATAGCCCAGGGCGTTGTTGATACGTTTGAATCGGTCCAGTCCGATAAACATCACCGCCAATTGCGTGTCATGCCGACGGCCCAGAGCGATGGCCTGGGTCAGGCGGTCGCCCAGCAGCGTGCTGTTGGGCAACTGCGTGAGCGCGTCGTACTGAAGCAGGTGCGAGACCTTGAGCAATTCCTGCACCCGTTCTTCGATGGTGCGCTCCAAGCCAAGCATCTTGAGCGCGACGTCCTGGGCGAGCTGCCATTTCCAGGTCAGCGCGCTGGCCATCTGGCGGATCTCCAAGTGGTCGAAGGGTTTTTTCAGGATCAGCAACTGGTCGTTGTATTTCAGCCGTGCCTCGATTGCTTCGAAAGAATAGTCGGAGTAGGCCGTACACAGGGCAATCTGCAAGTTGGGATCGACGTTCCACAGCTGTTCGATGGTGTGCAGGCCATCCCAGCCGGGCGGCATGCGCATGTCAATGAACGCCATGGCGTAAGGCGCGTTGGCGGCGAGGGCCTGGTTCACCAGCTCCAGGGCGTCCTGCCCCTGGTAGGCAGAGTCGAGCACAAATAACTGGCGCGGCGGGGCGGCTGTGGTGCCGAACAGGGTTTCTTCGAGGCTGTCCAGGGACTTTTCGTCGTGTACGGCCGGGCAGAGAATCTTGCGAAAGTCTTCATGGATCGAGGCCGTATCATCGACGATCAGGATGCGACGATTGGCCCGTCCTGAGCTTGGGTTCATGGCGCGCTCCTCACCTGAAAAAAGTTCGACGGCATAACGATTCCTTCCCTGGTTGCACGGCAGAGCGGGGCACTGACCTCCTGTGACAGCATAGTCGAGCTCCCTTGAAATCGGCGGCCAGTTGGCGTCAAATCAACCCCGCAGGTTAAGCGAGGGAAGACGGCTTGGCACAAGGGTTCAATTTAGCTCAACTCAGTTCAATTGGAAGGCGCAGCACGCATGGATGAACAACTGGCTACGAAACCCACAATCCTGCTTGTCGACGATGAAGAGTCGATCCTCAACAGCCTGCGCCGCCTGTTGCGCGGCCAGCCGTTCGATGTGGTGCTCGCCGGCAGCGGTGCCGAGGCTCTGGAGATCATGGCCACCCAAGCCATCGACCTGGTGATGAGCGATGCACGCATGCCCGGCATGGACGGCGCGCAATTGCTCGCCGAGGTCCATCGTCTGTACCCCGCCACCAGCCGCATCCTGCTCACCGGTTACGCCGACCTGCCGACGATCATCAAGGCGATCAACCAAGGGCAGATCCACCGCTATATCGGCAAGCCCTGGAATGACGAGGAACTCAAGCTGATCCTGCAACAGGCCCTGGAGCATCAGCGCCTGGAGCGCCTGACGCATCAGCAGAACGAGCAGCTCAAGCTATTGAACTCCACCCTGGAAAAGCGCGTGGTGGCGCGCACCAGTGAGCTGCAACAGACCGCCGACATGCTCGACCTGGCCTACGACGAACTCAAGCGCAGCTACGTGACGGGCACTGAAGTGTTTTCGCTGCTTGCCAACCTGCGTTTACCCAAGGACAAACAGACCAACCGCCCGTTGATCGATCTGATCCGGGTCTACTGCGCCGCCCAGTCCATGGACGAAGCCAGCACCCGCGACTTGGCCATGGCGGCGGCGCTGTACAACATCGGCAAGCTGAGCTGGAGCGACAGCATGCTGGTTGAGCCGGCCGACAAGCTGCACAGCACCGATCGCGAGCGTTACCGTGGCTACCCCGCCCAGAGCGAATCGCTGTTGATGACGCTCGAACCGATGAAGGATGCGGCGCGGCTGATTCGTCATCATCAGGAGCGCTGGGATGGCAGCGGTTTTCCCGACCACCTCAAGGGCGAGGCGATTCCGTTCGGCGCTCGCCTCCTGAAACTGGCGGTGGACTTCATCGAGTTGCAGAAAGGCCTGATCCTCGAACGGCACCTGAACAGTGATGAAGCACTGTTATATATCCGCAAATATGCCGGGCGCCTCTATGACCCGGAGCTGATCGAGGACTTCGTCCAGGCCTGCGCGGCGTTTCTCAGCGACGTGACCTTGGGCGATCCGACCGTCAAGGTCTTGAGCACTCGTGAGCTGGCCGCCGGCATGATCCTGGCGCGCAATCTCAATGCCGATAACGGCATGCTGCTGCTCAACGCCGGCAAGGTGCTGAACCTGCCGCTGGTGGACAAGCTGATTGCGTTCGAGGCGATGGAAGGGGCCAAGTACAGCGTATTTATCAAGGAACCGGAGGAGGCGTGAGCCGTGTTCCATTCCCCATCATTCTTTTGACTTCAAGGCTTTCACGTCATGTCCACGACCATCCGCATCGCCGCCGCTCTGCTTATCGGCAGTGACGGCCAGACCCTACTGGTACGCAAGCGCGGCACCCAGGCCTTCATGCAGCCCGGTGGCAAGATCGATGCCGGCGAGCAACCTGCCGAGGCCCTGGCCCGGGAACTGTTTGAGGAGCTGAACCTGCGTATTGATCCCGACGCGGCCGTCTATCTTGGCAACTTCTCTGCCCCTGCGGCCAACGAGCCTGGGTTCACCGTGCAAGCCGAGTTGTTCCAAGTGCAGATTGACGTGCCCGTCGCCCCTGCCGCCGAAATCGAAGAAGTCCGCTGGATCGACCCTGCCGGTGATGGTGGCCTGGTCCTGGCGCCGTTGACCCGTGACCTGATCCTGCCGTTCTATCGCTCATCGCTGACCACTATTGCCTGATGCACAGGCTCAAGGACTGACCCGTGATCCCACTCAACGACTTGCTGATTTTCGCCGCCGCGTGCCTGCTGATGGTGCTCACCCCCGGCCCGAACATGATCTACCTGATCTCCCGTTCGATCTGCCAGGGCCGCAAGGCGGGCATGGTGTCGTTACTCGGTGTGGTGGCGGGGTTCTTTGTGCACCTGTTCGCGGCGGCGGTCGGTTTGACGGCGGTGTTCCTCGCGGTGCCGATGGCCTATGAAGTGCTGAAATGGGCGGGCGCGCTCTACCTGCTGTGGCTGGCCTGGCAAGCGGTCAAGCCGGGCGCACGCTCGCCGTTCGAGGCCCAGCAGTTGCCGCCGGACTCCACTCGCAGACTGGTGACCATGGGCTTTCTCACCAGCGCGCTGAACCCCAAGATCGCGGTGTTCTACCTCTCGGTGTTCCCGCAGTTCATCACCCCGGAACACGGTTCGGTGTTTACCCAGAGCCTGATGCTGGGCTTTACCCAGATCAGCGTGAGTTTCCTGGTGAACATGCTGATCTCGCTGTTTGCCGCCTCCATCGCCGCGTGGTTTATGCACAACCCCACATGGCTGTCGGTGCAGCGCTATTTCATGGGCTTTGTCCTCGCCGCCCTGGCCGTCCGGCTGATGGTTGAGCAGCGGCGCAGCGCATGAACATTCGTGCACTCGGGACGGCTGATGCCCAAGTGTACCGGGCCTTGATGCTGCAGGCCTATGGAGTTTATCCACAGGCCTTTACCTCCAGCGTGGCCGAGCGTGCGCTGATGCCGCTGAGCTGGTGGGAGAAGCGCCTCGACAACCCGTTGGATCGGCTGCTGGGAGGTTTCGAAGGGGATGAGCTGGCGGGGATTGTCGGCCTGGCGTTCGAACCTCGGGAAAAGGCGCGACACAAAGTGACCTTGTTTGGCATGTACGTGACCGAGGCTTATCAGCGCAAGGGCTTGGGCCGACGCCTGGTGGAAGCGGCGCTCGATGAAGCGCGCCAGCACCCGCGCCTCAAAGTGATCCAACTGACCGTCACCGCCGGCAATGATGCCGCGTTTGCGTTGTACCAACGCTGCGGGTTCATCCAGTACGGCCTGGAGCCGCTGGCGGTGCGGGTGGGCGTCGAGTATTTCGACAAGATCCACATGTGGCGTGAACTGAAGACCGACTGAGATCTACCTGTGGAGCGAGGGCTGATTTGATCAGCGAACTGCGCTTACTCCGTCCAATGTCGAAAACGACGTGTCCTTGGCCGTAAGCAAAAAGTCGCGCATGTACGGCGCGTCCAGCATGTCCGCGCGAATCCCCGCATACAGCGTCGCAAACAAGCCTTTCTCACCCAGGCGCTTGGCCTTCACGTAGCCACGCGAGCTGTATTCATGCAGCGCCCAATGGGGCATGCCGCACACGCCACGGCCGCTGGCGACCAGCTGCATCATCATCACCGTCAGCTCCGAGGTCCGCACCTGGGCCGGCTCGATGTCGGCGGGCTCCAGGAAGCGCGTGAAGATGTCCAGGCGGTCGCGCTCCACCGGGTAGGTGATCAGGGTTTCGGGAAGCAAGTCTTCAGGCACGATAAACGACTTGTTCGCCAGCGCGTGCTGGTTGGCCACGGCCAGCATGGCTTCGTAGGTGAACAGCGGCACGTAGGTGATGCCCGGCAGTTCCAGCGGGTCGGACGTGACTACCAAGTCCAGGTCGCCACGGGCCAGGGCCGGCAGCGGGGCGAAGGCAAAACCCGACGCCAGGTCCAGCTCGACTTCCGGCCAGGCGTCACGGAACTGGTCGATTGTCGGCATCAGCCACTGAAAGCAGCTGTGGCACTCGATTGCCATGTGCAGGCGCCCGGCGGTGCCACCGGCCAGTCGTGCGATGTCGCGTTCGGCGCCGCGCAGCAAGGGCAGGGTGGCGTCGGCCAGTTGCAGCAGGCGCAGGCCGGCGCTGGTGAAGCGTAGCGGCTTGGTCTTGCGCACGAACAGCTGCATGCCCAGGCGTTCCTCCAACTCCTTGAATTGGTGGGACAGCGCCGACTGCGTCAGGTGCAGGCGCTCGGCGGCTTCCACCAGGCTGTCGGCTTCGCGCAGGGCGTGCAGGGTCTTGAGGTGACGGATTTCGAGCACGGGCTCTCCATGAAGACAATTTGTGACGAAGGTCAATAGCGTGAGTTTGTCTCATGTTGCAAGGCGTGTCGACCACGACCACTGGGCACTCTTCATCAAACTGTCATACAAGTGTGGCAGCGCGCTTGAACAAACTTCATCAGACTCGCGCTCTACTGGGGTTCTGCGTTTCGGTGTTTTTCATGCGCGTGTTGCTTTTACTGGCCGCCTTCTGGTTCGGCCTGCCGTCTTTTGCGGCGTCTCGATGTGATGTCAATGTCCCGACCCAAACGGTCGACCTGGAAACGGTGAGCATCGCCTACCAGAGCATCGGCCGTGCGTCCGATCCGGCGTTGCTGTTGGTGATGGGCCTGGGTGGGCAGTTGATCCATTGGCCGGACGAGGTAGTAGTCGCTCTCTGCCAACAAGGGTTTCGGGTGATCCGCTATGACAACCGCGACGTCGGCCTGTCCACCTGGCGCCAGGCCCCGGCCAACGCCAATCTCACCTTTGAAGTGCTGCGCTACAAGCTCGGCCTGCCGGTGGCGGCGCCGTACACCCTGACCGACATGGCCGATGACGCCCTGGGCTTGATGAGCGCGTTGCAGATCGAGCAATTTCACGTGCTCGGCGCCAGTATGGGCGGCATGATCGCCCAGCATTTGGCGGCCATGGCGCCGCAGCGGGTGGAGAGCCTGACCCTGATCATGACCAGCTCCGGCGCCGAAGGCTTGCCCGCACCGAGTGCGGCGTTGGTGCAACTGCTGTCGAGGCGCGGCGCGCCCAATCGCGAAGTGGCCCTGGAACAACAGGCCGACCTGCTGGCCGCGCTGGGCAGCCCGACGATCAAGGATGATCGCCAGGCGCTGCTGCACCAGGCTGCGCTCTCTTACGACCGTGCCTTCAACCCGGAGGGCGTGAAGCGCCAGATCATGGCGATCCTCGCCGAGCCCAGCCGCGTGCCGCTGCTCAACCAGTTGCGCGTGCCGACCCTGGTCGTCCACGGTACCGCCGACCCGTTGTTGCCGGTGATGCACGGCGTGCACCTGGCGGCGCATATCCAGGGCAGCCAATTGAAGCTGATTCCCGGCATGGCCCATCGTTTCCAGGAGGCTTTCAAGGCGCCGCTGCTGACGGCGGTGTTGCCGTACCTGCAAGCCCATCGTGAAGACGCGGCCCATTGGGCACAGATTGATCAGGTGGCGCCTGCGAAGCTGTTGTGAGGTGGTGTATCGTGCAACCTTTGCGGCGTATGACTGCCAACGAGGTTGCCTACCATGAGTACTCCCCTGAAAATCGATTTCGTCAGCGACGTGTCCTGCCCCTGGTGCATCATCGGCCTGCGTGGCCTGACCGAGGCCCTCGACCAACTGGGCGCCGAGGTCCAGGCCGAGATCCATTTCCAGCCGTTCGAACTGAACCCGAACATGCCCGCCGAAGGGCAGAACATCGTCGAGCACATCACTGAAAAATACGGCTCGACCGCCGAAGAATCCCAGGCCAACCGTGCGCGCATCCGCGACATGGGCGCCGAGTTGGGCTTTGCATTCCGCACCGATGGGCAGAGCCGCATCTACAACACCTTCGACGCCCATCGCCTGTTGCATTGGGCCGGGTTGGAAGGCTTGCAGTACAACCTCAAGGAAGCGCTGTTCAAGGCCTACTTCACCGATGGCCAGGACCCGTCCGACCACGCCACCCTGGCGATCATTGCCGAGAGCGTCGGCCTGGATATCAAGCGTGCGGCCGAGATTCTCGCCAGCGATGAATACGCCGCCGACGTCCGCGAGCAAGAGCAACTGTGGACATCCCGTGGCGTGACGTCGGTGCCGACCATCGTGTTCAACGACCAGTACGCGGTCAGCGGTGGCCAGCCGGCGGAAGCGTTTGTGGGCGCGATTCGCCAGATCATCAACGAATCCCGAAGCTAAAGCCGAACACAATTGCAAATGTGGGAGCGGGCTTGCTCGCGAAAGCGGTGGGTCAGTCAATCTATTCTGTGCCTGATACACCGCCATCGGGGGCAAGCCCCCTCCCACATGGGATGCGCATTGTTTTCAAGATAGCCCCTGGCCCGGCCCTTGCATTGACCCCCTGAAGCCATAAAGGGGGCACCTCTGCCTTGAATATTCTTGATCTCGACCATAGCCTCACCGGCCAGGCACCGATTGCCCGGCGTCTGGCCAGCGGTCAGGCCACGCGCCTCGATCTGCTCGACCTGGGCCCGAAGCTGCGCCTGTGGTCCACCGGAAAAACCTGGAAACGCTTCACCGAACGCCTGGCCCAACGGCCACGGCCCACGGATGCGCGGCCGGAAATCCTGTTTGTCGGCTCCGGCGATTATCACCACCTCACGCCGGCCTTCCTTGCCGATCTCAAAGAACCCATCAGCCTGATCCACTTCGACAACCATCCCGACTGGGTGCGCTTTGCGCCCAGGCGTCACTGTGGTTCGTGGGTCAACCGCGCCCTGAAGATGCCGGCGATCAAGCGGATTGTCACCCTCGGCCCGTGCAGCGATGACCTGCACAATCCGCAACTGCGCGGCGGCAACCTTGGCGCCCTCAAGCGCGGGCAATTGCAGCTGTTTCCCTGGCAGCACCCGCCGTCGAAAGTCTGGGGCCGGGTCGGCGATGGCGCCGGTCACCAGCAGCAGGAAAACCACCTGCACTGGCGCAACCTGGCGGAGCTGGATTGGGCCGCGTTCCTTGAGCAGATGATCAGCAGCCTGCCCACTGAGGCGATCTGGATCACCGTCGACAAAGACGTACTTGCCAGTGAAGACGCGGCCACCAACTGGGACCAGGGCGGCATGCGCCTGACCCACTTGCTCCAGGCCCTGCGCGCACTGGCGGCACGCAAACGCATCATCGGCATCGACGTGTGCGGCGAGTTCGCCACGCCGGCGTTCAGCAATGCGTTCAAGCGTTGGGAAGCCAAGTCCGACCAGCCGCCGGCGGAGCGCTGGAGCCTCGAGGATTTGCAGCGCAATGCTGCCACCAATGAAGCCCTGATCGATCTGTTTGAGGAGCTGTTCCCGTGACCTTGACCGTGGTGTTGCTGGTGGCGTTTTCCATCGTGCTCGATGTGATCGGCCAGTTGTGTTTCAAGCTCGGGCTGGACCGTTTGCCGGAGTTGGAAGGCGGCTTTCGCCTGAACGCGTTCTGGGGCCAGGTGTTTAACGCGCCGTTGCTGTGGGCGGGCATTGGTGCCTACGTCATTGAGTTTTTTATCTGGCTGGAAGCCTTGTCCCGTGCGCCGTTGAGCCTGCTGTTTCCGGCCGCCGCGCTGGCGTATTGCGGGGTGGTGCTGGTGGGCAAAGTGGTGCTGGGTGAAACCGTCAGCCGCCGCCGATGGCTGGGCACGCTGGTGATTACCTTGGGCGTGATGCTGGTGGCGATTGCAGGGAGTCAGGCATGAATGCGCACGCATGGTTGCATGGGCGTTTCGGCACCGTGGTGCTCTGGGCCTTGCTGATCTGCACCGAGAGCGCCGGGCAGTTGTTTACCAAAGTCGCCGGTGACCAACTGGGGCAGATGGATTTCAATGTGCAGTGGCTGGCCGATGTGGCGCGTAATCCCGGGATTCTGGCGGCGATTGCCTGCTACATCGGCGCGTTTTTCGTGTGGATGCTGATCCTGCGGCGCAGCAGCCTGTCCTTGGCGTTTCCGCTGAGTTCGCTGGTGTTTGTGGTGGTGCTGCTGGGGTCGTGGCTGGGGCTGGGGGAACATATCAGCCCGCTGCACTGGGTAGGCGTGGCGGTGATTATCAGTGGGATAGCGCTGCTGGCCGAAGGCGAAGAGAGCTGATACAGGCCATGAAATACAGGCCAATGTGGGAGGGGGCTTGCCCCCTCCCACATTTATATCTCCATCCATCAGGTGAATCAGTCGAAGGTGTAGCTGATCGCCGTCTGCACCTGGCCCTGGTTCACTTCACCAGCCTGCCTGACGATACTGCTGTCCGCCGCCGAGCCCACCAGATGCACCCAGCTGGCGCTGGTCAGCAGTGACCAGTTGGGCGCCAGGGGGAACTGGAAACTCTGGCTCAGGGTGATGTTCTGGAAACCGCCGCTGGCGTTGTAGGCCTTGAAACCCGTGGCCGCCGCCTCGTTCTCATCCACCCCGAAATACGTCTGGGTCTGCCGCGCATCCGCGAAATGCGCCACCAGTCCGCTGCTGCCGATGATCCCACCGCCCAACGGATAGCCCAGCTCGCCGCCGACCTTGCCCAGCGCGCCGCTCTGGGAATGACCACCGCCGACAGCCTGGCCCAGTTGGGCATAGACCCGCCAGAAGTCAGTCGGGGCGTATTGGATGAACCCGCCTATTTCAGCCATGTCCGGCACGTTGCGCAGGCCCTGCAACGAGCCGTTGGAGGTGCGCCCCTGCAAGTAATTGATGTAAGGGCCGGCACTGAAGCCGTTGGTGTTCAGGGCGCTCCAGGTCAAACCGTCATCGGTGCCCAGGCTCACATTGCCCCAGTCCAGGTCGAGGTAGGGGACGGGCCGGGTTTCGTAGCGGCTGCCGGTCGGGTCGTGGGGCTGGTAGCTGACGCCTGCGCCGACGTCACCGCTGATGCCTTCGGCGTGGGCGGCGAGGCTCAGTGAACCGGCGAGTGCCGCGCATGTGATCCTCAACATGGTCACAGTTCCTAAGTGAATACACGCGCATGAACGCGCAAACCCCCAGCCCCACGCAAGCACTCATCTTGTTTGTAGCAAGCTACAAAAATTGTAGCTTCCACGACACATTGCTGCTCCCGGGCCCAGCCCCGCTGGGCTTCAGCCAGTTGGCACACTCCCTGCTCTACCCCTGGTGAAAGCGCAGACAGCGCACTCCATCAAGGTAACCACAATGATTGACTGGCATATCGTGTGCGACTTCGACGGGACCATCACCCCCACCGATGTCATCGACAACGTCCTCCAACGCTTCGCCGGCCCCGAGTGGGAAACCATCGAGCAGCAATGGCTGGATGGGCATATCGGTTCACGCGAATGCCTGAGCCGCCAACTGGCGTTGATCAAGGCCACCCCCAGCGAGTTGCTGGCGTATTTCGACAGTGTCGAGATCGACCCGGACTTTCCGGACTTCGTCGATCACGTGATTGGCCTTGGCGCGTCCATCGAAGTGGTCAGCGATGGTATCGAGCAAGGCATTGCGCGGATCCTGTCGCGCAACTACGTGACTTTGCTGCCGATCCTCGCCAACCGCCTGCGCCAGGTCGACCAGAACAGCTGGCGCATCGACTTCCCGTATTCCAGCGACGCCTGCCGCGCCGCGTCCGGCAACTGCAAGTGCAAATCCACGCCGCGCAGCAAGCGCGTGCTGGTGATCGGCGACGGCAAGTCCGACATGTGCGTGGCCTCTACCGCCGACTTCGTGTTCGCCAAGGGCAGTCTCGCCGAGTACTGCATCGCCCACCAGATTCCCCATGCGCGCTTCGACAACTTTGCCCAAGTGCCTGCGCTGCTCGCGCAACTGCCTCAGGGCATCGCCGCCAACGCGACCTCCTTCACTGCCGACACACAGGAAATTTTCCACCATGTCTGATATCCGCATCGCGACCGCCGAAGACCAGATCCTCCTGGATAAAGAAGCCAAATACTGCTCCTACGGCGACACCGTCCACTACATCGAGCCGCCGCGTATTTTCAGCCGCTGCGAAGGCTCCTACGTGTGGGACACCGAAGACCAGGCCTACCTCGACCTGCAAATGTGGTACTCGGCGGTCAACTTCGGCTATGCCAACCCACGCCTGAACAATGCGCTGAAACAGCAGATCGACACCCTTCCGCAAATCGCCAGCCAGTACCTGCACAAGGGCAAGATCGAGCTGTCGGAAATGATCGCGGTGGACGCCAAGAACAAGTTCGGCCTGGACGGGCGCGTGCACTTCAACGTCGGCGGCTCGCAGTCCATTGAGGACTCGCTGAAAGTGGTGCGTAACGCCAGCAACGGCAAAAGCCTGATGTTCGCCTTCGAAGGCGGCTACCACGGGCGCACCCTCGGCGCGTCGTCGATCACCTCCAGCTTTCGCTACCGTCGTCGCTACGGCCACTTCGGCGAGCGCGCCAACTTTATCCCATTCCCGTACCACTTCCGTGGCCCCAAAGGCATGACGAAAGAAGAGTACGGCAGCCAATGCGTGCAGCAGTTCGCGCGGCTGTTCGAGACTGAATACAACGGCGTCTGGGACCCGAAAACCAACCAGTGCGAATATGCAGCATTTTACGTCGAGCCGATCCAGGGCACCGGCGGCTACGTGATCCCACCGATGAACTTCTACCGCGAACTCAAGCACGTGCTCGACCAGCACGGCATCCTGATGGTGTCCGACGAAATCCAGATGGGCTTCTACCGCACCGGCAAGTTGTGGTCTATCGAGCACTTCGACGTACAGCCGGACGTGATCGTGTTCGGCAAGGCGCTGACCAATGGCCTCAACCCTCTGGGCGGCATCTGGGCCCGTGAAGAGCTGATCAACCCGAAGATCTTCCCGCCGGGCTCGACCCACTCCACCTTTGCCTCCAACCCGTTGGGCACGGCGGTGGGCCTGGAAATGTTCAAGATGACCAGCGAAGTCGACTACGGCGCAATGGTCATGGCCAAGGGCAAATACTTCCTCGAAGGCCTGCAGGATTTGCAGAAGCGCTTCCCGATCATCGGCGATGTCGACGGCCTGGGCCTGGCGCTGCGCTGCGAAATCTGCGGCCCGGACGGTTTCACGCCGGACAAGGCGACCTTGGACTACATGGTCGAAGAAGGCATGAAGGGCGACATGGTGGTGGATGGCCAGAAACTCGGCCTGATCCTCGACGTGGGCGGTTACTACAAGAACGTGATCACCCTCGCGCCGTCCCTGGAAATCAGCTACCCGGAAATCGACCTCGGCTTGAAGCTGCTTGAGCAACTGCTGGTGCGAGCGACTACGCGGTGAGCCGGGCAGAGATCGACCTCGGCGAAGGTGATGCCGGCTTCGCTCTCGGTGAAGGTCCGGTCGGGATCCTGTTGATCCACGGCCTGACCGGCACCCCGACCGAACTGCGCCAGGTCGCCAAGGGCCTGGCCAAGGCGGGCAATTGCACGGTGTATGTGCCCACCCTGGCCGGGCACTGCGGTGATAACAGCGACCTGCAGGCCACCGGCTGGGGTGACTGGTATGAAGGCGTGCGCAAGACCTTCGTACAGATCAAGCAGCGTCATGGGCAGGTGTTTGTCGGTGGCTTGTCCATGGGCGCGGTGATGTCCATGTACGTGGCGTCGGAGCATCCGGGGCAGGTCGCCGGCTTGCTGATGTACTCGACCACCTTGAAGTACGACGGCTGGAGCATCAACAAAATGGCGTTCATCACGCCGTTGCTGATCCGGATTCCGTTTGGTGTGCGCCTGTTCCGCTTCACTGAGAAACCGCCCTACGGCATCAAGAATGAACGGCTGCGGGCGATTGTTGAACGCCAGATGAAGGAGGGCGAGAGCAGTGAAGCGGGCCTGTTGACCATGGAAGGCGTCACCGTGCGCGAGTTGCACTGGATGAACGCGGTGGTCAAGAAACGCATGCCCCGGATCAACGTGCCGGCGCTGGTGCTGCACTCCCTCGAGGACGACATCACCAGCCGCTGGAACGCCGACTACGTGGAGCGCCACCTCGGCGGGCCCGTGACCAAGATTCTGCTGGATAACTGCTACCACATGATCACCGTCGACCTGCAATACCGGCGGGTGATTGAGTTGAGTGTCGACTTTATCAGCCGGCAAGCTTCCTGTGGTCAGCCGGCTTGTTGTAGTGAGCAGGCTTGCCCTGCGCTGGGCTGCGAAGCAGCCCCAATCCAGGCTATGAGTTTCTCCAGCTAGACCGCAATGGCGGGTTTTGGGGCGGCTTCGCAGCCCAGCGCGGGGCAAGCCCGCTCACCACAAGAAGCCTACTCACCACAAGAAGTCCCATTCACCACAAAAAAAACGCCCACCCCAGGCCATAGATATGGAACCCACGTGATCACCACCCAAGCCTTCCCCACCATCCGGGCCCTCCAGCGCAGGGCCTGGAATGACTGTTTTCCGGGTGCCCTGGAAGACTGGGACTATTACGTCGCCGTGGAAAACGCCGCCATCGATGATTTCCAGTGGCGCTACCTCGCGGTCTACGAAGACGGAACGCTGGTGGCTGTTGCCCCCGCGTTCATCACCCATTACCGCCTCGACACCACGGTATCAGGCGTCGGCAAGCGTTTCGCCGAACGCCTGGAGCGCCTGTGGCCGGGCGTGCTGCAACTGGGTCTGTACGCGATCGGTTCGCCCGTGGCCGAGCGCTGTGACGCCGGATTTGCCAGGCACATCCCCGAATCGCGCCGCCCGCTGTTGCTCAAGCACTTACTGACCGCTGCCCGCCAGGACGCGGATGACGCCGGTATCGGCCTGCTGGCGGTCAAGGACGCGCCGAGCAACGATCCGCATTGGGCCGACAGTTGCCGCGCCGCCGGTTTCCAGGCCATGCCAAGCCTGCCCACCGGCGTATTGCCGCTGCCCTATGGTTCGGTGGACGCCTACCTCGGCGCCCTGGGCAAATCCACGCGCAAGGATCTGCGTCGCAAACTGCGCGCACCGGGGCCACGGGTGGAATGGCGGCGCAATATCGACGATGTCCTGCCGCAAGTCATGCGCCTGTACGAAGCCACGCTGACGCGGGCCGAGTTGCAATTCGAACGCCTGCCTGCAAGCTACTTCACCGGTGTGCTCGAACGCCTTGAATCGCGCGCGGTGTGTGCGCTTTACTGGGTGGACGAGCAGTTGGTGGCGTTCAACCTGATGCTGGTGGACGAGCACCGGCTGGTGGACAAGTTTTTCGGGCATGACGTGGCGTTTACCCGCGACTACAACCTGTATTTTCGCAGTTGGCTGACCAACGTCGACTACTGTATTGAACACAAGATCGCGCTGTACGAGTGCGGGCAGGCCGGGTATGCCAGTAAGCTGCGCCTGGGCTGCGAGTTCCAGGGCAACAGTGTGTTTTTTCGCCACCGTAACTGGCTGGTCAACGGCCTGCTCAAGCTTGTGAAACTGTTTATTCGACCGGACCGTTCCGACCCTGCCATGGCTGCTGCAATAAGCGAAACCCGATGATCACCAAGACCCGCCAGAAAGCCCGTCCCTTTGCCATTTCGCGCTGGAGCGTCCAGCGCAAGCTGGTGCTGGCGTTCTGGTTGGTCAGCGTGGTTCCCACCATGATCGCGGCGGAACTGGCCGCCACCACGCTGTCGCAGATTTTCGACAGCAACGTGCGGATCTGGCTGCAGGAGTCGACCAAGATCGTCAAGGACGAGATCGGCGACATCCTTCACGACAACGCACGCATGGCCAAACTCTTCCTGCGCTACACCAGCCCGCCCGAGAGCAAGCAAGCGGCGCGGCACGACCGGCTGACGTCCGATATCGCCGATGCCACGGATATCGACGTGGTGGCGCTGATCCGTATCAGCGACCACAAAACCGTGTTCAGCACCGCCTCCGATGACATCGTCAAGCAGATCAGCCTGACCAGCAACGCGGTGCTGCAGACCGTGCAGGTGGCGGGGGTGAGCACCGGTATCGTGGTCTCCACCTTTGACACCACCCAGGACGGCGTCGATTACCAATTGCTGGTGGCCACCTACCTCGACAGCAGCTTCCTCACCAGCGTGGCCGATGTGCACTCCCTCGACCTGCGCCTGTACCTGGCCAACCCGGACGGCTTCTCGGAAATCTTCTCGACCCAACGCTTCGAGGATCATCCTGCACGCATCCCCAAGAACGTTGAAATCGCGATGCGCAGCACCAAGCAGCCCAGCGAGCAATTCACCAATAACTACAGCGGTTTGTACTGGCCGATCTTCAATGACGCCGGCGACTTGCAGGGCGTGATTTTCAGCGGGCTGCTGCGCCATAGCAGCCTGGTGGGGCTGGTCAACCAGAGCAATCTGTTCGTGCTGATATTCCTGGTCAGTTCGGCCTTGTCACTGGCGGTGGGGTTGTTGGTGTCGCGGCGCCTGACCCGGCCCTTGCGGGATTTGTCCCAAGGCGTGAGTGCGGTGATTTCCGGCAATTATGCGCACCGTGTAGAGGTCAGCGGCGGCGACGAGTTGGCGCAATTGAGCAGCACCTTCAACCATATGACCGAGCGCCTGGGCGAGCTGCATCACCTTGAAGCTCAGTTGCGTCGGCGTGATCGCCTGCATGCATTAGGCGAAGTCGCCATGGGCCTGGCCCATGAAATCCGCAACCCGCTGGGCATCATCAAGACCGCCACCCAGTTGCTGCACCGCCGCGCCGAACTGCCGGACACCGATAAGCGCCACCTGGAATACGTGATCAGTGAAGTCAGCCGCATCAACGACCTGATCACCGAGTTCCTCGACTTCGCCAAGCCCAACCCGCCGCTACGGGTGGTGCAGCCGGTGCGTCCGCTGGTGGAGGAGATCCTCGGCTTTTGCGCGCCGCAGTTGGCCACCCAGAACATCGATGCGCAGATCGACGACCAGGCACCGGGCGCGACGATTTACGCGGATGCCAGGCAGCTTAAACAGGCGTGCCTCAACCTCATTCTCAACGCCATCGACGCGATGCCCGACGGTGGGCGCCTGACACTGGGGATTCGCACGGTGAACGACAACACCGTTATCAGCATTGCCGACACCGGCCAGGGCATTCCGGCAGAGATGGTCGAGCGCATCTTTACGCCGTTCGTGACCACCAAGGCCTCAGGCACCGGCCTGGGCCTGGCCAAAGTCTATTCGATCATGGAAAGTCACGACGGCAGCATCGAATGCGCCAGCGAGAAAGATGCCGGCGCCACCTTCAGCCTGTACATTCCGGCGATGGGCGAAGACGACGAGGACAGTCATGACGCATAACATTCTGGTGGTCGACGACGAACCCAAGCTCTGTGACCTGCTGGCGTCGGCCCTGGGTCAGAACGGCATCCAGGTATTTATCGCCGGTAACGGCCTGCATGCGCTCAAGGTGCTGGAGCAGGAAGACATTGACCTGGTGATCAGCGACTGGCGCATGCCAGGCATGGACGGCCCGGCGCTGCTGGCGGAGATCAAGGTGCGTTACCCCCACGTGCCGATGATCGTGATGACCGCCTACAGCACGGTGAAAAATGCGGTGCAGTCGATGCGCAACGGCGCCTATGACTACATCGCCAAGCCGTTCGATATCGATGAGCTGGACATCACCGTGAGCAAGGCGTTGCAGTTTCGCGACATCCTGCGCGACAACGCACGCCTGCGCGCCGAGCTGGATGAGCATGCTCAGTTCGACAGCCTGGTGGGCGACAGCCCGGCGTTTCGCACGGTATTGCAAGCGGTGGACTCGGTGCGTGACAGCAGCGCCACCATCCTGCTGACCGGCGAAAGCGGCACCGGCAAGGAAATGGTCGCCCGTGCCATCCACAAGCACGGCAGCCGTGCCGACAAACCTTTCGTGGCGGTCAACTGCGCGGCGATCCCGGAAGGGTTGCTGGAAAGCGAGATGTTCGGTCACCGCAAGGGCGCATTCACTGGCGCAGTCGCGGACCGGGTAGGGCGTTTTATGCAGGCCGACAAAGGCACGCTGTTCCTGGATGAAGTCGGCGATATGCCTTTGGCGTTGCAGGCCAAGATCCTGCGCGCGTTGCAGGAGCGGGTCATCGAGCCGGTGGGCGACCCCCGCGAACGCAAAGTGGACGTGCGGGTGATCGCCGCCACCAACAAGAACCTGCTGCAAGCGGTGGCCAATAAGGAGTTTCGCGAAGACCTGTATTACCGCCTCAACGTGTTCCCGATCCCGTTGCCGCCCCTGCGCGAGCGCGTGGAAGACATCGCCCCGCTGGCCCGTCACTTCGCCCACAGCCTCAGCGCCACCGCCGGCAAACGCATCAGCGGCTTCAGCCCCGAAGCGTTGCAGGCCATGGCGGCGTATCACTGGCCGGGCAATATCCGCGAACTGCAAAATTGCGTGGAGCGGGCGACGATTGTGGCGGCTTCACCGGTCATCGAAGATATCGACTTACCGGGTTACCTGTTTGCGTCGAAGCCGGGCGAGGGCGGCGTGACGGCGATCCTCAGCGATGGACCGGGGATTCCCCAGGACCTGGATGCGGCGCTGGCGGAGGTGGAGAAGGCCTACATATTGGCGGCGTTGCACGAGAGTAACGGCGTGCAGGCCGCCGCGGCGGCGAAGATCGGGATTTCCGAGCGCAGCTTTTGGTATCGCCTCAAGAAGCTGGGCATTCAAGTCGACAAAATAGTCCGCTGACCCAACCGGGATAAAAATGTGGGAGGGGGCTTGCCCCCTCCCACATTGTGTTATGTGTGGAGGCGCACCCAGACGCTGACCAGCACCGTCGCGGCCATCAACCACGCTACCGCCGCCAAGGCCAATGACGCCTCCAACCGCATCCGATCCACCAGCACATACAACGTCGCCAAATACACAAAGTACGGAATGATCGACCACATCCCGAACAGGATCGTGGTCTTCAAATCGTCCACCGAACGGCCTTTGCCGACGATGTAATGGGCGATCAGCGCAAAGGTCGGAAACAGTGGTACCAGGCCTGCAATGTAATAGTTCTTGGTCTTGGCCAGCGCCGCCAATATCAGCACCACCGCCGCGCCGAGGGCGGCCTTCAAGAATAGATCCATCAGTGACTCAACCCGTATTTCTTGACCTTGTCGAAGAGGGTGGTCTTGGCCATCCCCAGTTCCTGGCTGGCCTGGGTCAGGTTGCCGCCACTGCGTTGCAGGGCGTCGCTGAGCAGGTTGCGTTCAAAGGCTTCCACCGCTTCGGTAAACGCCAGGCCCTGGCCGCCGCTGCTGGCGCCGCTCTTCTTGAAGGCCGGTAGGCCCAAGGCAAAACGTTCGGCGACGTTGCGCAGTTCACGCACGTTGCCGGGCCAGTCGTGGCTCATCAGGCTGGAGAGGGTCTGGTTATCCAACTCCGGCACGCTGCGGTCGAAGCGCAGGGACGACTGCTGCAGGAAGTGTTCGAACAGTTGCAGGATGTCTTCACGCCGCTCGCGCAAAGGCGGCAGTTCCAGGGTGACCACGTTGAGACGGTAGTACAGGTCACTGCGGAACTGGCTGGCGCGGCTCAGTTCGTCGAGGTCGGACTTGGTGGCGGCGATCACTCGGCAATCCACCGCCACGCTCTGGTTCGAACCCAGGCGTTCCAGGGTGCGTTCCTGCAAGACCCGCAGCAATTTGATCTGTAGGTTGATCGGCATGCTTTCCACTTCATCGAGGAACAGCGTGCCTTCATGAGCGTGTTCGATCTTGCCGATACGCCGCTTGCCGGCGCCGGTGAAAGCGTTGGCTTCGTGGCCGAAAATCTCGCTTTCGAACAGGTTTTCCGGCAGGCCGCCGCAGTTGAGCGCGACGAACTGGTGGGAGTGACGCCGGCTGAAATCATGCAGGCAGCGGGCGACCAGCTCCTTGCCGGTGCCGGTCTCGCCTTCGATCAGCACGTTGGCCGAGGTGTCGGCAACGTTGGCGATCAGCTCGCGCAGGTTCTGCATGGCCGCGGAGCGGCCGATGATGCGCCCTTCCAGGGAGTCGCGCTCGGCCAACTGACGGCGCAGCGACCAGACTTCCCGCGCCAGTGCGCGTTGTTCCAGGGCACGCCGGGCGACATCCACCAGGCGTTCGGGAGAGAAGGGCTTTTCCATGAAGTCGTAGGCGCCATTGCGCATGGCGCCGACCGCCATGGAGATATCGCCGTGCCCGGTGATCAGCACCACCGGCAGGCTTTTATCCAGGGCCTTGAGGCGGGTGAGCAGCTCCAGGCCGTCGATGCCTGGCAGGCGGATATCACTGATCACGATGCCCGCGAAGTTCTCGCCGATGCGCTTCAGCGCCTCTTCGGCACTGCCCACGCCGACGCTGGGAATATCTTCCAGCGCGAGGGCCTGCTGGCAGCCGAGCAGCACATGGGGGTCGTCTTCGACGATCAGCACGGTGAGGTCTTGGGGATCAATATTCATGTCGACTCAGCTTTTTGAGCGCCCACCAATGGCAGGCTCAGGACAAAGGCGGTACCACCACTGGCCGGGTGTTCCACGGCGAGGTTGCCGCCGGTGGCCGCCGCGAGGCTGGCGGACAGGGTCAGGCCCAGGCCCAGGCCTTGCTCGCCGGGCTTGGTGGTGAAGAACGGTTCGAACAAATGCTTGCGTGCCTCGGCGTCGATGCCGTGGCCGTTGTCGCGCACATAGAGGCGGTATTTGCCTTCGGCGACGCTGCCTTCCAGCCACAGCTCAGGGGCGGGTTGGGCCTGCATGGCGTCGAGGGCGTTGCCGATCAGGTTGACCAGGATCTGCTCCAGGCGTGTCTGGTCGATCTGCAGTTGGGCCGCAGCGAAGTCGCGGTGCACCGTCAGTGGCAGGCCGTCCAGGCGTGCGCCCAGTACCTGGAACGCGGCGTCCACCGCCTTGGCGAGGCTGGCTTCGCCCTGGTCGTCACCGCGCCGGGCAAAGGAGCGCAGGCTGGCGGTGATGCGGCCCATGCGGTCGATCAGTTCGTTGATGGTCTTGAGGTTGGCGCTGGCGGTGTCCAGGGCGCCGCGCTCCAGGAAGCGCACAGTGTTGCCGGACAAGGTGCGCAATGCCGCCAGCGGCTGGTTCAATTCATGGGCGATGCTGGTAGACATCTGGCCGATGGCCGCCAGTTTGCCGGCCTGCACCAGCTCATCCTGGGCGCGACGCAGGGTCTCTTCGGCCTGGCGCCGTTCGCGGATCTGGCCCTTGAGGCGTTCATTGCTGGCGCGCAGGTCGGCGGTGCGTTCGGCAATCCGACGTTCCAACTGGCTGTTGGCTTCCTGCAAGGCTTCCCGTGCGGCGAGGCGGGTGGCGATGACCTTGCGCCGCTCGTTCCAGGCGATCAGCAGGAAGGCCACCAGGCCAAAGGCGACAGCCACCAGGATGCCCTGGTTGATTGCGGCGCGGCGCAGGTCATTGAGCGGGGTGAGCAGGGTGAAATTCCACGGCGTATCGTTGAGCGGGCGGGTTTGCGCCAGGTAGCTGACTTCGTGTTCGTCGTTGACCACTTCGCTGTTGGCCGGGAAGGTCAGCTTTTCGGTGCCTTCGTTCAGGCGCTCGCGGGCCAGCGGTTCCAGCTCGTTCAGCGTGGCCCAGTAATATTGCAGGCTGTGGGCCAGGCGATCCTTGGTCTCATCGCTCAGCGGGCGCACGGCCTTGAGGCGGCGGGCCGGGTCGCTGGAGAGGATGATGATGCCGTTCTCGTCGCTGACAAAGGCTTCCAGGCGCGCACGTTGCCAGCGTTCTTCCAGGGCTTCGAGGCGCACCTTGACCACTGCGACGCCGATGATCTTGCCGTGCTCTTCCAGGCCGTGGGCCAGGTAATAGCCGGGCTCGCCGTTGGTGCTGCCGATGCCGTAGAAGCGTCCAGGCTGGCCGCGCACAGCGTTCTGGAAATAGGCGCGGAAGGACAGGTCTTCGCCCTGATAACTGTCGGCATCGCGCCAGTTACTGGTGGCCAGTACCCGGCCGGTGGTGTCCATCACGTAAATGGCCCGACTGCGACTGCGTCGGTTCAGGCCTTCGAGGTAATCGTTGACGCTTTTACGGGTTTCCTGGCTCGGGTCGGCGAGCAACTGCGAGACGCTGTTCTCCAGTTCCAGCAGGCTGGGCAGGTAGGTGTATTTGCTGAGTTCACTTTCGACGGTGCGGGCATGCAGCTCCAACTGGCGTTCGCCGGTGTCGCTGAGGGTGCGGATGCCGTAGTACTCGCTGATCCAGAAGCCGATATAACCCAAGCCGATCATCAGGGCGACGATCAACGGTGGCAGGAACAGTTGGCGAATCAGACGAGGCTTCACGGCAAGTGATGGCGGTGCGGCGCGAAATTGGTTGGGGTCGCATTTCATCACAGATGCCTTGGGTCAACCAGAGCTGCCAGCCTATGCAGGGCCAGTGTGGGAGGGGGCAAGCCCCCTCCCACACTGGCCATGTTCCTACAGTGGCAGCTGTGTAGGGCTTAGTGCTGCAGGATTTTCTCAAGGAAGTGCTGCGCACGCTCGGAGCGGGCGCTGATGTCGCCGAAGAATTCTTCTTTCGGGCAGTCTTCGATGATCTTGCCGGCGTCCATGAAGATCACGCGGTCGGCCACTTTGCGGGCAAA
>Ga0308161_1000466_pt1 | contig 64665 bp, 58 predicted proteins | sample PhyFR2_FD_201034 | JGI IMG/M metagenome (GOLD analysis project Ga0308161, IMG submission 201034) | Phyllosphere microbial communities from UC Gill Tract Community Farm, Albany, California, United States - DLSLF.R2 | ecosystem: Host-associated > Plants > Phyllosphere > Unclassified | place: USA...
ACACCTACATTTCTTTAAAAAGATAAAATGAAACTCCCGAGATTCCGGGAGTTTTTTTATGAAACGGAATTTTTAAAATGATTATACAATGAAGAAGATGTTATCAGCATTTTTACTGCTGACTTTTGCCCTTTTCTTTTCACAGGAAAAAAACCCGATGTTCTGGCAGGACATAGAGAATTTCAAAAAACAGGATCAGGAAACGCCGCCACCTAAAGATGCCATCCTCCTGATTGGAAGCTCATCATTTACAAAATGGACGGATGTCGCCAATTATTTCCCTGATAAAACCATTATTAACAGAGGTTTCGGCGGTTCAAGATTAACGGATCTTAATTATTTTGCCAATGATCTTTTAAATTACCAGCCAAAACAGATTATTATTTATTGCGGAGAGAACGATTTTGCGGATGATGACAAACTGAAAGCTGATGTTGTGGTAGAACGCTTCAAAACTTTTTATCAGAAAATAAGAGCTAAATTCCCGAAAATTGAAGTAGATTATATCTCCATTAAATACTCTCCGAGCCGCGAAAAGCTTTGGCCGCAGATGAAAGAAGCCAATAAAAAAATTGCCTCTTTTATGAAAAAACAGCCAAACTCTGAGTTCATCGATATTACGAAGGTAATGCAGGATGCTAAAGGCAATGTAAGAAAGGATCTTTTTGTAGAAGATATGCTTCATATGACGCCGGAGGGTTACAAACTCTGGACTTCCGTAATGAATCCTTATATGAAATAAATGAGAGAATCGGTTAGAAATTTACCGCTTTATCAAAAAGCCGGGGAAATCTACGAAACGTTAAAGATCATTACTGATCTGTTTCCTGAAGATAATGACTATCTGCAACATCTAAAGATGAATCTGCTTGAAGACAGTATGGTTATTCAGGCTAAAATATCTGGTGCCGAAGCTGTAAAACTTTATGACATTAAAATGGAGAATGCCGCAATTATCCGTAAAGCAGCAAGAGATATTATGGTAAGCGGAAATAATCTTGAAATGTTCGGTTTTACAGATTCAAAATATTACAAATTGATCAGAAATCTTATAGAAGAATTCCGCATTTTGTTTGTGGAATGGGTAGCCGGATTTGATCCTAAACATTTTATTGTTGATGATTGGGGATTATTTAATCCTCCGGGGATATCTCACGACTACATTCAGAGTGATGACGAACTCGATTTTCTTGATGAAGATGAAGACAATGATTTCTAATTGATAACAACAAAAAACTCCCGAAAATTCGGGAGTTTTTGTTATTTCTTTTTCTTGGATTTCGAAATTGCTTTTTGCTGGGCTCTGTTGGCACCGAACTTTTTCGGCGCTTTTCTTTTGGAAGGGCCTCCCCAGTTTTCCTTCTTATTTTTGTCTTTCTTTTCGTGGAATGCTCCTCCCCCTTCATTCAGTTTTACCTGAGCAGGATTTTTCATGGATATCACCTCTTCTTCAGAAGCAATTTTCTTAGGATTAATTTTCACCTCTTCAGGGAAGTCGATAAATTTCAGCTCCTTATCCATCAGCAATTCGATGTCAAGAATCAACGGTTCCTCCTTTTTGGTAACGAATGTCACTGCTTTACCGTCTTTGTCTGCTCTACCCGTTCTACCGATTCTGTGGATGTACTGCTCCGGAATATCCGGAGTTTCAAAATTGATAACATGGGTAATATCCGAAATATCAAGACCTCTCGCCATGACGTCTGTGGTAATAAGACCTCTTATCTCTTCATTTTCAAAACTCTTCATGGCTTTCAGCCTGTAGTTCTGGGACTTATTGGAGTGGATCACATCAAACTGATCAGGGAAAAGCTCATTAATTTTGGTAAAAAGAAGATCTGCATTTTTCTTATTATTGTTGAAAATCAATACTTTTGACATATCTTCGTCCCGCTTCAATAAATATTCGAGAAGGTTGATCTTCGTATTGAAATTTTCAACTTTATAGGCAGTCTGCTCAATTTTTTCAAGCGGAGTACCTGATTTTGCAAGGGAAATCTCTACCGGACTGGCAAAATACTGGTCCAGCATTTCATCCACAGCATCAGTCATGGTAGCTGAAAAAAGAATGTTCTGTCTCTTCTCTTTCATCATTTCGAAAATATGCGTCAGCTGCGGTCTGAAACCAAGATTCAGCATTTCATCAAACTCATCAATAATCAGCTTCTGAACTTCTTTTAAGGAAATGGCATTATCAATCGCCAGATCCATCACTCTTCCCGGAGTTCCCACTAAAATATCACATCCACTGTCGAACAAAAGTTTCTGCGTATTGATATTTTTACCTCCATAGATTCCGATCACTCTTGCTGTGATATTTTCTGTCAGCTTTTCAATAATTTCCGTTACCTGTACTACGAGCTCCCTTGTGGGTACAAGAATAAGAACCGTAGGATTTCCGTTTTTATTATATTTCCAGGTTTTAAGGACAGGCAAAAGATAGGCCAGTGTCTTTCCTGTACCGGTCTGTGCAATTCCCATCACATCACGCCCTGAGAGTATCGGTTTCAGGCTTTTTTCCTGAATGGGTGTAGGTTCGAATAATTCCAGATCTGCTAAAACATCAAGAATTTTAACCGGAAGGTCAAAATCTGCAAAAGTGAGTTTTTCCATTTTGCAAAGATAGGCAATTAATTTTTGGAAATAAATGCCGCTTTCAGGCTTTTAAATATTGATTTCCGGCTATCTGCGAATGATTTTAAATGCCAGATCACGCCCCATTCCCTGCATAATCGCAAGATTGATCCAGGAAAGCGCAAACTTCTCCAGCAATTCTACTTTATCGGATTTTCCAAAATCTATACATGATCCAAAACCGCAATCCAGCGCCAGTTTTTTAGCAACCTCTTTTGCATTTTCGCTGTCACCTGCCATAAACATATCAATTCCTTCGCCTTTGTATAAAGGATTCAGCATATTTTCAAAACCTGTAGTATTAAAGCATTTTACGACTTCTGCATTTGTTTTATCTGCTAATGCATGGTAAACGGTTTTATACGGCTCCGGAGTTTTCATAATAGCATTGGTCGCATCAATGATTATTTTTCCCGAAGCATCGCCTAACTTTTGCAGAATTTCAAAAATGGCGTCCGGAGGTGTTGCAATGAGAATTACTTCACATTGCTTCACTGCATTTTCTATCACTGCGAAACGGTCTTCACCAATTTTTGTTGCCAAAGCAATATTCTTTTCACTGAGAGGAAACTGCGATCCTATCAAAACATTGTGTCCCGCTTTAATCCACTGCTGGGCCAGTGCTCCGCCTACATTTCCAGAACCGATAATTGCAATATTCATAATTTATTGTTGATTTAGATTATACTGATGATATTATTTCAGATTGACAGAACAAATATAGTTTCCTATTTGGATAAAAATCTATATTGTCTATCTTTGTGAGAAACACACAAAAATGTAAGTATGCCTGATTTTATTTCGGATAATCATCTTTTTCATAATCCGGTGGAATTTGCATTAAGCAAAATCGGAGGAACCTACAAAATGCCTATTCTCTGGCGTGTAAAAGACAAGCCATGGCGTTATTCTGAGCTGGCCGGCAGTATTCCCCATATTTCGCATCGTATGCTTTCCAAATGCCTGAAAGAATTGACGGAGGACGGTTTTATCACAAAAGAAATTTTTCCGGAGGTGCCGCCTAGAACAGAGTACTCTATCACTGAAAGAGGTAAAAAGGCTTCTGAGATCGTTGACATCCTCAGAAATTACGGAACCGAACTGATGCATGACTATGGAATTAAGTCACATTAAAATCTTTATTTCCTGGTAATTCTTAACAGAATAATAATCGTCAGTATTACCGAAAATACAAATCCGAGAACGGCTACAAGAGACATTTCCCCGATTTTAGGGCCGGATTCCGAAACAAAGATAATTGCCGTAGCAATGATGTTTGCACCAAGTACCATTGTAAGAATGAGATTAACAACACTTGATTTTATTAACTGGTTGGTTTTCTCAATATTTTTAATTTCGCTGGTGACGGTGAATTTATTTTCGTCAAGCTTCTGCAGCACGGAACGTAATTCTCTTGGGATTTCATCTACATTATCGGTAAAGGTCATCATTTTATCCATCCCGGTTTTGAAAATATTCTGCGGACTGATCTTTTTGGCGAATATTTTTTTCGTGTAAGGATGCAGGCTTTTAACAACATCGAGGTCGGGATTAATGGTGCGCCCTACTCCCTCAATCAATCCTATTCCTTTGAAGAGAAGATAGAAATAATCCGGCATGTAGAGTCGGTTATCCTTTAATACATCTTTCATCTTGTTCATGACCGCGTGAGGGTCTATTTCTTTGAGAGAAGTACTGTGCACAAACTCCAGAATGTCTTCCACATCGCCTTCGAATCTTCTTTCGTCCGGGATCTGGTAGCTTACTGCCATTTTTTTGAGATACCGCACGATCTTATGAGGATTTTTTGCGACAAAACTTACAATCAGATCTTCCAGGATTTCTTTATCGTTCGGAGGGATCTTACCTACAGCGCCAAAGTCTATGAAAACTACTTTCCCGTCTTTTTTCACCAGAATATTCCCTGCGTGAGGGTCTGCGTGAAAAAAACCATAGTCGAGAATCTGCGAAACAAAAAGCCGTAATCCCGCTTCGGAGACATTAACCGGACTTATAGAATTGGCCAGAAGTGTGGCTTTGTCGGTTACTTTAATTCCATCTACAAACTCCATACATAGGATATTGTTGTTGGAAAATTCTTCATAAACCAGCGGAACGTAGGTTTCTTTGCTGTTTTTAAAATTTCTCCTGAACTGAAGAATATTTTCTTTCTCATTAATCAGGGAAACTTCTTCCAGCAGGGATTTTTCAAAAGTAGAAATGGCCTGCTTCAGATTAAGTTTTTCTCCGATTTCAGAATAGGATGAGATGAGTTTTTCGAGATCCTTGATCAACAGAAGGTCGTCTTCAATGATTTTCTGTACATCCGGCTTTTTTATTTTGAGGATAACCTGTGTTCCGTCTGTGAGCACTGCTTTGTACACCTGTGCAATGGAAGCAGTCGCCAAGGGTTCTTCCTGAATTTCTGAAAAGTAGTCCGAAACTGCGATATTAAATTCATTTTCGAGAATTTCGGGAACGTTCATTTCTACCTTATCTACTTTATCCTGAAGTTTCTGGAGCTCCTGAATGAGTTCAGGCGGAAGAAGGTCTTCCCGGTTGCTGAATGTCTGGCCAAGCTTTACAAAGGTAGGTCCCAGCTCTTCCAAAGCCAGCCTTATTCTTTCATAAACAGTTCCTTTTGAGATAATTTCTTCGGGGTCTGAAGAAATCTCAGCCTGCTTATTTCCGACATTCATTCTTGCCAGAAGATCTTTGAATCCGTATTTGCTTAATACGGAAATCAGTTTTGCAGATCTTTTCAGTTTTCGCTGTTGCTTATCGAACATAATTTATAAAAGTAATAAAAAAACAATCCACAAGCATCCAAAAAGTATTCCTAATCATTAAAAAAGCTTTGTCCAAAGACAAAGCCGGTAGATATTTATACGACGAAAAGTTTTTTCCATCTTGAAACCGTATTGCGGCTCAGTTTATAATGCAAAGCCAGCTTGGTATTGTTGAGGCCGTGTTCTTTCTGAAATTCAAGAATCTTAATAATGGTAGACTTGCTGTACGACCGGTGTTGTTGATTAGATTTGATAACATCCTGTGATACAGGGGTAAATATGATATTATTAATAGCAATTACATCAAGTTCCGTGAGGCTTTTTTTGCTCAAAATTTTACCGCACTGTTCTTTTTTTTCCGGGAACTTCTTTTGCAGGATATCTGTATATATTTTTTTAAAATCTGGTTGAGATATTTTTTTTTTCATGTTATCCGTTATTTAAATTACCGTATTTCTTGGTCCATCTGTGCAGCGTAGATTTCGGAATTCTGTATTCCTTCACAATCTGGGGCATTGTTTTTTCCTGGGTTTCTATAAGCTCAACGATAAAGTCGATCACTTCCCTTGTATAGATACTCTTGCGGAAGTTGGGAAGCAAAGATTTTTTTTCTGTCTGCTTATCTACTTTGGAAGGCGGGGCATAGAGAATAAGATGTTGCGAGTATATCCTGAAAAAATCGTACTCCAGAAGTTTGCTCCATCTCATGAGAATGTCGCTGTCTAAACTTTTGGACTGATACATTTCTTCTACTTTGTCTTTTGTCGTTTTCAGGAACTTACAGATTCTTTCGAAATCAGTTCCAGTATCGTCGACCCGGGTCTTTATGATACTTCCTATGTGTATTTCTTTGTAGTCAAATTTCATCCTTTTAGTATTATATGTGAAAATAAAAATGGTGTTTAATATTTTGGCTGAATAAAATTCTCTATCCCCGATAGAAAAGGTGAGATAGAAACACTACGAAAAATACCAGAAACTGAAACTTTGCAATCCGTGTGCAATGTATTATTCATTACCAGATGATTTTATTGTGTTTGTATTTATTTAATGGGGAGCACCGATAACATTATGATCTTTCAGCAAAATAAAATCAATTTCAGCAGTTTGTATTTTTAAGAATTGAGGGAATTGTAAGACGGTATAAAATCTTCGATCGTTCTGTAAAGATTTATTAAAATCCGGTTTCTTCATGAATATTCTATGGTTCAGGTTTGTCAGGTTAAAGTTTTTTTTGGTGTAATATTAGTTTTATTTAAACTAAACTATTTCTACAAATTTAGCTAAAACAAAACAATAATACAATATATTTAAAGCATTTACATTTAAATATTAATATTAGAGTTATTTATTGATTTATGGGACTAAGCTAAATATTATTTGTAAATATTTACCTAGCTTTATTACCAACGTTTATCTTCGTATTTTTATTATCTACTATACTAATATTACATTATTATTGTTATGTAGTGTTTAATAATTTGTAAAAATTTCGTAGACATTTTTCAAGAGTAATTATTTATAAGTATTGATATTAATTTTAATAACATTTTAGAGATAGGACTAAAAAAAACACCTCTTGTTCTAGAGGTGTTATGATTTACAATTCGGAATTGATGAAAATAATTAAGAAATATTATTTTTCAGATAGGTTTCATAAAGATCTTTCCTTCGGTCTTTCATGACCTGTACAGAGCCATGGTGATGGAGATCTTTAAGGAGATTTAAATCTACATCTACAATCAGGGTCATTTCTGTATTGGGTGTAGCTTCTCCTTTAACGGCATTTGACGGGAAAGCAAAATCCGACGGGGTAAAAACGGCAGCCTGCCCAAACTGAATATCCATATTATTAACGCCGGGAAGATTTCCTACACAGCCTGCAATGGCAACATAGCATTCATTTTCAATGGCTCTTGCCGCTGCACAGTGCCGAACTCTCATATACGCGTTTTGAGTATCTGTAAGATATGGAACGAAAAGGATCTTCATCCCCTGATCTGCCAAAATTCTCGGCAGCTCCGGAAATTCAACATCATAGCAAATTACGAGTCCTATTTTTCCGCAATCGGTATCGAAAACCCTAATTTCGCTTCCGCCTTTCATTCCGTAATATTTTTTTTCATTAGGCGTAATGTGAATTTTCCTGTATTCATCCACTCTTCCGTCTCTGTGAAGAAGGTAACTTACATTATACAGATCATTACTTTCGAAAACCGGCATGCTTCCGGATATAATATTAACATTGTAACTGATGGCCAGATCAGAAATTTTCATTTTGATTTCTTCCGTTAATTTGGCCAGCTCAATCATGCTGTCTCTTTCGGAAAGTTTGTTGAAAGGAGCCAGTAAAGGGGTATTGAACAACTCCGGAAAGAGGACGAAGTCTGCTTTATAGTCTCCCATCACATCTACAAAAAACTCTACCTGTTCGTAAAATGCATCAATATCTTTAAAATGTCTCATCTGCCACTGGACAAGCCCCAAACGAATAATGCTGTCCTGCATGGTATTGGGCTTTTTACTGTAATAGATATTATTCCACTGAAGAAGCACGGCATTTTCTTTTGAAGATTCGTCTTCGGGAAGATATTTTTTCAAAACCCTGATGGGCAAAAAATTATTTGAAAGCTGAAAGGAAAGCACCGGATCATAAATTTCCTTATCCCTAACTCTTCTGATATATTCTCTTGGCGAAAGCTCGCTGTGCTTATGGTAATTCGGGATTCTTCCTCCTAAAATGATTGATCTTAAATTTAATAATTCACATAATTCTTTTCGGGCATCGTATAATCTCCTTCCTAATCTCAATTCACGAAATTCAGGATCGACGAAGACTTCTATTCCATACAGAACATTTCCTGTGGCAATATGTGTATTGAAGGTATAATTTCCGGTAATATCGCTGTAGGTGTGGTCATCTCCGAATTCATCATAGTTTACAATAATGGAAAGTGCCACAGCCGCCAGTTTTCCGTCAACGGTAATGCAGATCTGTCCCTGAGGAAATATTCTTGTTAATTTTTCTATGCTTTTTTTTGACCAGACATATTCGGACATTTGCGGATAAGCTCTCCTCATTGTTTCTACCAGCTCGTCATAATCTTGGACGGATAATGGTCTTGTTTCTATTTGCATTGGATGTAATTTTACCTAAATTTAGGGAAAAACTGAGACTTATCTATAATACACAAGTTTTTAAACGCAAAACTCACAAAAGGTTTGATTTATTTAAGCTACGTGTTGAATACAAAAAGCTAACAATAGTCAACTTCAACATACATTGTTTACAATCTAAATTTCAATTTTGAATTACTAATCTTTTAACCGCAAAAGGCAAAAGATTTGATGTATCTTAAGCTAAATATTGAAGACAAAGCCAACAATTGCTTAATCTTATTGTATACACAATGCTGTCATGCAAGAAGATTTAAAATTAATTGATATCCAATCCATTGTATTTTACTAATTGCATTAGGTTCAGTTCGATGTAAAGATTCCAAATTAAAATTAACCCGAAATTTAATAAGTTTTGGCTAAAGCCAATTGTTTTCTTAACATTATTAAAATGGGCTAAAGCCCATTTCTATTGATATTTCTGTACTGTTTTTACATCAAATCTATATTACTTTAAACAATTAATCATAACGATTATGAAGATTTCTTAACCAGTAGCTATTTCAATTAATACATTGAGTTTACTGCACTTTACCACCCTGAAAGAGTCTGTATATTGTTTTCAGAATCACGTTGCTTAGATTCTTACGGGATGGCAAACTGACTGGTAATTTTTAAAATTGAAAGGGCGACTGCAACCTTAGCCCAGATTGAAACGGCATCCTTTTGGGTTGTGGCCGGAGCGAAGCGGAGGTCACAACCCAAAAGATACAGTGGAAAGCTGGAAATAGCTACCATAAAAAAAATCCTACCAAGAAGGCAGGATTTATGTCTAAAATTCAAGTCAAGATTATTCCCACTCAATTGTTGCAGGCGGTTTGCTTGAAATATCGTAAGCAACTCTGTTGATTCCTCTTACCTCATTGATGATTCTGCTTGAAACCGTATCTAAAAATTCGTACGGAAGCCTGCTCCATGTTGCGGTCATAAAGTCGATGGTATTGGCCGAACGAACAACTGCTGTATATTCGTAAGTCCTTTCATCGCCCATTACGCCTACAGATTTTACCGGCAACAGTACCACGAAAGCCTGAGAAACTTTTTCGTACAAATCATTTTTATACAATTCCTCAATGAAAATATCATCTGCTTCCTGAAGAATTCTCACTTTTTCGGCGTCAACTGCTCCTAATATTCTGATTCCTAAACCAGGACCAGGAAATGGATGTCTGTGAACCAAATGATGCGGAATTCCCAGTTCTTCACCTACTTTTCTTACTTCATCCTTGAATAATTCTCTTAAAGGCTCCAGCAATTCAAATTCCATTTCTTCGGGAAGACCACCCACATTGTGGTGAGACTTGATTACGGCTGAAGGGCCGTTTACCGACTGGCTTTCAATTACATCAGGATAAATTGTTCCCTGTGCTAAGAATTTAGCGCCTTCAATTTTATGGGATTCTTCGTCAAAAACATGGATGAACTCATTCCCGATAATTTTTCTTTTGGCTTCAGGGTCATCAACTCCGGCCAATTTAGATAAAAATCTTTCGGAAGCATCCACTAATTTAATATTCATATGGAAATGCTCTCCGTAATTGTCCATTACTTTCTTGCCTTCATCTTTTCTCAACAATCCTGTATCAACAAAAATACAAGTCAGCTGATCACCGATGGCACGGTGAATCAATACCGCTGCTACAGAAGAATCTACCCCTCCGGAAAGTCCGAGAATTACCTTTTGATCTCCCACTCTTTCACGAATTTCCTCAACTGTTTTTTCGATATAGTTGGTCAGTTTCCAGTTTTTCTCTGCATTACAGATTCCGAAAACAAAATTTTCAAGCATTTTTCCGCCCTCTTCGGTATGAGAAACTTCCGGGTGAAACTGTACGCAATAGATTTTCTTATCTTCATTCGCCATGGAAGCGATCACCCCGGACTGAGCATTCAGCTCAAAGCCTGCAGGCAGCTGGCCTACCTCATCAAAGTGGCTCATCCAAACAATAGAATTATTGGTTACGCCTTTCAGTAAAGAACTTTCTTTTACAATTTCAAGGTGCGCTTTTCCGTACTCTCCTTTTACGCCTTTATGAACCTTCCCACCTAAAAGGTGCGCCGTTAGCTGCATTCCGTAGCAAATCCCTAAAACAGGAACTCCCTGCTCATACAGTTCTTTTTGAACAAGATGGGCATTTTCAGCATTTACAGAGCTTGGTCCACCGGAAAGAATGATTCCTTTCGGCTGTTTTTCTAATATGGTTTCTAAGGGTGTATTGAATGGTAAAATCTCGGAATAAACGCCCATTTCACGGATTCTTCTTCCGATAAGCTGGTTGTATTGTGATCCGAAATCTAAAATGATAATACCGTTGTTCATTTTTTATAATTGATAAATGATGATTGATAAATGATTAATGTGATTGATTAAATATTCAATTACATTATTTTCGGTTATCCGGGTTATACCCGGAGCTATTGTGTTGCACCCTTTCAGGGCTACATCTAAGTCTTTAAATTTTGGCTGAAGCCAATTTGATTTCTTTTCATTAATAGAACTTCCTTCGAAAAGCTCAGGACGACATTGTCAGGTCCTATTAATGAAACTTTTACAAAAAAAGACCTGGATTGCTCCAAATCTTTTTCCGTGATTTATTTTTTAAAACTTTCCGATGTCTTCTCTATAGAAGCCGTAATCGAAATGTACATGGCTTGCGTCTTCGTACACTTTTTTGCGGGCATCTTCGTAAGTTGCTCCCGTAGCTACGATATTGAGTACTCTTCCACCGTTTGAAACTACTTTGTCACCCTTTCTTACGGCACCTGCATATAAAAGTTTGCTGTATTTCAGCTTTTCTTCACCTACAATTTCGAAACCTGTTTCGATGTTTCTCGGATATCCTCCCGAACACATAACAAGACAAACGGCTTTTTCGTCTTTAAATTTAAGCTCAATGTCTTTTCCGTCCATACAATCCTGAATTACATCAAGAAGATTGTTTTCCATCAAAGCCATCAATACCTGAGTTTCAGGATCTCCGAATCTCATGTTGTATTCTAACAGATAGGTTCCGTTTTTCGTCACCATTAATCCGAAGAAAATGATTCCTTTGAAACCGAAACCTTCTGCTTTAAGACCTTTTAAAGTAGGTTCAAGGATATTTTTTTCAAAGTCAGCATAATGTTCCTGAGTGAATTCCGGACTTGGAGCTACTGTTCCCATTCCTCCTGTATTAGGTCCTGTATCACCGTTTCCTGCTTTTTTATAATCTTTTGCAGCAATACAAGGGAATAATTTTTCACCGTTTGAGAATGCGATGATTGAAGCTTCAAAACCTTCCAGATATTCTTCGATAACTAAACGGATCCCTGCATCTCCATACACTCTTCTGATCATGAAGTCATGAATGGTTGCTTCTGCTTCTTCCTGCGTATCGCAGATTACGACCCCTTTTCCTCCTGCAAGACCACTTGCTTTGATCACTAACGGATACTGCTGGGTCTGAACATATTCTTTGGCTTCGTTATATGAATCAAATACTACGGCTTTTGCTGTTTTGATATCATAGGTCTGCATAAATTTTTTCGAGAAAGCCTTGCTTCCTTCAAGACTTGCCACTTTCTGGTTAGGACCAAAAACTTTAAGATCATGCTTCTTGAATTCGTCCTTCAGACCTGCTACAAGAGGAGCTTCAGGACCAACGATCGTTAAATCGATCTTTTCTTTGATGGCAAAATCTCTAAGTTCTTTAATCTCTGATAAATGAACATTTTTTCCTATTACATCAGTGGTAGCGTTTCCGTTGGCGAAAAACATCTTCGTAATTCTTGAATCGTTCTGAAGCTTGGCTGCCAAAGCAGATTCTCTTCCACCTTCACCTATGATTAATATTCTCATACTTTATTTAATTATCTAGTCTAATTTTACAAATATATAATTTTGAATGCTATAAATACAATCTCAAAATATAATTTCCGGATGTATGCATTTAATCTCAATAAAAATTTTTAACGCAAAGTCCGCTAAGATATCTTTAATAACTGACTGCTTTTTAAGTTCGCAAAGGCACTTCGGCAGGCTCAGCATAAACTATAACACTCAGCAAAGACCGGAAAGCAATCTATCCTAAATTACAGATTTTCATCTATAATTTTAATTTAATTTTAATTAATGTAAAAAATGTCTTATTCCCGTAAACATCATCGGGATTTTGTGTTCGTTGGCAGCATCAATGCTGTCCTGATCCTTCACACTTCCTCCCGGCTGAATGATTGCCGTAATACCCTCCTGAGCGCAGAAATCTACTACATCACGGAACGGGAAAAACGCATCGGAAGCCAATACAAGATTACCGGAGAATTTCTCTTTTGCCCTCTCGATCGCCTGTTGGGTTGCCCAGATTCTGTTTACCTGTCCGCCACCGATTCCGAAAGCCTGAATTCCGTTGGATACTACAATTGCATTGGATTTTACGTATTTCACTACTCTCTGGGAGAATAATAATGCTTTTTTCTGCTCTTCGGTAGGCTGGGTTTCAGTAACAACTTTGATGTCTTCAGAGAAGATGCTGTCGTTATCCTGAACCAGAATACCTCCGTCAATCTTCACCCAGGTTTGTTTATCAGAAACAGGGTTTACGATTTTTATAATTCTCAGATTTTTTTTCTTTCTTAAGATTTCGAGTGCTTCCTCGTCAAATTCGGGAGCCATAACGATTTCAAGGAACGTTTTGTTTAATTCTTCAGCTGTTGCCGCATCGATTTTATAGTTCATTGCAACAATTCCGCCAAAAATGGAGACAGGATCACATTCAAAAGTTTTCTGGTATGTTCCCAGCGCCGAAGTTCCGATCGCCACTCCGCAAGGTGTGGAATGCTTCACGGCACAACAGGCCATTTCTTCTTTAAATTCGGTAACTACTTTCCAGCAAAGATCCATATCACGAAGGTTATTGAAAGATAATTCTTTACCTCCTAATTGTTGGAAATCTTTCATTGCTCCGTTTTCGAAAGTAGAAACGTAGTAAGCCGCTGTCTGATGAGGATTTTCTCCGTATCTTAGATCAGAAACCTTTTTGTAAGAAGCATTCAGATAGGTAGGATATTCTTCTTCTAAAAGCATTCTTGAAATCGCTGCATCATAAGCTGAAGTAAGATTGAATACTTTTCCTGCCAGTTTTTTACGGGTTTCGATGTAAGTATCGCCGTTTTGTTCCATTTCGATTTTTACGGTTGCATAATCTTCAACATCCGTAATTACCGTAACAGAATCAAAATTTTTAGCGGCAGAACGTAGCATTGAAGGGCCTCCGATATCGATAAATTCTACTTTTTCGTGAAGGGAAATGTCTTTGTTAACATTTTCGAAGAACGGATAAAGGTTTACAATGACCATGTCAATAAGACCTATCCCATGCTCCTGAACGGTATTCATGTGCTCTTCGTTGGAACGAACCGCCAGCAATCCGCCGTGAACCTTCGGGTGCAATGTTTTTACTCTTCCGTCCAGCATCTCCGGAAAATCGGTAACTTCATCAATCTGAATCGGATTTAAACCAGCATCTTTCAAATGTTTGAATGTCCCTCCTGTAGAAATCAATTCATAATTTTGGGCTTCCAAAAACTGCGCGAATTCGGTCAATCCGCTTTTGTCAGAAACACTGATTAAAACTCTTTTTTTGCTCATTTTACTTTCGATTTTTTCTTGTAATAATTCTTATTGTAAATCTGATAGGACTTCATGCTATCCTGATGTAGTTCGTCCTTTCAGGACTCCAACACTTAAAGAACTTTACTTTCAATTTTACTTTTTACAGTTATTTCAAACTGTCGACCGGTTCTTTCACCTCCGATCTTATTTATTTTTACTTAGATTTTCAATTTTTTCGAAATAATTTAAATCTAAATGTGTTTTTGATTAAAGAGATGATTTTCTTTGACAAGCTCAGGATAAACTCTTGGCTCAGCATAACATCTCTAATACTAACTATTCTCTGTTCTGTTTGTCATGCTGAAAAGCATCTCAACTAAGCTTAGATTCCTACGGAATGACAAACTGAGTGGCTATGTTGCGTTGTCAGGCGAGCTTGTCGAAGCCTTTCATTGTTGTTAGTTTTTTAACCACCCCGTCAAAAATTCTTTGAATTTTTGCCACCCCTCCAGAAGAGGGGAATTTTTTGTATCGCTAATAATTAATGTCTAATTACTGTTTAATTATTATTTAATACTTTATTTATCGCTATCGGGAAAATTTCATATTCTATTAAATGAACTTTTTCCGCAACGGTTTCGGGGGTATCATCTTCCGTAATTTCAAATGACTTCTGCAGAATCGCTTCTCCTTCATCAATTCCTGAGGTTACAAAATGTACGGTGGCTCCGCTTTCTTTTTCTCCGGCTTCAATCACAGCGTTATGAACATGGTGCCCCCACATTCCCTTACCTCCGAATTTCGGAAGCAATGCCGGATGAATATTTATTATTTTCCCGTTCCATTTTTCGCAGAACTCAGGTTTCAGAATGGATAAAAATCCGGCTAAAACGATTAAGTCCGTATCTTCAGGAATTACTTCAGCCAATTCGCTGCTGAAATTTTTCCCTCTCGGAATCAAGGTATTCTCTATGTTATGTTTTTTTGCTCTTTCCAGTCCGTAACATTCTCTGTCGGCAACAACCAGAGATACTTTTGCATTCTGGATTTCTCCGTTATCAATAGTATCAATAATTCTCTGAAGATTGGTTCCTGAACCTGAAATGAGTATCACTAAGTTTTTCATTTTATTTTGAGAGGCTGTTATTAACTAGCCCCGATTGCAGCGGCATCCTTTTTCTGAAATGGCTTTTTAAAAAAGCGGCGGCGAAAAAGATATAGCGGAAAGCGGGATTAAGCTCCTAAAATTAATTTAATGTAGCAATCTATCATTCTAACAATATTTCAAATTGGTAAACTGTTGCATTGCTATATTGTTACATTAAAATGATAGATTTATTTTTTCGTTTCCTTCTGTAATTTCTCCGATTTGGTAAGCATCATCTAAAAGGTGCAATACTTTTTCTGCGTGTTCCGCATCCACTACAACGATCATTCCCACTCCCATATTGAAGGTTCCGAACATTTCTTCGCGGGCTACGCCACCTCTTTTTTCCAGTTCCAACATAATACTTGGGATCTGGATTTTTGAAGCATCGATTGAAGCACATAATCCTTCACCGATAATTCTCGGGATGTTTTCGTATAAACCACCACCTGTAATGTGGGCGATACCTGCTGCCTGAACTTCTTCAAGGATTTTATGAATGTCTTTATAATATAATCTTGTAGGAACCAAAAGCGTTTCGTACAAAGGTTTTCCTTCAAATTCTTCGTTGAAATCAGGGAATACTTTTCTTACCAGAGAGAATCCGTTTGAATGGAATCCCGAGCTTGGCAATGCGATGATTTTATCGCCGGCTTTGATTTTTGAGCCGTCAATAATCTGATCTTTTTCTACGATTCCTACGCAGAATCCTGCAACGTCATAGTCTCCCGGCTGATACATTCCCGGCATTTCGGCAGTTTCTCCGCCAATTAACGCACAGTTGTTATCTTTACAGGCTGCCACCATTCCTAAAACAATTTCTGCAGCAATTTCAGAATCAAGTTTTCCGCAAGCCAGATAATCGAGGAAGAATAGAGGTTTTGCCCCATGACACAGAATATCATTGGCACACATTGCAAAACAGTCTACTCCTATCGAGTCGTATTTTTTTGAGTCTAAAGCTACTTTAAGTTTTGTTCCTACACCGTCGGTTCCTGAAACAAGAACAGGATTTTTGTAACCTCCGATTTCATAGAAAGCCCCAAAGCTTCCCAAATGATTCAATACATTGGAATTGTGAGTTTCGCCCACAGCTTTTTTGATTTTGTCAACGGTTTTGTACCCTTCTTCTTTGTCTACTCCTGCGGATTTGTAAGTGTTGCTCATATTATTAATGTAACAGTGTATCAGTTTAACAATTTAACAATTTAATCGTTAATGGCTAAATTGGCACAATTTATTTCTATGTTTTAGTTCTAATTCCGAAAATAAAAAAGCCGACAATCTTAGTAGATTATCGGCCGATGTTTTATCTGATTATTTCAGAGCCCACAACATTCCCTTTCTTGGAGAAACATTCTTTAAAAGTGGTCTGAATATTCATCTTTATTTCTTTTTGCAAAGATATTAATTTTAAATTAATATTCAAATCTATTTTTCAAGGATAATTTCTACTGCCGAAAGTTTTGCGGTTTTTTCCTTCAATTCATTGTCTTTCTCTTCATTAGAAATTTTCTGAGCCGATTTGTCAAAATTGTCATTGAAGAAAGGCAGGGTAAAAGTGTCCACAATATTTCCTCCGTGAAGCGGAAAACGCTTGGCCGCCGCTTCTAAAACACCCAATCCGCCTCTGGCACCGGGAGCTGTCGCTATTAGCAGCATCGGTTTTTCGTTCCATACAGCTCTGTCTTTGATTCTGGAAGTCCAGTCGAATACATTTTTAAATGCAGAAGAATAAGTTCCGTTGTGCTCAGATAAAGAAACCACAAGTACATCTGCCGCATCGATCTTGGCTGCAAAATCCTTTGCTTCCTGAGGAACTCCGCTTTCTACTTCGCGCTGGTGCTTGTAGATCGGCATTTCAAATTCATTCATGTCTACCACTTCCACTTCTGCATTCTGAATAAGTGAAGCTGCATAGGTAACTAACAATTTATTGATGGATGTTTCGGAATTGCTTCCGGCTATTGCTAAAATTTTCATTGTATTATTTAAATTGTATTATTTTACTTTATCTTTAAACCACAAAAGTCGCAAAGATTTTCTTTATTGACAAACCTGTATTTTTTCGTTCGCAAAGGTACTTCGACAGCTCAGCATAAACTTTTCACTCAGCAAAGATTAGAAGTCCGACTAAATTTTGATTAACCACCCCGTCAAAAATTCATTCTGAATTTTCGCCACTCCTCCAAGGGCAGGGAATTTTTGTTGTGCAAAATTAGGGTTTATTTAAGATATGCAGATAATTCCATCGGAACTTCCATTAAAAGGATTTCTGTGTCTTCTATAGCTTCAATGTTGAAACTTTGGGTATCCCAGATTCCTAAGCCGTCTTTTTCGTTTAATATTCTGTCGCCGATTTTTGCACTTCCTTTTAATACGAATGCATAGACTCCATTTTCTTTTTTATGAAGCATATAATTTTTACCGTTTCCTTTGGTGAAATTTGCCAGGTTGAACCAAGCATCCTGATGAATCCAGACTCCGTCATCATTCTTATCGGGAGAAAGGATCTGCTGGAATCCGTTTATTTTTTCACCTTCTTTAATGCTTTTCTGATCGTATCTTGGTTCAACACCAACTTCTCTTGGAAATACCCAGATCTGTAAAAATTTTACTGCCTGGTCTTTATTTTTATTGTACTCGCTGTGCATTACTCCGGTTCCCGCACTCATCACCTGGATTTCTCCTTTTTTAATGACTGCTGTTGTGCCCATGGAATCTTTATGTTCAAGATCGCCTTCCAGCGGAATGGAAATGATTTCCATATCCCGGTGCGGATGCGTTCCGAAACCCATTCCCTGGGTAACGGTATCGTCATTCAACACTCTGAGCACTCCAAAATGCGTTCTTTCATTATTCTGATAATTGGCAAAACTGAAAGTATGGTAAGAATTCAGCCATCCGTGATTGGCGTGGCCTCTTGTATCTGCTTTATGATATACTGTTTTCATATTGTGATTATTTATGGTACAAATGTACGTTCAATAAACTGCTAAATTGTTGATGTAAGATAAGAATAGATTTTAGTCAGTTTATTGATTGTTATGATACATTCCAGTGGGTAACAAAAGGAAAACCGAGCATAATAATTTCGGCTAAAGCCCAAAGATTATGGGTATAAGAAAAGCGGGCTAAAGCCCGCTCCTATTGATTATTTAATTGTTTAAAAATGCACCTGCTGAATTTCTTCTTCAATTTCCTTTGGGGTATCATGTTCTGATTTAATGAAAACCATAGTTAAAACAGCTCCTAACAGCATACAGATTCCACCGACTACGATATAATCTATGGCCATTTTACCGAAAACACCGCTCACAATGGGCCCTCCGAAAACTCCGTTAATAATTTGAGGAATTACAATAAAAAAGTTGAATATTCCCATATACACACCCATTTTATTTTGTGGAATCGAATCAATCAGCATTGCATAAGGCATCGCCAAAATGCTCGCCCAGGCAAATCCCAGTCCGACCATTGAAATCCACAAATAATGAATGTCTTTAATAAAATACATGGCGATCAGTCCCAATCCTCCGCAAGCCAAAGCTAATGCATGTGTTTGTTTTTTACCGATGAATTTTGCAATCGGTGTTAAAGCAAAAGCAAAGAAAATGGCGTAGAAATTATAACTTCCGAATAAACTTCCCGTTAAGTCTCCCGCTTTGTTAAATTCCGCAGAATGGGTATCATCCGGAGAAAGCCCGAAATGATGTGTTGCCAATGCACTTGTTGTAAAAACCCACATGGTAAATAAGGCAAACCAGGAAAAGAACTGTACAATTCCTAATTTTTTCATCTGTGAAGGTACATTTGCGAAATCTTTAAAGATATCAGAGAGTTTAGATTTTTCTTCTACAATTTCTTTTCCGCCTTCAAAGGATGCAAATTCCTCCGGTGAATATTCTTTGGTCGTAATAATGGTATATAAAATTGACACTATGAGAACGGCTGCGCCAATGTAGAAAGAATAAATCACATTATCTGCCACAAATCCCTTCGGTGCATCATTGGAAACGCCCAATTTCGTAAGCCATCCCGGCAGATCTGAACCAATAACCGCTCCGATTCCAATTAGAATTGTCTGAACCGAAAAGCCGATGGTTGCCTGATGTTTCGGCAGCATATCTCCTACTAAAGCACGGAAAGGCTCCATAGCGACATTAATGGACGCATCCATCATTGCAAGAAAAATCACAGCCATCAGCAGCACATTCGCAGCCATCACCTGCGTTGCAGAAGCAGCATTTGGAAGCATTACCAGTCCGATTGCACATAAAACAGCTCCCAGCAAAAAGTATGGTTTTCTTCTTCCCAGCGGGCTCCAGGTATTATCTCCCATATGACCGATTATGGGCTGAACGATAAGCCCGGTAACCGGCGCTACCAGCCAGAACCATGATAATTCATGAACATCTGCTCCGAAGTTGGCCAAAATCCGGCTTGCGTTTCCGTTCTGCAAACCGAAAGCCATCTGGATTCCTAAGAACCCCATGCTCATATTGATGATCTGAAGCATTGATAAATTTGGTTTTTTCACTTTACCAAATTTACCGGAATCTACTTTTCCTGTCATTTCTGCCATTATTGCTTTAGTTTTTGAATTAATATATCTTCTATCGGAGCTTTTATTTCAACCACTTTATCTACAACATCATTGGGAACTGTTACGGAAAGTACGTACTGTTTTACTTTCCACTGCCCGTTTATTTTTTCTAGAACACCGGAACCGCGACAGATTTTCATCTGGGTATCGAGCAGTTCGTCAAACCATGCCATTTTTCCATCTTTGCTGAAATAGATATTTCTTTTCAGTGAAGTGAAGTTCCAGGTTTTGTTTTTTTCAAAAAAGGGTTTAGCCCAGTTCATGAAGGCTTTTTTGTCCCAAATTTCAGTAGCATCAGTCCCTATAAATGTAGATTCTTCAGCAAAATAATTAAAATAAGTATTGAAATCAGCTTTTGCTGCAGCGACATTGAATCCATCGAGCATCATTCCGATTTCTTTTTTTTCATTTTCAAATTTTATTTGAGCTGAAATAGTCGTAAAGCTCAATATACATATGATGAAAGTAAAGAATATTGTTGTTTTTTTCATATTTAATTATAAACCTTAAAATTTTATTTTTTAACGCAAAGAGCGCAAAATTTTCTTTTAACTACTAACTGTTTTTAAGTTCGCAAAGGTGCTTCGACAAGCTCAGCATAAACTATTCACTTAAATAAGATCACAAAGATTAATTGTGATATTTGTGAAAATATTTTGTGCTATTCGTGTTTTATTTCAATTCAACAACCATCGATGTTTTTGCGGGAATTTTAAAGTTTTCCCTTATTGAAAATTCTTTATCAGAGAGAATATCTTTTCCTTTCGTAAAAGCTTTGAGTGATTCTGCGAAATGTTTTACATCTACAGCCTGTTCCGCATCGCTGTTATTTAAAACAACCATCACACTTTCTTTTTCATTATATCTAAAATACACAAAAACATCATTCTGAGGGAAGAAATTTTTTGTTTTTCCGGTATGGATGACTTCTTTTCCTTTTCTCCAGTTCAGGAGCTTTTGGGTAAACTGATAAAATTCTTTTTGCATGGACGTCTGCGATGAAGGATTAAAGGCATTTTGTTTATCAGACTTCCAGCCGCCGGGAAAATCTCTTCTAATATCCGCGTCACCGCCTTTGTTTTTATCACCCCGCATTCCTACTTCCGAACCGTAATAAATCTGCGGAATTCCGCGAACGGTTGAAATCAGGGTTAATCCTAATTGATATGCTTTCGGATCGTCGTTAAAAATTTCGTTCCATCTTTCTGTATCATGATTTTCAAAAAATACCATCACATTATTGATGTCGGGATACAGGAAATCGCTGGATAAGGTATTGTAAATCCTGTTCATCCCACTGTCCCAGCCTTCTTTTTCTTTAAGTGCTCTCGGAAGGTCTCCGTACAGCATAAAATCCATGACCGATGGCAGATACGAATTGTAATTCGCCGCCTCCCCTGTTTTTGAATTCTTTTGCCATGCCGAAATATGTCCCGCCGTATTCAGCCACGTTTCTCCCACGATATTAAAATTAGGATATTCGTCGGTAATGGCTTTTGCCCATTTTGCCATAGCCTCCTTATCGTTGTAAGGATAGGTATCTACACGGAAGCCGCCGAGTTCAGCATATTCAATCCACCAGATTGCATTTTGCGTCAGGTACTTTAACACCAGCGGATTTTTCTGGTTGATGTCAGGCATTGTAGTATCAAACCATCCGTCAAGGGCGATTTTCCTGTCTATATCGGAAGCATTGGTATCAAACTGGGTAGTGGTTTTGTAATTGGACCGTTTAAATCCATTTTCACCATCTTCAAACCAGTGAATCCAATCCTTTGTCGGCAAATCTTTGATCATCCAATGCGAAACTCCCCAGTGATTGGTGACGTAATCCATCACCAGCTTCATATTCCTTTTATTTAATTTTTGTGAAAGTTCACGATATTCTTCATTGGTTCCATACCGTGCATCGATCTTATATAAATCGGTTTGTGCATAGCCGTGATAAGAATACACTTTTTCGTTGTCTTCATTCACAGGGGTGAGCCATACTGCTGTTGCTCCCAGATTTTGAATATAGTCGAGGTTATTAATGATTCCGCGTAAATCTCCACCGTGACGTCCGCCGGGAAGACTTCTGTTTGCTTTTTCTGTTAGTTGCGGGCTCGAATCGTTTTTCTCATCACCGTTGGCAAAACGGTCTGGCATAATCAGGTACATTACATCTTTTGAGGTAAATGATTCCCTTGTTGCGGAATTAGACTGTCTTTGTTTGAGCTCATACGTATACGTGCTGATGTTTTTTTTGCCTTTTTTAATACTGATATTGAATTTCGGAACATTGATTTCATTGGTATTTACCGTTACAAAAACATAGTTCGGATTTTCAACCTTTTGAATATCCTTAATCTGAACTCCGTCTGAAAGCTCAATCTGATCATTGGCAATGTTTTTTCCATAAACCAAAATCTGAAGTTCAGGATTCTTCATCCCTTTCCACCAAAAGGCAGGCTCTACTTTCTGGATTTGTGAAAAAAATAAAGATGAAGCAAAAAATGAAGCTGTATATATAAATTTTTGATACATAATTATTTATTAAAAATTACATGAGTGATTTAAATATTATTTTACCGGCTGATTAAAAACTGCATTGTAATGTGTTATCCCCGAATTTTTAAATTCCACCTTTCGATTCGGCATATTCTGAAGTTCATATTCTCCATTCAATGTAAATTTTACTTCCGTGAATTTATAACCCGTTAAATAGGTTACTTCCGCCTGATATACATTATTGCCATTTATTTTTTCGAGTCTGGTATCCTGCTCCCAGCTCAAGGGTTTATCGTTTCCTCTTATCCCAATGGATTTAACTTCTGTCTGGGCGGGAACTTTGAGTGTGTAAATTACAGTCTGCTTATATGCCTTCTGAACGCAGCTACTCATTATAAAACAAGAGATTATAAGAAGCATTATTTTATTCATCTGTTCATTTTTTTAGCAATTAAATAATCCAACCCCAATCTTCCTGAGCCTAAAATGATATAAAACAAGCTCAACCACATAATTCCCATTGCCGGCAACATATTCCAGACACCCTGATTTGCCTGCTGAAAAAATGCAGCCACGAACATGGTAATGAAAATGAGAACAGCAAAAGGTCTGGTAAACAGTCCCAATAATAAAAAAATCCCTCCCACTCCTTCACTGAATGCTCCCATCCACGCAAAAAATTCGGGAAACATTGCAAAAATTCCTCCGTATTCAGAAACATCATTTGGAAACCAGAATGCTACTTCAAAAAATTTCAAATTGTTATCTGCAGGAGACCAAGGCAAACCAAATTTTGCGGCTCCAAAGTCGCTAGTCAGTAAATATCCACACACTATTCTGGGAATAGTAAACAGAAAATCCTGCCACCAAAACGGCATTTGAATGGGATTTATAATTCTTTTTATCATAGGAGTTTGTGTTAAAAAAACCCTACAGAAAATCTGTAAGGTTTTAATTATTTGAAATTATTTTACAGGCTTGATAGAGATTGCGAAACCTCCGCTTCTTACCATTTTAAAATTGATTTTAGACTTACTCGTGATCTGCTTTTTGTAGATGTTGTAACTCTGTGGATTGTTGATGTAATCCGCGTCTTTCCCATCTTCATAAATCGTGGCTTCGTATTTTTTTCCTTTATCTAAAAATGAAAAATCTACCGTGTAATCACGTTTGTTTTCGTCGGTGATTCCTCCTACAAACCAGTTTTCTGTACCTTTTGCTTTTCTGGCCGTGATGATATAATCTCCCGGCTCTGCTGATAAAATCTTCGTATCATCCCAGTCCGCAGCGACATCTTTAATAAACTGGAAAGCATCCATGTGTTTCTGGTAATTCTCCGGTAAATCTGCAGCCATCTGAAGCGGCATGTACATAACAACATACAAAGCCAATTGTTTCACCAGCGTTGTTTTTACAAAACGATTGTCTCCTGGGAAGTAATAGTCCAGTTTCGTTTGGAAAATTCCAGGTGTATAATCCATCGGTCCACCCATCCATCTTGTGAATGGAAGAATGGTCTGATGATCCGGATTGTTTCCTGCAAAGGCTTCAAACTCAGTTCCTCTTGCTGCTTCTGCTGAGATCCAGTTCGGATAGGTTCTGCTTTCTCCTCCCGGCCTTACCGATTCATGGGAATTTACCATGATCTTATACTCATTGGCTTTTTCTGCAATTCTATAGAAATGATTGATCGTCCATTGGGAATAATGATGCTCACCTCTTGGGATAATGTCTCCTACATAACCGGTTTTCACGGCATCATAACCATAATCATTCATTAATTTGAAGGCTTTGTCTGCCCATCTTTCGTAATTCGTGGCCGAACCTGAAGTTTCATGGTGCATGATGAGCTTAATTCCTTTTGAATGTGCATATTCATTCAGCATTTTGATATCAAAATCTGGATAGGGCGTGATAAAATCGAAAACAAATTCTTTTGAGTGTCCAAACCAGTCTTCCCAACCGGCATTCCATCCTTCGATGAGGAGTCCGCCAAAACCATTGGCTGCCGCGAAATCGATGTATTCTTTTACTTTCGTGTTATTGGCAGCATGTTTCCCATTTGGAGTAAGTTTGGAAAAATCCGTCACACCAATATGAACGTTTTCAGCTGTGGAATATGCCCACTGTGATTTTCCGATGATCATTTCCCACCAGACACCCATGTATTTTGTAGGGTGAATGTACGAGGTGTCTGTATATTTTGTAGGTTCATTCAGGTTGAACATCATTTTAGATGCTAAAACTTCTTCAGCTTTCGGGGAAACAATAATAGTTCTCCATGGGGAAACGGAAGATGTCTGGATATATCCTTTTGCACCCTGTCTGTCGGGAGTTAAATGTGTTTTAAATTTAAAATTAACCGGATCCACTTCAAGATGTGATGCAGGATAATTTAAAACGGCAGCTTCGCCAACATTTACATATAAAGGATCTTTTCCTTCTTTCTTCAGCATTAAAGGAGACTGTACGGCATTTGGCACCATTTGCTGCGACGCATTACTGTCGAATGAATTCGGCCATCTTGTAGGAATTTCAGAGATTTTTGTTGTCTGCGGCTGGTATTCCTGGGAGTCGTAATCCGCTGCAATCCACCATGCTTTCATATCCGTTGGAAAATCAATTTCGGAATCTTCTTCACGGATGACAAAATAGTTAAGGTTTTTCTGCTGTGGAAATTCGTATCGGAAACCCAATCCGTCATTGAACAATCTGAACTTAACCACGATATTTCTATCGGTAGTGTCCTGATGAAGGGTTACCGCCAATTCATTATATTGATTGATGTAGTTTTTCTTCTCCCCCAACACAGGCTGCCAGGTTTCATTTTTAGAATCTCTTTTTTCATCTGCTTTAGTGAATCCGTTGTTCAGGTCAAACTTGGCATCTTCGGGTTTAGCAATCTCCGAGGCAAATTTAATGGCGGTATCTTTAAATAATCTCAGGCCCAATTTAGAATCCTCCACCACTACATTTCCGTTATACTTTAGGTTATAATACGGGATTCCCTGCTTCAGCTGGAAGTTCATCTCAAACTTCCCGTCCGGTGATTGTAAAGATTGGGCATTAATACCAACAAACATTGTCGAGAACAATAATGCTCCCACTGTAATTTTCTTCATAATGATTATTTATAAACGTCTAAAAATAAAGAAAGTGCTGCTTTTCAGCAACACTTTGCTATGTAAAAATTAAACAAATTCCTATAAAGGTTGTATTTTATAAGTTCCTAATTTTATGTCAACTGAAATTTTATAACTTCCTCCTGTTCCGTCAAATTTAATATTTCCATTACTTCCTTTCGGTCCCAGATAACCCGTGTTACCATCTGCAGAAATATTACCCCAATCTAAATCTCCCCAACTTTGCTGTCCTAAAAATTTAAATTCGGAAGCAGCCGGAAGAGCAATTGTATGTTCAAATTTACCGTTTCCGAGATTTGTCATTGGAATTGCTGTTGCGGAATTCCATCCATTTACTGTACCTACTAAGTATAAATTAGCAGGATTCCAATTGTTGATAGGTGAAGCTGAAACAGTGATTGACTTTACAGTAGCATCTGCATCTATTACAATCTTATACATTCCGGAAGCTCCGGTAAACTGCATATTTTCAGGTGTTGAAGGTGATAAATTAGTAGACCATGTTTTAAAATATCTGTTTCCTGCATTCATTCCAGCAACATCTAAGCTGTAGTTAAGAGGATTCCAATCCTGTTGTCCTAGGAATCTAAAATATTTACCGTTTTCCAAATAAGTGTAAATGGTTGAAATATTGTCTTTTTTATAAAGCATTTGAGATCCTCCCGCGTTCCATCCTACAGCTGAAGCATCGCCTACAATGTAGAAAGACGGATACGCCGTAATATAAGGTGTCACTTTAACAGTCACAACATTAGACTTGACAGCATCAAAACTTCCCAGCTTTGAAGATAATCTTACTTCTACATCAGTGGCAACACCAGGTGCTAATCCTGCGTCTAATAATACATTATTAAATTCAGCAACTGTATAAGAAACTTTTTTTGTTCCGTCTGCCAAATCAATATTTTTTGGACTTGCAAAATTTGTTCCTTTAACTGCAATCTGTAATTGGTTTTTTTGTGCCACAGCTACACTGTAATCTGGATTGGTCCAATCGAATGTAATACCTGTTTGAGATGCATTATCTTTTATTAAAACTAAAGTAGTTTTATCTGCTTTAAGGGTAGATGCAGAAGGTTTTTGCAAAACAGCCTGATCTTCATCTTTCTCACATGAAAAAAGCATAACTGCAATCAGCCCAAAAACTAAAAATTTAAATATATTTTTCATTTTAAAGTGTTTTAAAATTAATATCCGGGATTTTGAACCAAGTTCGGATTTGCTACAATATCATTGGAAGGAATCGGGAAAAGATTTCTGTAATCCTCAACTGCTTTTCCATCTTTCACCCCTCCTTTCCATGGCCATAAATATGATCCGGATGTAAATTTACCATAACGAATTAAGTCAGTTCTTCTTGTTGCTTCCCAAGATAATTCTCTCGCTCTTTCATCCAAAAAGAAATCTGTGTTAATAGATCCAACAGTATTTGCTCCTGCTCTTGTTCTCAAAGCATTCACGTAACCCAATGCCGTAGCAGTATTACCACCAGAACCTCCTCTTGCAACTGCCTCACCATACATTAAATATATATCTGCTAAACGGTATAAAGGAATATCTGCATCTACAAAATCACCGGAAGCATCTGAACCAGGCTTTCCATCTGAGAATTTGATGTTTTTATATTTTATAAAAGCATATCCATCCGTAAACGTACTTACATTATTTATTTCTAAATTCTGTCCGCTGGTATAAAAGTTACCTCTTTGATCATTGGGAGTGAAAAGATTAACAAACGCTTTCGTTGTTCTTAAACCACCCCATCCTCCGTTGATTCCAAACTGCGAAGCAGGCATAGAACCTCCAACTGCAGCGTGCACCATGAAAGTTGATCCTCCGTATGTTCTTGTACTTGTACCATCGTAATTTACAGATAGAATAACTTCAGGATTGCTTACATTATTATCAGCCATAAACAGTGATGCATAATTTGTTTTTAAGCTATATCCTGCACTGATAACTTTATTACAATAGGTAATACAATCTGTATATCTTGCTGTACCTGTATACACCTGAGCATTAAGATACAATCTTGCTAATAGCGCCCAAGCTGCAGCTTTATCAGCTCTACCGTATTCATTTGTTCTGGCATCTTTTAAATCATTTGCACAAGCCAAAAGTTCTGACTCTACATATTTGAATAATTCTGCCCTCACGATTCTTGGTGGTGGCGTATTAATGATATCAGTAGTTTCAGTTACATAAGGTACATTTCCGAACAGATCCAATGCATGATAGTATGATTGCGCTCTTAAAAAACGAGCTTCCGCACGCATATATTTAGCTTCCGTAAGGTTGGTACCGCTAATACCGTTTGAAGAAAGTTTTTCATCAGTTGTATTTTTGATAAACTCATTACTTACAGCAATTACATTGAATATTCTAAAATAGATTGCTGCTACAAAAGGATTAGAAGCGTTCCAGGTCATGCTATGCATTTCCGGAAGCCCTGCATCTGCCCATGCAATAACTGCTTCATCAGTCGTCAACACCTGCATACTGTACATCTGACGAAGATAATTGGAAAATCCACCATCAATACCTCCGATGTCAGTGTTTGCATCACCATTATTCTGATCTCCCTGCCCGCCAATTGCAAGGCCGGCATAAATTTTTGCTAAAGCAGGTTTGTAATTACTAAAATCTTTGTATAAAACGGAAGAAGTTAGTCCCAGACTTGGTTCTTGTTCAAGATCTTGTGTACATGAACCTGTGAAAAACAGAGTTCCTAACGTAATAGATCCTAAAATAATCTTTTTATATAAATATTTATTTTTCATGTTAATTAAAATTGAAAGTTAAAGCCAACTGAATACACTTTAGGTCTTTGATAGAATCCGTTATCAATTCCACCGAAGACTTCAGGATCTATTCCTTTATATTTCGTAATGACAAATACATTCTGAGCCATTGCATTTACTCTTAGATTAGTGCCTTTACCCATAAACTCTCCAACATTATAAGCAATTGAAAAATTGTCCATTCTTAAAAAGGAAGCATCTTCAATAAACATATCAGAGAAAAGTTGTGTTGTAGCAAACTGTGTACTTAAAACACTTACATTCGTGTTACTCAAGAAATTGTTAGCCTGGATATTTGCAATAGAACTGTTAGAAGCTGAGTTATTGTAAACATAATTTCCTAACACCGCTCTCAAAGCAGTACTGAATTCCCATTTTTTAACGCTCACTTTTGTAGAGAAACCTAAAATCACATCAGGGTTTGGAGATTTGTAAAAATATTTATCATCTTCAGTAAATTTTCCATCGCCATTTCGGTCTACATATATCCCTTCTAATGGCTTTCCATTACTGTCATAAACTTGTTGATACACATAAAATGCATTTAATGGTTGGCCAACTGTTCTAACCTGGATAAAGTTATTTATACCTGAAATACCTCCGTCAGGAATTTTATATCCAGCATCCACAAATTGTGACAAACTTGTTACTTTTGGATTAAATCTGGTAGCATTTACATTAACATCCCATGTTATATTATCTTTTCTAACAGGAACTACATTCAAATTCACTTCAAAACCTTTATTAGCAATGATCCCAACATTTTTCACATTGAAATTACTTAGATCGCCTGCCCAGGTTGGTACTCTGGAAATCAGATTTTCTGATTTTTTATCAAAATAGTCAAAAGATCCACTGATTCTGTTATTGAAAATGGCAAAATCCAACCCAATATTTTTAGTAGTTGTAGTCTCCCACACCAAGTTGGGATTATAAACATCAGGTCGTAATAAAGTATAGTAGCTGCTTCCAAATTGATACTGTGAAGTACTGCTGTTACTATAAGAATACGAACCAAAAGCAGGATAAGGATTATCATTTCCGGTTTCCTGCTGACCCGTTTTCCCCCAACCGGCTCTCACTTTCAAAGAGTTAATGCTTGATACATTTTTTAAGAATCCTTCTTCATTAATTTTCCAGGCGACTGACACAGCAGGGAAATTCCCCCATAAATGATCTCTGTTTCCATTCCAGAATGTTGAAGAGCCATCTCTTCTCACCGAGCCATTAATTACATATTTATCTGCAATAGTAAAGATACCTCTCGCATAAAAAGATATTAATGTTCTTCTAGTATCTCCAGGTGTTGAAAAATTTGTTTTCTGACCATTTCCAAAATAGGTAGGGGCTTCCGGAGTACTAATATGTCTATTTTGATAAGAATAACCACCAATTACATCTACAGTAGTATTAATAGCCTGAATCTTTTTTACATAATTTAAATATGATTCAAACAGTTTACTTTTAATTTCCTGAGAATACGATCTGTAAGATCCTAAAGTACCTATCCCCTGAGCAAAATCTTTAGATACATTTACAGAACCGTCACTTTTTGCATAATCATAAGATCCGTTTAAATTTAATCTTAAATCAGGTAAAAAATGGAATTTATAATCCAACTGTAAACTTGGAATAATTCTGAATACCGAAGAAAGATCTCTTTTACTATACAATAAACCAAGTGGGTTCTTTGTACCATTAACATTTAAACCTGTTGCCGTGTTAGCAGGATCTAACCATTCATAATAACCTCCGTAGTTAGAATTTCCGGAATAAACAGGCTGTGTAGGGTCAAAGTAAATTGAAGCTCCGATAGCCCCTCCGTCCGGAAATCTGTTTTCGGAGAAAGTTCCTTTAAAATTACCATTAACCGTTAAATGATTATCAAAGAATTTAGGCGATACATTGAAGCCTAAAGACGTTCTTCTAAATTCATTTGTTCTTACAATACCGTTTTGCTCATTATATCCTAATGAAACCCTATATGGCAAACCTTTGACACCCCCTGAAAAAGCAACATTATTATCGGTTCCCCAAGCTTGCTGATAGATTTGGTCCTGCCAGTTTGTATCAGCATTACCTAAATAGGATTTTTGTGCGGCAGTTCCATATGTGTTTACAAAACTTCTGAACTGATCTGCACTCATAACATCAACATTACCCATTTTCGTTGAAACCGAAAAGTTGGTATTAAAATTGACCTTAAACTTTCCTGTTGCTCCTTTTTTGGTAGTAATTAAGATAACCCCATTGGAAGCCCTATTCCCGTAGATTGCAGCAGAAGAAGCATCTTTAAGAATATCGAAAGTTTCAATATCATTAGGATTAATTAAGGATAATGGATTGGTTGCTCCACTTAAACCGTTGAAATCAATAGGCACCCCATCAATTACAATCAAAGGATCATTGTTTATGAATGAAGTCCCTCCCCTTACTCTTATGGTTGAACCAGCTCCCGGAGCACCACTGTTTCCGGTAATCTGTACTCCCGGTGTTTTTCCGATAATCAACTGATCTGCAGTTGAAGCACCAGCGTTAAAATCTTTTGAAGTAATTGAGGATATTGATCCCGTAAGATCCGTTTTCTTTTGCTTACCATAACCAATAAGTACAACCTCTTCAATTTTTTTCTCTTTGGTTGCAGAGTCACTGGTTTGTGCATGAATCATTGCACTTGCCAATAGAAATGCAGGTGCAATTTTTAATACCGTTGTAAAATTTCTCACAATATTATTTTTTATATAGTTACTTTTTTCATCATACTGGCCTCAGCCTTCTGCAATTTAAAAAAAAAACATAATTATTATAAATTTTTTAAAAATTTTCATAAAATTATGTAAATTAAACGATGATTTAAATCTATTTTATTAATTATCAATATGATAACATAAAATATGCACAGCATAACACAACATTAAATTTAACAATAAGTTAAACATTTGTTTAACTAAATGTAATACCCGATCGTATTAATAGACTATAAAATCGCGTAAATTAATACCATATACTATTCCGGAGATATTCATTATCTTTGCAGACTAAAACTTACTATAAATGTCGAACAGAAAGATGATTACGGCAGCCTTGCCTTATGCAAACGGGCCGGTTCATATAGGACATTTGGCAGGTGTATATATTCCTGCGGATGTTTATGCAAGATTTCAGAGAAGATCGGGAAAAGATGTAGCGTTCATTTGTGGCTCAGATGAACACGGGATCCCTATTACCATAAGAGCTAAGAAAGAAGGAGTTACCCCTCAGGATATTGTTGACAAATACCATGAAATCATTAAAAAATCTTTTACAGATTTAGGAATTTCATTTGACGAATATTCAAGAACCACCTCCAAAAATCATTACGAAACAAGTCAGGATTTTTTCAAAGTTCTTTATGAAAAAGGAAAGTTCACGGAAGAAATGTCTGAACAGTATTTTGACGAGCAGGCAGGAGAATTCCTGGCAGACCGTTATATTGTTGGGACATGCCCGAATTGTGGAAATGAAAATGCTTACGGTGACCAGTGTGAACGATGCGGCACTACCCTGTCTCCTTCCGAACTGATTAATCCGAAATCAATGCTGAGCGGAAATGTTCCGATCTTGAAAGAAACAAAAAATTGGTACCTCCCGTTAAATGAATACGAAAGCTTCCTGAATGAATGGATCATTGAAGGTCATAAAAACGACTGGAAACCGAACGTGTACGGACAGGTAAAATCATGGCTGAATGACGGTCTGAAACCTCGTGCCATGACCAGAGACCTCAACTGGGGCGTTCCTGTTCCTCTTCCGGACGCAGAAGGAAAAGTATTGTATGTATGGTTCGATGCACCGATCGGATATATTTCTTTCACCAAAGAATGGGCAGAGAAAAACGGTAAAAACTGGAAAGATTACTGGCAAAGCGAAGAATCCGACCTTGTTCATTTTATCGGAAAAGATAATATTGTATTCCACTGTATTATTTTTCCAAGCATGATGAAGGCTCACGGCGATTTTATCATGCCAAAAAATGTACCCGCCTTTGAATTTTTAAATCTTGAAAACGACAAAATTTCAACCTCACGAAACTGGGCTGTTTGGGCACACGAATATGTTGAAGATTTCCCGGGACAGCAGGATGTATTGAGATATGCTCTCCTTTCATCGGCTCCGGAAACAAAGGATAATAATTTTACGTGGAAGGATTTTCAGACAAAAAATAATTCTGAGCTGGTAGGAATTTTCGGAAACTTTATTAACAGAGTTGCCGTTCTGATTCATAAATATTATGGTGGCGTTGTTCCTCAAGGAGATGTAAATGCTCCTGAATTGGCAGAAATCAACAAATCTGCCAAAGAGATTTCGGGTTTCCTTGAAAATTATGAATTCAGAAACTCACTTTCAGCTTTGATGAATTTAGCACGTTTTGGCAACCAGTATCTCCAGGCTGAAGAGCCTTGGAAAACGATTAAGGACAACCCTGAAAAAGCGGCCCAGTCATTATTCGTCGGTGCTCAGATTGCAGTGGCTTTGGCACAGCTTTGTGAACCGTTTATGCCTTTTAGCTCTGAGAAACTTTTGAATATGTTTAATGTTCAGAAATCAGACTGGAATGATATTGAAACAAAATCTGTTTTAATTGAAACCGGCCATACCATCAACGAAGCCTCTCTCCTTTTCTCGAAAATTGAAGATGATGTGATTGAAGCTCAAATTCAAAAACTGGAACAGACCAAACAGAATAATAAAAAAACAAATCCTAACGCCAACCCTATGAAAGAAGAAATCACTTTTGATGATTTTACAAAAATCGACCTGAGAACTGCCACCATTCTGGAAGCTGAAAAGGTAGAAAAAGCAGATAAATTACTAAAGCTGACTGTTGATACAGGTGTTGACGTAAGAACCGTTGTCTCAGGGATTGCAGAAAGCTTTACACCGGAAGAAGTAATCGGGAAGCAGGTAATGATTCTATTAAATCTTGCCCCGAGAAAAATCAGAGGTATTGAGTCGCAGGGAATGTTGTTATTAACAACTAAACCGGACGGCAAACTGTCTTTTGTAACTCCGGATGACAGCAATGTAGAAAATGGAATTGAGATTGGATAAATAAAGCTAAACCTTCAGGGTTTTAAAAACCCTGAAGGTTTTTTATTTAGTATGGTTAGTAAAAATGTTTTGAGAAAGCTCTCAGATACAGAATTAGAGAGATACCTCATCAACGGGAACCGTTTTACGCCGGAAGCTGTTGAAACCGCTTTTGAAATTCTTCAGGAAAGAGGACGCTTTTTTAGCGAGCCTGAAAGAATATTGGTACAGGAAATAATTATTTCTAAAAAACAACAAGAAGAAAGCCGTATAAATGAAGAAAAAGAAGTCTGGAAAGATTATATCACAGAGGATCCTTCTGCCATAAAGCTTTATTCCCGTAATGCGATTATAATCGTCGCCGTGATTTTTGGCACTGTTCCCGCATCTGTTTTATTATTTTTAAACCTTCTGACTGTAAAAAAATATCCGGCTGCCGTGGTAAGCTTACTGATCGGCTTTGGATTCTTCTTTCTGCAAAGTTATGTTTTATCAGAAGGGCCTCATGCCAGGAACTTCGATACGAAATACAATCTGGACGTAGGAATCCTGGCGTTGGGAGCAGGATTATTATTGGTTATTTCTGTAATAACTATGCCTGGAAAATTACCTTATCAGCCTCGGTCATCGGTACTCCCTATCACTTTATCAGTACTTACAGCTGTCATTGTCTATGTCTTTTTTAAGGAATCTCTATCCGGATATCCTCTTATGGCTATATTTAGATTATTCAGAGATTTCTAAATAAATTAAATCTGCACAGACAAAGCAAACCTTGAAGGTTTTTTTATTTTATTTTGTCAGCCTCGCCAGATAAGCATCTTCATCCTTAAGCAATTTTTCGATCTTAAAGCCATTGTTTTCAGCAGCGTTTTTTAACGTATTAAAATCGAGATACAGCCATTTGATCGGGTCTTCAGATTCTCCTTTGTAATGAACAATATAATCCAGCTCGCCATAATATCCTTCTGCCGGAATATAAACGCCACCGTCTTCATCACGATCAAACATATACAGAATATCGGTACTGTCGATCAGGATCTGTCCGTTTCCGTTCAGAAGTGAATGCAGCTTCTTCAGGTAGATATCAATGACGTGAAGGCTCTGGAAAATACCTGTTCCGTTCATTAATAAAAGTATCGTATCAAAAGTTTCACCGGAAAAATGCAGCATGTTTTCAGCTACAGCTTTTTTTATTCCTCTCATCCGGCACACTTCTATGGCTTTAGGAGAAATATCTAAGGCTGTTACGTCGAGATTTTTTTCATTCTGAAGATATAAAGAATGTGATCCGGCTCCGGCTCCTATGTCAAGGACTTTTCCCCGCGACAGTTCCAATGCTTTCTGTTCGATTTCATTCATGTCCTCAAAATCCCGGAAGAGGTATTGAACCGGAAGCTCATCCAGCTCGGAGATTGAAGTTTCAGTCTGCAGATCCTGAGGATTTTCCTGATGGTAATAATCCCAGATCGCCTTTCCCATAAGGTCTTTCATAGCGTTAATTCTGACTGTAAAGATATAGGTTTTTGATTTATTTTTTAAGATACTTATTCAATAATATCTTTACAATTGCAGACTGAAATCTTACCACAATGCTAAACGAATAAATGTATCGGTTTCTCACCTGAAATAAACAAAGCCGATTATCTTATTAAGGAAATACAAAATTTTTAGTTATAAATAAATACTCTGAATCAAACACTCTTCATATTAGTAATGGCATAATTAATCACCCTACCAGCCTCGAAGTAAGCGTTCCACTAGCCTCGAAGTAAGCACCTCACTAGCCTCGAAGTACACACTCTACCAGCCTTGAAGAAGACACTATGCTTCGTGCGATGCATACCCACTGCATCGTACTATCCACACTTAAACAAAACGCAAAGCTCCATTCTATAAATAAAATGAAGCTTTGACTGAGTAAATGAAAAACAAGGTATCGTTACAGCGCAGGCCCTGCTGCGTCTTTTATTTCTTCTAAAAGTTTTGTCTTCTCGCGGAGCCTTCTTCTGGCAATTACCGATTTCCCCGTCAGCATTCTGATAAAGCGAAGGTATTCGAAACGTTCTTTTCCGAAATGATGGGTAAAAATATAGATCAGAATAAAGATCCCGGCAAGAATGATATATCCGAATATTTTTTTTGAAGCTACAAGAATAGCGTTCAGCTGAATGAGCTTCATATTGCCCGCAACATTCTGCGGCGTCACCGTCATCCCATCCATATATACCGCCAGATCACCTATTGCCATTACCTGAAAACGGTATTGGAACCAGGAATAAAGCGCTGAAAAAATACCGACTGCCAGAAATGTTCTCCATACGAGTACCAAACCAATTGCGGCAAGCATTTCATCCATCTCAAGTTTGTCCAGCGTATAAAACCAAACAGAGATGAACAAAGCGCCCATTCCGAATCCTTTCAGGAACATCGGAAGGTACCAGTAATGGTAACTGAATTCCAGCACCATTGAAAAATACATGATAATTGCATATCCCAACATGGCAGCAAAACCTGAAAAGATGTACATCTTCAGCGGGATTTCTTTTTTAAACCAGAAAATAGCCGCAATACCTGCTAAAACCAACCCCGGAATCATTAAGAGATTCAGTTTTGCATTCGTAAGCTGGTCGTAGCCCAGCACTCCCACTGCAAAAGTATTCTGTAACGAAGTCGTTCCTAAAAATATTCCCAGACAGAAAAGCATAAACAGCCCATGCTGAACATTATTTTTAGTGAAAATTTTAAATGATAAATACGGTCTCTTTAAAGTCTGTTGCCTAATGGCAAGCAATGCAAAACTTACGAAAGCTGCAATTCCGGCATTGATGATATTGGCTGAATGAAGCCAGTCCTGCTGTTTTCCGAATGAAAAAACATACGCCAAAAACATAAAGGCTGTCATGAAAAGCAATACGCTGAGCCAGTCTATATAATGCAGCGGAACTTTTAAGGCAAAATACTTATTATGCATAAAAACCCAATGGATGAGAGCCAGAACAAAACATGCGACCGAAGCCATTACATAAAAATGCTGCCAGTTGTACCGGATGGAGATATCTGCCGCATAATAAGCTGCAACCTGGTTCAGCACAAGTACGAAGGTGTAAAATGCACCGTAGAACATTCCCCGGTTACCGATCATCGCCATGAGCGGTAGAAACAGCTCAATCGTCACCATCATTTTTAAAAACCCAATCACCAATGAGCTGAACACAAAGATCATAGGATCATAGGTGGTGGAATTCAGGTAGCTTAACAATCCTAAAAGCACCAGTAAAACCGTCATTTTATCACGCACCTTAAATCTCATTTTCATCCTGAGAACAATCGGCATACAGGCGCCCATCCCGATGGTCGTAGCATAATTGGCCCACATGAAATATTCTGTCATTGCGCCGGTACCGTTTACAAGATAACTGATGTTTCCTGTATATACTCCACCCAATGGCATTACCACGGCAAGCAGCAATACGATAAGAAGAAGCTGTACCGGTTTGGGAACCCAGTCGTTGTATAATCCTTTATTGTACATTTTTGTTGATTTTAAAGGTTAAAGAACCAGGTAAAAAGTCAGAAGAGCCAAGTATCATGCAAGTTTCAAATTCATCAAGCTTGTTAAAGTTCTTTACGCAACTTTCTTACTTCAAAACCTTTATACCTTATACTTTTAACTTGGCTATTTTTACTTTTTACTTACTAAACTCACATTCACATTCATTCCCGCGCTCAGTTTATTGAGATCTTCTTTTTTATTGGATGATGTAAATTCTATTCTCACTGGTATTCTCTGCTGAACTTTAATAAAGTTTCCGGTAGAATTATCCGTCGGAACACTGGAATATCTTGATCCTGTTGCTGCTGAAATCGCCGTTACCACACCTTCAAACTGTTTTCCACCCAATGCATCTACGGTCATCATCATTTTTTCACCGATTTTCACATCAGGCATCTGGCTTTCCAGGAAATTGGCCGTTACCCATTTTTGTCCGTTAAGCACAATTGTTGCAACCTGCTGCCCCGGCTGTATCAGCTGGCCTTCAGAGATGGTTCTTCGTCCCATCACGCCGTCATAAGGAGCAGTGATTACCGTGTACGAAAGGCTGATCTTCGCCATATCGAGAGCCGCTTTTGTTCTATTAATTTCGGCATCATTAATTCCCAGCTTGCTCTTTACTTCTGTTGTGGAAAGGCTTGCCGAATGTTTCTGGTTTACTAAAGTTTCATAAGCTGCTTTCTGTGCATCATACTCAGTCTTTACCTGGTCGTACTGCTGTCTGGTAACTGCTTCAGAAGCCAGAAGGTTTTTATACCGGTTGAGGTTTTGCTCCGCATTCCACAGTCTTGCTTTCGCGCCTGCAATATTGGATTCCATGACACTGACGTTGTTAGATACTGTATTAACAGAAGAATTGGTAGCCGTTCTCTGGGCAAGAGCGTTCTGGTAAGCTGCTTCTGCCTGTCCCAGCTGAGTAAGAATCTCACGGTCATCAAGAATGACAAGCGTATCTCCTTTTTTTACAGGCTGGTGTTCTGTAAATCTGATTTCTTTAATATATGCCGAAACCCTGGTGTTGATAGGATTGATAAACTCTTCCACCTGTGCTGCTTCTGTATACGTTTTATCGCCCACATGGAAATATTCGCGGACCAGCCAGAATAATCCGAAACCAATGACCACAAATACGACGATATTGGAGATAATCGCTCTGAGTTTATTTTTTTTATTTTCTTTTTTCTTCGCTTCAGCAGCGGTCTGTACCGGTGCCGAAGCTGTATTCTGAGTATTTTGTTCCTTGTTTTCCATTGTTCTATTTACCTTAAAAAATTATAATGTACCCGTTGATTTCAGAAGATTGTAATATTGGTACAGCATATTGATCTCTGCATTGGCATAATCTAGTTCCGACTGTAATTTCTGATTCTGTGCATCGATCATTTCCGCCTGCACGGCAAGCTGATTCAGATATTTGGCTTCTGTAATTTTGTAGTTTTCTTCCGCTAATTTTTTAGCATCATTAAGAATTTCTGCCTGCTGAATCGATTCCTGATATTTGATGTAAGCGGCATTTACCGCCATGTCAATATTCTGCTGTGTCAGAATTACTGCGTCATTCGCCTGGTTTTTCTGAAGCTCACCCAACTTTACCCGTTCTTTGGTTTTATATAAATTATCAATATTATAGCTGAGGGAAATTCCGGTTTGCCAACCTCCGGAATACATATCCAGCACAGGATTTCTTGTCGTAATGGGTCTCTGCAAACTATATCCGCCAAAACCTGAAATGGTTGGCATCTTATCCGTTTTAATGATTTCGATATTCTTATCGGCAACATTTACATTGGTCTGTGCAGATTTCAGTAAAGGATTGTTACCGTGAGCAAGATTCAGATAATAGTCAATACCAATGCCTGATTCTTTGTTTTCAAGACTTTCTACAGGTACGATTTCCGTATCCCGAGCTAATCCGAGGGCAACACTTAAATTATAATTGAGAATTTTTTTATTATTGGCTAACGTAAGAATTCCCTGATCAAGGTTTTTAATTGCCAGCTCACCACGAATCACTTCATTACGGGTAACCATTCCCTGCTGATAAAATTTCTGAATATTTTTAAGCCTTTCCTGTGCCAGCTTTTTGTTGTTCTGAAAAACTTTTTCCTGGTTTACAATTTTATAGACATCCAGATAATTGGAAATCACCAGAATTTTCACATCCTGCTTGTTTTTCTCCAGATCAAGTTCGGAAAGCTGCTCACGAAGACCAGCCATTTCAATAGATTTATTCACCAGTCCACCTTTAAAGATCAGCTGCGTTGCCTGTACAGCGTACGAGCTTCCATAGTGAGGCATCGGAACATTTGTTGAATTTGAAAAATCTTTTTCAATTGCTACCGCATCACCCAAATAGAACTGACTTGTAGAAGCAGTGATATTCGGAAGTTTCTGAAGTTTTACAACATTTGTATTCTGTTTTGCAATATCAATATTCTGTGCTGAAACTTTCAGCTGCTGATGATTCTGAAGGGCAAGTTCTGCCACTTCATTCGCTGTCATCTGTTTTATTTCCTGGGAAAAAAACAGCGCAGGAAATACGGCTATCATGAATGACAGCGCTGTTTTTATATTCTGTACCATTTTACCTTGTTTTACGAATGCAAAGTTATGGCAGCTAAAGAGTCAAACAAATGTTTGAATTTTGGAAAAAGATGTTCAAATGTAGGATTTCAGTTTTCGAACTGATTTCTATATTGTGTTGGGCTTTCACCCACATGCTTTTTAAAAAAGTGAGAAAAAGAATACTGATCGCTGAAGCCCAGCATCGAGGAAATTTCAGAAACAGGCTTATTGGAGGAGTTCAGAAGCACCTTAGCTTCATTCATAACAATTAAAGCAATGATCTCACTCGTAGACCTCCCTGTCACAGACTTTATTACCGATGAAAGATGTCTGGTTGTAATTGACTGCCGCCCTGCATAAAACTCCACGCTTCTTTCTTTATTATGGTATTTGGCAACATCATTAAGGAAAACAAAAACAATTTCTTCCTGCCTTGACATTTGGTTCATAGCGCTGCTGTCTTCTTTGGAAATGATCCCGGCCATCTGGTAGCAGAATACGGAAAAAAGATGCTCCACGATTTCTTTTTTATACGTCATTTCCGTTTCAGAATCCAATATATACTTTAAAAAATTTACGCTTTTCCATACGACTTCCATTTCATCAGCATGAAAAGGAACGCCAATATTCATCTGCTGCCTGAAATACCGATAGGTAATTAACCTGTTGAATTTTAACGATAAAGCAGAAATAAATTCTCTTTTATAGGAAACCATCCTCGATTGGAAATCATCGCTTACTGAGATCATTTCATAGACCGTCTGCGGGTCTGTTACCATAAACATATTGGCAGAAAGTTCCAGATCCCGGAAATGCTGCTTCAGTTTTATGGTTCCTGTTTTGATAAATATAAATGCAGGATTTTCCGGACGGAACGGTTTGTCGACAGCAATTCTCTCGAAGATATTATGTTGCGTAAAGATTTCAACCCCGAATTTTTCTAAGACAGACATAGAACAAATGTAAGCAATCTGCTGAGTGATTACAAAAATTTATTATTTTAGTGTTCCAAATTACAGCTATGAGAAAAATTGATTTGCTTTTTGCAGAATATGCCGAAAGTCACAGGAATTCTACCAACAAACTGATCCACTGGATCTGTGTCCCGCTGATTTTCTGGAGTATTTTAGGGTTTATTTCCCTTATTCCGTCAAAGTCAATCGGCTTTATCTACATTGGAGAGATCAGCTATATAAGTTTTGCAGCAATTGTTTTAGTTACCATTTTTTATATGCGGCTTTCATTGATCATCAGTATTATCATGTTTATACTGATGGTAATTATGGAAAGTTTTGCCTACGGCATTAATATCCGGTTTAAAGAAAACGCGTGGTTGGTTTACCTTTTTGTTTTCGTAATCACCTGGATTTTCCAGTTTGTAGGTCACAAAATTGAAGGTAAAAAGCCCTCTTTTCTTAAAGATTTACAGTTTCTGTTAGTCGGTCCGATCTGGCTATTGAGCTTTATCGTTAAAAAACTGGGAATAAGATATTAAAATTGTTGGAATAGAAAATGGAGGCAGCTAATGGAAGTAGGCTCATAATCTATACCTTCCCTCTTCTTTCAGCATCATGCTTCAAGGCTGATTAATCTTCAAGAGCATATACGGCAAAGCTTGCCAGCCAATGGTCGCCTCCATAATTCCCTTGAAAAAGCAATGGAAGTCCATTACTTAAAAATAATGCTGCCGTTCTTTGAAATTCTTTCTTTAAAGGATGTTTATCGGGAAGTGATTTTGCAATTCCCTTCATACACCAGGCTTTTGAAAAAGACAGTCCTACCAGATGTACCGTCTGATAATCTGACAAATCACTGACAACAGGGATCTTTTTTACATTTTCAATACTGCGTTTCTCGTAAAACTTATCAAACCATTGTACAAACTCTTTCTGTGATAAAACCCTTCGCATTAAATCTGCTATTTCGAGGCTCGGAGAAAAGAAATCCGATCCGTCGGGTTCAAGATAGGCAGGCGTTTTTTCGTCTTTTAAATAAAAATATTTTGCCTTTTCGACCAACTGATTTTCAAACTCCTTATCACCGGTCGACCTTGCCCAATCCAGCGCAAAAGCCATTGCAAAAGCACTATTTGGGTGAACACCGGTTCTGTTCGGATAAGTCTGTTTGGGAAGATACGTTTTCCAGGTTGTAAGAATTTTATCCGTTAAAGGTTTAAGATTCTGATGCCAGATTTTTGCTTTGGGATGGTTCCATGTTATGAGCTCTTCGTCAAGCTTCAATAACCAGGCCCAGCCATAGGTTCTTTCAAAAGTTGTGGTAAGCTGATATTTGGTAAAATAATCTGCTTCCGTCTGCAGATTTTCTTTACTGAATGATTGATCCAGCGTATTTTCAATTTCTTTTGCTATGGAAAGGTCTGGTTTTGTCTTTAATAAGCGAACCAGCATCCAGTGTCCGTGAACCGAACTGTGCCAGTCGAAACAGCCATAAAAGCTTGGATGCAGCGCTTTCGGGCTTAAAGGAACTTCATTTTCATTGTTAATGATATGCGCCGTTTTGTTCGGATATTCCTGAGTAATGCAGTGAAGCGGCTTTTCAGATAGTTTTACAGCTACTTCATCCGTAAGTTTCGGAACTTCCTGGGCAAACATAAAAAACGGAGAAAAGACAATAGCTAAAAGACTTTTTTTCATTGACTAAAAATATAAAATTATTTCAAGTTTCTGTTCTAAAAAATTAAATGAGACTGTAATCTAATACATTATTAATAATTTTTAAATTCGCAAAAACAATACAAATGGATGAAAATGAAATTTCTTATCTGGTAAGGAAATGTATCTTTAATGTATATAATAAACTTGGTCCTGGACTCCTTGAGATTGTTTATCAGCGAATTCTAATTTACGAGCTTAAAGAAAACGGACTGGACATAAAATCAGAAGTTGCAATTCCAGTTATTTATGACAACAAAAAGTTTGATTTAAATTTCAGAATTGATATTTTGGTGGAAAATAAAGTTATTTTAGAATTAAAATCTGTAAAAAATCTTGAAGAAATTCATTACAAGCAATTGTAGACTTATTTGAAACTTTCAGATAAAAGACTAGGATTATTGATTAATTTTAATACGACGAATATTTTAGATGGAATTAAGAGAGTGGTTAATAAGTTATAATTTTCTCTCCCGCAGATTTTGCAGATCGGGCAGATTTTTTTAGTGCAAATTTGATCTGCATAATCTTCAAAAAAAAGAATAGTATATAAAATTTCTACGCTATTTTTGTTAATCGCACAGATTTGAACCACAGATTTTAATCTGCATAATCTGCAAAAATCAGCGGGAGATTATAAAATTTATTTCCCCAGTACAAATACAGCCGGGATTTTATGAAGTTCCGGTTTCTGCTTCTGCCACTCCTTTATGGTTTTGGTTTTGATAAACTCGTGTTCCGGATCGTTGATATTGGCAGCAATACACAGTTTCGTATTCGGGGATAAAAACTTCGTCAAATCTTCAAAAAGCGGGTTGTTGCGGTAAGGGGTTTCCATAAAAATCTGGGAATAACCGGTCTTCTGAACCATGTTCTCGAGATGCAGAATCTGCTTTTTCTTTTCACCTTTATCAATGGGAAGGTAGCCGTTAAAGGTAAATTCCTGACCGTTAAAACCACTCGAAATCAAAGCCAGAATAATTGATGAAGGCCCGGAAATAGGAATCACCCGGATATTTTTTTCATGACACCATTTCACCATAAGATTACCCGGATCAGCAATACACGGAAGTCCTGCCTCTGAAAGCAGTCCAAAATCCTGACCTTTCAGCATCAGTTCCTGTGCTTCTTTGATATCCGCATTTTCAGTGTATTTATCTAAAAGAAAAAGTCTAAGATCCGATTGTTTTTTTTCAGGAGCAAAGAATTTCACCACTTTTCTTGCGGTTTTTTCATTTTCCACAAAAAAGTAGTCAGTTTGCATGATGTAATCTTTTATCACTGGTGAAAAATGCGTGATAGAAGTATTTTCGGAAAGGTAAGCCGGAAGTAAGAAAAGCATTTATATTATTTTTTAAGTCTCTCTTGTAAAGAAGGTTGTACGTAATATTCTGTCATATCCATTGAAAAAGAAACGGATGTTATTTTCCATAGACCGTTGATCTTCATCAGTGTCCATATTTCTTTTCCCCAATTTAGCATCTTGCCATCGTACCAAAAGCTGTAGTCAAAATTAGCAGAAGCAATTGATCCGTCTTCTATAATTTTAACATTATCAAACCGCTCTTCAGATTTATTGTTTTTAAAACTTTTGATAAATGCTTTATAATTATCTGTAAAAAAACTTTTTTCATTGGGATCTTTTTCTAAAACTTTTCTGTAAGTCCGATCAGTATATACACCTGTCCAGAGAACAGGTTCCTGAAAAAGAGAAATAAATTTAGCTTCATCCTTCGTTTTAATGCAATTCATAAAATCAGTCATTACTTGTCTGACAGCCTTTTCATCTTTAGTCTGTCCGAAAATAAAATTACAGCTCAGCAAAAGTAAGATTAATATCTTTCTCATATTAAATTATTTGTTTTAAAATAGCTTCACAGCCACGATCCAGTAATTGGAAAACTTCTTCGAACTCTTTCATATCTCCCCAATACGGATCCGGAACTTCAGCATTCTGATGATCGCCGAGCACTTCCAGAAATAAAGAAACTTTTTTCCGTTGATCTTCATTCCGTGCTTTGGAAACAATATCTGCCAATACATCCACATCCATACAGTAGATTTTATCAAAATTTTCAAAATCCGCTTGTGTAATGGGCCTGGATCTCTGTTGAGAAATATCAATCCCGTGGCGTGATGCCGTTTGTATTGCTCTCTGATCCGGATGTTTACCTTCATGCATTGAGATGGTTCCTGCCGAATCAATAAAGAAATTTTCGGGAGCTTTGGATTTCATAATTCCTTCAGCTAAAGGGCTTCTGCAAATATTTCCCAGACAAACCATTAATATTTTCATATTTTTAAGACAATTAAATGATAAAAGCTTTAAATTCTTTAATCCACAAAACTAAATAAAAATGGAGAATAAAATTATTCTCCATTTTTAGTATTTACATTAAATTATTTCTTATTGCTTAATTCTTTCTGATAATTCCTTCACGTATTTTTTCACCTCTTTATCGATTTTGGAAACATCCTTAATCGTTTCGCAGGCATACATTACTGTGGAGTGGTCTTTTCCGCCCATTTCCTCACCTATTTTAGTAAAGGTAGCATTCGTAAGTTCTTTGGCAAAATACATGGCCAGCTGTCTCGGCAGTGCAATTTCTCTTTTTCTTGTCTTGGATAAAAGCTGCTCTCTTTTAATTCCGAAATAATCGCAAACCACTTCCTGGATATACGGAATATTGATAATTTTCTTCTGGTTGGCAGCAATTTTATTAATGGTATCCTTTAATAATTCAAGACTTAAATCTGATTTATAAATGGTAGAATACGCAATCACAGAATTGATGACACCAATAAGCTCTCTAACATTTGTCTTGGCTTCAGAAGCTAAAAAATCCAGCATATCATCTGTAAGGACGATACCGTCTCTGCTTAACTTATCAACGATAATCTGTTTACGGGTGCTGTAATCCGGAGATTTAATCTCTGCGGAAAGTCCCCATTTGAAACGGGAAACAATTCTGTCCTGAATATCCATAATATCGGCCGGAGCTTTATCAGAAGTAAGGATAATCTGTTTTCCGTTCTGATGAAGATAGTCGAAGATATGGAAGAAGCTGTCCTGCGTTGCAGATTTACCGGAAAGGAACTGGATATCATCAATAATCAAAACATCCACCATCTGGTAAAAGTTGGCAAATTCTGTCTGCTTATGTGCTTTGGCAGCCGAAATAAACTGCTGGATGAACTTTTCGGAAGAAAGATACAAAACGACTTTATCCGGAAACTGGCTTTTCACTTCCAGCCCTACAGCCTGGCCAAGGTGGGTCTTCCCTACCCCGTAACCACCATATAAAAATAAGGGGTTGAAAGCTGTTGCACCTGGTCTTTTTGCAATAGATCTTGCTACGGTTGCTGCAAATTTATTGCTCTCTCCTTCTACATAATTGTCAAAAGAGAAATCAGATTTTAAGTTGGAATCAATATTTACTTTTTTGATTCCCGGTACTACAAAAGGATTGACGATATTCGATGAAAAACCCTGAGGCATTGTTTCCTGAACTTTAGGGGTAGGAACGGTTTTTCCTTTCATATTCATAGTAACGGGTTTTTCTAAACCGGAAGGTTTATTTTCCATTACCGAGTACCATAATTTCACACCTTTTCCTATGTTTTTCTTCAGGGCAGCAGAAAGCAAGGACAGGTAATTATCCTCAATATATTCCTTGTAAAAATCACTCGGGACCATCAGTGTAAGATTATTGTCAACCAAAGAAATTGGTTGTACTTTATCAAACAGCAAATCGAAAGATTTTTCAAGTTTTTTAAGATCAGAATTATCTTCAGCAGCGTTTAGATTATCGCGCATGAACTGAAGGCACTTCTGCCATGTCAACATTAAATTTTCATCCATAATTTATGCCCCGATTAGTTCTTAGTTAGTATTGTTTTTAGAAGGAAGACAAAGGTCCAAATTTTTTATTTCAAAAAAAAATATTGTGCTTATTGATTATTTAAAAATATATTTGTATGTATAATTAAGCAGGAACAATGATACACACAAAACACTCATTACGAGTACGTTACGGAGAAACAGACCCTATGAAATACGTTTACTACGGCAATTACGCAGAGTACCTCGAAATTGGCCGGGTAGAACTTTTCCGGAGCATCGGGATGTCTTATAATGAGATTGAGAATCAAGGAATTTGGCTGCCCGTTTCGGAGTATAAAATTAAGTATCTGCGGCCGGCTTTTTATGATGAAGAACTGGAAATCCATACGTATGTTAAAAAAATTCCGGGTGTCAGAATTGAATTCGAGTATGAAATTTTTAATGAGGAAAATGTTAAAATCACAGAAGCTTCTACCACTCTTTTCTTTCTGGATGCCAAAACCAATAAAGTGGTAAAATGCCCGGATTACCTGATGGAACTTATCAAAAAGACCTGGAATGAATAAATTTCAACCATAATCATAAAATAATGAAGATTGCATTTTTGGGCCCGGAGGCCAGTTTTACACAGCTTGCTGCGATTCAGCTTTTTCCCGGTGAAGAGCTGATTCCTCAACCGAACATTCTCGACTGCTTTGAAGCAGTAGAAAAAGGCGAAGCGGAAAGAGCCGTTGTTCCCCTCGAAAACTCTATTGAAGGTACGGTTTCAATGACCCTCGATTATTTATACAAAACATCAGAAATAAAAATACTTGCCGAAGCCGTTATGCCGATTGCCCATCACCTCATGATCCATCCCGACTCTGATTCGGCATCAATTGAAAAGATCTACTCGCATCCACAGGCATTGGCCCAGAGTTTCCACTTTTTGGATACGCATTTTAAAGAAGTTCAGAAACAGGACTTCTCTTCAACTGCTGCCGCTGCAAGATATGTCTCAGAAAATGCGGAAAGAAATTTAGCGGCTGTTGCCAATCAGTTTGCCGCCAATCTGTACGGACTTAAAATTATTCATCACAATATCCACGATTTTGAGCAGAATCATACAAGATTTATTATCATTTCCAAAGATTCCGAAAGCTATGAGAACAACAACCTGAAAGTCTTAGGTGAAAAGTCAGGATTGCTGGTAACGTTACCAGAAGATCATGCGGGAGGCCTTCATCAGGTATTATCGGTATTTGCATGGCGTAAAATGAACCTCAGCAAAATAGAGTCAAGAACACTAAAAACAGGATTGGGTAATTATTTCTTTTTCATCAATGTTGTGGGAAAATGGGAATCTGCTCTTCACCATAACGCGCTGGAAGAATTAAAGGCGCTGGATGCAGAAACCTGTTTCCTGGGAAATTACAAAGAGTTTTGTCTGGAGAGCTAAAAAGATTATTAAAAATTAAACAATTCATTATTGCAGTTGTATGTTCAACAGATAGCCGCAGCTCTTAATCATCTCTACTTAAAAAACATTTGATTATATTTGATACTATCAAATCCGGAAAATAATGTATATCCTGATCGCCATTTTATGTATAATCATTATTATTCTTTTCAGCACTCTGAATAAAAGGATCAGGAACCTGGAAAATGAGATTTTCGAAATCAAAAAGAACCAAACTGACATTAAGGATAATGAAGTAAAAGATTTTCCTGTAAACCAATTGTCACCAGCGGCAGACAAGAATAGCGAAAAAGACGAAAATCCTTTTGAAACTCAAGAGCTTCAGGATGAAGCCAAGGTTCGCGTCAGTCCTGTATTTGATTTTTTAAAGCAAAATGCACTTGCAATAGTCGGAATTTTCACGCTGGTTCTGGGTATCGGGTATTTTGTGAAATATGCTGTTGACAACAACTGGATCGGTGAGGCTGCAAGGGCGGGAATAGGATTTGCTGCAGGAACAGTGATCATCGGTACCGGGCATTTTCTCAGGAAAAATTATAACGTTTTTGCTTCCATCATTACCGGTGGCGGGATCGCCGTACTGTATTTTACAGCTACCATTGCATTCAGGGAATACCATCTGTTTTCCCAAAACACTGCATTTTTAATTACCTGCCTGATAACGGTGGTTTCGATATTGCTATCGTATTATTACAAAAGTGAAATCCTTATTATTTTTTCCCTGATCGGAGGATTTCTTGCGCCAATGATGGTCAGTACCGGGCAAAGCAATTATCCTTTTCTTTTTATTTACATTACCCTTATCAATACCGGGATGCTTGCGGTTGCATTTCTTAGGGGATGGAAAAGCATCGGATGGATTGCGTTTATCTTTACAAGCATTTACCTTGGTTACTGGACAATAGCAAGTACTGAATTCATCACGGTCTATTTTTATGCGGTGAGCTATATCGTTTTCTACGCGTTTGCGTTACAGAATTATTTCACGAAAAAGGATCTTTTCCCGTGGGATATTTTAATGCTTGTTCTGATCAATTTTACGGGCGTTATCGGCACTGTTTATATTTTTAAACAACTACAATACGATCCCATCATTATTTTCCCTGCAGCATTTGCTTTACTTAATAGCTTTCTGCTGTACAGAGAGCATACAGAAAAAAGATTTGGCACTGCTTATTCCGTATTTTCAGGTATTGCGGTCAGCCTTGTCACTGTCGCGTTTGCCCTTCAGTTCAGAGCAAATTTAATCACGTGTGTATGGGCTGTTGAAGCCACGCTTCTGCTGTTTATATGGAAAAAGACCAAGCTTCGTATTTTTAGAAATTTCTTTTACATCCTCTTTCCTCTCGTAATCATTGCCCAAATGATGACCTGGACGAAATATATCGATGCTAAAAATCTCAATATCATTTTTAATCCTCTGTTTCTTACCAGTTCCGTAACAGCATGTACTGCATTTATTAACCTGCTTTTATTGAAAAAGCTCCCGGAAAGAAGAGAAAGCAACAGCCGTTTTTTTGAAAATATATTTACCGCCGTAAGCTATGCAATCTTTTATACTGCCATCTTACTGGAAATCATTTACCACATCTCAGAAAAACCTCTGATTGTTATTTTCAGCATCGGGATGCTTTTCAGTTTATATTACATTTTTGCAATGCTGCTTTTCAGAAAAAAATTTGATATAAACCATACTCTTGAAGTGGGACTGCTTTATATCTTTTTCTCTCTGATTATCATAAATACCATCATTGCCGGCACAGGAATTATAACGCATATTATCATAAAAGATATTGACCTGAACTATTACCTAATGTACGGGCTATACCTGATTCCTATGGTTTATACCGCAGTGAAAATCCTTCCTGATTCATATTTTTTCAGGATAAAACTTTCTTACTGGCTCCTGGCAACGGCTGTTGTAACAGCAGTAAGTATGGAAGCATATCATATCTACCTGCTGATCTGCTCAGAAAACAGGGCTGATATGGAACAACTGGAGGAATATTTCACTCTGCTTTATCTTCCCATCATTTGGGCTGTGCTGGCAAGCATTTTTATTTTTAAAGGATTAAAAACCGATGCCCGCGAGTATGGCAAAGCCGGATTTGCTTTACTGGGAATTACCATTGTAAAATTATACCTGTATGATGTCTGGAAAATGGATAATGTTTCAAGAATCATCGCATTTATCATTCTTGGGATCATTTTACTGCTCAGTTCTTTTTTGTTCCAACGCCTGAAAAATATAGTGGCCACCATGGTCGAGAAAAGTGATGAAAAGATTGAAAGAAATCAAACCGATATGCAATAACCCCCAAAAAAGGCTATTTTTCATTAATTGTTTAAAATATTATAAAATTTTCTTTACAGATTCTAAAAAATACTTATATTTATCAAGTTTTTAACATACTTATTCCAAAAACATTATGAAAAAGTTGCTCTACTCCTTTTTAATATTATCTTCTGCTACATTATTTGCCCAGAAGAATGCCTCTACAAAATTTGCAGTGGCTGATGATATTGTCGGAACAGTAGATATGTTTACTGCCAATCATAAAGATGCGATCCAGAGTACGCAGACGTACAAGTCGGCTGCACAGCTTCCACAGAACCTTAAAAAATACAGCTTTATTGCCGAAAACGGTTTGGTAGAATATAAATTAAAAAACGGTCAGGGCGCCATTGACAGAATTGCTCTTTCAGAAATTAATACTCAGTACGGACTTCCTAAAGATACGCCTGTAATCATCGATGGTTATGAATTTAAGAACAGCGATACAAAAGTATACGGAGACATCCTGAACAATATGAAAGTTATTGATAACAACGGAGCAAAAGCCGTATCAGTTACCACTAAAGAATAATCAATTTAAATTATAATAATAAAAGGATACTCGCTGAAGTATCCTTTTTTATTTTCCGACTGAATCAGAAATTTAATATTTATTGTTCCATTTCTTTTTCAGTTCGTCATAGATTTTCTTTTCCGTTGCATTGTTTCCGGGCTGGTAGAGTGTCATATCACGTATTTCTTCCGGAAGAAAATCCTGGTCTACAAAATTACCTTCATAAGAATGGGCGTATTTATATTCCTTCCCATAATCCAGGTCTTTCATCAGCTTAGTGGGGGCATTCCTCAGATGCAGGGGAACGGGAAGATTTCCGGTTTTCTTTACCAGCGCCAATGCTTCATTAATAGCCATATAGGTAGAATTGCTCTTCGGGGAAACAGCCAGATAAACTGCCGTTTCACTTAAAATAATTCTTGCTTCCGGATTTCCGATCACGTTCACCGCCTGGAAACAGGTGTTGGCCATTATCAGGGCATTCGGATTGGCCAGTCCGATATCTTCTGCCGCAAGGATCAGCATTCTTCGGGCTATAAATTTAATATCTTCACCGCCTGCAATCATTCTTGCAAGCCAATACACCGCGCCGTTGGGATCGCTTCCGCGCATAGACTTGATAAAAGCCGAAATGATATCATAATGCTGTTCACCGTTCTTATCGTACAGTGCCATAGTTTCCTGCAATACTTCAAGCACATCTTCATTCTTAATTTCCTGTTTTCCTGAATTTTTATATTGATTTAAAACGAGTTCCACAGAATTGATCAGCTTTCTAGCATCCCCTCCGGAATATTGTATAAACGCTTCTTTTTCAACAATTTTAAAGCCGGAATTTTCATCATTATTAAATCTTTCAAGGGCGATATCGATTAATTCTTCGAGCTTTTCATAGCTTAAAGCTTTCAGAATATACACCTGGCTTCTCGAAAGCAATGCAGAAACGACTTCAAAACTTGGGTTTTCCGTCGTTGCTCCTATCAGAACGATCCAGCCCTTCTCCACAGCATGAAGCAAAGAATCCTGCTGGGATTTATTGAAACGGTGAATTTCATCAATAAACAAGATCGGGGATTTTCCCGAAAAAAGATTCTGCTTTTTGGCATCTTCGATTACATCGCGGACATCTTTAACCCCTGAAGAAACTGCAGAAAGCTTATAAAACTTCCTTCCCGACTGTTCGGAGACAATTTCAGCCAGTGTCGTTTTTCCGGTTCCCGGCGGTCCCCAGAAAATCAGAGAATTTAAGGTGTTATTCTGCAGCATTTTCCGGATGGTTCCCTTCTCTCCCGTCAGGTGTTCCTGCCCGAGAACATCTTCCAGCGTCTTCGGCCTTAATTTTTCAGCTAATGGAATATTTTGATTCAAAGTATTTTAATTATTTTAAATTGATGTAAGGTGAGTTGTCAATGCAAAGTTAGACAAAGAATTTCTATTACTCTATTCCTTACTTAAACAGTGGTATTCATTTAACATATTAATACAAATTGTATTCCTGTGAGAGTCTGTTTTGATCGCTAATTACTTTAAAGTAAATATAGGAATACGTTGTATAAAAAAACCCGCCAATAGATTGACGGGTTTCACATATGTCGATTCTTTATTGTAAAGGCGGGTTCTCATCTTTTCCTTCTGAAGGCAGAGCTTCTTTTCTATTCACCAGCAGTACATTGTACTGATCGGTAAGCGCATTCAGCTGGTTGATGACGGTGGCGTATGGTGACGGCGGTGTATCTACCAGGAGATGAAGCGCATCGATCCTGTCACGCAAAGCATAGTAGGCGGCATTCACCTCTTCCCTTTTCGATTTAATGGTTTCCGGACTGGCATCCCCGTATTCCTGCGTACGGGAAAGATACGTGGTATTGAACAGGTCATTGGCTGTTTTCATCTCATTGATCCATGCAGAAAGATTAAAGGAGGCAACCGCATTTATAAGTTCCGGTTTGTTTTCCCAATCCCTGATGAGATTGTTAAGCGTGGCGGTTTCTGCCTGATAGTTTAAACGGGCAATACCGCTTCCGTACAGAGCCATATTGTCGAGAAGCAATTGTGCTTTCTGTTTTTTATCTGCTTCAAAATGATAAGAATGCCCCAAAAGAAGATAATAAGTTCCGTTAATGGCATTATCCCTTCTCTCATCCAACTGTAAAAGTTCCTGTGTTTTCTCGTTGGCCAACGCTTTCTTATACAGATTTTCCAGTTCGGAAATCCGGGCATTGAAGGTTGAAAGCTTGGCGTCGATCTGTAAGGTTGCTGGATTGTTTAAGGCGATAATTCCTGAAAAATCTTTTACGTATTGCAGGTATTCTGCATTGCGAAGTAATCTTAATTCAATTGTATTCATATTTTTTTACATTGTTTGCGTTTTTCCGGGAAACCTTGTTGCGAGGGTGCAAGAAGGTTTCCTGCTTCCGGGAAAGTTTGTCGCAGGGGTGCAACAACCTTTCCCGGTTACCGGAAAAGCCGTTGCAGGGGTGCGTGGAGGTTTCCCGGTGTTCCGGAAAACTTTCCGCGAGGGTACGGCAAACTTTCCGGAAGATTAGATATTATTTGCGCCTTTCAGCCTGGCTTTTCCAGAAAGCAAGCTGGTCTTTAAGCTCCTGGTTTCTTTCCTGTAGCTCTTTGATGCGTTCTTCGTATTGCTCTACCAGCTTTTCTGATATATAATAATTGATAGTTTCTACCGCATTATTAACGTTCGAATTATCATAGGTATTATTAAAATTATGATTTCCATCTTTATTTTCCAGCAGATCATAAATATCCGTCTCATAAAATTCAGAAATTTTCAGCTAATTTACTATTTTTTATATTCAAAAAATACAACTTTTGTTGGCGTTTTTACAACTTTAGTTCAGATGCATGTGAAATATTTTGTTTAGATTTGCTGCACAACTATAGATTGGTTTTTATCGCTTTCCAACCTTATTAAGAAAACAAGCATCTATAGGTAAGAATTAATTTAAACCACAAATAACAAATGCAAATGATGAGAAAGAAAATTTCATGGCTGTTTTTATTAACGGTGTTCCTTTCCTTATTTTCCTGTAGGAATGATCTTCTTCCCGAACAGGATATGAATAGTCTTAATAACAGTTCTAAATTCCTGCTCACTTCCAAAAGAATTTCTCTGAGTGAAAGCAAACACAAAGTAAAGCTTCTTCCCGAACTGGAAAAAGTGAAACTTGGGTTTCAAGCAAAAAATTCTGCCGGAAAAGTAGTACAATATGGAAACGGGGTTTCCATCAATACAGATGATGTGATCTATATTGAGAATGGTCCCGATTACCATACCTATACTTTCCGTATCGACAGGCAGAATGTCCCCGCCGATGCTCCTATAGAGAACCTGGTACTGACACCCCTGCCGGATGGAAGCTATAAGGAGCTTCTGGTTAGCTATAATCTTACCATACAGGAAAAGCAGAGCCTGGCTTTAGGAAAAGTTATAGATACCGAAGGAAAAACAACGGTAACGGAACTGGCAGCCGGAACGTTCAACGGGAATGGGCAGTTGTCCGGCAAGTCTTCGGTTTCCTGCGGTTGGGAAAGTGAGACGATCTGGCAGGCATGCTACACCGGGGAACACAACCAAAGCAACTGGCAAACCTGGAACGAATGCGATTGGGCAACACATAACGGTACTCCTCCCAAGGTATATACCATAGTGGTGTACCGTTGCCATTCTGTAATTACAGCAGATGACCATGGCTCTACTGGCGGCGGGGACTATGATCCCTCTGGTGGCGGAGCTAGTGCAGGAAGCGAAAGTTCCACTCCCTGCACTTTTGCAACTGCCTATACCCAGCCTCAAGATCTGGGATTATCTTCTTCCCCTTGTCCTGAAGGGGTACCTACTGAACCTAACATGGGAGAACCGGAAACACCTTGTGAGAAAACGAAGAATATGCTGAACAGATCAAATGTACAAACAGGCATAAATAATGTAAAAGCCCAAGCATTAAATACTCTAAGCAATATAAATGCAGGTGAGATTGGTTTCAAAGAGAAAAAAGACGGAACAATAGTTCCAGCAGATGTTAATGCTTCCCATCATGTTATTTTTAGTGATGTAACGGATAGTTATGGAGGTTATCATAATCATACGGCAACAGGAACACACATGTTTTCTCCCCCTGATATAGATGCTCTATTTGGTTTTGCAGCTGCACAAAGCATAAAAGATGGTGTTGGAAATGCTTATTTAGGAATGATTGCAGCAGAATGGTGTAATTGTCCCCCAAGCAACCACCAATTTATAAACTATGTAATAACTTATACAGGAACAGGTGCGGAATTAGGAGGCTATGTTTACACGGCTGCACAGATGAATCAATTTATAAATAAATATCAAAGAAAAGTAACAGAACTCTCTAATACTTCATTGAACGGTAATACCTACATTAAAAATATTGCAGGCGATTTAAATGAAAAAGGATTAGAAAAATTATTTTTTGAAACTTTAAAAATTATGAATTTAAGTGGAAAAGTCAGTTTACAAAGAGTAGAATCTAATGGAACTGTCAATAATATATCTTTAAATAATATTGGTGTGCCTGTTGGAACGCCTTGTCCATAAAAAAAATAAATAAAATATGAATTTAATAAAATCAAAAATATCACTAATGTTATTAATAGTTGGAAATTTAATTTCATGTAATGCTCAACAAATTTATCCTCTATTAACTTCTTTAGATAATGTTCCAAATATGTCTCATTTAAAAGATACTAATAACGAGCTTCAATCATTTGTTGGAACATATTTTTCGACATATAATGGGAATCAGATCACACTATACATTTCTAAGGAGAATGATAAATTTTTTGATTATGGTAGTCAAAAAGTATATATAGATGTTTTGTCTGTAAAATATATCATAAAAAATTCTTCAGGTAATGTTCTTCAGGATACGAAGAACATGCTATTACCAGCAGATGATCTCAAGCATACAATTTATAGTATATGGGTTACAGATAACGGAAATAAGGCTGAATTGATATACAATGGAACTAATTGCAACATAGGTTTTGGAGGAATTAAATTAAAAAAAATTAGTGCTACGCAAATTTCATGGGAGTATAGACCAAACGATATTGTTACAACAGCTGCAAAGTGTCCCCCTAATTTGGATACAACAATTTATCTTCCGGAAACGAAGGATTTAATTTTTACAAAGCAATAATGAAAAGTGTTTTGCTTTTAATAATTTTTGCTGTGGTTACTTGTAAATCACAGCAAATTTTACCAATAAATACACCTTTTGTAGACATTCAAAATGGTGTTCATTTAAAGAATTTAAATAATGAATTAAATCCTTATGTTGGAGTTTACAAAGCAAATTTCAATAGTAATGAAATTACTTTATTTATAACCAAACAAGAAAATAAGTTAGAAGAAAATGCGCAAAAGAGTTATTATGCGGATGCTTTAATAATAAAATATATTGTTAAAAATTCCGCAGGAACTATTTTGCAGGATACAAAAAATAACAATCTTAATATTGCATCTTTATTTAGTATTGATATTGATTCAAGTGAAAATACAGTAAATTTTGTCTATACGGGTACGAATTGTAACATAGGTTTTGGGGGAATTAAATTAAAAAAAATTAGTGCAACGCAGATTTCATGGGAGTATAAGCCCAACGATATTGTTACAACAGCTGCTAAGTGTCCCCCTAATTTGGATACGAACATTTACTTACCGGAAACGAAAGATTTAATTTTTACAAAGCAATAATTTAAAGCCTCTCCGGAGGCTTTATTACCTTAACACAATTATGAAAAATATTATATTTTGTAGTATCATAATCAGTGTATTCTTCAGTTGCTCTATAACACACAAACATTACCTTGGAACTTTGGAGAATATAAAATATGTTGTTTCGCATGAAGATTCTTTAAAAATAGACCGTTCTAAAACTGATATCAACAAAGGTTCTTACTGTTTTGAAATGGAAAATCATGCAGAGTTTAGAGGAGGTACAAGTGCTTTCAGACAATCTGTTTATGAAAACTTTAAAGTTCCTAAAAAAGCAAAGTCCGGAGAAAATACTATTTTAGTAACTATAGGCAAGCAAAATAATTTAGAAAAAGTAGAAATCCTGAAATATAATGATGAGGAAAAAAAAAGTCTATTGAAGATCTTTTTAAAAGTAAAGCATTACATAATTGGCGATCAGCAAAACTGTTTCGTGTTCCTGTAAAGCAACAGTTTGAACTCAGTATTTTTATAGAAAATAAAAAATAAATAAAGCTGCCTCATAAGAAGGCAGCTTATTTATTACAGTAATACGATCTTTTGATTCTTTCTCACTTATCTAAATCCACAAATCGACCAACCCTAAAATATCTCCGACAAACAAGCTTCTGTCCCGCTGAAACTTCCGGTATATTTCAGCCAACTTCCAATTTTTTACGCTATTTTTGCAATGTTTTGAAACGTACAGTCAATAAGATCATCACCTTTCCTCTGGTAATCCTAATTAAGTTTTACCAATGGTTTATATCGCCGCTGCTTCCTAAAAACTGTAGGTATGAACCTACCTGTTCGCATTATATGGTAAAAGCATTGCAGGTGCACGGTCCGGTGAAGGGTTTCTGGCTGGGAATAAAAAGAATTTCAAGATGCCACCCTTGGGGAGGAAGCGGTTATGATCCTGTACCACCCAAGAAGAGTAAAATTTAGAATAAACAACTACTAAAAAAATAAAAATGAGTAATATTTTTTTCAGAATGTATCTCGTCATTTTTGCGTTGATTACCCAATGTCTTTTTGCGCAGAATTATCCGGACGGAATGTCAGACGGAACTCTAAAAATCAATAATGCAAGTGTCCCTGTAAAGATCTACAGTACTACGGAGCTTGGAGACCTTAACGTGTTCCCCGACAGAAAAGTAGAAGGAAACGTACTGATTATTCTGAACGAATCTAATTTCGAACCTGCGTATTTCAACATCATCGCTCTTACACTGGATAAGCTCAAAACAGCTCACTACCAGTTTTTGGATAAAAATTTCAGGCTTATAGAAACACAGGCCACGAAAGAGAATATTGGAGCTTTCAAGTACGCGGTAAAATCAAACAAACCAGTTGCTTCTTCCGATCAGGTAAGTCTGGAAACGCCTTTTAAAGTATGGGATCCGACGAAGGGAATTGTTTTAGGGCCTATTACCCTGCATTTTTACAGCTTGATGTTCATTTTTGCTTTCGGTTTCGGATATATTTTAATGAACAAAATATTTAAGATCGACAATGTTAATCAGAAATATCTCGAACCACTTTTCACCTGGACTTTAATAGGAACAATCCTTGGAGCACGTTTGGGACACGTCATCTTTTACCAGCCGGAATTGTTTAAAGAAGATTTTTGGAGCGTGTTTTTACCGATCAGCACCAAGAACGGGTTTAAGTTTACCGGTTTTTCGGGATTGGCAAGTCATGGTGCAACCATTGCATTGATTTTCACCACCCTTTATTATTCATTTAAGATTATTAAGAAAAATCCTTTCTGGGTATATGACAGACTGGGAATAGTAGTATCGCTGGGCGGAGCCTTCGTAAGACTGGGGAATTTCTTTAATTCTGAAATTATAGGAAAACCGGCTGATCCTAATTCTCCTTTTGCCTTGCTTTTCCCGCAACAAAGCAGTGAGTACGGATTGACGGTTCCACGTTATCCTTCGCAGCTTTTTGAAGCATTCGGATATATTTGCCTGTTCGTCCTGTTGTGGATTTTATACAGAAAAACCAATAAAAAATATCAGCAGGGATGGTTATTCGGATTATTTTTCATTATTCTTTGGGCGATCCGATTCTTTGTGGAATTCCTGAAAGAACCACAGGGTGATGAATTTATTCAATTCGGAGGACTGAATACAGGACAGGTATTATCCATTCCGTTTATGATCGCCGGGGTAGTCATCATGATTGTATCTAAAAAATTCAGGATTACTCAGGCGGAAAACGAAAAACCTGAATAGTTTTAAATCATCAAAACAACATAGAAGAAAGCAAGTCCTCAGAGACTTGCTTTTCTGTTTATCGTTATCTTGTAGTTTTTCTATCGCAAGATTCTAATGTCCCCTAATACCCTGAAATTACTTTAATATCATCAATCTAATATCCGTTCATCTATTATCTATCATCTATTAGTCTATATCTTCAAAGTCTTCTCATAAAAGCTTTTGTACTTTGCCATTTAATTCAGAAAAAACATTGCCAAATTCATTGATTACATCAGAAGGAAGCATCGCCTCCTTAGAATACTTCTCCGCAGCAAACTCCGCCGCTTTTCCATGGAACCATACTCCCAACACTGCTGCTTCCTGTTCGGAATACTGCTGTGCAAGCAAGGAAGTGATAATTCCTGTCAGTATATCCCCGCTACCGCCTTTTGCAAGCCCCGAGTTGCCTGTAATATTATAAAACACCTCACCTTCCGGAGTGATGATCTGGGTATGATGGTCTTTTAAAACAATATAGATCTGATGTTCACGGCTCTTATTTTTAGCAAGTTCTGTTCTTTCGAAAGAATTTTCCGTTTTGCCGAAAAGTCTTTCAAATTCCTTGGGATGAGGGGTGATAATAGATTTTTTAGGAATTAAATGTATACTTTCATAATTCTGAGAGATGATATTTAAAGCATCGGCATCAAGAATCAATGGCTTCGTGTAGTTTTTTAAAAATTTTAAAAGACCTTTTGCCGTATTCTCATGAGTTCCTAATCCGGGACCAATTCCGCATACCGCTGTTTCTTCAACATTAAAACTTTCAATATAATTTTCTCCGCCTTCGATGAACATCGCTTCAGGGTCAGAAGTTTGTAAAATTTCATATCCGCATTTCGGAGCAACGGTAAAAGTAAGTCCTGCCCCTGCCTTCAGAGCAGCTCTGGTAGAAAGTACTGCCGCTCCCATTTTACCATAACTTCCTCCGATAATAACAGCTTTTCCGTAAGTGCCTTTGTGTGAGAATTCACTTCTTACTTTAAAAATCTTTTTAATAACCTCATCATCGATTACATAATCTTTGGTTTCTGTTTCTTCGACATAGTCCTGACTTAAATTAATATCTAAAATCTCAATCTTTCCGGCAAATTTTCCGGTTTCGGCGTGAAGGAAAGACTTTTTCCAAAACTGGAAGCTCAGCGTATAGTCAGCCATAAATACTACGGCATCAGAATCTGAAAGAGCGTCTGCCATGAGTCCCGAAGGGAGATCAACCGAAATTTTAATATTTTTTTTCCGGTTTAAAAATTCCACCAGGTCTTTTATATCACCATCCAGCTTGCGTGACAATCCGGTTCCGAAAAGCGCATCAATAATTACCGTACGGCTATCGAAACGGTAGCCCGATGCTTCTTTAAATTCTCTTATGGTAATTCCTGAAATTTCTTTAACATGTTTAAAATTCTCCTGAGCATCGGAAGAAAATTTAGCTTTTGTATTCGTGAATACATCTACGTCAAAACCTTTTTGGTACAGCATTCTGGCAATAGCAAAGCCATCTCCTCCATTATTTCCGCTTCCGCAGAAAACAGCAAAATTCCTGTGATTGTTGCAATTTTCGGAGATCCATTCCACACATGCTTCCGCCGCCCTTTCCATGAGATGTACAGAAGAAACGGGTTCATTCTTTATCGTATATTGATCACAATTGCGGATTTGCTCTGCTGTAAAAATTTTCATTGAAGTACATTTAATGGTATGCTAACAGCAATTTACAAAAAGTAATTTTAAATGATTGAAGTAAGTAAAAATTTATGTTAATATGATACCTTAAAAAGTATATATCTCAATAAATTATTAATTAAACCCTCGATTGTATTAAAATAATTACATTTTTTTGTAATTTAAACCCTGATTTAGACAACAATTAAAAAATATAAATATGGGATTTGTCAAAGAATTTAAAGAATTTGCGTTCAAAGGGAACGTTCTTGATCTTGCAGTCGGTGTCATCATTGGTGCTGCATTCAGTGCCATTGTAAAGTCATTTGTAGATGATATCATCACGCCGCTTCTTCTGAATCCGGCTTTGGAAAAGGCCAATGTAAAGAATATTGCAGAACTTTCCTGGCAAGGGGTGAAATACGGTAATTTTTTATCTTCGGTCATCAGTTTCCTTATTGTTGCTTTCGTGTTGTTCCTTCTTATTAAAGGCGTGAACAGCCTTAACAAAAAACCGGAAACTGCACCTCCGCCACCGGTACTTACCGAAGACCAGAAACTGCTTACAGAAATCAGAGATTTGCTGAAAAGTAAAAATAATATATAAAGAAAAGCACTTCGTGATGAAGTGCTTTATTTATTTTGATCTGGATTACTGAATTTGTAAAATACTGGATATCTGCTCTGCCAGCGAAAGTCCGATCCTGTCCTGAGCTTCCAGCGTTGAAGCACCGGTATGTGGCGTCATAGAAATTTTAGGATGGTTCAGGATCTCTCTGGAAGGTGTAGGCTCGTTGATAAAAACATCAAGTCCTGCAAACTTCACTTTTCCTGAATCTAAAGCTTCAATCAGGGAAGTTTCATCGATTACGCCGCCTCTTGAGCAGTTTACGATGGCTACGCCGTCCTTCATCATCTCGAATTCATTTTTACCGATCATGTATCCGTCTTTCTGGGCCGGTACGTGAAGGGTTATAAAATCGGAGTGTTTCAGGACATCCTGAAGCGGTTCCGTTTCAATATCAACATTAATGAACTGTTTATTGTAAAAAGTTACTTTAATGCTTGCCTTCCCTACATTGCTGTCTGCCGCTACCACTCGCATTCCGAGCCCTAAAGCAATTTTTGCTACTTCCTGCCCGATTCTTCCCATTCCTACGATACCGATTGTTTTTCCTTTCAGCTCTATACCTGCTGCATATGCTTTTTTAAGAGAAGCAAATTCACTATCTCCTACCAAAGGCATCTTTCTGTTGGAATCCTGCAAAAATCTTGCTCCGGAAAATAAATGGGCAAAAACCAGCTCTGCTACAGATTCTGAAGAAGCTGAAGGGGTATTGATTACATGAATTCCTTTTTCTCTGGCATAATCCACATCAATATTATCCATTCCTACTCCACCCCTCCCGATGATTTCAAGAGAAGGACAGTTGTCAATAATATCTTTTCTTACCTGTGTGGCACTGCGTACCAGCAATGTGCGGATCTTATGCTCATTAATGTAATCCATCAAAAACTCCTGTGGAACTTTTGTGGTGATTACTTCAAAACCTTTCTCAGTCAATGCATCAATCCCGGATTGATCCAAACCGTCGTTTGCTAAAACTTTCATAAACTTTTGAGATTATATTAAAGATTAACGAATTATTTATATCAGAATTAATCGTTTAATCTTTGGATTAAATTTTTATTCTTCGTCTTCTTTAAAAACTTCAATGGTCACCTGCTTTTCTACAAGATCAGTAAATCTGCCTTTATATCTTGTTGCTCTTACCAGATGATTATCGATCCAGTGATAGTTTCCACCTCTGGGTTTCCCGCATAATACACTGTGGTATTTGAAACCGTGTTTATCCAGCCAGTCGATAGTAATCTGTTTCAGGTTTTCCGTTCTCGACGTAAAAAAACAGATCTGATGGCCTTCATCATACCATTTGTTGATGGTTTCCAGCGCATCGGGAAAAGGTTCGCAGGTAACCATTCTTTCGGGTTCTTCGTTCGGGACGTCTTCCGTAATGGTTCCGTCGATATCAATAAGATAGTTTTTTACACCGTCTTTCAGGATAGGGCTAATGTGATCTTTGTACTCTAATTCCATCATAAAAAATTGAATGGCAAAGTTACGTTTTTTACAGTAATAAGCCCCGCGAAACTTATCAAATGTAATTTTTTTAAACTAAAATTAAATATTTAGCGAATAATTTTAATTTAAATCAATGATTTTTATAATTAAAGTTAAAAATATTCTTTCATTGCGATAACTGATTATTGTACCACTAGCGTAAAGGAATTTCAAAATCATGATGTTTTACCAAAAATTTTCAGAATACATTTATTACACTTACATTTGTAGAAATGGAAGAATTCGTAGTTTTAGTAAACCCTGAAGATCAGGTTCTCGGTTTAATGGAAAAGCAGCAGGCGCACATCAACAGCCTTCTGCACCGTGCTTTCTCTGTATTTTTGTTCAACAGTAAAGGTGAAATGCTTTTGCAGAAAAGAGCTTCCGGAAAATATCATTCCCCATTAAAATGGACCAACGCGGTATGCTCCCATCCCAGAATTGAAGAAACCTATCTCGAAGGAGCCAAACGGCGCCTGAAAGAAGAACTGGGAATAGAAGCCGATCTTTCAGAAAAATTCAGTTTTATTTACAGAGCTGATGTTGGAAACGGACTCTGGGAACATGAGCTTGACCATGTTTTTACGGGAGTTTTTGAAGATGAATTTCATCTTAATAAAGATGAAGTGGAAGAAGTACGTTATATTTCAATAGAAAATCTTGATCAAGAGATGTCTGAAAATCCTGATCATTTTACGGAATGGTTCAAGATTATCCTTGATGAATACAAACACCATTTTAATTCATGAAAAAGATTTTTCTCGCCCTTGTTCTGTTCGCCGCGTCTTTGTTAACGGCACAGGCAATTCCTACGGAAATTTATGATCATGAGAACTACTCTATTGTTTATCCTCAAGGCTGGAAAGTCACCAATGACAGCGAGATTATCAATATCTTTCCGCCAAGCCAGATAGGGGCCATAACCATTTCAGAATACCATGACCTGAATCTGCCGAAATCCGAAACCAAAAAATTCATCCTTGCTCTTTACAAATCTTCCGATGACGAAAAGAAGGTGACTTCGAAAAGCGGCAAAAAAGGATATACAGAGTACTTTTACGAATACCTTGATGAAAAGCAAAAGCTCATCTGGATCACTAAAGTGTTTCAGAAAGATAAAGATCTGTATCTTGTGTCCGTAAACTGCGGACAGAAGTACTGGAATGGGAATTTTATGAAGCTTTTCAATGAAGCTTTTGACAGTTTTAAAATAAAGAAATAGAATAAAAATTAACTATGAAGAAAACAGCATTGTACGACAAGCACGTATCTTTAGGCGCTAAAATCGTACCTTTTGCAGGTTTTGAAATGCCTGTACAATATTCCGGAGTTACTGAAGAACACTTTGCCGTAAGAGAAAAAGCAGGTTTGTTCGATGTTTCTCACATGGGACAGTTTTTCATTGAGGGAGCAGGTTCAAAAGAACTATTGCAATACGTTACTACCAACAATGTAGATGCTCTGGAAAACGGAAAAGCGCAGTATTCATGTCTTCCTAATGAAAACGGAGGAATTGTGGACGACCTTATCGTTTACAAAATGGAAGACGACAAATATTTCGTGGTTGTGAATGCTTCAAACATTGATAAAGATTGGGACCATATTTCTAAATACAACACTTTCGGAGCGAACATGACGAATGCTTCTGATGATATGTCATTACTGGCAGTTCAGGGGCCGAAGGCTACCGGAATTCTTCAGAAATTAACGGAAACCAATCTTTCAGAAATTCCTTATTATCACTTTACCGTAGGTTCGGTAGCTGGAGTAAGTGATGTCATCATCTCCAACACAGGCTACACCGGAAGCGGTGGTTTTGAAATTTATTTCAAAAATGAAGATGCCGTAACGCTTTGGGATGCGATCATCGAAGCAGGTGCAGAAGAAGGAATTATCCCTTGCGGATTGGCTGCCAGAGATACTTTGAGGCTGGAAAAAGGATTTTGCCTTTATGGAAACGATATCGATGATACCACTTCTCCAATCGAAGCTGGACTGGGCTGGATCACCAAATTTGATAAAGATTTCCTCTCCAAAGAAACATTCGCCAAGCAAAAAGAAGAAGGCATTACCCGCAAATTAGTTGGTTTTGAATTAACCGATAAAGGGGTTCCAAGACACGACTACCCTGTTGTAGACGCAGAAGGAAACGTAATCGGGAAAGTAACTTCAGGAACACAGTCGCCGTTGAAGAAAGTAGGGTTAGGTCTTGCTTACGTAGATAAGCCTCACTTTAAAATAGGTTCTGAGATCTTCATCCAGGTAAGAAATAAAAATATTCCTGCCCAGGTAGTGAAGGCTCCTTTCGTTTAATTTCAACATCATTTTGTCAAATTTGAAAATCTTTGACAAAGTTTAAAAATACCGTAAAACCTGCTTTTTGCAGGTTTTATTTTTTCAGGAGCTTAATCCGGCTATCCACTATATCTTTTGTTTTGTTTTCGGGGGGGGGGGGGGGGGCGCCGGCGGGCAAGCC